>ERZ651768.644-NODE-644-length-26160-cov-4.540774_pt1 | contig 26160 bp, 15 predicted proteins | sample MGYA00514754_ERZ651768 | MGnify/ENA metagenome assembly ERZ651768
GGAACAGCGTAGCCCCCGCCGCTGGTGTGTCGCCGTCCCGCCATATGTCACCGTTGAGCCAGGTGACGCCGCCAGTTATTACACGCGATTCCATATCTTTGTCTCGATCTGGTGCTAGTACCAGGTAACTTCCATCGCGAAAAAATGGTCAAAAACTTCGCGACCCGGATGGTTAGCATTGTTCGTTTCCGGACTCCGGATGTAGAAATCGAGCTGCATAGCTGCAGGGTTTACTGCGCCAGCTTCGGTAGCTGAGTTGCCTGTGCCCGTTTCTGCGACGAGGGTTTCCCGGTCGCGCATTCCCTGGGTAACCATGAAGTGGATCTGATAGTCCTCGTACAGCAACTTTCCATCCAGCGTTGCACCGCCGATCCCCCAGCCAGCGACGTACAGTATGCTCTTGGGCCAGTTAGAGTCGCCACAACCGGAGTTGCCGTGCTCAAAAAGGAATGCGGCAATGCCGCCATTCTGGCATGGAGAGAATTCCTCGAAGCGATCAAGCTCAACAACGTAGTGCCCCTCCGGCAGTTCGAGATCGGCGCGGAAGAAGCCGGTATTATCGATTTCGTTGACATCGAAATCTACCCGTCCTTTGACCTGTCGGAGGTTCGAAGCGTTGTCGCCCAGGTGATCCCAAGGCGATTCGTCGGCTAGTGTGCCCACCTGGAATATGCGGGTACCGCTGATGATGAAACGGCCATCGTACAGATCGTGCTGTTCGGGCGTGTACAAACCCATCTGGGTTCCTGGTTGAGTTCGCGGGCCCTTTTGAACCTGGTTGGATTCTAATTGCTCCGAAGCATCGGTCGACGAAACGTCGATTTCCGATGAGCCACAGCTCACGATTACCAACACAGCAAAAAAAGCAAAGCCTAGGTGGAGTACTTGAAATTGACCCCTCACATCTCGCCCCTTCCTGGTTAATGCCATCGTGGTGGTTATTGGGCAGTCTTTCTATTGCGACCGAATGAGCCAAAGAATCTCCTGGGGCCCGACAAGGAACCGTGCCCTACGACCGTCCGGCTCGATGACTGCATCTTCCTCCCTAGGGATGCGTACGAGCTGGTTGTCCCATTCTGGAACCTCTGCCTGGACGCTGTACTCAATCGACCAGAATTCGTTGGCTCGGACAGGCTCGCGGGCGAAGTCTCCATATCGATCAGGCCAATCGAATACGGTGCGGGCTCCGGCACCGTGAACCCAGTTGCCCTGCGTGTGACCGTAGACCGATGCCTGTATTCCCTCGAGCCTGGAGCGCTCCTCGATGGTTGTCTTAACTGCCGTTCCAACCTGTCCGGCCTTGAGTTCCTCGGCATAGATGTTTCCCGTGATCACCGATTGCTTAAATAACGCCTGCAGGCCGGCGGGAGGCTCAGTCTCGTCTGGATAAAGCACATAGGCGACGTGCTGCTGGTCGGTTACAAGTCCCATAAGCCGAACCCCGAAGTCGACGTGCAGCAAATCCCCAGGCTCGACGACTGGGTTGTCCGTGTCGTCGATGCCACCTTGGATGCCCCGACGGTAGATCGTAACCCCAGGAGCGAAGTTGAACTCCAGGTCTTGGCTCTGCCACTCCTGGATGATGAAGCCGTAGATGTCCATCAGTCTGGTCTTGCCCGGGGTGATTACCTCATTGGAAAACGCACGACGCAAGATGTACCAAGTTCGCTGGCTAGCTTCGGTCTCGATTTCGAGCTCGGCGAGCGTGCGATGGCTTATGTAGTCGAAGATCAGGTCCTGCGCCGAGATCAGGCGCGACGAATACACCGGCCCGATAGCTTCTTCGAGGAACGCGAGCAGTTCGACGGTGATGCCGTCAGCCATTGCTACAGTCCTTGAGCGGTTAATGGCGATCCGCTGTGGATCGCGGTTGTTAATGAACTCTGCTAGATGTGGCTTCAGGCCCTCCTCGCCGTAGCTAATGATGGTTGGAAAAAAGTCGCGCATGCGGCCACTCTGGTGGGTACCGAGCAAGGTGCGTTCAAGAGGCAGGTTGTCGCCGGGATCGAAAAAGATGTAGGCGTTGCGGTGCCCGTACCATCCAGAGATCCCATAGTCACCAAACATCTGCAGCATCGGATCGACGTTGAACTCGCGCGACATAATTATCCACATGTCGACGCCTGCCCGACGCATCGCCGGCTGCAGGTGGAGTTCCATTTTCTCGAGCTTCACATCCCACTCGTGCATCAAGCGTTGAAGCGCCGGTGTGTTCCACTGGGCTCCTGTGCTTTGGCCGACCGTAAAAGAGCCAGTGATAAACAGGATCGCAACCGCGATCAGCCACGAACGCTTAGTCATCGTCAAAACTCCAGCACAAGCAACACTTGGGTGACTTTTGGTTTGGATCATGGAAACTCCTAGGTTAGTTACAAACCGCCTAGACTTTACCTTCGCCGAGCTTGCTTCGGCCGTGTGGCAAGGAAAATCTTGTGTTGTGGGCCTTTGCGACGGTGGCCTCTGACGGTTTCCGTTTTCACCGAGAAGCCGTGTCGCCACAGACGCTGGCTGAACTTCCGGTCCGAGTGCGCCGACCAAACTGCCAGTACGCCGCCTGGCTCAAGAGATTTCTTGATCCGCTCGATACCTCGATCGTCATAGAGCGACGCGTTCGAAGACAAGCAGGTTGCGTCGGGGCCGTTGTCAGTGTCCAGCACAATCGCTTGGTAACGATCGCGGTCGTCAAATCCTAGAAGGTCGCCGACATCCCCTTCATGCACACGCACACGTTGGTCATTGAGCGGGACCCCGAGACTCTGAAGATGCCGTTCATGCCATTTAATGATGATTGGGAACACCTCAGCGACGATAACTTCGGCGTGACTGGGTAGTGCGTCGAGGGCGGCCCGTAGCGTGAACCCCAACCCCAGGCCACCGATCAGGACCCGAGGCTGTTGGATGTTTCCTAAGGTGGTGCACGCCAACTTGCCTAACGCGGTCTCGGAATCATGCACCCGTGTCGACATCAACTCGTGGCCGTCGAAATCGATGAAATAGTCGCCATCACGATGGTGTAGCGACAGGCGCTGGCCGCCAGGGGTAATGCTGTTGTCAAGCGTTTCGAACGGGCGCATATGTGGATTCTATGACGGAGTGTAGACGTTGAGTCATCCGTTTCCTGATTGGATGGCGAAAGGTTGCCACTAGACCCGCCCAGCGGATAGATTCCGGGTATTCTCTGCTGAATTCACGCACTTTCAGGAGCCAGACTATGTTCGCGAAGTGTCTCACCCTTGCGGTTTCCGCAGTTGCCGCGTTTTCCATACTCGGGGTGACGACTCCCGATCCTTTCGCGCAGGAGGCAAGTTCCGTCGTCCTTGACGAGACCCTCCTGGAGGGCTACCGGTGGCGGAACCTCGGCCCGGACCGCGGTGGTCGCTCGATTGCAGTGAGCGGCGTAATCGGCCAGCCGGAGGTTGCCTATTTCGGAGCAGTGGGTGGCGGGCTTTGGAAAACGACCGATGGGGGAGAGAATTGGGGCGCCGTCACGGACTACCAGATCACCTCTGCCTCGGTCGGCGCGGTGGCGGTCAGCGAGTCAACCCCGGACCTGGTTTTCATTGGTACCGGTGAGACTTGTATCCGCGGCAACATTCTCCCCGGTGACGGTGTGTATCGAAGCCGTGACGCGGGCGAGAGCTGGGAGCATGTTGGATTCGCCGAATCGCACGGAATCTCGAAGATCCGCATCCATCCCACGAATCCTGACATTATCTATGTCGCTTCGTTCGGAAAGTACTCCGTGCCGAGCGAAGAGCGTGGCGTTTTCAGGAGCACCGACGGTGGTGATAGCTGGGAGCGCGTGCTCTTCCGCAACGCTCAGACGGGCGCGATCGACCTGGCGATCGACCGCAACAATCCCGACGTCGTCTACGCTGCCCTATGGGAAGCCTTCCGCAAGGAATACACGATGTCGTCCGGCGGCACCGGTAGCGGTATGTTCAAGAGCACGAACGGCGGCGAAACGTGGACGGAGATGACACGGAACCCCGGCATGCCGCAGGAGGGTATGGTCGGACGGATCGGGTTGGCGGTCTCGAGCGCGAACTCGGATGTCGTCTACTCGCTCTTCGAGAACGATAACGGTGGCCTTTTCCGTAGCAATGACGCAGGGGCGACGTGGGAGCTTGTGAATGACGAGCGCCGCATTCGGCAGCGCGCCTTCTACTACACACACGTCTTCGCCGACCATCAAGACGAGAACGTTGTCTACATGGAGAACACGTCGGTCTTCCGCAGCGAGGACGGCGGCGCGACGCTTGAGGTCATCAACAACGGGACGCACGGTGACTTCCACGACTTCTGGATCGACCCGTATGATCCGACGCACCTTGTGGTCGGCAATGACGGTGGTGGTGCGGTAAGCACGAACACGGGGGGCAGCTGGACGGATCAGGAGTTCTCAACAGCTCAGTTCTACCACGGGATCACGACAGACCATATACCGTTCCATGTTTGTGGATCGCAGCAGGACAACAGCACGCTGTGCCTCCCTTCTGCTTGGAATGCCGGGCAATTCGATTTCACTGAGGGCTCGATGGATGTTGCGTATCGTGCAGGAGGTGGTGAGCCCGGTTACATCGCACCGGACCCGAAGGACTTGAATATCTTCTACTCCGGTACCAACAATGGCCGCTACGTCGACAAATACAACCGAACGCTTAATTCGTCCCGCGAGGTGGCCCCCTATCCTTGGTTCTACTCGGGTGAGCCAGCCAGCGAAATGGTCGAGCGTTGGCAGTGGACGTTCCCCATTATCTTTTCTCCGATCGACCAGAATGTGTTGTATGTGTCGTCCAACAGGCTTTGGCGGACGACCGACGCCGGCAACTCGTGGGACGTCTTGAGCCCGGACCTCACGCGAGCCGACCCCGAGACGCTGGGCCACTCGGGTGGTCCCATCACAGGCGACATGAACGGGCCGGAGGTCTACGCAACGATCTTCTCTGTAGGCCCCGGCAAAGTTGACATCGACGTGATCTGGACCGGATCGGACGACGGGCTGGTCCACGTCACCCAGGACGGCGGCGCCAACTGGGCGAATGTGACGCCGCCGGACATGCCCGTTTTGGGGCGCGTTAGTCAGATCGATGCGTCGATCTTCGACGCTGGACGAGCGTACATTTCGGTGCGGCTGCCGCTTCTCGATGACTTCCGGCCGTACATTTGGAAGACCGACAACTACGGTGCGACCTGGACGAAAATCGTCGACGGGATCCGTGAAGATGCCTACGTTAATGCCGTCCGGGAAGACCCGAACCGCTCAGGTCTTCTCTACGCGGCAACCAATCACGGCGTGTACATCTCTTATGACGACGGTGCCTGGTGGCAGGAGCTGAATCCGAACCTGCCCGACCTGCCAATTGCTGACCTGATCGTCGAACACAATGAGCTTGCGATCGCTAGCCACGGTCGTGGTTTCTGGGTACTCGACAATATGGCACCGCTGCGTCAAGCGACGCCGAACATGACGGACGAAGCCCTCGTTTTCTTCGAGCCCGCGGCTGCCTACCGGGCCGCTAACGGAGCAACGCTCTCCTGGTGGCTCAACGAAGAACCCGAGGAGGTGAAGCTAGAGATCATGGACGCATCGGGCGTGGTCGTCCGCACCTTCGAGCCCGAGGATCCGGATGCCCAGCGCGATCGGTGGAGCGCTGCCGTGCTTCCGGCAGAGGCTGGCCTGAACCACGTCGTGTGGGACCTGCAGACCGATCCAGCACCGACGTTCCCCGGCATGATTCTTTGGGGTGTGCGCACGATGGCGCCGAAGGTTCCGCCGGGAACTTACACGGTTCGCATCACAGCAGATGGTCGGACCCAAACGACGCAACTTGAGGTGCGAGCCAACCCGTGGATAACCGACGTAACCGTTGCAGACATGCAGGAGCAGTATGAGTTTGGCCGCGAGATTCAGGCGAAGGTCAACGAGGCCAACTCGGCGGTTATTGCCATCCGGCGGGCCCAAATTCAGCTCGCAGACCGTCTCGGGCAGTCCGACGATCGTGCGCTTGCTGATGCCGGAGAGCAACTCAGGATGAACGTCTCCGACGTGGAAGCGAACATCTACCAGGTGCGCAACCGTTCAAATCAGGATCCGCTCAACTTCCCGATCAAGGTGAACAATCGCCTCGCCAACCTACTCTCAATGTTGGAGCGGGGAGACGGCGCGCCGAACAATGGTATGCGGGAGGTCTTCGACATCATGGTCGACGAGTTGGCAGGCTATACGGTGCGCCTCGAGGAGATCTGGGAAACGGATCTCGCGGCGGTGAACGCAGAGCTTCGGCGCCTTGGCCTCGATTCGATCGACCCGGCGGACGAGCGTACCCAGTTAATCAGCCAGTAGTCTTACGCCAGGACGGTGCGAGGGCTGGGAACGTGATGCCTAGTGGCGCGCGTAGACTTCCGTGATTTGGCCAGCAGTGTCGAAGGCGACGACGCGGAATGGTCCCCGTCCCGTCATGCCTGGTGATCCCTGTGGCATTCCCGGCACCGAGATTCCAGCGAAGCTCGCCCGTTCTTTGACCATGCGGGCGATATCCTCCGCCGGCACGTGACCCTCGACCCGATAGCCTTCAATTTCAGCGTGATGGCAGCCAGAGAGGTTCGGGCCGATATTATGGGCGTCCCGTGTCGCGTTGATCACGTTCCCACCGATCACTTCGTCGTCAACCGTGAAGCCATTTTGTCGAAGGTGCGTGACCCACACCTTGCAGCAGCCTCATGTTGGTGCCCGCATCACGTGGATCGTCAAGCCTTTGCCCGCAGCGGGTTTGTTCGCGAGCCACGCAGCACCAGCGACGGCGATTGTTGCGATTGCCAGGATGGCAACTAGCTTTGGATTCTTCTTCATCGATCGCCTTTCGTCGTCTAGTTTCTACTCAGTGACTCGACCCTCTAGTGCTACGTTTTCGGCAGGGGTACTTATGCGACTAGCCTGCGGTGAGTGTATCAGCCGTTGCCAACTCAGTGGAGTTGACGCAGGCTTGATGTCCCCCGGTTATTGGATCATTGACGGTTCCACCGTGTCATCTCGTAGCAAAGGATCGCCGTTGCCACCCCAGCATTGAGCGACTCCGCCTCGCAGCATATCGGTACGCTCACCGACGCATGTGCCGCGTCACGAAATTCCGGACGGATGCCGGCGCCTTCGTTGCCGACAACGAGAGCCCAGGGCATCGGGAAGCGAGAGGCGGCAATATCGCGCCCGCCGACTTCAGCCGTTAGAAGTATCACGCTGGAATTCCGAGCCCAGTCAAGGCATTCCTTGGTCGTTGTACTGACAATTTTTATTCGGAAGCAGCCTCCTGCGCTTCCCCGCACCACCTTTGCGTTCCAAGGATCGACAGTTCCCTCGAGCACCACCAGGCCGTCAAGACCGAAAGCTGCACTAGTTCGGATCATGCTTGCAAGGTTGGCAGGGTCTTGGATGGCGTCCGCTATCAAGATTCCGCTACCAGTTTCCTCGTTATCAGCCAACAAAGAATCAAGCGTCATTGCTGGCTTGGTGCATACCAGAAGAACTCCCTGCGGTGTAACCGTATTAGTGAGCGTAGCGAAGTCTTTCTCGTCCACCGACGTCGTTTCGAAACCACCATCTGCAAGACGTGTCATCAACCGATTATTTTGGTCAAGTATCTCCAGTCGTGGCGAGGTGACGGCAAAGTGGATATCGGCTCCTGCTTCAAGGGCAGCTGAGGCTGCGCGCACTCCCTCTACGACAAAGCATTCTTTTCGTTCACGATGTTTACGGTTCTGCAGCCTCTGGAGAAAACGGCTGCGGGTTTTACTCAGCGACATGGGCCATCCTCGTAGGGAGCTTCGACCTTTACGGGTCTAGGCTTACAGCCACAATCAGGGGGAGGGTAGTGCGATTTACCTGAAATCTTCCTTGTGGCAATACACTACTCTGCGGGGCATATTCAGTCTTTGCGATCAAATCAGGTACTCGATTTTTTTCCGAGCATCTCTGCTATCCGGTTGAGCCCCATTTCCACATTGTCCATTGGTGGCCCGAAAGAAAATCGCATCCACTGCTTGTAGGGCGATGGGCCACTGCGGACTTTGCCAGGATTCACGTCGAAGAATTTACCAGGGACAGTCATGACCTTATGGTCAAGTGCGCGCCAAAAAAACTCCATGGCGTCGTCGAATGGCTCCGGGAGCTGGTCCAGGCTGGCCCAGCAATAGAATGTCGATAGGGGCTTTCTGGCGAAGCGAAAGCCCATCATTTCAAGCCTTTCGAGCATCAAATTGCGTTTCTTGACAAAGTTTCGACGGAGAGCCGTGGTTTCCTGGTCCGCGCGATCAGGTTCGAGTGCTTGGATCGCGGCGAGCTGTGCAATGCGGGATGGTCCGCCGTCGATCGAGCTTGCTGTGCGTGCCATGCTCTCGACCATTTTCTTTGGTCCGACCACCCAGCCAACCCGCCATCCTGGATAGCGGAAGCTCTTGGTTAGACCATCGAACAAGACGACCGGGTCATCCTCAATGTCCTCAAGAAAAGCGGCAGCGCTAACCGGGCTATCCGCCGGTTTACCCTTATCGGTATAGATAAAATGGCTGTAGAACTCATCGAGCAGAAACGTGACGCGTCTCTCACGCGACGCACGTACCAGAGCCTCCAGTTCGCCCTGCTGGATCACGTTTCCTGTTGGGTTGCACGGGTTCGACATTATGAAGGCGTCTAAACTGTGTTCCTGGATAGCCGTGGAGTATTGCACCGGCGTTAGCTGGAATCCTTCGGCCTCATCGGTCCATACGGCAATCGGATCCATGCGCTCCAGGTGCAGGTTGAACATGTCTTCATAGGCTGTGTAGTCGGGTAGTTGATAGCCGATCTTTACGGCGCCGAGAGCAGCCATTGCCCGGCTTAGTGCCAGGCGTCCACCGTTGGCAATGGCAACGTTGTCGGCTGAATACTGCGAAGGCATACCGCGGCGGTAGAGCCGGTTATAGTGTGTGGCCACTGCTTCCCGGAGTTCATCGGTGCCTTCGAGCCGCCCGTAAGCGTGATCTTGAGGGCCGATTCGAACTTCTTCGATTCGAGGTGGAGCTCCCTCGTAAGGCCCCACTTCCGGCTGGCCTTGTCCTAGGTTGCTCCAGTCTGGATGGCCGTTCCAGAAGCCACGTTTGTGTGCCTCATCAACAACAAATATCACTCCCATGTAAGGAACTTCACGGAAGGCACCACGCGGCGAATTGCGATTGATCGAGTCGTTGAGCATCGGAGCTAGGTACTGCGCCAGTAACAGTGTCGCGAACCCTTAGGTGCCACGGGAAGAGGCAGCGGTTATTCTACGTTAGCCGGTACTTGGATACTGACGTTCCGTCTTATTACACCCTACTAGTTTCAGTTATTCGAGCACTCCAAGGTCGCGGAAGATGGCGAATATATCGCCATTGATGTAATCGTTTTCCACTAGGTTAAGTAGCCAGTAGGAGTCGTGGATTTCCTCGATGAGTCGGCGTGGCGTGCTCTCCTCTTCGTAGAGAGCCGCCCACTCCTCACGCCAGATCTCAAATGCTTCATCCTTCCATACGTGGAATGTCTTTGCATCGACGACGGTTGGTTGGATTACCTCTTCTCCCGGAAAGATGCCCCAAGTGACGGCGCTCACCGCGTCGGGGCGGAGATTGGAGTGGGTTGTGCCCTCGACGTTGACCGCCTGGTAGGAGATCGTTGGGAATCTATCGACGTGATCCAAGAATATCTGCAACTTGTCGTCCGACAGGAACAGTTCCAAGTACGCTTTCTGGTAGACGATGCCATTGGCACCGCCCCAGCCGACTTCTGAATCGTTGGAGGGTGCACCGCTGACCTGTGGCTGGCTGTTGATGGTCAGGAATCCAGCTTGATTCAAGGCGACGAGCTCTGTGGAGATCAGTTTTGTTTCCGCTTGAATCTCACCATCGACCCACGGAAAGGAGTCTAGCTCACCGGCGCAGAATCTAGCGAATACGTCGTAGACGTCCTCGAGACTTTTTGGGTTACCGTACGCCTTGAGTAGTTTCTGATCTTTTTCTTCAAGACCGATCCCACGGCGCAGCAAATAATAGTCGTTCAGCGTTCCGAACGCCGGGCTGCGTCGGTCGCCCCAACGGCCGTTCGGAAACTCGTCCCAATCCATCGTGCGTGCCAGGTAGCTCTTCGGCCGGTTACTCCAGAAAATTGGTCGGACGTCCTCCTCACGTCGGGTTGGGAATGTGGACGGACGCCAAGGCAGTTGTCGGTCCACAGCCAATCCATCGGCCGCGCCGAGTCCTTCAAGAATCAACATAACGGAGGACTGCAAATTCAGCGTATAGAAGTGATAACCAGGTACGCCAAGCCCGCTAAGCTTCTCGCACATCTCTATGCAGAGTTCAACGCCGTAACTGCGAACCGCAGCATCATCCTGCCGTATTGGCTCCAGACAATCCCAGACTTCCGTTGGAACGTTGGCCCCGGTGAACTGCACGAACTTCTTGAAGCGATCGAAGGTTTGGATTGGAAACAGACCCGGAACGATTGGACAAGTGATGCCTTGTTCATCGCAGCGTTCGAGAAACCCAGCATATTCATTGATGTCGAAGAACAACTGGGTGATGACGAAATCGGCGCCGCAATCCACTTTGTGCTTCAGATGGCCGGTACAGGTATCCTTGTCCCCGGCTTCAAGGTGCCCCTCGGGATAGCCGGCAACGGCAATACAGAATTCGTCACCGAAGCGCTCACGAATATGGCTTACGAGCTCGTAGGCATAGGTGAAGCCGCCTTCAACGCGCTCCCAGACACTGCTGTCACGTGCAGGGTCCCCGCGTAATGCCAAGATATTCCGGATACCGGCGGCCCGCGCTTTTTCCAAGACTTCATCGAGTTGTTCAATGGGCATGTTGGTGCAAGTGAGATGCATCATCACGTCAAGACCAAAGAACTTCTGCAGGTTCTCGGAGATGCCAAGCGTTTTTTCGTTCGTTGAGCCGCCCGCCCCCCAAGTTATGTCAACGAAAATTGGTTCAAGGGCTACCATCTGTTCGATTCGAGCATAGAGGTTGTGCAGTCCGGCCTCAGTTGCTGGCGGGAAATACTCGAACGAGTAGAAAGGCTTCTTCTCCCTAATGCGCTGATTAATTTTGTTAATGATATGCATGGTGAGTTGACAACCGGAATTTTAGCGGGAAGACGTTGGCTAACCTCACACGCTCGGCCAATCAGGGTTTTACCACGGCCTGCTGGACTTCGCCGCCTAGAGCCGAACACACTTTCAATTTGATGGTTCGGCCTTCGTCTTTATGGTTGCCATTATTGGTAACGAAGGCTTCACTCACCCGGTGTTGTCCCAAATTCGATACTGGAAAAACATCATGAAAACCGCGGGCGATACGGGGGGTTACAAGTCAGACAATGGCTTCCGCGACGCGTTTGCCTATCTTTTCGACGAATCAGTCGTGAAGAATCTCTCTGGTACGCTTGTCGTCCTGACTCGTGTTTTGACGCCGCTCGGCCCACTAATTGCTGGTGCTACCGAAGAAGGCCTATGCCTGCTCGAGTTCGCTGAACATCCGCAACTCAAGGCCCGGATCAATTGCCTGTGTAAAGAAATACATTGTGTCGTTACACCAGGCGAAAACGCTCACATTGGCCGGATCCAACATGAACTCGACGAGTACTTCTCTGGTAAGCGGATTGACTTTAACGTCCCGCTCATCGTTCCCGGTACGGACTTTCAGCGTCAAGTTTGGGAGGAACTCCAGCGTATTCCCTATGGCGAAACTCGCAGCTACGAGGACATCGCACGTGCCATCGATAATCCTAAGGCCTTTCGCGCGGTTGGTCGCGCTAATGGCAACAACCGAATACCGATCGTAATCCCATGCCACAGAGTTGTCCGTGCCGACGGAACACTGGGTGGCTATGGTGGCGAGCGATGGCGCAAACGTTTCCTTCTCGATTTGGAAGGCCACCCTGGGTTCAACTAAGCACCTGAAAAGTTGCCGTTGACACAAGAAGATATGAATGATGTTTCGTAGACGTTGCAACCCCTTGGAGCGTTTATTGATACGAGGTAGGGTTGTTGAGCTGAAGCCATGTTCTCCCCACCGTATCGGCCGTCGAGGGTGCGGAAGACCCCCCGACCGGGGTCATTCCGGCTCCCTCCGGTTTACATCTCGGAGGTGTCCTTGTGAATCGTGTCCCTCGTACGTTGTTTTTCTCTATCGTTGCGTTAATGACTCTCGCACTGGTCGGCAATCCTATGGCCGGCACCGCGATGGCGGCCCCCCAGCAAGAACAACAGCAGGCCGTGGCCGCGGTCAGCGCCAAGCCTGAGGGCAGTGATCCGGTCTGGGGTGAAGCCAACTGGCAGCTAGCCAACCGCTTCGCGTCCTACAAGATGAGTGACCTTTCGTATTCCACTTCGGTATCACCGGTCTGGATCGAGGGCACGGACGACAACTTCTGGTACAGCTACGAGACTTCTGCGGGAAGGGAGTTCATCCTGGTGGACCCAGCTGCAGGTACCAAGGCGCCCATCTTTGATAACGATCGGATTGCCGCCGAGCTGACCCGCATCACCAAGGATCCCTATGACGGCCAGCACCTGCCTATCACGTCGATCCGCTTCATGGATCCCGACACGATCCAATTCGACGTCACCTCGTCGCAGGATGAAGAAGAAGAAGAGGAAGAAGAGACCGAAGGCGACCAGCAAGACGACACGGAGGACGAGGACCAGGGCGGTCGGGCCGAGAAGAAGGTCCATCACTTTGAATACACCGTCAGCACGCGGACGCTGCGTGAACTCGACACTTGGGAAGAGCCCGACAGCCATCCCGGCTGGGCGAACGTTTCGCCGGACGAGCAATGGGTTGTGTTTGGTCGCCATTTCAACCTCTACATGATGTCGTACGAGGATTACGAGAAAATCCTCGATGCACGGCGTGGCAAGAGTGGTGAGGAAGCGGAGGACGCCGAAAACGAGGTCGAGGTTACTGAAATACAGCTCACCGACGATGGTGTGGAACATTACGGATACGTCGGCGGTGGTCGCGGCCAGACTGATAACGATCGCGAGGAGAACAAGGATGACCGCATGCGTCCCGGGATTACCTGGGCGCACGATTCGTCGCGCTTCGCGATGCTCCGATCGGACCGACGCGAGGTCGGAGACCTCTGGGTCGTTCACGTTATTGGCAACGATCGCCCAGAGCTCGAAAGCTACAAGTACGACCTGCCGGGCGAGGAGAATGTTAGCCAGCGTGAACTAGTCCTCTTCGACATGGCGAGCCGTGAGATGTCAAAGATCGAAGATGCCAACATCTGGCAAGACCAGACGATGAGCATCTACAGCGCGCGCGAGTTCACCTACCGATCCGGCCCCAGCAGCGGGGGACCGAGCATCTCCAAATGGCTGTCGGCGAATCCCGACGAGCTGTATTTCCGTCGCAAGAGTCGTGATCAGCACCGCATTGACGTGGTGCGCTATAACCCGACGACCGGCGAGAGCACCGTGGTTATCGAAGAACGCCTTAATACCTACGTCGAAGACCAGCAGCCGGAGCTTCTGGAGAATGGTGACCTGGTTTGGTGGTCAGAGCGCGATGGCTGGGCTCATCTGTATCGCTTTGCGCCCGATGGTACCGAGGTAGCGCGTCTGACTGAAGGACCCTGGGCCGTACGTCGCCTACTTGGTGTCGATGAAGAAACTGGTGTGGCGTTCTTTATTGGCAATGCTCGGGAGGCGGGTGAAGATCCGTACTTCAATCACCTCTACCGTGTTGGTGTTAACGGTACAGGTTTGCGATTGTTGAACCCCGGCAATTTTGATCATTCGGTTACCGCGGGTGAGGGGTTACGTTATTTTGTTGACAATTTCTCTCGTGTCGACACAACGCCGAATGCAGTAGTGATCGACCGGGATGGCGAGACCCTGTTCGATCTTGAAGACGCCGATCTCAGCAAGTTGTTCGAGGCCGGATATGAGTACCCGGAGGCTTTTGGCGTCAAGTCGGCCGACGGAGTGACCGATATTTACGGTGTCATTTATAAACCGTTCGATTTCGACCCGAGCAAGAAGTACCCGATCGTTGCCTACGTTTACCCTGGTCCGCAGACTGAGAGCGTCGCCAAGCGTTTTTCCACCAGCGCTTCCGAGGTAGCACTTGCCCAGCTAGGCATGATTGTTATCACGATCGGCAACCGTGGTGGTAACCCGGCTCGCTCGAAGTGGTATCACAATTACGGCTACGGAGATCTGCGCGACTATGGGCTCGCCGACAAGAAGGCTGGCATTGAGCAGCTTGCCGATCGCCACGCCTGGATTGATATCGACCGCGTTGGTATCTATGGACACTCTGGTGGTGGCTTTATGTCCACCGCAGCGATGCTTGTCTATCCGGACTTTTTCAAAGTCGCCGTTTCGTCTTCCGGCAACCACAATAACGATGTTTACAACCTCAACTGGTCTGAAAAGCACGATGGCGTCAAGGAAATTGTTGATGATGAAGGTAATGTGACCTTTGAGTACGACATCGAGACGAACTCGGACCTTGCCGCGAATCTGAAGGGTCATCTCCTTCTCACCACAGGCGATGTCGATAACAACGTCCACCACGCCGGAACCTTCCGCATGGCGGAAGCGCTCATTCGCGCTAATAAACGCTTCGACTTCTTCATTTTCCCTGGTGCCCGCCATGGCTATGGAAGCATGGGCAACTATTGGTTTTGGCTGCGAGCCGAGTATTTTGCTCAACATTTGCTTGGTGCTGAGCGCCCCGAAGCAGACGTCACGGAGCTCAACAACGAGCAGCCGCAAGCGGGTGGCCGCGGAGTGACCCGTCGAACTGGAGGGAGTAGGGATAGTGGCCGACGATAGCGGCGATGGACGCGGAGAGTGCTAATTTATAGGGGACAAAGACTCTTAGCTGATCGTTCGACAGGCTAATTAGCTGCAGGAAGCCGGTGAAGGTCCTCCTAGTAAGACATCCCGAAGTTCATGTAGAGAATGATGGCCACGTGAGTGGCATCCCGCTAGGTTTGCTCTACATTGCCTCCGCCCTTGAAAACGCCGGGCACGAGGTGCAGGTCTATGACGCCGTTGTACAGGCGAATACCGATGATTCCAAGGAGCAAGGCCCTGAGGGTATGTACCACTTAGGAGCTACCTGGGATGAAATCCGTAGCGTCGTGGCATGCGCAAGCGCCGATGTTGTGGGAATAAGTAGCCAGTACACGAACCAGACCCCTAGCGCCATGAAGACAGCGGAGGTAGTAAGAGAGGCTAGTAAGAGCGCTACCATTATTGTGGGGGGTGCGAGTGTTTCGATCATGCCTGCCGCATTCCTCGATGAATGCGAGGCTGTCGATTACGCGGTCATTGGAGAAGGTGAAGAGACACTGGTCGAGTTGCTCGCATGTCTCGGGTCGGACGACGACAAAAGGTCCATCAGCGGTATAGCTTATCGAGACGAAGCAAAGACCATTATCACGGACAAAAGAATAGCCATCGAAGATCTCGACGCGCTTCCGCTTCCTGCCTATCACCTCGTGGATATGGAGCGATACTTCTCGTTCAATGCGGCAGGGAAGGACGGACGGAACACTTATGCCTACCCGGGTTCTGAGCGTTCCATATCGATGATCACTAGTCGGGGCTGCCCGTTCAGTTGCACATTCTGCTCGATTCACCTCAGCATGGGGAAACAGTTCAGAGCACATTCGGTGTCGAATGTTCTGAGCCACCTCGAGCATGTGAAGAAGAACTATGGTGTCAACCACGTGCATTTTGAGGATGACAACCTTTCCTTCGACATGGGTAGGTTTGACAGTCTCCTCGATGGCATGCTGGCGAATGATTACAGCATTACCTGGGATACACCGAACGGTGTGAGAGCCGACTATCTTGACGAGGCGGTTCTGACGAAATGCAGAGATAGCGGATGCACGTATCTCCGACTTGGCGTCGAATCGGGGAATGAAGAGGTGGGCAGGCTAATTGTCCGGAAGGCGCTTGACCTGACGAAAGTCGTCGAGATTTCAAAGCTTTGCAGGAAGATCGGCATCGATCTCGAAGCGTTTTACATCATAGGATTTCCTGGCGAAACAGTTGCTCAAATGAAGGACACCATCGACTTCGCGGTGTCCATGGAACGGAAGTACGGTCTCTTACCGTTTGACATGTTCACGGCAATACCACTTGTTGGTACTGAGCTTTATCGCATCAGCAAGGAGCGAGGATACTTAACAGAAGAGAAAATCGTGGAGAAGGTTCCAGAGGATTCCAACTTCATAGCTGGGTGGGTCGGAATGCAGAATCCGGGCAAGGTTAAGACCGAAGAGTTCTCATCCGAGACCATCACGGGGTTGCGGAGAGGCTATGCAAGGAGGCACCTGGGTGCGCGCGTAATCTACTCAATTAAGTTCTTGTTGCGTCATCCCCGATACTTGCTGGTTAGATTGGGTGACCGTGCATTTCTGAGGCAACTGGTAAAAGCTCTCAGGGAGAGAAAATTCCGCTCAGTGGTCAACGACGTGTTTCTTTACCGCTATAAAAACTGCGTGCTCAGGAAGGTCGGCCATCAAGCATTGACTGATACACGCAGCCACCCACCCTCCCCACTAGAGATTCAGCGGAACTCCGGAGGAGCCACCATCGGAGAGGATACTGAGGTAGCTAGCTACAGTTAGCGAGCGGGTTGAAAGTCGCCCAGGAGCTAATGGTGTCCGAGACCCGAACCTGAATTGCTGCCACGCGAAGTGGTTGCGTGCCATGCCTGCTGCCCCCCGACAAGCCGATCTATTGTGAGCGTTCCTTTTCAAGCAACATCCGCTTGAAGAAATTGTCAGCGGCGTTGAACGATAGAAGCCAGCGGTCGTACAGCAATGAATCATGCACATCGTCAGGGAATACGATCAGTTCGTAGTACACGCCTTTGGCGCGCAGCAACTGCACGAGGCCTACGGTTTGGCCGAACGCCACGTTACGGTCGTCGTCGCCATGCAGCAACAGGACGGGTGAGCGCCAACCATCGATAGCACCGATGGCCGACGATTCGTAGCTGACATTTCCCTCTTCGATCGAATTGCCTCGCAAGTGTACGCCGGCCATGTCGAAACCAGCGGAAAAGATGTCTGAGTTCCGGGCCAGGCCTTGGGCCGTCAAGATGCCACCATACGATAGTCCCCACAGGCCGATACGCTCAGGGTCGACATCCGGCCGGTTACGAAGATACTCACCCGCGGCTAACACGTCCTGGTACTCAGAATTGCCGCGACCGCCGGTGTTAGGCGCGTTGCGGAACTCACGCCCGTAACCGATGCCGCTGCGATAGTTGACCGAGATCGTTATATAACCTTGCGAGGCAAAGTACTGATTGATCGCATAGGCCATGTGATAGAAGTGCATGTAGTGATACCCGAGCAACATCTGACGCCTTGGCCCGCCATGTGTAAAGAGCATCGCAGGGCGACGCTCTCCGGATTGAATGTTGGTCGGAAGAAACAACTGGTTGTGAAATTCGAGGCCATCGGCCGCCGTCAATTTGATGTTTTCGGGAACGACGTGTTCCGTGCTTGGGAATTCTTCTGCCAACTCCGGGAAGATCACTTCGGGCGCGTTGGAACCGTTCTTCACGATCGCGACCGACAGAGGCCGATTGTACGCTGCAGTCAACGTGGCAACGGCGCCCGACGGTAGAGCCGCCGGATACGTTTCGATCTCGCTCCCCCGGGTGATCTGTACTGGCTCGCCCCCAGCGGTCGGTGTGCGCCAGATGTGACGTCGGTCGATATCGTCAACATTGGTGGTGTAGAACAAATAGTGACCGTCGGGCGAGACACTCACGAACTCTGCGATGCCCTCTCCGGGGGTTAGGTCTGTAGGCTCGGCGGTCGAAGCTCCTGATGGTGTTGAACTGCTATAGACATGACCGTAGATGCTCTCTGCTTCGACTGTGGATTGTGGTATTGGCACCGAGTAATGGTGACGCCAGTTGTCTGGTTCGGCCTGGAAAATGACGTTGCCACCGGCCCACTCGAAACCGCTCGGCTGGAAGCTGTTATCACCAGGCTGAGAGTGCCAGAATTCGCGACCCTCGCCGCTGGCGACGTCCGCAACCCAGAACGACAGCGTGTAGCCACCTGGGAAGGCAGCACGATTCAGTCCGTCGGCCGGGTTGTCGTCACCGACGCCACGGCCACCTCCACGGCCACCTCCACCACCGTTTACCTGCTGGCCGAACGTTGATCCAGGCCGACGGATGAAGGCGATTTGGCTGCTGTCAGACGAGAATGTTGGGTTGGAATCGTAGTCAACATTTGGGGACAGATAACTGACCTGGCGGCGATCGACATCGTAAATGCCGATGAGACTATGATCGCCGCGCTGAGAGACAAAGGCGATCTTGCTGCCGTCAGGTGACCACACTGGGGCGCTATTGTTACCGAAAACGGTGAACAACTGTGTTTTGGCATTGTTTCTGCGGCTGAGGGTCAGGTTCGGGTCGACAGGGGCGCGGTGGATTTGCCCATCGCGGACGAACAATACCCAGCGGCCGTTAGGCGAGAGCGTTGGGTTAGCGCCTTCGGCGATGCGCCAGGAGGGCCCTCCGCTGGTGCGTACTCCTGTGATGACCCGTTCTGCGCCGTCGGCGTTGCTCGTGGGGTTAGCGATCCAACCGTCGCGGTTTGGCGTGTGACCCCGTACGAAAACGATCGTCGACCCATCGTTGGACAACGTCACATCCGTCATGTCGTTGCCGTCGTCAGTTTCCACAGCGGTCAGTTTGACCGGTTCGAAATTGGGACCGGCGGCAGTGTACACATTGCGCATGCCACGCTCATACGAAATCCAGGCAATGCGCTCAGCAGCCTTCGCGGCGGTTACCTCGACCGGGTAGGCAGGGTCAAGAATTTGCTGAATCGTGTAGGGGCCCACACCCGACGCTTGCCAACCGGAGGCGGGGGTAGCAGTCGGGACAATCACAAGAATCGTGATGAGCATGCCCAGAATGGAAGTGGCTACGGTTCTTGCGGCTCTTAACATAACTGTCCCTCGTTTGATAACGGCCGGTGGAGTTTCCTATTGCCTACACCACTGTGCACGGACGTGGGCAATCTATCTCCTGTATCCACAAAGGCACAACAGCTAGCGAAGAGTCGTAACGGTAGCTTGTTGTTTCTAGTCAATTCGGCAGAACCAGTGGCAGACGGGTGATCGAAAACATCGACTAGCCGTTAGCGGCCTCTGGTTGTCCAGGTATCCTCAAGCACCTCAAGCAGTGCCGACTGATCCATACCGTTGGCCAGCAGTGTTACCCGGTAGATACCCGAACCTACTTCTGGCCCCTGGTTGTTATTCTGGTTCTCAGGGTTAGCTCGAAGATTCCACTGCACACGATTGAGGCCAGCTGTTGTCGTACCCTGCAGGTCGCGTACAACATCGCCGGTAACTACATCAGTGATCTGGATTTCCACCGCACCTGATACGTCATCCCTCAAATAGTAATGAATTGAAGCACCGGTGGCTGCGTTTTCACCTGTCCAGTTCTTATCACCGGTTACCGAACGGCTACTTACAATACTGCCGTTCCAAAGAATGGCTGGCCGTGGATCAAAAAGGTGCACGTCCTGTGCCATAACATCTTCTGTAATTGTCTGCAGAGCCGTGATGTCATCGAGAATGTAGATGCTACGACCGTGCGTTGCGAGGATCAGATCGTTGTCGCGTGGATGCACCAAAACGTCATCGATCCGCACCACCGGAAGGTTAGGCATGAACCGTTTCCAACTGCTGCCATCGTCGAGAGAGACGAAGAAGCCGAACTCTGTTCCTGCGTAGAGAAGTTTCGGGTTTCTAGGATCCTGCCGGATAGTGTTGACGTTTCCGTACGGTGGAAGATTCGAGCTGATGTCAGTCCAACTCTCCCCGTAGTCTCGGGTTACGTAGATGTACGGTCTGAGGTCGTTGCTCTTGTGACCGTCGATCGAAACGTAGGCAGTGGCGGCGTTGTGAGCTGAGGCGTCGACACGTGAGACATAATATTCGGTTGTACCTCCGGGCAGATTGCGACTGACTTCCGTCCAAGTAGTTCCACCGTCGCGGCTCACTTGGATATTGCCATCATCTGTCCCGGCCCAGAGGTTTCCCGGGACCAGTGGAGATTCGGAAACTGAGACGATCGTGCTCCAACTGCCGACACCGTCGTTACGTGACGGTATGCACTCGACGCCACGGTTGTTTTGCCGGCAGCGTTCGACAGCGTTGTAAAAGCCCATGATCTGGATCTCGTCCCGGTCGATGTTCTTAGTCAAATCGGGGCTCATCATCCAGTTTTCACCGCGATCTCGCGAAGTGAAGAAATGGTTTGAGCCTGCATGGATCGTTTGCGCATTGTGTGGCGAAATTATGAACGGAGTGTTCCAGTTCCAACGGATCTCGGTGTTCGGCTCCGGGGTCGGGACGATGTTGGATCGACCCCCTCCACCACGCCCACCGCGACCACCACGCCCGCTCGCGCCTCGTGGGCGGATGCTGGAAGTTTCCCCGTCGATGAGGTTGCCGCGTCGAATGTTGCCGTTTTGCGACTCCGAGTAGATGACCGTGAAGTCGGTTGGGTCGATGGCAGTGTAAAAGCCATCACCGCCGCCGATCCGATACCAGTCTTGCGCTAGGATCGGACCCTGTCGCACTGAGCTCGGCCCGCACCAGCTTCCATTATCCTGCAATCCGGTGCACACGTAGTAAGGCCGCCGCATGTCGACCGAGACATGATACGGCTGCCCTACGGCCCAAGTGCGCAGCGATTCCCAAGTTTCTCCTTGGTCCCAGGTGATATCGACCGAGCCGTCGTTGCCGATCATTATGTGGTCGTGGTCTGTGGGGTCGATCCAGATAGCATGCTGGTCCACGTGACCGTAGCCTTCTAGCGTTTCGAACGTTGTGGCGCCGTCGCGTGACTTGTGCACCCGCTGATCGACAACGTATACGAGGTCGGGATCCTGCGGGGACACGCGGATCTGGCTGAAATACATTGGCCGGCCGTTTTCATTGCTTCGAAATTCCCAGCTTCTGCCTTTGTTGGTTGACCTCCAGATACCGTTCCACTCAGGGTCAGGGGGCGTCGCATCTTCCCGGGCAAGACGCTGCCACTCTTCGCTCTCAACTTCGTTGAGTTGATCTTCCTTGTCCGCAGCGACCTCAATCTGTGCGTACACGACGTCGGGATTCGCTGGAGTCATCGCCAATGCGATGCGGCCCATTGTTCCGTTTGGTAGACCATTACCTTCGACACGGTTCCAGCTTTCACCGCCATCTTGGGAAGTCCAGATGCCGCTACCCGGGCCACCGCCGACAAAGCAACAGGCTGTCCTGCGTCGTTGGTAGGTGGCCGCGAACAAGATGTCCGGGTTGGAAGGATCCATTAACAGGTCGGTAGCACCGGTATTTTCATCGATGTACAGGACCTTTCCCCAAGTTTCTCCGCCGTCAATAGTTTTGAACACCCCTCGCTCAGGATTAGGTCCGAACAGTTGTCCGTTTGCTGCGACCCAAACCACGTCCGGATTGCTCGGATGCACAACTACACGGGCAATTGACTGAGTTTCACGCAACCCAATGTGGACAAAAGTCTCGCCATTGTCCGTGCTCTTGTACATACCCTCGCCGAAAGACGAACTCTGGCGATTATTCGCCTCGCCGGTGCCGATGTACACGATGTCAGGATTCGATGGAGACAAGCCAATCGCGCCAATCGAGTGGGTGCTGTAAGTGTCAAAGACAGGCCGGAAAGTCGTTCCATTGTTAGTTGTTTTCCATAAGCCCGCGGTAGCGAAACCAACGAAAAAATTCTTCGAATTCTTCGGGTTTACCGCTATATCGTCGACGCGGCCTCCCTGGCCGACAGGGCCGATCGAGCGCCAACGAAATCCCTGCAAAAGTGGGTCATCGCTGGCGTTGATCAGCTCACCTGTTTGCTGGGCCATACTGGGTGCGGTGGTTATGACGACAGACATGAGCGCAAGGATCAGGGAGGTGGAAACACGGAGGAGTAGTAGCAAACGCATGGTGGGTTCCTCAGGCAAAACCATTTTGGTTAAAGATATGGGAGATATCGGTGAGGTTACTGGCGCTCTAGATGGGAACGCAACCGAAGCGCCCGGGTAGTGCGACCAAGACCGTGCCGCCAATAATCTAAGCGAGGCTAGTTTTCTTGATTTCCAAGGCTTGAGGCTTGGCCGCTTAGCCCTCAGACGTCGATATGTTTTTGAGGATTTCGCGAATATGCCGACCGAGCTCATCGGAGTTCTTGGCGTAATCATCAAGGTCGTCGAAGCGGATGTCCTGCTGATAGACTGTCTCCCCAGCCGAATTGGTGAGCACCAACTGACCTCCGAAGCGGCGTGGCGGCTTAGACGACAAGTCCTTATCCAAGACCCATAGAAGGTATTGGGCCGCCCGGGGGTCTGGTACCAGAGCAGTGTAGGGATGCTCCGATAGAGCTCGGGCAATGTTTCGAATTGCTGTCGGAAGGGCAGCTCTTACGATTAGGTCCGGCTGTGTTGAAGGAGCCGCGAGTATCGCAACACGAGGTGCATTGAGGCGCTCTCGGATCCCGTCTGGTGGTGGTGCCAACTCGGCGAGGGCATCGAACTCGAAGGTGGGCTCTAGTCCTGTTTGTGCGGCGCGGATCACATGCTCCCAGGCTAGATCGTATTGTTCCCCCAAGCTTGCCAGATCGCTGACCAACAAGTGGTATTCACCGTTAGCCGGCTCGAGTTCGGTGGCCCGTATGGCGCTCGCTATAGCGGATTCGACTTCTTCCTCCCAGGACAGAACCTGAGCACTCCAGGCGTGCGGATCCGGAAAGCTGGGGTTAGCGCGAATCGATCGCTCGAACGCGGCGAGCGATGCGGCGATGTCCAAGTCGAGTTGGCGGATGCCTTCGGCAAGCTCGGCCTGTGCACGGACCTGGTCGAACGTCGGACGATAGACGTTAGGGCGGTGGAGCGCGATCCTTCGTTGAGAGGGGACAGTGACTTCGATTTCGTGCCGGGTGTACTCGTTTTGGCCTGTTCCAGCGTCCCTGGGCAACAGTCGATAGCCCACTAGGTAGGACCCTCGTAATCGTTCCAGCAACTGCATGTAGGATTCGGGTCCGGAGCGAAATGTGTCGCCACCGGAGACACCAACGAGCTTCTGGAATTCGATGAGTTTTCGGTTACGGTCACCGAAACTGCCACCGCGGCTCATGCGCTCGGAGTTGAGGTTTCTGTCGGGGTTCCCCATGCCTCCCGTGGGTTGTCGACGACTTGCTAGAGCTGAACCTCTTCCAGGCTGGACGAGCTCGATTTGGAAAACCGGCACACCGGCGGCCAGGGTCACCAACTCGACCTGAGCCACGCTGTGGCCGCTCGTGGTATCGACGCCGTCGGTAACGGCTACAATCGCGGTGCGCCGCTGCGTTGCCGGGTCGGCTGAGGCACCTGGTGGTGGTGCCGGACACTCACTTCCGCCGCGCCCTGCCTGAGTGGTGGGTCCCGAGGCAGTTCCCAAGCCAACGTCAGCGGCAAATGGAGCGAGTCGTTGGACCCCTTCGACCAAGGCGTCGTACAGGGAAGTCGCGCCACCGATGAACGATTCTTCAATTGCGGCCGTGAGATTGGCGTCGCCGGGTCGGCCCCAGACCGACGCACTCACGTTGCGGTTGAAGCGCAGCAGTAAAACACAGTCTTGTTGCGCCGAAAGCGCGTGCACAAAATCGATTGTTCTCTGCCGCCAGCCGCCACCCGACATGCTCCCAGAGAGGTCGAGAAGGAGAGCCACATCGAGGGGAGTGTTCTCCGCTGACTCGACAAACGCGATTTCGTGCTCGATCCCGTCTTCTTTGACAATAAAATCGGTCGCGGCCAGGCCTTCCACAGGCTTGCCCGAGGAGTCGGTAACGCGGACGCTTATTGTCTCGATCGCAACGTCGACGCCGAAGGCAACTTGTTGGGACCCCGCCCCCGTATTCGATAAGTGGGCCCCTTTAGCGACAGAACTTACCGGTAGTAGAGCGCAGACGACGGCGCAGAACGTGATACTGACGGTAAGTTTGGGGAGGAACGATGGCATCTTAAATTTCCGCTTTTTTCATTGTTACCGCAATTACACTGGTTTGCCCAGGTTCCCTTCGGCAATCAGCGTTTGGCGTCGGAGATTTCCTTCAGGATCTCACGAACGTGTTTGGCGATCTCTTTGAGATCGTCAGCGTCTTTGTTAGGTGCGTCAACGTTATCAAGCGTTAGGCCTTTTTCGTAGATCTCCTTGCCATTCGAGTCAAAGAGCCGAATTCGCCCACGGAACCTCCGCGGCGCGTCTTGATCAATGTCTCGGTCAGCAACTTCTACGACAAAGGCGGCGTCTGAGGAATCAGCAACCAAGCCGAGCAGAGGTGCCTCGGCGATCGCCTGACGGATTGTGCGGATGGCCTTCGGAAGGGCGGCTCGGGCGAACAGGTTGTTTTCTTCGGAATCTCCCGGGACCACTGCTATCCGTGGGGCTTCGAACTGCTGTAGAAAGTCATCTGGGAACGGCATGTCAGCGGCGATTTCCCCGAACATTTCAAATACATCTTCACCTGTCTGGGCGATGCGCATAGTGTGGTAAAAGGCGATTTCAAACTCACCCGCTTTACGGTGCAGGCGTATTGCTAGACGACGGATCGCGCTATCAGTCGGAGACAGTGCCGTTGCCCGTGTGACGTCACTGAGCGCTTCGTCGGTGCGGCCGAGATGGTCGTAAACAAAAGCTCGATAAGCGACGGCAGCGGCGAGGTTAGGATGCGCCGTGACTGCGTTCTCTATCGCGAACAGGGCGCCATCGATATTGCCAGCTTGAAATTGCTGCTGTGCTATCTCTAGTTCCCTCTTGGCACGGACGAAGTCGACCGTTGGCCGATACACTATTTCTGGGTACGCGAGGTCTTCGTCACGATTCCTGAGCTGTACCTCGACTTTATGTCGAGTTAGCTCAGAGAGCGTGCCTCGATTGACCTTTGGGACGTAATAACCTACGACGTAGTAGCCGCGGAGGCGTTCAAGCAACTTCTGATAGGCATCGGCACTGGCCGGGAGAGTGGCTCCACCTGTAGCGGTCACCGCGCGTGAAAAATTTGCAGAGCTGCTGGCTCTCCTTGAGCGACCCCGCCCCATTCCTGCACGTCCCATCCTCCTGCGGCCACCGGTGCTTCCCTCCACTTGAACGTGGAATAGCGGAATCCCAGCGGCAAGGGCGGAAAGTTCCACGTTACTGATACGGGCATTGCTCGCACTGTCCTCGCCGTCTGTTACTACGATCAAGGCGCGACGGCGGCGCTTAGTGGGGTCTGCAACGTTAATAGTTGCGAACGGTACGGGGCACCCTCCGGTTCGTACTGGTGCGGCCAAGGGACTTTCTATTTCCAATGTCTCGGCGAACGGCACCCCGTCAGCATTAAAGAGCGCCGCTAGCTCGACACCGGATGCAAGAGCGAGTTCGTTGGTCGCTGCTACTACTGCGTCGTAAAGAGCCGTACCGCCTCCGGTCGTAGTTTGGTTGATCGTACCCACCATCGACGAATCGTTTGGTCGCCCCCAGATCGATCCGCCAACTCCCGAGCTGAAGCCCATCAAGAGGACGCAGTCCTGACGCGGATTCAACGACAACAGGAATCCCGTTGCGCGTTGGCGCCATGGGGTTCTTGTCATACTTCCCGACAGATCGAGCACAAGAGCAATGTCGAGGGGTGCTCCAGACGGTGTCAGCGTGAGCCCAACTTCCCGTTCCAGGCCTTCTTCCCGCACGATGAAGTCCGCTGCTGTAAGCCCGGTCACTGGCACGCCGTCTCCATCGAGGACGCCCACGCTGATGGTTGCCAACGTTACATCGGCGCCGAACACGGGCTGCTGGGTAGTCTGGCCTTCTTGCTGTCCTGGCACCGTTGAAATGGGTTGATTCCTTGGTGCAGCTACGGAAAGAAACCCCACTAGTAGCGCCAAACAGAAAGACGGAAATTGCGGTATTTGGAACACGTTGATTATCACTGTTAATGAAATATGTCCCATCTAATCGCAAACCCTGGTTGGTTTGCCAGTCGTTTGCCGTCGAAATGGGTTGTAGTTGCGGTCATTTGTGGGCGGCGACTCTGAACACCGTTTGGTAC
>ERZ651768.646-NODE-646-length-26070-cov-12.544916_pt1 | contig 26070 bp, 20 predicted proteins | sample MGYA00514754_ERZ651768 | MGnify/ENA metagenome assembly ERZ651768
GGAATTACGCTACAAGGCTGACGCAGGAAAGCAAAAAGTTATTGGAGAATATTGCTTCGGAATTTTCGGGCCACTCTGTCAATTTGATCTGTGAAAATTCAAACGTTGCAACATCGCAGAAAACAATTGCCGAATATGATCAGATTCTTATTGAGCAGGAAAAAGAGCTGAAGCGGAAGAAGGCGAAGGAATTTCCTTTGGTTAAAGATATTCTCTCAGTATTTAAGAACAGTAAAATTACAAGTATAGAACTGTCAGACGCGTAAAGGAGTCATGATCTTATACTTAATCACAATACATGATTTATTAACGGGAGTCAGAAATGATAGATATGAATGAAATTATGAAAAAGGCCCAGGAACTTTCTGAAACCATGAAACAGCAACAGGAGGAATTGGCAAAACAGACTTTTACAGTTTCAGTTGGTGGCGAAATGGTGAAGATGACTTTCAATGGGAAGCAGGAAGCAAAAAGTATTGAAATTGATCCTGAGGTTGTTGACACGGATGATATTGAAACCCTTCAGGATCTGATTCTTTCTGCAGTCAATGAAGGGTTGAGGAAAAGTCAGCAAAATATGCAGAATTCCCTTGGTCAGCAAATAGGTAAAATGACTGGAGGTTTGGATTTATCAAGTTTACTGAATCCTAAGTCATAGCGCTTTATAATTAAAAATGCGAACCTGGCGCCTGATTAAAGACATTCCCCGCTCCGGAAGTTTTAACATGGCGGCTGATCAGGTGTTATTGGATAAATGCAGAGATGATGCAGACCCTGTTTTCAGACTTTACGATTGGGAATGCCCGACTTTATCACTTGGCAAAAATGAGAAAATAGATTCCCTGATTGATTTGCAGGAGTGTCAAAATCTTTCAATACCTGTTGTCCGGAGAATGACTGGTGGAAAAGCTGTTTTGCATGGCTTTGACCTGACTTATTCATTAGCTGCAGGAGTTCTGGACAGTCAATTTCCAGGAGGAATTCTGGACAATTATCAATTCTTAGCCAGAGGATTTAAACATTTCTTTCAGAAGTTGGGACTTAATCCTGTATTACTCAAAAAATCCCACCAAAAGGAAAAAACAGAACCCCATATTTGCTTTTCTGAACCATCTTCATATGAAATTTTAGTTGAAGGCCGAAAAATTATCGGCAGCGCTCAGCGTGTTAGAATTACTCGTGGAAAAAATTCTCAACCAAAGAGATTTTTTTTACAGCATGGATCTATTTTGCTCAAAGATTCCATTCCACTAATTCTAAGAATATTTCCTTATGCGCATGAAAAGGTCTTGCGTCGTAAAATACACTCTCTCCAATCTGTTGGTATATATCCAAAATATTCCAAAAAGGAGTTAATCAGTCTGCTGATTGAAAGTTTAAGGAAAACATTTGAGATTGAGTGGAACAATCGTAATTGGAATGCTAAGGAGCTGAATTCCATTGCTGATTGTGAAAAAGCTTATCAACCGTTAGAAGTTCAGCATGTCTGACGGTATATGCATTGTATAATTGTTTAAGATTGTTCTGTCAGGAGTTATTTGTCAAAGAAAATTAATTTCGCAAATTATAAATAACAATTAATAATCACAGCCATTTATGCATGACCAGAGCGTCAACATAGCCAATTTTAGGGTGATCAAATGCTTTAGGTATCTTTCCAACCGTATCAAATCCCAGCTTAGTCCATAAACTTACAGCCTGTTTATTGCTTGCTACTACCAGGTTAAACTGCATTGCTTTATAGCCGAGTTCTTTGGCAATTTTTTGAGAATGCACGCACATCATGGTACCCAGGCCTTTTCCTTCGGCTTCCATTGCAACCATATAACCGCAATTACATACATGACCTCCCCCTCCGCTATGATTTTGTTTCAAGTAATACGTCCCCAAAACTTTTTTATTTTCTACACAGACATATGTTTTTTGAGGCTGTTTCATCCAAATTTGATTAGCTTCTTTTTTGCTTGTATTTCGAGGAATTGCGTAGGTTTCGCCCGCAGAGACTATTTGATGAAATATTTCCCAAATCTGATCAAAATCTACTTCTAAAGCCTCCCTGATATCAGCCATAACAATACTATCTATATTATATGAGGAATTGCCCGCCAGAGCATTCCTGCAGCTAAAATGATCAGCAGGATACCCATACCAAGGTCAATACGTGAAGCGTTTTGCTGCAGTCCTTTTACAAGTCTGCCTGATGAAGCAAGAAATGCTACCAGACAGTACCACGATGCATCTATAACCCCTACAGTTGATACTAGTACAAACTGTTCAGCAAGAACTGCGTCAGGCTGAACAAACTGACTGAATAAAGCAAGTAGCCATGCAGCAATTTTGGGATTTAGAAAAGCAATCAGGAAGCCTTCTAAAAAGCCCTGATGAGCTGAATTTTTTGATGGCATGTTTTCTTTTGCGGCATAATCTTTTTTAAATACTGAAATAATCATTTTTCCACCAAGCCAGATTAAGAAAAAAGAGCCGGCTATTTGTGCAACACTGAAAAAATTAGGAATTGTATTAAATAGTGCTACAAGTCCGGAAACAGCAACGACAGCGTAAAAAGTGATTCCTAAACCATGCCCGATTCCGGACATTACTCCTTGTGTCCTGCCTCCTGAAAGAGTATTGCGTAAGATTACTGCTAGACTGGGGCCGGGTGACATCGCTCCCATGATACAGATCAAAACTAACTGGCTCCATTGAGTTATATTCACCGAATTTTTTGTAAAAAAGGTTTAGTTATTTTAAAATCGCCATATTCAGCAATCTTGGATCAATCACTGTTATGTGTGAATCGAATTTAATTAAGAACAATTGAATTTGTAGTTTGTTTTTACATCAGATTATGTGGGTCAACATCAATCTGAATTAATTCATCACGTTTAGTCGCAGGAGGATTTTCAAATACTAGATGCAGCAAATTCAGGAGAGGTCGAACATTATCTGCTTTCAGCAGCAGCTGCCAGCGGAACCTGTTTCGCAATTTTTTTATTGGTGCTTCAAAAGGTCCGATGATTTTGGCACTATAATCTGAGTGATCATGATTATTTAGATTTTTACAGGCAGCTAATTTGCTGTCGGATAAAATCGCTCTGATTTTATTATCTAATTCCCTAGCTAAGCTTTCAGCACGTTCTTCACGAGGGCTGCTGCATAAAATCATGGTAAGGGAATAATTTGGTGGCATTCTAAGATTATTTCTCTGTTCCAGTTCAATTTCACGAAATTGGAAAGTATCATGTTCTTTTGCACAGATTAAGCTGTGATGTCGTGGATTGTGTGTTTGAATCAATACTTCTCCGGGTTTGTGTCCCCGTCCAGCACGTCCGGCCACTTGAGTTAATAATTGAAAAGTTCTTTCACTGGACCTGAAATCCGGAATGTTCAATGACAAATCAGATAAAATTACTCCAACCAGAGTTACTTCCGGAAAGTCATGACCTTTGGTAACCAGTTGAGTGCCAATGACAATATCTACCTCGTGTTTGCTAATTCGATTATGCATTCTGGAAAGGGCATGCTTACCATGTAAGGTGTCACGGTCCATTCTTAAAATTCGTGCATCAGGAAAAAACATTTTGAGATTCTCTTCAACCTGTTCTGTTCCTGTGCCGATAATCAGCGGTTCCTGGTCACTTTCGCATTCAGGACAAATATCGTGTATTGGTTTCGTCAAATCACATTGATGGCAATGCATCTGATTTGCACTTTGATGGTAAACAAGACTCAGGCTGCAGTTTGGACATGTAAAAGTAGACTCACATTTAGGGCAGCGTACTAATGGTGCAAAACCACGACGATTCAAAAATAATATGCTTTGTTCTTTTTTTCTCAGGCGCAGTCGCAGGGCTTCTACGAGTTCACTGGAAAAATATGGGCTCCCCTTTTGACCTGGAACTGTTTTCATGTCCAGCAGCCTGACCTCCGGCAAAAGGACTTGATGGATGCGTGAAGGTAAATGTAAAAGTTTAAATTTCCCAATCTTTACATTGTTTGCTGATTCAAGTGAAGGAGTAGCAGAACCAAGTAAAACAGTCGCACCTGAGATAAATCCACGATAAATAGCCACATCACGTCCGTGATATCGCGGGTTCTCATTTTGCTTGTATGAAGAATCGTGTTCTTCATCAACCACAATCAGTCCCAAATTGTTCATAGGCGCAAAGACCGCACTCCGTGCACCAATAACTATTGATGCCAATCCCTGATTTATTCTTGACCATTCATCAAAACGTTCACCATCATCCATTCCACTATGCAGTACCGCTACTTGATCTCCGAAACGGGAGCGAAATCGATTGACAAGTTGCGGTGTGAGTGAAATTTCAGGTACTAGTACAAGGCATGATTTCCCTATGGTGCGTGATGTTTTTGCGGCATGTAGATAGATTTCTGTCTTTCCACTTCCTGTTACACCTTCCAGTAAAAAAGTACGGTATGATCCGTTTTTTATTGAATCCGATACTTCATTAAATGCGGAATTCTGCTGAGGGTTTAAATCCAGAAATTGTTCAATCTCTGGCGGACTTCCATCTAAAAATCGTCGATAAACACGTTTTTCAAATATTTCAATCAGGCCTTCTTCCTTAAGTTTCCTTAGTGTTTGTGCAGGTGAATTGACTCTGCATAGTATTTCGCTCCAGCCAATTTCAGAATTATTGTTTAAGATTTCAAGTATCTGTATTCGTTTAGTTTTTCGACTGGATATTGGTTTTTTAGTATTTTCTGCATTCAGCAGTCGTACCCATCGTTCCATTTTTGGTTTTGTTTTTTTCCCCGCCAAAACCTGTTTTTTCAGGACAATCTTATTATTAAGCCATTGATTCATTATCCGTTGATCTTTTTCATCAGGTTGACATTTAAGCCATTCCTGTTCTGTCCAAGATTGTTGAGTGCGTGCAAGTTGTGATGGTTTTTTGCTTAGATTTTCTATGCCGGTGAGGGGGAAAATTTGAGGTGAATATGAGGTACATAGACTCAAGGAAAGTCCGCCTGGGATTGCCGCATTAAGTACTTCGCCCCACGCGCAAAAATAGTATTCAGAAGTCCACCTGGTAAGTTTAAGTATTTCTTCAGAAAATAAAGGTTTTTCTTCAACCAGTGATTCAATAAACTTTAATTCGGAAAATTTGGATTTCTTATTAACACCAACTACAACACCACCTTTTTTCTGTCTGCCAAAAGGCACTAAAACCTGTAATCCTGCCTCAGGGACCTGGTCAAGATTTTCTGGCCAGCAATAATCAAAGCACTTTCGAATGGGTAAATTGATGGCGACTTCAACGATCATCTGCTATTTTGTTGTAGCTTTCAAACAAATCAATTGATTATCTCCAATGCTTTCAATCCGATAGCTTCCCATCGACACTGGTAAAAACAAGGATTCTTCTGTCTTTAAATTTATCGAATTACCTGGTTGTGAAAACACTGCAGCCCGTCCGCTGATTATAATTAAAAGTTGATATCGTCCGTCTAGTTGATCTTCATAAGTATTTTTTGGCTCCAGGCGAATTCGGTCAAAATTAAATTGTGGAAAATCAGTAAAACGCTCCACATTCAAGCACTCTGATTTATGTATGCATTCTAGTTTTGGAGGATGATAAACTTCTGTTTTCATTTTGCTGATTGCGTCTTCCGTGTCCCAATGATTTTGAGTCAGAACTTTTTGAGCAAACATCAGGATCAGGCGTTCGTAGTGAGGAGTTTGAAATTCAACAACTTTTATGCCATGACGCAAAGAATGTATTTGAAACACCGGAAAGCTGATAATATCACCAACTTTCACTGGTAAATCACCTACAAAACCAGAGGCTTTATCTCTTAATTTTGCTTCCTTTTCCAGCAGTTCTGTTGATATTTCCTCTTTAGAATCATCTATCTGCCGACGAGTTTTTTCATATTCAACAATTGCTGATTTAAATTCCCTGAGCAGTATTTCTACCCAATTTTTCCCGTATTTATTTTTATATTCTTCAATTTTATCCGGATGAAGGCCCGCTTTGATAATTCCTGTTCCGGATGGCCAGGCAGTTTTATCGATTTCTGTCACTACATACACTTCCCATTTTTTTTCATGCAGCTCATAATACAAATCCCCAATTGTCTTTTCAGCAACTGGATTAAGTGTTTTGAGCAAAATTAAAGACTCTGAATCATCGGCAAGCATCTGTTTTTTAAACAGATTGAGGGCATAAGGCAGTTCAGTTTTACCATACTTATCTATAACATTTACAACACCACGTTTTTCAACTCCGGTATACCATCCTTCATACCCCCAGGGTTTGGGTATTTTAAGTACTTTAAGTTGCAAAGGCTCTTTAGAATCAACAATTACTGCCTTCCTGTTTCCTGCAACAGACCCTAGCAATGAATTTGGATTTTCCTTGAATATTTCCAGAATTTTTTCAGGTCCAATTATATTTTTCCAGACACATCCTCTTTTTTTAAGATTATTGATTTGAGTATTATTTTTTCTTTTTTGGAGTTCTACTTCAATTAATGCCTGAAATGGAACAGATTCTTTTTTTTCAGTCCACTGCTCAATTCGTTTTCTTTCAACCAGGATCAGGCAGTACTGAAATTCTTCTAATTCATAAAATGAAATTAATTGATCAGCAATATAGCCGTTGTCTGGAATCTTACTGTCCGGAAACAGGGATAGGTTGATATGAGTAAACCAGACTCGCACTGAAGATATAAAGTCCAGCATATAAGATGATTTGACACATGAAATTAAATTATTTGTAGACAGGATTTTTTCAGTCATTGATCAATCATCAAGAAGTTCTGGAACAATTTGGGCGTTGATTAAGGCCTGGCTGGTTTCAGGTGAAATTGGAGTAAGGAGTTTATTGAGAGTAATTTTTTCCTGCTCTGGAATTGCATATGAAGTTAAAAAATTAATTGAAAAGCTGTTTTTTCCCCCTGAATTCATAGATTGATCTTTTAAAATATAATTTTTCAGTTTTTCTGCTGCGGCATAATTTGGATTCAGCACAGTAAGTTTGCTGAATCCTTCATTTATAAATGCCATTTTGAACATATTTTCATGGTAAATGTAATGAGTGCATCCGAGGAATACCATCAAATGTTCTGTGGTTGTTCCGTGCAGCTGCTGCAAAGATTTTTTGACCCAGTACTGAATTCTTTTTTCCACTTTTGAGCCTACTGGATCATTCGAAATTTCATTTGCCAGATTCGGACATGACTGTGCGAAGATCTGATTTTTAGGTATGCCATTATTGAGCAGCTCACTCTGAAAAGTGTTGTTATTGACTGTTGTAGGAGTTGCCATGATTATAGCCGTTGCCCTAGGATTTTTTTGCAGACTATCCACAAGCAACTGAATCCCAATACTGACTATGCCCTCTATTTTAACTGATTTGTCTTCCGGAGGAACTATCTGATTCAACAATACTGAAAGTGTACCGCATGCAACAAAAATATTGTCCGGAGAAATCAAACGAACAGTATTGCTGATAATTTTTTCAAACGTTTCAATCTGTTCTTTCTTTCCAGACATTTTATTGTAGCCGCGATCATTTGACGGAACAGCGTTTACATATATAATTTTTAAATCGCAGGAGGGGGGATCAGAATTTTCAGGAGCAGAATAATTCTTGAGGAGGTGAATCAGCTGTGCACACACTGATAACCCTCCCAAACCTGAGTCAGTAATTACAATGTTCATGCAGCAAAATTACAGCAGGTGGGTGGTGTAGTTGACAAATCATCTCAACATATCCTGTGATTATGCCAAACTCAAACTATATTGCGGATGACTCCTTACAACTGGTTGGACCTGGAACAATTCGGTTGCTGAAAAATTTTAATTGATAGTTCAGAATTGGAGGGATTGCCTGCCGACTTTCTATAGTAGCAAGTGTCTGCAGGCAGTTAATTTTGATGCAATGTATTTAAATTTCCGAAATTAAATTAATTTAAACGTCTTTGATACTGAGCTGTATTTTTCCTCTTCTGTCAATACCTGTTGCCTTAACTGTGACAACATCGCCTTCTCTACAAACATCTGTCACTTTTTCAACCCTGCCTTCAGCCAGATTTGAGATGTGTACAAGTCCTTCTGTACCCGGAAAAACTTCCACAAATGCTCCAAAGTCCATCACTTTTTTTACAGGTCCGGTATAGGTTTCTCCAATTTCAATTGTACGGGTCAGATTTTTCACCATTTCCAAGGCGTCATCAACAGCATTATGGTCCCGGGACATTATCGATACAATTCCGTCATCATCAATATTTATTTTAACGCCGGTTTGCTCAACTATGCTTTTTATCATTTTTCCGCCGGGTCCGATTACAGTCCCTATTTTATCTTGTGCAATTTTATGAGTAATAAAACGAGGAGCATAAGATGATAATCCTTCACGAGGTTCCTTCAATGCCTTGCCCATTTCATCTAAAATATGCAACCTTCCTTCACGAGCTTGCATCAAGGATTTTTCCACAACTTCACGACTAAGTCCCTTGATCTTAATGTCCATCTGCAAAGCAGTAATTCCACTTTCAGTTCCAACTACTTTAAAATCCATATCTCCAAGGTGATCTTCATCACCAAGAATATCTGAAAGAATTACATGGTTTTTTCCGTCACTGATCAGTCCCATTGCAATTCCTGCAGTAGCTGCTTTGAGCGGTACTCCGGCATCCATCAATGCCAATGACCCTGCGCAAACAGTTGCCATTGAAGATGATCCGTTTGATTCCAGTATTTCTGAAACTAGTCTAATTGTGTATGGGAATTCTGTTTTTCCAGGCATTAGTGTACTCAATCCTCTTTCAGCAAGTATTCCGTGACCGATTTCCCTTCGGCCTGGTCCTCGTGGGATACTTGTTTCACCAACACTGAAACTCGGGAAATTGTAGTGCAGCATGAATCTTTTAAATGAAATCCCATCCAGGGTCTCAATCATTTTTTCATCTTCACGTGCCCCTAATGTTGTAACTGCAAGCGCTTGTGTTTCACCTCGAGTGAATAGCGCAGAACCATGGGTCCTTGGTAAAACTTTTGTTTCACATGTTATAGGTCTGATTTCTTCAGGTTTACGTCCGTCGATACGAATATTTTCATTAATCAGCCGTGAACGCATTTCTTCTTTTTTGATATCTGAAAAAATTTGACTGAACTCTTTAACGGTATCACTTTCAGGCTCATCTCCAAGAATTTCAATACTCATTTCATCATGTAATGTATCCAAACTCTCATAGCGCTCCTGCTTATCTTTTATGCTCAAGGCCTTGCGTAACCGTTCAGGTGCAACTGCCTCGATTTTATTTTTTAGTTCAGTATCTGTTTCAGGTGCTTCTACATTACGTTTTTTCTTTCCAACACTCTGCATCAATTCTTCCTGCATGGCAATAATAGGCTGGATTTGTTCATGACCGTACCAGAGTGCATCCAGCATTACAGATTCACTGATATTATTTGCCTCCCCTTCAACCATCAGTATGGCGTCTTTAGATGCAGCCATAAAAATATTTAGGTCGCTCTTTTCAAGCATTTCTGGACTAGGGTTAATTGTAAGAACCTCATCGATACGACCAACTCTTACACCCCCAATAGGATTATGAAATGGAATGTCCGAAATTGCCAAAGCAGCTGATGCTCCATTCATTGCAGCAACATCAGATGGGTGTACCATATCGTGACTAAGGACTGTTGCCAAAATTAATGTATCAGCCAGATAATTCTCTTCAAAGGATGGTCTAAGAGGGCGGTCAATAATTCTGGAAATTAATGTTTCATGATCTGACAGTCTGGACTCACGTTTTAGAAATCCTCCGGGGATTCTACCTGAGGCATAAGCTTTTTCTACATAAAATACTGCTAGTGGGAAAAAATCCTTGCCACCCCCTGATCCTTTTTCTGCAGTTGCAGCAACAAGTACAACTGTGTCACCATACGTTACTAATACAGACCCGTTTGCCTGTTTGGCCATTCTTCCTGTTTCCAGCTTAAAAGTTGCTGTTCCAAATTCTCTTTCAACTGATTTCATCTTTCTCCTGATATTCCTCGTTCATTTGATTCAAAATGGTTTAAATTCCGTAAAAGTTCTCATTATTCTGTAAATCGCAATAACACACTTTAACTTCGGTTAAGCAAGAGCAAACCTGAAATTCCATAGAAATTTTCAAGAGTAAAACTTATATCTTGATTAAACCTATTTACGGAAAGCTTAAAGAGGGGATGCAGAATGTGTATTAAAAAACACGAAGGGATTGAAAAGAAAAAATGAAGCATCAGCAGAATAATGCTGAGTTTATAGAAGACAATCCCATTTGGTTATGTCTTCTGTGATGCTTGACGTGGTTCACTTGAGGCGAATTTTAAGCTGTTTAGAAACAGTAGCATGACTCTCACTATTTATTTTTTTTAGATAATTCATGAAATTTCTTCTCTGTCCTATCAGTTTTAAAAGTCCACGCCTGGAACTAAAGTCAGTTGGCTGTTTTCGCAAATGATCAGTCAATGAATTAATTCTTTCAGTTAATAGTGCGACCTGTACTTCAGTAGAACCGGTATCGGCAGTGTTTTTGCCGAATTTTTTTACAATTTCAACCTTTCTTTTTTTTGTTAGCATCTACAGTTTTTAATCCTCTATATGAAAACTTTTGACGGTTTAAAAAAATTCATATCATTCTCCCATATAATTTGACCTATCGCAACTAAATTTTGGCTGGAGTCAGTAACTTTGGCCTGCTTGGGAGTATTTTCTTGTGTAAAGAATATTTTTTCTTTCTTCTCCAAATTTTCATCTATACTTGTCATCTCCGAAACTTGAACGGCTCGTCCATTTTTTATATTGGCAACCATCCTGGAATTTGCTGCAAACGTGTAAAAATGATTTAAAATTTCTATTGGATTAATCCAAGGTATTTTGTTTCCCATTTCCATTTTTTCCAGTTTCTCTACAGAGACAGAATTATCAGTACGGAACCATTTCCCACAGGCTAACCTTTCCAGAGAAGTAAGGTGTGCTCCAACTTTCAATAAATTTCCTAAATCATTAGCAAAGGAACGGATGTATGTCCCTTTTGAACAATGAACCCGTATTTGCACATAAGGTAAATCAATGGATTCAACAACCAACTCATGAAATATAACAGACCTTGTTTTGTTTGGAATTTTCAGGCCTTGCCTTGCTAATTTATAAGCAGGAGTCCCGTTGATTTTTATGGCTGAAAATGCAGGTGTTTTTTGTAACTGCTCACCCTGAAAGAATTTGACTGAGTGTTTAATTTTTTCAGGATTTAAGTATCTGGTGTCACTGATATTTGTTACAGAACCTTCTGCATCAAATGTATCTGTTGATTCACCAAATTTACATACTGCACGGTAGGTTTTATCTGATTCATTGAAAAGTGGAATCAGGCGAGTGGCTTTGCCTAAAAATACAGGCAAAACACCTGTTGCCATCGGGTCTAAAGTGCCAAGATGTCCAACCTTGTTTTCTTTGAATTTCCGTTTAATTAAACGAACTACATCGAATGATGTCCAACCCTTGGGCTTATCAATATTGATGATCCTCAAGCGACTCTTTAGATTTAGCCATAAATAGTAAATGCATTACCGGAATATCTGATTATTTGTGTCTATTTACGGTTTTTTGCTGGCCCTCTGAGTCTTCTGGAAGAACTCCTTTCAGCAATGTTTCAATTTCATCGCTGTGATCAAAACCGGAATCATATTTAAAAATCAACTGAGGTGTATTGCGTGTGTTCAAAACCTGACCCAGCTGCCGGCTGAAAAATCCTGATGCATGGTTTAATGATTTGATTAATTCATCGTGTCCTTCTGGTGGAAATATAGATACAAAAACTTTTGCAAATGACAGATTAGCAGACGTTTCAACCCGGCTTATGGTGACATTACTAAACCGTGGGTCATTGCTTTCAAAGAGCAGTACTTCTGAAAGACGTCTATGCACCAATGAGCTGAGGTTCGTTTTTCCTGATTTATTCATTTTTTCTTATTACAATTTTGCGCTCTCTTCAATTTGTTCATAGGCCTCTACAATGTCACCATTTTCAATTTCAGAAAATTCCAGCACCATACCGCACTCATAATTTTGTAAAACTTCCTGAACATCGTCTTTAAAACGTTTTAAAGAAATAATGGAACCCTCAAAGATGTTTTTTTCATTACGAAGCACACGAATCATACAATTCCGGTACATCTTGCCGTCTGTAACAAGACCTCCGACTACCATGCCATTTTTACCGGAAGAGAATACCTGACGGATTTCCAAATGACCAACAATTTCTTCACGAATTTCAGGTTCAAGGAGGCCTTCCATTGCGGCTTTTATGTCATCCAATGCGTTATAAATTACATCGTAAAGCCTTACATCAACTCCTTCATTTGCACGAATTTCTCTGGCTTTTGCATCCATTTGTACGTTGAAACCAACAATAATTGCGTCCGATGCAGATGCTAATGTAATATCTGTTTCTGTAACGTTGCCCACTGCACAAAGCAGGAAACGCGTAGAAATCCGTTCATCGCCAATTTGTTCTATTGATGTCTTCAGTGCTTCAACTGAACCTTGTACATCGCCTTTTAAAATAAGACGAAGCTCTGTTGCTTCTCCTTCTTCTATTTTGTTGAAGAGATTGTCCAGACTTGTTTTCTGCTGTTCGCGAATTGTTTCTGCTCTTAGTTTGTATTCCTGTTCCTCTGCGATAAGTCGGGCGTTTTTTTCATCATCAAGAACTACAAACATTTCTCCTACCTCAGGCACGTTGCTTAATCCTGATATTTCAACTGGTATTGAAGGTCCAGCTTCAACCAATGGGACACCGCTTTCATTGAACATAGCCCTAATTCTTCCGTGAATGCTGCCCATAACAAAATAATCACCAGTCTTGATTGTTCCACGCTGAACTAGAACTGTACCCACAGGGCCCTGTCCTTTACGCACGCGTGATTCAATTATAGTTCCGCGAGCAGAGCCTTTTGGAGTAGACTTAAGTTCCAGAATTTCAGCCTGTAAATGTATCATTTCCAGTAGCTCATCTATTCCTTCTCCTGTTTTAGCAGAAACCTTAACGAAAATGTTACTACCTCCCAAGTCTTCCGGAATTAGTTCGTGTACCAGCAGTTCCTGTTGTATTCTCATAGGATCGGATTCTGGACGATCAATTTTATTAACAGCAACAATGATTGGCACGTCTGCTGCGCGAGCATGCTGAATTGCTTCAATTGTTTGAGGTTGAACTTTATCGTCAGCAGCAACAACCAGAACAACTATATCAGTTATGTTGGCACCTCTGGCACGCATTGAAGTAAATGCTTCGTGTCCTGGTGTATCGAGAAAAGTGATGCTATTTCCACCTACTTTCAGATGATATGCACCAATATGCTGTGTAATACCGCCTGCTTCTCCTGATGCAATACGAGTCTCACGAATTTTGTCAAGCATCGACGTCTTACCGTGGTCTACATGTCCCATGATTGTTACAATTGGAGCACGTGATTCCAGTTGAGAAACATCCAGTTCTTCCTCTTTCAAAAGATCAGATAACTCAAAAGTTTCTACCTCAACTGTGATGTCAAAATCAGCGGCAATAAGTTCAGCAGTTTCACCGGTGATTGTTTGGTTGATGGTTGCCATTATGCCTAACGACATCAGTTTTTTTAATATTTCCGGAACTTTAATACCAATCAATCCCGCAAGTTCAGCCACTCCAACTTGATTACCTATGCGGATACTTTTCTTTCTGGGATTGAAAACATGTTTGGGCTGATCAGTTTCAGGTGTTTTTTCCTGGACTTTTACACTGAGCTGATCTTTCAGGACGGCTTTCTTTTGGCGGCGTGGTCTTCTTTCACGAATATTATAATAGTTCCTTTGTCCTCCTCCACCTCTTCGTCGAATCTCTGCATCTTGACGTCGAAGATTTTTTCTTTTTGCTGGAAACTCTTTTTCTTCAGTATGTGTGTATTTAAATACATACTTGGTCTTCTTTGATTTATTTTCAGGCCTGGTTGGAACTGAGTCATCAGTATGGGCCTTCTCTTCTGAAAGTTTTTCATCTAATAAATCATCTGTCTGATCTGGAGGGGCAGTTCTTTCATGAGGGAATTCAATAATATTTTTGTCAAAATATTTTTCAAATTTTGAGTCTGAGTCATTGCTCTTCTTTAAGAATTCTTTCTTTTTCGCTACTGAATTTTCAGGGATTATTGCTCCATGAGAACTTGAATCTATTTTATCTGATTCAAGTTTGCTTGTTATTTCACTCTCAGAATCAGCTTCTTTTATACTTGGCGGGCTATCTGTTCTCTTCCTGCGAACTCTCCTTTTAGGTGCTTCTTCAACTTCATCTTCATCTGATTTAGATTTGGTAGAAATTGTTACTATTTTAGAAGTTTTAACTTTTTTCCTGTTTTCTGGAAGATCAGTCTCTTCTGTTGTTTTTTCAGATGGTTTTTTTTGACGTATAGTCGTTCGTTTCACAGATTTAGGCACAACAATGCCTTTGGCGCTTTTTGCCATTTTTCTAACTATTTCAGCTTGTTCAACCGACATCTCAGAGAAATTTCCCGTAACAGGTATTCCTGCTTTACGCATTCTACTGAGAAGCTGTTTTGCAGGCATTTTTAATTCTTTTGCCAGCTCAAAAACTCTTACTTCCGACATCTCCTGGATTTGTATATTTAATCAAAATTACTGAAATAATTGTTCAATAGTTTGTTTCATGTTGCATCTGGTTCTACTTCGGCTTCCAATTCAGGTTTTTCTTTTGTTCCACTTTTTTTTGAATCGGCAACAGTTTCGGTTATATAATTAGTTTCAAAGTCAGCATTTTCTTCAATTTGTTCCGTGACTTCTTCTGTCGGATTATCATCTTTATTTTTGTTTTCGATGATTTCATCTGAGTCCTCCGAAACTTCTTCCTTTATTAATACATCTGCTGATTCATTAGATTCTGGCTGGACTTCCTCTTTAAGCTCAATATCTGCAGCGGTTTCGTCTAATTCTTCATCTTTGATGGCTTCCTTAGCTTCTTCCGGAACTGATTTCTCAGCATCTTGAACTGATTCTTCTTCCTTTACATCCTCAGCTGCTTTCTTTTTTGCAGATTTCTTTTTCCCTTTCACTGCAGCTTCTTTTTCATTGTCAGCCTTTGAACTTGAGTCTTCTGATACTTCTGCTGCCTCTTTTTCTTCCTTAGAAGAATCGACTGATTTTTCATCCGTTTTTTCTGAATCTTCACCACCATCATTATTTGATTTTGCTAACTCTTTTTCCAGCTGTTCATCAATAGAGAGGTCCTCTTCTTCTGAAGCAACAACATTGATTTTGTAACCAATTAATTTTGAGGCCAAGCGTACATTTTGCCCCTTGTGTCCGATTGCCAGTGAAAGTTGATTTGGAGCAACTACTACATCAATTTGTTTTTCATCTTCATCAATTTCAAGACTGTCTATTTCTGCAGGTGAAAGTGCATTACATGTATAAACGTCTATATCTTCACTCCAGCGTACAATATCTATTTTTTCTCCATTTAAATCATTTACTATAGTTTGTACCCTGCTGCCGCGCATACCTACACATGAACCTACCGGATCTACTTCTTCATCAGTTGAATACACAGATATTTTTGCCCTTCTGCCAGGCTCCCTTGATGCGCTTACTATTTTAACTATACCATCGTAAATTTCAGGAACCTCCATTTCGAATAACTTAATTAGTAATCCTGGATGTGTTCTTGAAATTGTGAGTTGTGAATCTTTGTGCGGATTGTCATTCACATCCAGCAGCAAAACTCTAACGTGATCCCCAAAAGTGAAGTTCTCACCGTATATTTGCTCCCTGCGGAAGAGATATGCTTCAACTTTATTTTGGAAACTTAAGGCAACGCGACCGTTAGGTTCAACTCTTAAAACTGTTCCGGTTAAAACTTCTCCAATTTTTTCTGTGAAAGTTGAAACTACCATTTGACGCTCAGCTTCTTTTAAGCTACCGAATATTATTGGTCTTGTTGAATGCGCAATTCGCTGAAATTCACGATCACTGATTTCATACTCAACTTCGTCACCAATGCCTGCTTCTGGGTCTATTTCAAATACATCTTCTACAGAAATTTCATTATTGGGGTCCTCAACCAGATCAACTACTTCCTTGAAATGGTACAAATTTATTTTTCCTGTTTTTTCGTCTATTTGACCTTCAATTTCTTGATAGGGAAGTTTTCTCTGGGCTGCCTGAATAAGTGACTGTTCCACAAGTTTTTTCACAACTTCATGATCCAACCCCTTCTCTTTTGAGAAGTCTATGATGATTTCGTATAAATTCTCTTTCAAGTTGTACCTTTTTCTTTACGTTCTAATTTTCAGAATCAAATAATAATTTCAGAATTTTAATAATGGCTCAAGATTAGCTCTTGATATAAGTGAATACGGTATAATTATATCTGAGCTGTTTGTATCCGGTTGTATACAAATTGTTTCTTCATTACATTTCTGTAAATCACCTGTCACAGTCATAAGTCCTTCTATTTTTTTCTCTAAATGTACCTTGATACGTTTGCCAGTGGAAGATTTAAAATGATCAGGTGTTTTTAATTTCCTGAATATTCCTGGTGACGAGACTTCCAGCACGTAATCCTTATACTGATGATTCGTTTTTCCAAAAATATTCTTAGTAATTTGATTAACAGTTACACAATCATCTATTCGAATGCCGTTTGGACTGTCGATATAAAGTTGTATTGTTTTCTTGGCATTCTGCGTACTGACCTTGACCTCAATCAGATCAAATCCTGCAATTTTGAGCGGTTCAGATAAAAGATTAATAATCCTTTGTTCATCCTGTACCATTGAAATTTAATTGATGAAAACTATAATTTTTTTCAGATAGTAAACACTGCATTTTAACATCATGTTTTCTGGTTGTCGATTCATTTTTTAAGTACAATTTAAGCTTTTCGATCTAAAGTTAAATAGTTTACAATCTCTGACAAAAGTTTACTTGCATGATTATCGGGCAGTTTTTTTAAAGCTGAGGAAGCAAATTCGACATGTTCATAACAGTACTTTGAAACAGCATCAAGGGCACCAGTACTTTCAGCTTGAGCAATAAACCAGTCTATATCAGTATTTGAAACTGTTTCACGAGACTGAAGCAGTATATCACGTGCCCTGACGGAATCTTGCTCTGAAAGCCTTTCCAGTAATTCAATTGTAATTAATGTGCGCTTCCCTTCTGCGATGTCTCCTCCGCGTTCTTTACCATAACCACCAGAACCTGCTCTGGGAGCTTCATTCTCGCTTTCTTCAATTAAATTCAGCAAATCATCACGTACCTGAAAACCAATTCCTATAGCTTCACCAAAACTGCCAATTGTATCCAACTCAGTTTCGGAAGCTCCCGCTATCAAAGCTCCACACTGGCAGGGGCCTTTGCCTGAGTACCAGCCTGTTTTTTTGCTGATCATATTACGATACTCATCTCGGTTCGGAAATTTGTTATCTGCTATCCAGCCAATGTCAAGAGCCTGACCTTCAAAAGTATACTGCATCAATATGTTCATATGTTTGTGAATTCGTAAAGCCAGCTGACTGCCCAATCTTGGATAGTTATCAAGCAGTATCTCATGCAACAGGCAATGCAAGGCGTCTCCGGAATTGATAGCCAAGGCTGTTCCGTACTTGCGATGTAATGTAGGCTCCCCGCGTCTAAGTAAGGACTTATCTTCTATGTCGTCATGAATTAATGCAAAATTATGAAATAACTCAAATGCGATGGCGGAAATCATAGCGTCATGAGGATCTCCGCCAAATAATTCACAACTGAGTAATACAAGAGCAGGACGAAATCTTTTTCCTCCGCGTTGAGGATAATCTCTCATTAAATCATAAAGATATACTTTTGGCTCACCTTCGGGAATATGTCTAAGTGTTTCTTTCTCAATCCATTCACCGAATGCGTTTAGATATGATTTAAGATCTGTATGATTCTTTGAAAATATTTTCCCGTAACCTGCGTGGCTTTGGTGAGATTTTGTAGACAAAACTTGAATTATTTCTTATGAGTGATTTAAAGAGAAAACATTTTTGGAATACGATAATTGTTTTTAATGCGCTGATTTGATTCTTCGAGTTTTTCTTCAGGCAAAACCACACTCATACGTTCTGAACCTGGTAGAAAATCTATTCGATGGAACTCGTTTTTTGGCTTTAAGAATGCCTCTGAAACATCTATTAAACTGTGTATAGTCTGATCATTGATTTTAAGTACAACAGCATTAGAAAGATTTTGGTATCCAATATTAATTGCATCAGGAATAACTTGTGTGACCAGAACAACGCGAGACTGATGTTTGGGATTTTTTTTATTTAAAACCGATTTTTTTTCGTTATTGTCTTTTCCTGGTATCATCACGGTTTTATTTTGCTCTAAAAATAAACGCAGCCGCAGAGGGGCCCTTGTTCTCCAGTTTTTACCCCAAATTGACAGGTAATCAATCGTCAATTCCTGAAATAAAAAACCTCCCTGTATAATATATCTTGGTGAATAACCGACTCTTTTCAATGGCACCAGGTGTCCGTCATTTCCATATGTTGTTACCTTTGTGTGTAAGATCACAGGTTTTCTTTTCCGAATTACACTTAACTCCACTGAATCTCCTGCTTTATACTGATCCAGGAAAAGTAAATCATATAGAGCAAGTCCCCAATTTGGATGGTTGATTTTTCCATCGTGAGTAAGTCTCCATTTACCAATCCTGGTTAAATAATCTCCAGCCTTCAGGACATCTGAACCTGTTCCATGTGGCAAAACCTGACTTATCAAAATTCCAGATTTATCTTCAGGAATACCAAAGTAATCTGTAATGCTTCCCTGAGGGGGACGCCTCCACCTGAAACCTCGATGTGTTAGGCTTTGGAATTTATCACTTCCTGAACGCTGTAAAAATTCAAGCAGCATTCCTGCGGGCATTGCTTTCGCACCGCTTCTGCCTGAATCGAGAATCATTCCCACAGTTTTATTGTCCTGCAGGACAGGGTATCCGTGCCTGCTTTTTGAGAGACCGCTGATTTTCAATGTTGGTATCCATGCATCACTTTTTTCACGATGTCCCACAGCCATTCGCTCGATTGTACCGGACTCAAAATCCCATTCATCAGGTGATTTAATATTTAATGAGTAAATTGATTTTGATTCATAATTTACAGAAGATTTTACAGGGAAAATTTCTAATGGTTTGAGTTCGTTCCAAAATTTCGCATCATTAATTTCAATCAGTGCCAGATTTGCCGCAAAATCCATCCTCATCAGTTTTGCCTGAAATGGCAGTCGTATATCTTTTCGGGTTGCCTCTATCAAAGTTGCATTAGCAACCAATTCTGCCGTTGTCATCAGGTAAAGTTTTTTACTCTGGAGAGTTTCAGATGATAGGCTTTTTGGTGATTCAGGCAGACTAACAACCAATCCCATGCCAGTTTGGGTTGTTATTTCTCCTTTTTCCCAGGGAATGCGCCAATCATATGATTGCTGATAAGTTTTCAGTAAAACAGCTTGGTTGAACCAGGGTTTTATATCTGGTGGCTCCGCTTTTAATTGAAGCGGTGTAATGAGTATATGAATAAATAGATACAGTACTGCAACGTATAGCAATTTATATTTTTTCAACATCAATAATTCTAATGATTTTTATTAACAATATATGAGCTTTCTTCAATGCCATAACGTTTGAGTATTAAATTATGCTGTTCCAGACTTTCTGTAAAATTCAGCACCAGGGGCAGGCTCCGCCATTTGCTTTCAAAAACAACATGTACAGTTTCACGAGGCATTTTCTTCAACATTTGATCTAAATGAGCCAGCGAATTTACTGGTTCATGGTTTAAACTACTGACAATGAAGTTGTGCAAATTTGTGTAGCCGCTGTTTACGGAAGCAGGCAATACATGCGTGAGGATTACTACCTGTTGACGACGGGTATTCGGACGTTCCACTTCCCTGTACCAGTGTTCATAAGCTAAAGGGGGTAGCAGGTTGCCCGGAGAATGAATGTAATTACGATTTAATGCAATAAAAACTAATCCCCCGAATATAAGGTATTCCGGCCGCTTGTCATAACTATTGCGCATTTCTTCGCCAAAAGGAGGTGCTTTTAATTTAAGTGTCAGGTTTTCAAAATTGCCGTTCCTCCAAACCTGCAATTTAAGAGAATCACCAATTTGACGATTTTCTGCTTCAATGTAAAATGCTACCTGCTGTTCTACATAATTAGCCATACCTGCAGCGTCAATATGCAAATCCTCAATTTTTGTCAGTACATCACCACTTTGAAGAACCCCTTCTGCCGATGAGAAAGGTACAATCCTTTCTACTAAAATCCCTCCAGAGTTTTCCGGAAGACCTAAATATTTTCGGTGGTGTTGATTTATAAGGGAACTGGTTTCAATTCCGATTTCAGGAACTCCATCATAAATTCCATCCTTGATATCAACAAGAAATCGTTTAATTAAGGGAACGGGAATAAAATATCCCACATCGTTCAAACTTAAATTTGACTGGAATGCAACACCTATAGCTTGTCCTGATTGTGTAACAGGTCCTCCGCTGTTTCCGGGATTTATTGCTGAATCAGTCTGAATCAGCAGGTGTGAGTCAATTCCCGGATGGATATAAGTGCCAAACTCAATTCTTGATACCACTCCTTCTGTTCGTGATAACTCATGGCCTCCTACAGGATATCCATATGCCCTGACTCTGCTCTGAAGTTCCGGAACTCCGCCTAACTCGAGTGGAGTCAGATTCTTATAAAAATCAGGGTCACGAACTTTTAGCAGGGCCAAATCGGAATCGTGAGCAATTGCAACCACGTCAGCCAAAAAAGGATTTGGACTTGATAATTTATTAACCAAAAGCATCCGTGAGTCACTGACCACATGAGCATTAGTTAAAATAAAGCCTTCATGAATTAGAAATCCACTTCCCTGGTCTTTAGTCGTAGGTTTCATTTTCCATGGTGACTTCCAGTCTGGTCTTTGTTGAAAATTTGTAATTCGGAAAACTGATTGTTCTATGTAATCTGACGCAGCAAATCCATTATTTGCCAAAATGAAGCAAAGGCTTAAAATGGCAATCAAATTTATAACTTTAGATCTATTAATTAAACAATTCACAACAGGACCTTATCTATTAAGCATAATTGCTGGCAATTTTGCCGCTGGTCATTTAAACGAAATTTTATACCAAAAAAACTAAAATTCCTGTTCCTAACACAATACGGTAAATCACGAATACCAGGGTACCGTGCATTCTAAGGAAACGAAGTAAAAATTCAATTGAGAGGTAACCAACAACAAATGCGGCAAAAACCCCCACAATTAGGTTCAGGTAATCACTGCTATTGATACCTGTCTCCAACAGTTCCACTAACTCATAAATACCGCTGCCTAAGATAGCAGGTATGCCGAGTAAAAAAGAAAAACGTGCAGCTTCTTCACGTTTAAGTCCAACGATCAAACCTCCCATAATTGTTGAGCCTGAACGTGAACAACCAGGAATAAGGGCAAGTGCCTGTGTAAGTCCAATCAACTGAATTTGTAGAAATTTCAGTTGACCAATTTGTCGATTGAGCTGTGAGAGCCTTTCCGCTACGTATAAACCAATTGCCAGAATTATCAGTGCAGTACCGATCAGCCAGAGTTCGCGGGCATCTGTTTTTATGATATCTTTAAATCCCAACCCGGCTACAACCACAGGGATTGTTCCGGCAGCAATGCTCCAGGCCAATTTCGAATCGGAAGTTTCAAATAATTTCCTGTTCCATAAACTCACCATTGCCGCCCGCGAAAGTGAGACCACATCATTCCAGAAATAAAACATAACAGCCAACAAGGTGCCAAGTTGAATAACTGCAGAAAATTCTGTCCCGGGGTCTTGCCAGTCGAGCAGGTGAGGAATAATTCGTAAATGGGCAGTGCTGCTGATTGGCAAAAATTCGGTCAGTCCCTGAACGATTCCCAGCACAAGGGCCTGAATCCAATCCATAGTTTTTAAATTTTATAAAAAAATTCTAAGGGAGAAAATGTTTGATGATTTTTTTGTACTGGTTTGAGGACAAACACAGGGTAAGCAGTAAAAAAATGAATTTGAATTTGAAGTTATTAATGCTTTTCTTTTTTTTAAAAGAATAGAAATAAAATTACCTACGATTATCCTCAGTAGTTAACAAATAATCAATCTTGGAATTTTGATCAGTTAAATACTTATAAGTTATTGAAATAACATCATATATTATGTATTTCAGAATGGATTAAATTTTTGATTTAACTTCTGATAAACATCTGCAAATAATTTGTATGAAAAACCTTGACTTAGATGATATGTGTGATATGTTCATCTGGCACTGTATTGTTAATATAATTTTGTGAATTGTGATACAGTCAAACGTTCTTTGAGTAATGCTGAACTCCCAATCTATATGGAAAAACGAAATTCTAGTAATTCTTAACTGAAATGGAGTTCCAATAAGGTGTTGCTGGACTAAACAGAGATAATTTGTGATGCTTGTGCTGAAAAATGTTTCACTAACATAGATTTGCACCTGTCAGCACTGATTGTTTATTTACAATGAGAATTTTTTCAAAAATAACTCAAACTCATACGTTTAGATAACCTAAAAAAAGATTATAGTATGGCGCAAGATCTGGCAGAAAGTTCAAGCCTAGGTCAGGACTCAGGTCCATCAACAGTTCGAGAGGTTCAAGTTGATGGAAACATTCTATCTTCAGATGGAAAAGGAAAAATAATGTATGATGGAGCTGATGGCTCACATGCTGAAATTTTTCCAGATGGTTTTGCCTCATATGAGGGACCAGAAGGCTCCGGAGTATCTGGAGAAATGAATCCTGATGGATCAGGCTTTTGGATAGCTCCAGATGGCAGTACCTCTTCTTGGGATGCAGGTGAAATACCTATTTCCAATCTACCTGGAATGGAAGGATTAAGTAATATGGACTCAATAGCTAATTCACCCGAGGCAGAAGAAGCATTTGGTAAACCAGTAATGATTCATGGTACAGGTAAAGGATCGCAGGTTGGCCTACTCCACGCCTTTTTTCTCAAACATGCCTGAATTGTGTTATGTCTAAAAACTTTAGTCAAACATTCATGAATCAGGATGTTTACTTACTTAGTCGAATTTTCTAGCTAATCCATTGATTTTGTCACATTTGAATACGAATTTGAATTATTATAAAATTAGTATTGATAAATTATTTTTTTTAAATTAACATACGGAAAGCTCAACAAATATGAATACATTTATAGGTAAATACGAGAGTGAAAATGCGGTATTCATGCTTGGGTTTTACAAGTCGAGCTGGTGACTTAAAAACGAGCGTACTTTCGTAACGACTAATATTGGTTACAAATCATTTTATTTAATTAAAGGAGGATATTATGGCACAACAAGATATGGGTCAACCACCAGCAGGTGGTGAAGATGGTATAGGTGCTGCTGCTAGCCAAGCATACACAGAAGCTCTAGAAGGTGGTTCAACACCGCAGGAGGCCTTCGATGCAGCCGCTGGTGCAGCCCAAGAAATGGCAACCGAAATGGGAGTGCCTCAAGCAGATTTCGATCAGGGATTGGAAGCTGCTACCCAAGCTTTCGGAGATGCAATGGAAGGTGGCGCAGGACCTGGAGAAGCATTTGGGTCTGCAATGGAAGCTGCTGATGGAGCTTCAGATCCCGGTACTGATATGGGACCTCCTCCCCCACCACCCATAACTGGTGACATGGCGGATGTAAGCGGTGACATGTCAGGTGTAGCCGGAGATGTAACTGGTTGTAGTGGTGACATGACAGGCGTAACCGGAAATGTGTCTGGTGCGGATGGAGATATGACCGGTTGTACTGGCGATATGACAGGTATTTCCGGAGATGTTTCTGGTGCAAACGGAGATATGACAGGTGTTACTGGGGACATGACAGGTGTAACCGGAGATTGTACTGGTTGTTCTGGACCCATGAATGACGTTACCGGAGATGTGTCTGGTGTAACCGGAGATGTGTCTGGTGTAACTGGTGACATGACTGGAGTGACCGGTGACATGACCGAGATGGCTGGCGACATGACTGACGTTCAAGGTCCTCCTCCTCCAGATATGATGGGACCACCACCAGAAGGAGAACCTGGTGGAATGGAAGCACTTGATGGAGCTTTAGGCGGTGATCCAGCAGGTGGAGATATGCCTCCTCCAGCTGATGATCCTATGGGAGCTGCACTTGACGGTGCAGCTGCGGCGAGTGATGCTGGTGATGCAGGAGGACAAGCTCCTGGACCAGATTCCATGGCAGATATGCCTGATCCAGGAATGGAATCAGACATGCCGAAGCCTGAGGAAGACGACCAAGGCGGTGGTGCCGCAGGTTAATTCCATCCGTAATAATAGTGGTGCACAATAATTTTTGTGCACCACTAATTAGGCTGTTTGGTTATACTTAAAGAAGCCTAGGGCACGTGTTCCAATCAAATAAAAATACTTCCTCGTTTTTCTTCACAAGAATTAATCCCAAGACATTCAAAAAGATAGAATAGCTATGTTTGGCAAGAAAGAAAAAGAAGTTCTTGTTGATCACAGGATGGCTTATTGTGTCTCCTTGACTACCAGGAGGCATGGAGTATATATAAATCGTGAAGAGGTAGAAAAAAAATTTCATGAAGACGATCCTCCAAAATCTTTTAGAGAATTAAATGCTTTTCTTGCTGAGAAGAAACTTGAAGCAAGTCTAATTAATATTTCAATAGAAGATTTTAAGGATAAAAATTTCGTTTTCCCTTGTGCTGTTCCATTCAAGAATGGTCAGTCAATAATTGCATTAGGTGTAATTCAGAAAGGCGATGAATATTTTATTAAGTATCTTGACCCTTTAGACCCTCAGGCTAGGCAACAGGAAGTTGGACTAAATGAATTCGAAAAACTTTGGAAAAATATTGTTTTTTCAGTAAATGCACTGAGGGGCACGGAAAGTAAAGATAGACAATTTGATGTAAAATGGTTCCTTCCAGAATTATGGAAATGCAGATATATGCTGCTTTGTGCTTTCATAATTTCTATCCTACTGAATATATTGTCATTTACACCCATTATTTTCATACAGATAGCTTTAGATAAAGTAGTTGGATATAAAGCAGTTTCTACTTTATATGTACTGACTGCAGGAGTTGCTGTTGCGTTATTATTTAATGCCATAATGGGTTTTATTCGAGATTACATTTTTAATTATATTGGAGATTTACTTGAGTCCAGAATAGCAACTGATATATTCGACAAATTGCTGGGCCTGCCTTTAATAGAAGTTCAAGGTGAAAACATAACTAAATTTGCTGGTTCAATGAATTCAATTACAGTATTAAGGAATAATTTGGCTATGAGAGTTTTTAAGGTAGTTTTTGATTTGACTGCTGTTCTTGTTTTTGTGCCCGTTATGTTTGCTTATAATTTCCTCATGGGAGTAATAGTTCTTGTATTTTCACTATTGATGGGTTTAAACAAAATTGTTTTCAACAATATTGCAGGTAAATCACCAGAAATTCTTAACGAAGTGGAAAGTAGTAAAAACAGCCTTATTCGAGAAAGCCTGCATGGAATGACTATGCTCAAGGAGTTTGAAGAGGAAGAATCAGAGAGGAAAAATTGGAGAAAGTCTGCTGCTGCATCAATTAATATAAGATCAAAGAAAAATCAGGTAAACAGTACCTCTACTGAGATCAATGGATTTCTTCAACAAGGTATGACAATAGTTATTATCTTCACCGGCGTACAATTAGTTTTCGCCGATGAACTTTCTGCCGGCTCAATCATTGCCATTAATATGGTCGCTGGGAAATTGACTTCGCCGATTATTGCGGCGATTACTTTATTTGGTGAAAGAAATCAGATATATGGTCTTATAGCTCAAATAGGAGAAATATGGAATAGGGGTAAGGAACAAATGGGTGCGGGTGTTCACTCAGCCATAAGTGGAAAATATACTTTTGATAATATTTCAATGAATTTTGGAGAAGTAAAAGCTTTA
>ERZ651768.647-NODE-647-length-26057-cov-4.905466_pt1 | contig 26057 bp, 17 predicted proteins | sample MGYA00514754_ERZ651768 | MGnify/ENA metagenome assembly ERZ651768
ATTTACTCAAATACGCTGGCGCAGCTAAGTTCACATTTAAGGTTTTGTTCCAACTTGAATTCCAAAAGTCAGCATCAGTATCAACAGATGAAGAAATTGCTATTCCTGCATTATTAATTAAAACATCAGGAAATCCAAAATGATCTATTGTTTGTTCATATAATTGCTGTGCACCTAAACTACTTGAAAGATCTTGAGAAACTGTGTGTGTATTTTTTGTTAGAAGTGGTTGTAGTTTTTTTTTATTTTTATTATAGTGTAAAACAAGTTTATGCTTCTCATTTATAAGTTCTTTTGAGATTTCATATCCAATTCCACTTGACGCCCCCGTTATTAATATTTTCATACTTCTCCTTTTTTTAAAACAATCCAGAATACTAAATAAACGAATCCAAGTCCTCCGAAAACTGTTAATATTCTCCAAATAACGGGGTCAATATTAGTATGTTCTCCTAAACCGTGACAAACACCTCCAATATATCCTTTGTCAGGATACCTATATAACTTTTTCATACCTACAATTTACAATAATTTTAAAAGAAGAAGAATGTTTTGATTCTGAACTAAAAATCAATCTTATTTTGTCCAAGCAATTAGATTTAGAAAACTATTGTTGTTAGCAACTAGGATGGCAGGTCTTTTTTCTTTTAGTATAAATAGTAATTCAAGGTTTTTTACATTTCCAGGGATAAAAATACCACTATCATCAATTTTTAAAGCAGCTGTAAATGTACCATCTCCATTACCTTTAAGAAAAAGACCTTTTCCTGCGTCATACGAAGGTGTTTCTATTTCGGCATTAAATATATTTCCACCAATAACAACATCTAAATTATCATCACCATCAAAATCCCAAATAACACTATCCATTATTGGTGCCAATTGAGCTTCGGGTAATAATTCGGTCATTTCTAAAGTATTTCCTCCCTTGTTTTCAATATACATGCTCGCAAAATTAGTAGCATAATAATGTAGAGCGTTATTTAAATTTTCAGTCCCAAAAATATCATCTAAATTGGATGATGCAAAATCTGAAAACAAAGGAAATTTTTCGCCTATAAATGGCATTTGTTCTGTTGAACATTCTTTACCTCTTAATGGTACAAGGTTTCCATTATAAGATTTACTTAATACGATATCAAGAGTTCCATTTTCATCAAAATCTTTAGAATATATATGTAAAGGTTTTTCATTTGTTGCCTGAAACTTATTATTTAATCCCAGATTCCCAACAATGAAGTCCTCATCGCCATCATTATCAAAATCTCCTTTATTAATACTATAAAACCATCCTATATCATCCGATAATCCTAATTGTTCCGAAGCATTTTCAAAACCTTCAGTAGTATTTAAAAAAACCATTATAGGCATCCACTCTCCAACAACGATTAAATCTTCCCTTCCATCATTATTTATATCAGACCAGCAAGATGAAGTAATCATACCTGCATTTTTTAATTGAGGTGCTAGCTTTTGAGTTACATCTTTAAATATTCCATTTTCATTTTCTAAAAGATAAGAATCTGGTGGTAAAGGATATTGTCCTGGTTTATTTCTACCTCCTACAAAAAGGTCTAGATCTCCATCTTTATCCCAATCATTTGCTGTAATAGTAGCTGTACTAGTTCTTATATCAGGAAGTGATTGCTTTGATCTTTTAAACTGCCCTTGACCAGAATTGAGATATAATCGATCCTGCAAAAGGTATTCATCATCTTTAAATTCGCCTCCACCTCCACTAGCGATATAAAGATCTAAATCTCCGTCATTATCAACATCAAAAAATAAGGCGCCGAGATCTTCAAAATTCTCGTCTTTACTGAATACATTTTGTGTAGAAACAATAAATCCTTTTTTAGTGTCTTGAAGATATATTTGTCCTGCTTGACCTTTTGCTCCTCCAACATAAAAATCTTCATTTCCATCTCCATTAATGTCTCCAACTGCAACACATGGTCCAAGAGTAGATTGTTTATGAGGTAAAAGTATTTCTGTTTTATAATCATTATAATTATTCTCCTCATGTTTAAAATCTGAAATACCAATTCCACGAGAAACATCCACAAATGGATATTGTAAATTTATATTTTCCACTATGGAGTTTTGATAGGCTTTTTTATTTATATAATGCTTTTTATCGATGTCAGGATTATAAATTGTGGTTTTGGTTCCATCTAACCATAAGATTTCTGCTCTATCAACTTTTTGGATATTACCTAGACCAAAATGTGCTAGTCTATGCATGGAAGACAAGTAGCCTCTAACAAAACTGTATTCAACCAATTGCTCTTTATTATCAGTAAAAATTTTAATCTTTGAATGCATAACACTATTACTATTTTTACCATCAGATAAAACAAATTGAATATAGTGATTACTCTTCCGGTCCATTGTGTTATTTCTATATACAAAAGCTTCACTTTCTAAGTTGTTAATAACCACATCAAGATCGCCATCATTATCTAAATCACCATAAGCTGCTCCTTGAGAATAAGAAGGCTTATTAAAACCCCAATCTTTTGAAGCATCATCAAATTTCAAATTTCCTCTATTTTTAAATATATAATTAGCTATTGGTGTCGAATTCGATTTTTGTAATTGATCATAAAGGACAGCTCCTGTAACACCTTCTATCTCATATCTCACCTTTAATTCATTCATCCAATCACGATTTCTTGTATCTCTTTTAAATCCATTAGTAACCATCAAATCTTTCCAAGAATTATTGTCAAAATCTACAAGCAACGCTGCCCAGCTCCAATCGGTTTCGGCTACTCCTAAAAAGTGTCCGATCTCACTGAAATGACCTTTGCTCCTATTTAAATTCAACGTATTAAACATATATTGAGGCACATATCCTTTTTGATTTGTTAAATAACTAAACTTATTTACATCCATACTCTCCATCAATGTCTTATTTCTGTAATGATCAGATGGTGTCATATCGAGTACTGCTAAATCCACCAATCCATCGTTATTAATGTCAGCTGCATCACAACCCATTGAAAAAAAGGAACTATGAGATACTTTGGACTGGATATCTTCAATAAAAGTCCCATTTCCCTGATTAAAAAACATAAAATCTGGAATAAAATAGTCGTTAGCTACATAGATATCTAAAAACCCATTCTCATCAAAATCAGAAACGGCCACACCAAGACCAAAACCTGGTCTGTATAATCCAGATTCTTTTGTAATATCATCAAATGTTCCATTTCCATTATTGCGATATAGCGTGCTAAAAGATTTCTCTCTTATCCTAGTAGGTTTGTTTAGTAATACCTCTTCCCATTTATGAACATCTTTCTCATAATTTATAGATGAGTGATTCATAACAAACAAATCTAAATCGCCATCTTTATCCATATCAAAAAATGCAGCCTGAGAAGAATAGGAAGTATCATCAATACCGTATTTAGCTCCCATTTCCGTAAAAGTTAGATCTCCATTGTTAACATATAACTGATTTGCTAATAAATTGTCATCAACTGTTGGTCCCGAATTACACACATATATATCCATCCAACCATCTTCATTAATATCTACTACACTTACTCCTGTTGCCCAATTAACAGATTCTACTCCCGCGTTATTACTTATGTCTTGAAATTTAAAGTCACCTTCATTTAAAAACAGTTTGTTTGGTGTGTCATTGCCAGCAAAAAAAACATCTGCTAAACCATCATTATTAATATCTACAATAGCAACTCCACTACCATTATAAAAGTAATCATAGTGCCCTCCATTTCTTTCAGGAGTTTCAATGGAGGTATTTGTGAATGTTATACCTGTTTCATCGGATGACAATAATGTGAAAAGGGATTTTTGAATATTCTGATCATCTGCAGAATCAGAACTACAAGCGAATAGACCAAATACAAGAAAGAAATAAATTAGCTTTTTCACACCTGCAATTTACAATAATTTTAAAATAATAGTATATAACACTCTTAAGAGTTCTTTTCATTTTAGATTTAAAATATTCTTGTTTTATTTAAATAATTTAATCCAGTCAGCTTCTCCAGCAATGTAGGCGAATGAATATGGATTTCCTGTACCAAGTAAATTTTGATAATATTGTTTTGCTTTTACAGTATCATTTTTTTCATATACATACCAGTTGGCCAAGCTATATAAAGCGACTTCATCGATTACGATTTCAGATTCTTTAAGTAATCCTTTGTAAAATAAACACGATTGATGATAACTCATGTTTTCAATTATGTCCATGTTTTGGTGAACTTCATTAATAACAGTATTGGATTCTTCAATTTTATTTAGTCTTCTGTTGATCATATATAACCAATGACCACCTGAAACAATATTATCATCGTATTTATGAGTAACACTTCTATTGTTGAATGCTTTGAGTGCATTATTCATATCGTTTTTAAGATAATATGCTAGACCAAGATGATACCATATATTACCGTGGAGTGTACTTAGAGGAATATTTTTTGCATTTGGCAAACCATCAGGTTCTATTTGATCTGTTTTCCCATTAATCAATTGTACTGCTTTTTCAAAATCACTTATTGCATTATCATATTGACGGGTAGAAATGTATCTATGACCACGGTGACGATAAAAACGAGCATCATTAGGATGGTTTTTTATTCCTAAGGTAAAGAGCTTAATAGCTTCTTTGTAGTACCCCATATAGGCTGTTCTACGTCCATACCAAATTAGAGCTTCAGCATCATTTTGATTATCAAAATAGGTGATTTGTGCTGATTTAAATTGATCAAATGATTTTCCTTTCTTTATTTCAGGACTGCTTAGTGTATCTCCTAATAGTGTTATTGTTTCTATGGTTTGAGTAGGATTAATATGATTTTTTGAATTTTGATAAGAATCACAAGAAAAGAAAGCAAATACAAGAAATAAATACAATAGCTTTTTCATACCTACAATTTACAATAATTTAAAAAAAATGATTATATTTGTGTAACTAGTTGATTTTCAGCCACTTACTTCCCAATACAGAATTTAGAAAATATATTACCAAGAACCTCGTCGTTAGTAACCTCGCCCGTAAGTTCTCCAAGATATTGAAGTGCTTGTCGAATATCAATAGCTAATAAGTCTCCTGAAATTTTATCATCAATTCCTTTTAAAACATTCTCAATTTCAACAGAAGACTTGCACAACAAATCATAGTGTCTTGAATTTGTTACTACTGAAGAATTTGTATTGATTTCATTTAGATCAATGCAAGATGAAATCTGATGTTTCAACTTATCTATGTTTGTGCCATCTTTTGCGCTTATACAAACATGATTGAAATCATTGAAATGAGATTCAATTAATTTACTATCTCCAATATCAATCTTATTTACAACAATAACTAGATTTTTATCAGGAAAATCTTTTATCATTTTATTTATAATTTCTTTAGAATCATTGATCTTATTACTATCAGTAACAGAAGAGTCTAACATGTATAGGACAATGCTGGAGCTCTCAACCTTCTCGAAAGTTTTTTTTATCCCAATACTTTCAATTTTATCTTTTGTAATTCTTATTCCTGCAGTATCAATAAATCTATAATTCACACCATTTAATATCAACTCATCTTCAACTGTATCCCTAGTTGTTCCAGGGATTTCGCTCACAATTGCTCTTTCATCATTAAGCATTGTATTTAATAGTGTAGATTTTCCTGTATTTGGCTCACCTACTATCACTATAGGTATGCCATTCTTTATAACATTTCCCATCGCAAATGAATCAATCAAGACTGATATTGTGTCTTTTATTTTATGTATTAATACCTTTAATTCCTTAAGATTTGCAAATTCTACATCTTCTTCAGAAAAGTCTAGTTCTAGTTCAATCAAAGAAGCAAAATCTAAAAGCTGTTGTCTAAGTACTTTAATATCACTTTTAAAGCCTCCTCTCATTTGATTTAAAGCAATCTTGTGAGAAGCTGAACTCCTACTAGAAATTAAGTCAGCTACAGCCTCAGCCTGGCTTAAATCTAATTTTCCATTTAAAAAAGCCCTTAGAGTGAATTCTCCTGCCCTGGCAGCTCTACATCCATTATCAATAAATAGTTTAATTATTTCATTGTGTACATAACTACTACCATGACATGATATTTCTACTACATTTTCACCAGTATATGATTTGGGTGCAATAAATAATGATAGTAATACTTCATCAATAATTCTATTCTTATCAGAAATTTCACCTAAAGTAATTGTGTGAGATTTTTTATCTAAAAGCTTTGATCCATCTTTTGATTTAAATAACGAATCAGTTATCTCAATCGATTTTGATCCAGAAATTCTAATAACTGAGATTGCTCCTGATCCTGCCGGGGTAGCTAATGCAATTATATTATCCTTATCTATCATAAATTATCTCAAAAATAGTGTTTTATATTATCTATTCTTTAGATAGAAATAAATTATTGGAATCAAGAGAATTAATACTGTAGAAAAATTAGTTGAAACTATTTCTGGTTTTAAAAATATAGTTATAAAAAATCCTGCAATCGCCCCTCCTAAGTGAGCTTCATGTCCTATGTTATCCCTAACATTCTTCATTGAATAAATTGAATACCATAGATACAAAAGCCCAAAAATATATGCAGGCATAGGTATTATAATAAAATATAAAGTCATCTTAGGATACAACAGAATTGAAGAGTAAACTATCCCCATTACAGCCCCACTTGCCCCAACAGCATTATAATTAATTTTGTTTTTATTAATCCTGTAGGTTAGTAGATTTCCAACATATAGACTAGCAATATAAATTATTAGAAAGCTTACTTCTCCTACTGATCCAATCACTGATTCAGCAAAGAAAAACAAGGTAAACATATTTACAAATAAATGACCTTGGTTAACATGAAGAAACCCTGAAGAAATATATCTAATTGTCTCTCCATTTTTAACTGCAAGAGGGTTAAACTTGTATTTATTAAAAAAATACCTGTCTTTGAATCCTTTATATGAGAAGATTATATTGGCTAATATTATTAGAAAACTTGTCAAGACTTAACTTAAATATTGGTTAATATTAATTATTCAAGCCAAATATAATATATATTTGCCTCATAATTATTTGAGTTATGCAACTACTCTCTTTTATTCTATTTTACCCTCTAATATGGGTTATATCTAAATTAAACTTTAGAGTATTATATGTTGTTTCTGATTTATTATTCTATTTTATATACTACGTACTTAGATATAGGAGGAAAACTGGCTATAATAACCTAAAAATGGTTTTTCCAGATAAAACCACAGAGGAAATTAAAGAAATTAATAAAATGTCAGTAATAAATTCTACTGATGCATTTGTGGAGTCTTTTAAATCTCTTAATATCTCAGAAGATGAGATGAAATCAAGATTTAAATTTAAAAATATCGAAGTAATTAATGAAATCGAAAAGAAAAATCAAAGTATGATTCTGCTATGCGGTCATTTTTCTGGTTTTGAATGGATGTTTATAATTGATAGGTATATAAAATCTAATTTTTATGCAGTCTATAAAAGATTAAGAAATAAATACTTTGATAGATTGGTAAAAAGAATTCGAAGCAGATACAATGGACGCTTAATTCATACAAAAGAAACTAGAAAAAGAATTGCAGAGAATAGTAAAACTGATTCATTAAATATTTATGGATTTGCCTCTGATCAGACCCCAAGGTTACAAAAAGCAGTTTATTGGAACTATTTTATGAATATATGGGTTCCTATTCATACTGGTGCAGAAAGCATTGCAAAACAGCATAATTTAGCCTTAGTATTTATGAAGATAAAGAAATTAAAAAGAGGTTATTATGAAACTACTTTTGAAAAAATAACAACTACTCCAAGAGACTTTAAAGATTATGAAATAACTGATAAGTATATGAAATTAGTTGAAAGGCAGATTTATAAAACCCCTGAATTATATCTATGGTCTCATAGAAGATGGAAACATAGAGACAAAACTACTCCAAGTGAATAGCTAGCTAATTGCTTCTATCTCATTAATAAATTTATTGGCAATATTATCAGCTAAATCTTGAGTTTTAGCCTCGGAATATATCCTTATAATAGGCTCTGTATTACTTTTTCTTAACTGAACCCATGAATCTGAAAAGTCAATTTTTAATCCGTCAATTAAATTTATTTTTTCTTTAGAATACTTTTCTTTAAAATAGATTATCATTTTATCATATTTAAAATTTAAATCTATTTCTATCCTCTTTTTACTCATGAAATAATTTGGGTAATTATTTCTGAGTTCTGAACATTTCAATCCACTTTTTGAAAGATGACTTAAAAATAGTGCTATTCCAACCAAAGCATCTCGCCCATAATGAAATTGTGGAAGTATTATTCCTCCATTACCCTCACCTCCAATTATTGCATTCGTTTTTTTCATCATCTCAACAACATTAACCTCACCCACTGCACTAGAATTATATTCACAATTATGTTTATCTGATATATCTTTTAATGCCCTTGTTGAGCTAAGATTACTAACTGTAGGTCCAGGTTGTAGATTTAGCACGTAGTCAGAGCAGGCTACAAGCGTATATTCTTCGCCAAAAACATCACCATTCTCACAGACAAAGGCCAAACGATCAACATCTGGATCAACAACAATTCCAAGATCAGCACCTTCTTTTATAACTAGGCTTGAGAGATCGGATAAATTTTCTTTTAATGGCTCTGGATTATGAGGGAATTCTCCTGTAGGATCACAGTACAATTTTACTACATCTACACCTAATTTATCCAAAAGCATTGGAACAGCTATTCCTCCTGTTGAATTAACGGCATCAACAACAATTTTATAGTTTTTTTTCTTTATTGATTCTACATCAACTAAATTAAGTTTTAGAATATTCTCAATATGAATATCTATATAATTCTCTTTTTCAACTAACTCTCCTTTTTTTACTGTTTTATTCAACTCATTATGATGAGTTTCTGCTATTTTTAAAACTTCTTTCCCATCAGATGCACTAAGAAATTCGCCCTTTGAGTTTAATAATTTTAAGGCATTCCAATTCTTTGGATTATGACTTGCTGTTATTATTATACCTCCGTCTGCTTTTTCAATAGTGACAGCTATTTCTACGGTGGGAGTAGTTGAAAGATTTAAACTAACAACATCAAAACCCATAGAAATAAGTGTGTTTATAACAAAGCCTTGAACCATCTCTCCAGATATTCTTGCGTCTCTTCCTACAACAATTTTATTGCTCTCCTTTATAGAATTATTCTTTACCCATAAAGCATAAGAAGCTGTATAAAGCACAATGTCTTTGGGAGTTAAATCTTCACCAAATCTATCCCCTATTGTTCCCCTAATTCCTGAAATTGATTTAATTAACGGCATCTATTATAATTTAATGCAAATATACTACTTAAGCTATGTTAAACTAAATTTGAATTTGTAATTTAGAAATAATTTAACATACCATTGTTTATGAAGCTAAAATTAGTGTTTTCTTTAACTTTTTTACTTGTAATTTCTTCATGTACAAACAACCCGACAGAAGAAGGTTTGACTGCTAAAAATGGTATGGTAGTATCTGCAAGAGAAGAAGCGAGTAAAATTGGTGTTGAAATCTTAAAAAAAGGTGGAAATGCATTCGATGCAATGATTGCTACTGACCTAGCACTTGCAGTATCATTCCAATCTGCAGGAAATATAGGTGGTGGTGGATTTATGGTATACAGAAAAGCAACTGGCGAAACAGGAGCTTTAGATTACAGAGAAAAAGCACCACTAACTGCTAGTAAAGATATGTATCTAGATGAACAAGGAAATGTTATTAAAGGCATGAGTTTAGCTGGAGCAATGGCTATAGGCGTGCCAGGAACTATTGCTGGAATTTTTGAGGTACATAAAAAATTTGGATCACTTCCAATAGAAACATTATTTCAGCCTGCTATAGATCTTGCAAATAAAGGAATAGTTGTTACTAAGAAGCAAAGATCTAGAATAAAAATGCATCAAAGATATTTTCAGTTAGTTAATAAAGAGAAAATTCTTTTCCAAGAAGAAATAAGTGTTGGTGATACTTTAAAATTTCCAAATTTAGCCAATACTTTGAGTCGTATTATGAAAAATGGAAGAGACGAGTTTTATAAAGGAGATACTGCAAGAAAATTAGTAGACTTTATTAACGATAATAATGGTATTATATCATTAAAGGATTTAGAGCTTTATGAGGCTGTTTGGAGAGATCCTGTTGAATTTCAATACGATAATTTAAAAGTTATATCAATGTCTCCACCATCAAGTGGAGGTATTTGTCTTGAGCAAATAATGAAAATGATTGAGCCTTACAATATTAATAATTTACCTCATAATTCATTAGATTATATTAAAATTCTTGTAGAGGCTGAAAGAAGGTCTTTTGCAGACCGTAGCTATTATTTAGGAGATCCTGATTTTGTTAATATTCCTAAAGAACAGCTAGTTGAAAAAGAATATCTTCTGGAAAGAATGAGTGGTTTTTCTTTTGACTCACCTACTCCATCACATGAGATATCATATGGAAACGTGGAAGTATTAGAAAGTGATGAAACAACCCACTATTCAATTGTTGATCAATTTGGCAATGCCATAGCTGTAACAACAACATTAAATGGAAGTTATGGTTCTCAATTATATTGTTCTGAGCTAGGATTCTTTCTCAATAATGAAATGGATGATTTTAGTTCTAAGCCTGGCTCACCAAATATGTTTGGATTAATTGGGGGAAGTGCTAATAAAATAGAACCTCAAAAAAGAATGTTAAGCTCTATGACTCCTACAATTGTTGAAAAAGAAAACAGATTATTTATGACGTTAGGCTCCCCTGGTGGATCCAGAATAATAACTTCTGTTCTTCAAACAATATTAAACGTTCATGAATTCAATATGAGTATGAACAAAGCTGTTAATTCTCCAAGGTTTCATCACCAATGGATGCCAGATATAATTCAACTTGAACCAAATTCATTTAATTCAAAATTAATTGAAGAATTGAGATTATTTGGATATAATATAGATTATAAAGACCCTATTGGAATTGTGGATGGAATTTTAGTTAGTGCTGATGGAATTCTTGAAGGAGGTGCTGACAAAAGGGGTGATGACATTGCGGTAGGGTTTTAGAAAGCCTATCTATTAAATAAGGAATGCTTGAAGTTGAAGAAAATATAGAGATTCATGGGGCTAGATCCCATAACCTAAAGAATATAGATCTTACCATTCCTAGGAATAAATTAGTGGTAATAACTGGTATCTCAGGAAGCGGAAAATCATCATTGGCTTTTGACACAATTTATGCAGAAGGACAAAGAAGATATATTGAAACCTTCTCAGCATATGCAAGAAAATATTTATCTAATCTTGAAAGGCCTGATGTAGATAAGATTAATGGGCTTTCACCAGTAATTGCTATTGAACAAAAAACAACAAATCGATCACCTAGATCAACTGTAGGGACTATAACAGAGATTTATGATTTTCTAAGACTTATGTATGCTAAAATTGGGGAAGCCTACAGCTACAATACCGGCAAGAAAATGGTAAGTTATAATAATGAGCAGGTTCAAGAATTGATTGAGAAATTATACAAAGGGAAAAGAATTTACCTTCTAGCTCCATTAATTAAAGCTAGAAAAGGGCACTATAGAGATCTTTTTCAACAAATTATTAAAAAAGGATATACTAGAGCTAGAATTGATGGAGAATTTGTTGACCTAACAAATAATCTCATGTTAGATAGATATAAGAATCATGATATAGAAATAGTAATTGACATAATAGATTTAACTAAACTGAAAAGAAGCTCTAACAGATTAAAAGACAGCATACTTACGGGCATGTATCATGGTGAAAATTCTATTTTAATTTGTGATGAGCTCGGCAAAAATCAAAAATATTTTAGTAAAAATTTAATGTGTGAAGAAACCGGAATTTCATATGAAATTCCCGACCCAAATAGTTTTTCATTTAATTCACCAAAAGGAGCTTGTAAGAATTGTAATGGCATAGGAACTTTAAAAAAAATTAACTTAAAAAAACTTATCCCTGATGATAATAAATCAATCTCTCAAGGAGGAATTCAATTAATAAATAAAGCATCTGGAAGTTGGATAAATAAACAAATCAAGTTAATTGGAAAAAAATATGGCTTTTCATTAAAAGAACCTATAAAAAACGTTCCAAAGAAAGCATTAGAAGCTATTCTTTATGGAATAGAAGATCGAATTACAATAAATAGCAAGTCTTTGGGTATAAAAAGAGAATATAATATAAGCTTTGAAGGGATAGTTAATTTTATTGAAAATCAGTATAAAAACACAGAATCAATTGCCTTGAGAAGATGGGCAAATAAATATATGGATGAAATAATTTGCGAAACCTGTAAAGGCTCAAGACTTAAGAAAGAATCTTTGTATTTCAAAGTTAATGCTAAGGATATTAATGAGCTAGTTAACATGGAAATAACTGATCTAATTAGTTGGTTTAAAAAATCAAATTCTAAACTATCCAATACACAAAAATTTATTTCAGAAGAAATCATTAAAGAACTCATAAAAAGATTACAGTTTTTATCAGACGTGGGATTAGAATATTTAACACTTAATAGACCTTCAAGATCTCTTTCTGGAGGTGAGAGTCAAAGAATCAGACTTGCTTCTCAAATTGGATCACAATTGGTAGGAGTCCTATATATTTTAGATGAACCAAGTATAGGGTTACATCAAAGAGATAATGATAGATTGATCAAGTCTCTAGAAGCATTAAGAGATATGGGGAATTCTATAATTGTTGTTGAACATGATAAAGAAATGATCTCTCGTGCAGATCATATTATAGATATTGGCCCTTTAGCAGGAAAAGAAGGAGGTAATATTATGTTTGAGGGTAATCTAAACTCAATTAAGAAGAGCAAATCATTAACTTCAGATTATTTAAATAATGTTAAGATTATAGAAACCCCAGATAAAAGAAGAGAAGGTAATGGAAAAACAATAAATCTATATGGATGTAACGGTAATAATTTAAAGGATATAGATGTGTCTTTCCCATTAAACAAAATGATTGGAATTACTGGGGTTTCGGGAAGTGGAAAATCAAGTTTAATCAATGAGACATTATATCCTATTCTAAACAATTATTTTTATAATGGAAATAAAAAAATATTATCTCATAAGTCAATTAAAGGAATCGATAATATAGATAAAGTTGTGAGCATAAGTCAAAGTCCTATTGGGCGAACTCCAAGAAGTAACCCTGCTACATATTGTGGTGTGTATTCTGAAATTAGGAACTTATTTTCACTACTTAACGAATCTATTATAAGAGGATATAAGCCTGGGCGATTCAGCTTTAATGTCAAGGGAGGGCGTTGTGAAGAATGTAAAGGAGGTGGCTTAAAGCTTATTGAAATGAATTTTCTTCCAGATGTTTATATAGAGTGTGAAAATTGTATGTCTAAAAGATTCAATAGAGAAACTCTAGAAATAAAATATAAAGGGAAGTCAATAAATGATATTTTGAATATGACAATTAATACTGCTGTAGACTTTTTTGAACATATACCTAAAATATATAAAAAACTAAAAACCATACAAGATGTTGGTCTTGGGTATATTACATTAGGACAACAAAGTACTACATTGTCAGGAGGTGAAGCTCAAAGAATTAAATTAGCATCTGAATTGTCAAAAAGAGATACAGGGAATACTATGTATATTTTAGATGAACCTACAACTGGATTACACTTTGAAGATATTAAGGTTTTAATGAATGTTCTAAACAAGTTAGTAGATAAAGGGAACACTGTACTTATTATAGAGCATAATATGGATGTTATTAAAACTGTAGACCATATAATTGATATTGGTCCCGAAGGTGGTAATAAAGGAGGTTATATTATTTTTGAAGGGACTCCAGAAAAAATGTTACTAAATAAAACCAATTATACAGCATTTTACCTAAAAAAAGAATTAAATTAAAGATTATTATGAATAAACGAGAACGCAAAAGCTGGAATGAAATAAAAACTAATGACTCATGGTCAATTTTTAAAATTATGGGCGAATTTGTCAATGGATATGAAAAAATGAGTAAAATAGGGCCTTCTATATCAATTTTTGGTTCAGCTAGAACTAAAAATGACGACAAATATTATTTACTAGCTAAAGAAATAGCTTCAAGTATTGTAGAGAGTGGTTATGGTGTAATAACTGGAGGTGGTCCAGGAATTATGGAGGCAGCAAATAAAGGTGCAAAAGAAGCTAAAGGAAGATCTATAGGTCTTTGCATAGAACTTCCTTTTGAAAAAAAAGAAGGTGATAATATATACATAGATGATGATAAAAAAATAGACTTTGATTATTTCTTCGTAAGAAAAGTTATGTTTATGAAATATGCGCAAGGTTTTGTTGTTATGCCAGGAGGATTTGGAACTCTAGATGAATTGTTTGAGGCAATCACACTAATTCAAACAAAGAAAATTGAAAAATTTCCTATCATTCTTGTTGGAAGTACTTTTTGGTCTGGACTAATAGACTGGATTAAAGAAACTTTATTGAAGACTAATAAGACTGTAAGTAACGAAGATGTCTTTTCATTTCATATCGTTGATAAAAAAGAAGAAGTTATTAAAATTCTTGAAACGTTCCATGATGATTATGGCCTAAGCCCTAACTTTTAATTAATTGAAAATATAGCTATTCATTAAAATCATAATTGCATATAGTCATTAGTTTATTTATCTTGCTAGCTATTAATTTCTGTTAATGCAATCTCCTACATTAAAAAATATTTCTCTCTCATACGAAGATTTCAAAAAGGAAGTTATAAATGATTATAAAATTGCTATTACTAGTAGAGAATGTAGTCTTCTAGGAAGAAAAGAGGTTTTAAACGGCAAAGCAACTTTTGGAATTTTTGGTGACGGAAAAGAAGTTCCACAAATAGCTATGGCAAAATCTTTTAGAGAAGGTGACTTTAGGTCAGGTTATTATAGAGATCAGACTTTTATGATGGCTATTGGCAAGTTAACTCCTTTACAATATTTTTCTGCATTATATGCACATACTGATCTAAAGTTTGATCCAATGAGTGCTGGTAGGCAAATGAACAGTTCATTTGCAACACATAGTCTAGATAATAAGTACAATTGGAAAGATTTGACATTGCAAAAAAACTCAAGTGCTGATCTATCTCCAACAGGAAGTCAAATGCCAAGACTTTTAGGCCTAGGCCTAGCTTCTAAGATATACCGAGAAAATGATACTATAAGTTCAAATAAGTTCTCTAACATGGGGAATGAAGTTGCTTGGGGGACCATAGGAGATTCTGCAACAAGTGAAGGGCTTTTCTTTGAAACAATAAATGCGGCAGGCGTTCTTCAAATCCCTATGATTATTAGCATTTGGGATGATAATTATGGCATCTCTGTTCCTTCAAAATATCAAACAACTAAAGGGGATATATCTGAACTCTTAAGTGGGTTTCAAAGAGATGAAAAAAATAAAGGTTATGAAATAATCAAAGTAATAGGATGGGATTATCCTAGTTTAATAACAACATATCAAAGAGCTGAAGAAATATCTCGTAGTAATCATGTACCGGTTTTAGTTCATGTAAAAGAACTAACTCAACCACTCGGGCATTCAACTTCAGGATCACATGAGAGGTATAAGTCTAAAGGAAGATTAGAATGGGAAAAGGAATTTGACTGTAATTCTAAAATGAGAGAATGGATAATTCTCAATCAAATAAGTAATGAAAAGGAGTTAAAAGATATTGAGGCATCAGTTAAAAAGGAGGTGAGAGAGGCTGCAAAGAAAGCTAAAGATTTATCAATGTCTGAGACAAAAAAAAACATAAAAGATCTAGCAGATCAAATTAAGACTATTTTTAATAATTCAATTGATCCAACTATAGCTCAAATAGTAAATAATTTAAATTCAATTGAAGAACCATTAAAAAGAGACTTCTTTATAAATACAAGGAAGATATTAAGAGAATTAATACAACTACAATCTCCAGAAACAGAAATACTAAGTAGATGGTTAGAGGATATTAAATCAAACACACAAATTGACTATAGTTCTCATCTATACAGTGAATCTAAATTTAATCCTGTTAAAATAAATGAGGTTAATCCAATTTATCGTGAAGAAGCTAAAATTGAAGATGGCAGGATTATAATAAGAGAAAATTTTGATGCAATTCTAAAAAAATATGATAATGTTTTGATTTTTGGTCAAGATTCTGGCAAAATTGGTGGTGTTAATCAAGGCCTTGAAGGACTTCAAGAAAAATATGGAGAATCGCGTGTTTTTGATGCGGGAATTAGAGAAGCTACAATTATTGGACAAGGAATAGGATTAGCTTTAAGAGGATTAAGGCCAATTGCTGAAATACAATACCTGGATTATTTACTTTATGCAATACAAATAATGAGTGATGATTTAGCCTCTTTACATTACAGAACTAGAGGTAAACAAAAAGCACCATTAATTATTAGAACTAGAGGACATAGACTAGAAGGTATTTGGCACTCTGGATCCCCAATGGGAGGTATTATTAATTTAATTAGAGGTATTTATGTGCTTGTTCCTAGGAATATGACTAAGGCAGCAGGTTTTTACAATACACTTTTAGAAGGTGATCAACCAGCATTAGTTATTGAGTGTTTAAATAAATATAGATCAAAAGAGAAACTGCCAGAAAATCTTGGTGATTTTAAGACTCCTATTGGGAAGATTGATCTAATGTTAAAAGGATCTGATATTACAATTGTTTCTTATGGATCTACTATAGAATTAGTCGAAAAGGCTGCACAAGAGCTAAATAGGTTTAATATAGAAGTTGAAATTATTGACTGTCAATCTCTAATCCCTTTTGATTTAAATCATGATATTGCAAAAAGCATAGAAAAAACGAGCCGATTATTAATTGTTGATGAAGATTTTTCAGGTGGTGCTAGTGCATATATTTTAAATGAATTAATCTCTAATCAAAACATATACAATTATTTAGACAGTAATCCAAAACTGTTAACTGCACAAAATCATAGGCCAGCATATGGACCAGATGGCGATTATTTTTCAAAACCATCAATGGATGATGTTTTTGATATCGCATATGATATAATGCATGAATCAGACCCAAAGAAGTTCCCAAAGAAGTTCTAGGAAACTATTCTAACAATCATTTCCTTTAGTAAATCTAAGTGAGAAGTGTTCTTTACCCCACTCCCCTTACTTTTTAAATCATATTCTCTAATTATAGAAATAACTTGAGTAACTTTTTTAATTGAATAGTTTTTTGAAGCCCTATTGTATTCCTTGATGAAATATGGATTTATTTTCATAATAAAAGCTTTTTTTGAATCAGGCAAGCTATCATTTGCATGATAAAGCAATAATTTTGAAAAGAAATCAAAAACCATTGATATTGTAACTACCAGGGGGTTAGAATTAGGATTTTTTGCAAAATAATCTGCTATTTGAAATGCCTTAAATGTGTTTTTTTCACTGATTGCATTTCTTAATTCGAAATTGTTGTATTCCTTAGATATACCAATATATTTTTCAATTTCATTTTCAGAAATTTCTTTTAAATCTTTTTTTAATTGAATAAGCTTAGACAGTTCGTTATTAATTTTGCTTAAATCTGTTCCAAGAAAGTCTACAATCATAGCAACAGCCTTATTTGATATCTTTATGCTTTTATCATTTAATTGATCTTTAATCCATTGTTGAACCTGATTTTCATAAAGTCTCTTGCTTTCAAATACGATTCCGTTTTTGGATATTAATTTGTATAAACTTTTTCTTTTATCTAATGATTTATGCTTATAGTTAATTATAAGAATTGTTGATTCTAAAAAATTATTAACATAACCTGCTAATTGATCAATAGTTCTAGATAAATATTGGGCTTCTTTTAAAACAACAACTTGATAATTTGACATCAAAGGGAACTTCTTACATATTGATATTAATTCATCAATATTTGTTTCTTTACCATATAAAACATTGTAATTAAATTCCTTTTCAGATTTAGAGATAGAATTTTCAATAATTAAATTTGTTAAATAGTCAATATAAAATTCCTCTTCCCCCATAAGCAAATATATAGGTGAGAATTTCTTAGACTTAATATCATTTTCTATTTGCTTGAATAAATTCATAAAAAAATGCGAAATTTAAAGTATGATAGATTTGTGCTTCCCAAATTATGAATTTAGAACGAAAAAAAAACATAACAAGAAATATATTTTTGATGAAATTCGTAAAAAATTTATTCTATTAACTCCTGAAGAATGGGTGAGACAAAATTGTGTTAAATATTTAATTAATGAACAAAAAGTATCTAAAGAGCTTATAAATGTTGAGAAAAAGATAAAAATAAATAATTTAACAAAAAGATATGATATAGCAGTTTTTAAACCTAACGGAGATATTTTCTTATTAGTAGAGTGTAAATCTCCAAATATCACAATAAATCAGGAAACATTTAATCAAATATCCATCTACAACTCTAAAATTAATGCTGATTTTTTGATGATAACTAATGGATTATTTAACTACTATTGTAACATAGATTATTCTAACCAATGTTATAAGTTTGTAAAAGATTTTCCAAAATATAAATGAAAACAGCAGTAGCAATATTAAATTGGAATGGATTTAATCTATTAAATAAATTCTTACCGTCAGTTATAAAAAATACTCCTGCTAAAGTTGATATATATATTATTGATAATGGTTCAACTGATAAATCAATAGATTTTATAAGCGCCTATTTCCCTTCAGTAAAGATTATCAACCTTGATAATAATTATGGTTATGCCAAAGGCTATAATTTAGGAATAAAAAAAATAGATGCTGATATAATTTGCCTTTTAAATAATGATGTTGAAGTAACAGCAAATTGGACTGACCCAATAATAGAGCTTTTTAAATCAGAAAAAGATACAGCAATAATTCAACCCAAACTTCTTGATTATAATAATAGGAAAATGTTTGATTATGCTGGCGCTGCTGGTGGATTCTTAGATAAGTTTGGATATCCTTATTGTCGGGGAAGGATATACAATAATATTGAAGTTGATGATGGTCAATATGATGATATTTCAAAAATATTTTGGGCTTGCGGAGCTTGTTTTTTTATTAGAAAAGAAATTTTTGAATTAGTTGGTGGTTTCGATGATAATTACTGGGCTCACATGGAAGAAATTGATTTATGTTGGAGAACTCAAAATTTAGGATTTCAGGTAAAATACCACTATAAATCTATAGTTTATCATTTAAATGCGGGGACTCTTAACGTAAATGACTCAAATAAAACGTATTACAATTTTAGGAATCAGTTATATACACTAACAAAAAATTGCAAAGAGAATCTATTTTTATTGCTATTGTTTAAATTTTTTATTGATTTATTAATATCTATTTTCTTTCTATTAACCAAGGGAATTAAACATACTTTAGCAATATATAGAGCCTATATCTCGTTTTATAGAAAATTACAACAATTAACGATTCTAAGAAAAAATCTAAATAGAGAAATTGTTCATTATAATATATATTCTATTATTTTTTATTTCTTAGGGTTAAAAAGATTGAAAAAAGTATAATTAAAGTTTATCTTTTTTTTACTTTTATATCAGGATTATTAAAATTAAAATTTTACAAATGAAAAAAACACTTTTATTATGTTTAGGAGCATTGTTTATAATGTCTTCTTGCGTTTCTAAAAAAGAGTACACTTCTTTAGAGAACAGACACAAAAAAACTCAAGATTTGTTGAATACAGCTACTATTAAGCTAAATGCATGTCTTGAAGAAAAAAACTCAGCAGAGACACTAGCTATTTCTTATAAAGAAAGAGCAGATTATTTAAGAAGAACAAATGAGCAATTATTTGTTCAATCTAAAGATTATCTTGAACTTACATCAAAAAGTGCAGACAATCTTGAAAAATCTCTAGAAAGCATGAAAGAGAAGGATCTTAAAATTACAAGATTGCAAGATGCTCTCACTAGAAAAGACAGTGTAACACTAGCAATTGTAACTAGTCTTAAGAAAGAAATAGGAATAAACGATCCTGATATAGAAGTTAATGTTGAGAAAGGAGTTGTCTTTATTTCACTATCAGATAAACTTTTATTTAAAACTGGAAGCTATGTAGTATCTGATAGAGCTAAAGAGATTTTGGGCAAAGTAGCAGTAGTTGTAAATGGCAAACCTGACTTTGAATGTATGGTTGAAGGTCATACTGATAGTAGGTCATATGAAAATGATGTTTTATTAGATAATTGGGATTTAAGTGTTAAAAGAGCAACATCTATAGTAAGAGTTCTACAAGAACTAGATGTTAATCCTGGTAGACTAATTGCAGCTGGAAGAAGCTACTTTGATCCTCTTGTTGAAAACGATACTGCAGAGAATAGAGCAATTAATAGAAGAACTAGAATTGTAATTATGCCAAAAATCGATCAATTCTATGATATGATTGAAAAAGAGATGAAAAATTTAACTTCAGGAAATTAATAGATTATAAACAATTAAAGAGCCCAATCCTAAAAGATTGGGTTTTTTTATGAGATAATTCTAAGTTTTGCAAACCTTAATAGCAGTTTTTTAACCCCTCCATTTTCAAAATTAATCTCAGCTCTAATATCATTCCCCTTTCCTTCTAACTTCAACACTTCTCCTTTCCCAAACCTCACATGACTTACAATATTTCCAATAACCAAATTATCATCAAATAAATTAGTTTTAGAACTTGCTTTATTAACCTTAACATAATTGCTAGGAATTCTTGGTTTAGGCTTATTATACCTAATCTTATTTCTATTAAAACTTCTATTTATATTATTAAAGGATAGATTTTCCTTTTTATTGGTTATTGGAGTTAAAATACTAATATATTTTTCATCAATTTCATCAATAAACCTGCTAGGTTCACAGTCAATTAATTTACCCCATCTATATCTTGATATAACATAACTTATATTTATTTCTTTCTGAGCTCTAGTTAAAGCTACATAAAACAGTCTCCTCTCCTCTTCAAGCTCATCCCGTGAATTAATATTCATAGCACTAGGAAATAGATTCTCTTCCAGTCCTACAATATATACACAGGGGAATTCAAGCCCTTTTGCTAAGTGTATGGTCATCAATGAAACTTTATCTTGGTTTTCAGGATCTTGATCTAAATCTGTCACTAATGCAACATCTTGTAAAAATTCTTCTATAGTTCCTTTTGATTCAGAATTATAAAGTTGTGTATCAACAAAGTCTTGTACGCCATTTAACAATTCTTCAATATTTTGTATTCTATTTATACTTTCTAAGGATTCTTCCTCTTTGTATAGTTTATATATTCCGGAGGATTTTATTACTTCTTCTGTTATTTCAAACGCATTTGATTCCTTTAGCATCAATTTGGCTTTTTCAATTGAAAGCACAAAATCACTAATCTTATTCCTGATTTTTAAGCCAATAGAGAGATTAGATTCATTAATATTTCTAGCAACATCATAAATTGGGATTTTTCTTTGTTTTGATTCTATAATTAACTTATCAATTGATGTTTGTCCTATACCTCTTAAAGGAAAGTTTATTATTCTTTTAAAAGCTTCCTCATCTGCGTTATTTACTATTAATCTCAAATAGGCTAAAATATCTTTAATTTCTTTCCTTTGATAGAAAGATAATCCACCATATACTCTATATGGTGTGTTTTTTTTCCTTAGTGAATCTTCAAATGCTCTAGATTGTGCATTTGTTCTATATAATATGACGAAATCTTTGTTTTTATATTGATTTCTCATTTTACTCTCAAAGATTGAGCTAGCTACAAATCTTCCCTCTTCACCATCAGTTAGTAATCTTGTTATATTAATTTTTGATCCTGTTTCATTTTCAGTCCAAACAACTTTATCAAGTTTGTTTTCATTTTTTTCAATTATACTATTAGCTGCATTAACTATGTTTTTTGTAGATCTATAATTCTGTTCCAATCTAAATACATTTACATCATGATAGTCTCTTTGGAAATTTAGCATATTCCTAATATTAGCTCCTCTAAAACTGTATATACTTTGAGCATCATCACCAACAACACATATATTTTGAAATTTATCAGATAGTGCTTTAACAATAAGATATTGTGAGTGATTAGTGTCTTGATATTCATCTACTAGAATATATCTAAATAAATTTTGATATTTCGCAAGAACATCGGGAGATTTAGATAACAGCTCATTAGTCTTTAATAATAGATCGTCAAAATCCATTGCTCCTGCTTTAAAACATCTGTTTATATACTCTACATATACATTAATAAAACTTGTACGTTTAGCTAATTTGTCTGATTCAATTAATTCATCACTCTGTCTATATATTTTAGGCGTAATAAGGCTGTTTTTAAGGGAAGATATCCTAGAATATATGCTTTTATATTTATATATCTCTTTATCTAAATTTAACTCCTTTATTACAGATGAAACTAATTTTTGAGAATCTTCAGTGTCATAAATTGTAAAATTCGATCTATAGCCTATTTTTTCGGCTTCAATTCTTAATATTTTAGCAAAAACTGAATGAAATGTACCCATCCATAAGTTCTTTGCTTCTTCTCCAACAATCCCAGCAATTCTTTCTTTCATTTCTCTAGCTGCTTTATTTGTAAAAGTTAAAGCGAGAATATTAAAAGGATCTACACCTTTGGTCATTAAATGTGCAATCTTATAAGTTAGCACTCTAGTTTTTCCAGACCCTGCTCCTGCTATAACAATCATAGGTCCATCTGTATGCAATGTTGCTTTTAGCTGAGATTCATTAAGATTATTTAAATAATTATTCAATTTAAAATATGATTTGTAGTGAAATTAATTAATGTATTTATTAATCGATATCAGAAAAATGAAATTTTATAAACAAATTTGCTCTATAATTAATACAAATTAAAGTTATAAGAATTTAAAAAATATTAATTTTAAGAAAATGAATAATCCATTCTTACATACACCTATTGATTATCTTAAAGGAGTTGGCCCAAATAGATCAAAACTATTTAAAAAAGAACTTAAAATTTTTACTTACCAAGATCTCTTAAGCTTCTTTCCATATAGATATGTAGACAAAACTAAGTACCATAAAATTGATGAAATCAATAATACAAAATCTGAAATCCAGCTTATTGGTAAAATAGTTGATTTATATGAAAGTGGATCTCCAAGAAAAAGAAGGCTAATAGCAAAGCTGAAAGATGATACAGGTTTTATAGAATTAGTTTGGTTTAAATCTCATAAATGGATTAAAGAAAGTCTAATATTAAACAAAAATTATATTATTTATGGGAAACCAAACATGTTCAACGGTATATACAATATACCGCATCCTGAATTAGAATTATACAAAAAGGAGAATTTAAAATACAGATCTTCTTTAGATCCAGTATACCCATCTACTGAAAACTTAATTAAAAGAGGTATCACAAATAAAGTAATTAGAGATATTGTTAAAGAATTATTACTTAAAACAAAATCGAAATTTGTAGAAAGCCTGCCAAAATATATTATCAAAGAATATAAACTTCTAGACAAAAACAGTGCTATAATAAATATTCATCTACCAAAATCTAATCAATTTCTATCAAAAGCTATTAAAAGATTGAAGTTTGAAGAACTATTTTATCTTCAATTACAATTGATTAAAAAAAATATTTCAAGAAAAGAAAAAATTAAAGGCTTCAGATTTAAAAAAGTTGGTAATACTTTTAATTCATTTTATAATAACCATTTAAATTTCAGTTTAACAAATGCTCAAAAGAGAGTTTTAAAAGAAATCCGGAGAGATTTAGGAAGCAATGCTCAGATGAATAGATTACTTCAAGGTGATGTTGGTTCAGGAAAAACTATAATTGCATTTATGACAACATTAATAGCAATAGATAATAATTTCCAAGCATGCATAATGGCGCCAACTGAAATTTTGTCAGTACAACATTATAATAATTTTAAAGAAATATGTAAGTTGTTGAATATCAGTATACAAATACTTACAGGGTCAACCAAAGCTTTAGAAAAAAGAAAGATATATGATGAGCTTGAGAATGGTGAATTACAAATACTTATTGGAACACATGCCTTAATTCAAGACAAAGTTAAATTTAAAAATCTTGGCATAGCAATAATTGATGAGCAACATAAATTTGGAGTAGCCCAAAGAAGTAAATTGTGGAAAAAAAACACTCTACCTCCTCATATCTTAATTATGACAGCGACTCCAATTCCAAGAACATTAGCAATGTCAGTATATGGAGATTTAGATATTTCGGTGATTGATGAACTTCCGCCTGGAAGGAAAAATATAATTACAGTACATCGGAAGGAAAATAGTCGTCTAAAAGTAATTCATTTTTTAAGAGAAGAAATATCAAAAGGGAGGCAAGCTTATATCGTATATCCTCTTATTAAAGAAAGTGAAAAGATGGACTATAAAGATCTTTTAGATGGTTATGATAGTCTGTCAAGAGATTTTCCTCTCCCTGAATATCAAATTTCAATGGTTCATGGTAAAATGAAGCCAGAAGACAAAGACTATGAAATGGAGAGATTTATATCTGGAACTACTAATATTCTCGTCTCTACAACAGTAATTGAGGTTGGTGTTGATATCCCTAATGCATCTGTAATGATAATTGAAAGTGCAGAAAGATTTGGATTATCACAATTACATCAATTAAGAGGAAGGGTTGGAAGAGGCACTCATAAAAGTTATTGCATATTAATGTCTGGGAACAAAACTACTAATGATAGTAAAATTCGTATAAATACTATGGTGAAATCTAATGATGGATTTGAGATAGCAGAGAAAGACCTTGAAATAAGGGGGCCAGGAAATCTGATGGGGACTCAACAAAGTGGAATAATTCCTCTTAAAATAGCAAACCTAGTAAGTGATAAAAATATGATTAGTACAATAAGGGATTATGTTAAGAAAATATTAGCAACTGATCAAAATCTCACAAAAAAAGAAAATACAACAATCCTAAATACTTATAAACACCTGAATAAGAATAATAACATATGGAATTATATTAGCTAATTCTCATTTAGTAATTTTATTGCCAATTCTTCAAATTCTTTCTTAAAATTCTCATACTTTTCTCCAGTAGCAGGACCATTAAAACCTGTATGTATACTTCTAATATTTTTCTTTTTATCTATAAATATCAAAGTTGGATAAGAAATAACCTGTTTTAACGCAGGTATTTTCTTTTGTGCCTCAACCTTATTGCTGGTTCCAAACTGTGCTAATAAAATGGGGTATTTAATATTAAACCTGTCTTTTAATTTGTTGATATTATAAATAGCTTTTTCCTTTGTTTTAGCATATTCAAATGCTAATGAAACAAACTCTAAATCTTTGTAATTGTTTTCATTAATAAATTCTGAAATAAAAGTAGTTTCATCTAAACAATTTGGACACCAAGTGCCCATAATCTGTACCACCAAAACCTTATTATTAAATCTTTGATCAGTATCAGCCACTACCCTCCCCTTATTATCCTCAAACGAGAAGTCAAACTTATTATAATGATTGTTTATTACTGTTAGGCTGTTTGGGCTTGGTAACCTAAAATTTTGATTACGGTTTGCTATAAATGGAATTTTATTATAATTACCTCTATAAAAAAATCCACTTATAGTATTCTCCTCTAGTTGTCCTTTAAATAAATATGAATGAGCTCCATTAAATGTAGATAACTTTATTGAATTTTCTTCTGAAATACCCTCCATAAATCCATAATCTCCTGTAGTTGTTCTAAAAGTTCCTGAGATCTTATAACCTTCTTGATCAAACATCCCTATAGCATTATACTCACCTAGTTCACCAGGATTAAAAACTACTTTCCATTTTCCTGAAAAATTATAATTTATTGAACTATTTTTTAATTTAAATCTTTCATGTCCAGGATAAGCTTTGAATTTTATTTTCCTATCCAAACTATTATTGAAAAAATACCCTTCCATGACGACTGATGATTTCTTTGCCTT
>ERZ651768.648-NODE-648-length-26053-cov-3.682361_pt1 | contig 26053 bp, 21 predicted proteins | sample MGYA00514754_ERZ651768 | MGnify/ENA metagenome assembly ERZ651768
AGACTTCACAGTTCGACGTAGCCTGGCATGACGATGCGCTGGAAGACCTCTCACGGCAACTTCGGGACATGGGACTGGGAACTAGGTATTACGTGCCACGGACGGGCGCGTGACTGGTTTTATCGACCTGAGCCCCCAACGCTAGAAGCCCTTGAACTGACCTTGACCTCTGACCATAGCACCTTCTAAGCTCAACTCTTCATGCCGTGGTTTAAGCGACGTCGGAAACCGATCGAGTCCAGGGTAGGTCGAGCGAGTCGCGTCCCAGAGGGGCTGTGGGTTAAGTGCCCTGCTTGTGCACAAATCCTCTACAAGAAGAATTTAGTCGCCAATCTGAGTGTTTGTGCGAAGTGTGCTTTTCATTTCAGGTTGAGTGCGGTCGATCGTCTTGAGTCGTTGTTTGACGATAGGTGGGTTGAGCACGACAAATCACTCGCTTCAACCGATCCGCTCAAGTTCGAAGACACGAAGCCATATGTGGCTCGGTTAGAAGCAGGTTTGGCATCTACTGGACTCAGGGATGCCATTATCGTTGCTTCCGGGCAGATCGACGGCTACCCCGCCGTTATCGCGGCGATGGAATATGGATTCATCGGCGGCAGTATGGGCATCGTTATGGGCGAGAAAATTACCCGCGCGATTGAGCGAGCTCTTGCCAATCTTCTACCGATCGTTATCGTGTCGTGCTCGGGCGGTGCCCGTATGATGGAAGGAACGCTGTCCCTTATGCAGATGGCCAAGATCAACGCGGCTTTGGCTCGATTAGATCGGGCGAGGCTGCCCTACATATCGGTTCTCACCGACCCTACTACGGGTGGCGTCACAGCCAGCTTTGCGATGCTGGGCGACCTCAACATTGCTGAACCGAAGGCGTTAATTGGCTTCGCTGGCCCCAGAGTAATCGAGCAAACAATCCGGCAGAAATTACCTGAAGGATTTCAGCGTAGTGAGTTCCTCCAGGAACACGGCATGCTTGACGTCGTCGTTGACCGTCGAGAACTTAAGAGAACGCTATCGAGAGCGTTGCGGTTCATGGGCGCAACTCGCATTGCAGTGGATACCCCTGCTCAAGAACCGACAGCAGTCGAGATAGGCCTAGAAGAATCAGTGGGCACGGAGTCTGATACCAAACCGGCCGAGTTATCAGTGCCGGATCCGCGTAAGGAACCTGATTCAGGCACTGGTACGTCCGACGCGACCGAAAAGCTCTAAATTTTCCCAGAATCCACACCCTGCAATGGTCAATCTCACACCCTCAGAGGACGTGAGTTCCTATCTACGTGACCTCGAGAAGTTCGGCATTAAGCTGGGCCTGAACAACATAAAACAATTGTGTGAAGTGCTCGAACACCCAGAGCGGACATTCAAATCGCTCATAATTGGGGGCACCAACGGAAAGGGTTCGGTCGCAGCAATGACTGAGGCCGCACTCCGCGCTGACGGTTACCACACGGGGCGCTACACGTCGCCTCATCTAGTCCGGCTAGAGGAACGAATTTCGATCGCGGGAAACCCAATAACAACCAGCGAATTTGAATGGGCCGTCAAAACTGTCCGGCGTGCAGTCAACCGACTGCTCCGGGAGGGCCGACTCGAAGTGTCGCCTACGTTCTTCGAGGTCACGACTGCTGCAGCTTTTGTCGCATTCAGGCGCGCCGAAGTTGAACTTGCTGTGCTAGAAGTTGGCCTAGGTGGCCGATTTGACGCAACAAATGTGACTCAGCCTATCGGAGTTGCGATTACAACAATTGCTCTTGACCATGAAGCCCAGCTCGGAAAATCGATCTCCGAGATCGCGTATGAAAAAGTCGGAGTAATCAAACCGAACACTGTTGTCGTCTTAGGCCAAAACGCGCCTGAAATCCATAACCTGGTTGCGGCGACGTGTCGTGAGCACGACGCTAAGTTTATCGACTCGCGACAAGGTATCTCCGTAAGTGTTCACTGCACTTCGGATGCCACGCAGCTGTCACTTGGAACGCCAGTGCGCCATTACAATCAGGTTGACCTGGCTCTTCAGGGCCGACACCAAGCCGTAAATGCGATCACCACCGTGAGACTACTGGAAGGACTGACGCACCAAGGAATCGAGGTGAGTGAATCAGCAATTATCTCTGGCCTGACCGATGTAACTTGGCGCGGTCGACTGGAATGGATCAAAGTTCCTTCCGGCCGTGTTCTGCTTGACGCCGCGCACAATCCTGCGGCAGCCAAAGCATTAGCTGAATACCTCACTGAAATTAGAGGTGCTCCGGTGTCGTTCGTTCTGGCCGTCATGCGGGATAAGGACATAGCGGGTATTATTGACGTGCTAGCGCCGCTCGCGAATCGCATTGTCTGCACAACAATGTCCACTGACCGTGCGGTCTCCGCGAGCACCCTTGCGGCCTGCGTGCGTGACCGTTCGCCGAAGACGAACGCAATCATTGAATCAGACCCACAGGCTGCGGTTGCATTGGCTTTAAGCGAAGCTGCTGACATTTGTGCAACAGGATCAATCTTTTTGGTCGGTCATCTCCTCAGCACCATTGGGACCGACGAGAACGTCCGTCGTAGTTAATATAGATGACTATGCTGTTTGATGGAGTCTTGGCAACATGCTGCCCTCAGGGCATCCGGACAGCGCGCCGCGTTAGTAGTAAGGGTCGCGGCGATCTCGACACCTGTGCTTTGGGAATGACTCGCCGGCTGTCACTCATCCTTATCTGCATACTGGTGTTTCCACTCGCGGGTGTAGCCCAATCACTCGAGGGTTACAACTCGAGACAATTTCGACTTGAACGAATTGGCGATAATCATGTGCGCCTGATCGGCGCAGTCGAGATTGAGCGTGACGACTGGAAATTCTTTGCTGAAGAGGTTGAGCTGTTCACTGACACGGAGCGATTAGTAGCTAACGGTAACGTCGTGTATACATCGGCCGACACCAGCCTTGCTGCGGACCGTGTGGAGTTCGATATGAAGACGCGGACCGGTACTTTTTTTGTTGCCACTGGTACCGTTTCGCTAAGAAACGCCGAGATCGACCGAAGCCTTTTTGGCACTCAAGAACCTGATGTGTATTTTTACGGGGAGACGATCGACAAGCTCGGACCGCGTAAATATCGCATCACAGATGGTGGGTTTACGACTTGCGTACAGCCGACGCCCAGATGGCAGCTAACAACGAGTTCGGCAGTGGTGAACCTTGACGATTACGCAATTCTTAAGAACACGGTTCTCAAAGTGAAAGGAGTACCACTCTTATACCTGCCAGTGATGTACTACCCGATCCAAGAGGACGATCGATCCACCGGTTTTCTGATTCCCGCTTACGGCAGTTCGACGTTTAGGGGACAGTCACTTAGTAACGCCTTCTTCTGGGCAATCAACCGCAGCAACGATGCGACGATCATGCATGATTGGTTCTCGACCGCGGGCCAGGGAACAGGCGCACAGTACCGGTATGTCGGAGCTGGCACTTCTCGTGGGGATTTAACGGCCTATTTCTTAAACGAACCTGCAATTACCCTCTCGGAAGACCAAGAAGATGTGATACCGGCAAGGCGAAGCTTTTCGCTGACCGGTGATTTCAATCAATCGCTTGGTTCCAACCTCCGTGCCCGTGGACGAGTCGATTACTTCTCTGACATCACTGTCCAACAAACTTTCCATACGAACGTCCTCGAGGCCTCTCGTCGGCAGCGTCGATTCCTAGGCAACGTTCAGGGCAACTGGGGCAGCTACACCCTGAGCGGAACAGTCGACTGGAACGAAACCTTTTTTGGCGACACTGCATCAACCCTGGTTGGGTCGACGCCAAGGATCTCGCTGAGACGAGCTGAGCGACCAATCGCGCAAAACTGGCCGATTTACTTCTCACTGGGGGCGGAGGCTGGAACTCTGGTTAGACGGGGACGTAGCAATGACCAAGTTCAGGATCGTGGACTAACCCGCCTCGATTTCAATCCGAAAATCCGGGTGCCATTCACAAAATGGCCATTTTTGACTGTGAATACCTCGGTATCATGGCGAGGCACCTACTGGACGGAACGCTTCGACCAGGAGCAGGCTCTGCAGGTTAACGAAGGCATTTTTCGGCAGTATTTCGACTTGCAGTCAACTATTACTGGCCCAGTCTTCATGAAAATTTGGGATACCCCTAACAGTGGGTACGCTGAGCGTTTCAAACACCTGATTGAACCGACGGTTACAGTGCAGCGTGCAACTGCGATCAACAACTTCAATCAAATCGTGAAACTCGAAGGAACCGATATGGTCGTGGGTAGCGTGACGCGCCTCGGCTATGGCCTTGTCAACCGCTTCTTGGCCCGCCGGCGCCAAGGAGACGCTCGCGAAGTGTTGAGCATCTCACTGCTCCAGAATTTTTACACTGACGACAGGGCCTCACAATTTGATCGTAGATTTCGGACTAGCTTTAACGGTACAGCGCCCAGCCGATTAACTCCCATTTCGCTTCTCGTACGTAGCAGCCCAAATGACCAAATCAACACCTCAGTACGGGCGGAGTACGACACGCGTTATGGCGCGTTTCGTGAGATCAGCGCAAGTGGCACGCTGGCAGTTAGTGATTGGATCCAGACAACGGGCGGATGGAGCCAACGTCGATACATTGAGGGTCTTCAGGGATTCGACAATCCCGCGCAACTTAATCATTATCTCAACGCATCGACTATCGTGCGTTCCCGCGGAAATCGTGCAGGGGGCATCTACACGTTTAACTACGACATGTTAAGAGATAGCTTTATGCAACAGCGTTTTATGGCCTACTACAACGCTCAATGCTGTGGTATCTCCGTAGAATATCAAAGCTTCAACTTTACAGGACTTAGAAGCTACTACGGACGTCACAGCCGTATACCAGTCGACCGCCGAATCAATGTCACGTTTACTTTGGCCGGTATTGGGTCATTCTCGAACTTTTTTGGCGCCTTTTTCGGTAATCAGGAGCAGCTCCGATGAAAGGGTTGATCCTAAGCGGGGGAAAAGGCACTCGCCTGCGCCCTCTGACCTACACCAGCGCCAAGCAGTTGGTTCCCGTTGCGAATAAGCCAGTATTGTTTTATGGCATTGAAGCACTGGCTGCCGCAGGGATCCGCACTATCGGAATCGTCGTCGGCGACACGCAGGCAGAAATATGCGCTGCCGTCGGTGACGGCACTGCCTGGAACGTTGACATCACCTATATCAAACAAGACGCGCCGCGTGGCCTCGCACATGCCGTACTTATTAGCCAGTCCTTTATTGGCAACGACCCGTTTATTGTCTACCTTGGAGACAACCTCCTAGCGAAGGGCATCGTACCTTTTGTTGAACATTTTACGGACGCTCAGCCGGCCGCCCAGATCCTGCTTGCGCATGTGTCGAACCCAAAGAGATTTGGCGTAGCTGAACTTGCAGCAGATGGCCGGGTGAAGAAGCTTGTCGAGAAACCGGCGAAACCCAAGAGTGACCTCGCCTTGGTCGGTGTCTACATGTTCAAACCGGAGGTATTTCAGGCTATTCGAGAAATCTCGCTTAGCCCACGTAACGAGTTGGAAATAACCGACGCGATTCAGAAGCTCATTGATAATGGTCTAACGGTGACGCCGCACATCGTCGACGGATGGTGGAAGGATACCGGCAAACTTGAGGACATACTCGAAGCTAACAGACTGATCCTAGAAACTATGGAGCGAAGGGTCGACGGAGAGGTCGACAGCGACTCCCGCATCGACGGTAATGTGATCATTGAGCCAGGCGCCTCGATTAAAAAATCGAAGGTCCAAGGGCCCGCAATTATCGGCGCAAACGCAAGAATTTCGAGTGCTTACATTGGGCCATTTACCTCAATCATGAATAATGTCAAGGTCCACGATTCAGAAATCGAGCACAGTATAGTTTTAGAAGGTAGTGACCTCCGTGGACTTCAAAGTCGGATGACCGATAGCCTGATTGGGAAAAACGTGAAGATTAGTCGTGATCCAAGCACGCCGTCGACATACCGATTCATGCTGGGAGACAACTCAGAGGTCGGGATACCATGGTAGACCGCCAACAGAGGATCGTGACCATATGATGAAGGATCCCGAAGCCTACACTGCAACTGAAACGGCCACAAGAATCGACGGAGTCGAGACCAAGTCATTGCGTCTCATCGCTGATGAGCGGGGTTGGTTGATGGAAATCCTGCGGTCGGACGATGCTTCACTTTTCACAAAGTTCGGCCAAGTGTATGTGTCAGCAACCTACCCTGGTGTAGTCAAAGCCTGGCATTATCACAAAAAGCAGGTTGACAGTTTCGCCTGTATCGCAGGTATGGTGAAGCTCGTTCTAATCGATACGCGGTCTGGCTCAGTAACCGAAGGGACTGTGAACGAATTCTTCATTGGCTCAAAGAATCCGATGCTAGTGCAGGTGCCAGCACTCGTCTACCACGGATGGAAATGCATCGGAACAGAAACTTCACTGGTTGCTAATATTACGAACGAGGCTTATCAGTACTCGGAGCCCGATGAATACCGTTTGGAGCCACACGGTACGCTTCCCTACGACTGGTCAAGAGTCGATGGTTGAGGTTCTCGTCACGGGTGGCGCAGGTTTCATCGGTAGCAACTTCGTCAAGTTCGCGCTAGATGCTCACCCTGATTGGCGAATCACCACACTTGATAAGTTGACCTATGCAGGTCGGCTCGAGAATCTTCAATCGGTCAAGGACGATCCCCGACATACCTTCATCCATGGTGACGTTACAGATCCGGTTATCGTGACGCCGCTAGTCGAGCAAGCCGAGATTATTTTGCACCTTGCCGCAGAGACCCATGTCGACCGATCCATTGTGAACGCTAGCGACTTCATTATGACTGACGTCTACGGAACCTTTGTTTTACTGGAGGCCTCCCGTAACGCTGAGAAGCTGCGACGTTTTATCCAAGTGTCGACTGACGAGGTCTACGGTAGTGTCTCGGAGGGCGCCAGCCGGGAAACCGACGAGATTCGACCAAGCAATCCGTACTCGGCTAGCAAGGCTGGAGCCGACCGTCTCGCCTATAGCTTCTGGGCAACGCACCGCACGCCAATCGTCATCGCACGCGCGTCAAATAACTATGGCCCGAACCAGTTTCCAGAGAAGGTAATACCATTGTTCATCACAAACGCCATCGATGACCGTACCGTACCACTCTACGGCGACGGCCTAAACGTTCGCGACTGGCTGCATGTTGATGACCATTGTCGCGCACTCGACCTTCTAATAGCGGATGGGGAACCTGGCGAGGTGTACAACGTTGGTGGTGGTCACGAAATTACTAATATCGAATTGACTCGAGAACTCCTTCGGCTACTAAACAAACCGGATTCGCTGATTCAGCGTGTCGATGACCGTCCTGGTCATGACCACCGTTACTGCCTTGATACCACGAAGCTGCGGAAGCTCGGATGGCAGCCAGTAGTCAACTTCGTTCAGGGACTAACCGATACCGTGATGTGGTATCAGGAAAATGAGTCATGGTGGCGACCAGTTAAGGAAAATATTCCCGCATTCAAAACCTACTATCAGGAGTAGTACAGCCATTAAAGCTGAGTACGAGCGACCTCGGGCACTGGTCACTGGTGCAGCAGGTTTCGTTGGGAGCCATCTTGTTGACCTACTGGGCGACGAGGGCCTTACTGTTGACGGTTGGCACAGACCAGGAACCGAACCGAACAGGCAACATGCCCAATCCAGCCTAGTCCGGTGGCTGCCAGTCGACTTACTCAACGCGAGTGCGGTGAGTAAAACGGTTGAGGAAAGTCAGCCAGATGTCATTTTTCACTGCGCGGGGGCTGCTCATGTCGGGTCGTCCTGGGAACAGACCGCAAACACCCTTGCCACAAACGTTCGAGGAACCCATATTCTGCTCGAAGCTGTCCGGCGCTCACAACCTAAAACAAGAGTCGTAATTCCTGGTTCAGCACTCGTCTACCGGCCATCCAGCTTGGCCCTCACTGAAGGAGACCCACTGGGGCCGTCCAGCCCTTATGCCGTGAGCAAGCTCGCTCAAGAGCAACTGGGCATTAGGCTCGCTGAGGAAAGCGGTTGCGCGACTATCCTGACTCGATCATTTAATCATCATGGACCTCGCCAATCACCGTCCTTTGCTGCTTCCGGCTTTGCGCGCTGGATTGCAAGAATCGAAAAAGGCCAAGTAGAACCGATTATTCACGCTGGCAATCTCGACGCCGTACGAGATCTAACAGACGTACGTGACGTCGTTCGCGCCTACAGAATGCTTGCCAAGCATGGTGTTTCAGGAAGAATCTACAACGTCTGTTCAGGCCACGCCTATTCGATAAGAGAGGTACTGGACAAGATTATCGCTCTCGCTAAGGTAGAGGTAAGGGTCCAAGTGAATTCCTCAAAGTTCCGTCCCAACGACACTCCAATACTCCTAGGCGACTCAAAACGGATTCGCTCTGAGCTCGATTGGACTCCACAAATATCTCTCAACCAAACCCTTTCTGACCTACTAGATTATTGGCGTCAGTCGTGTGACCGCGAATAACGACACGCAAGAGGCTCATACCCAGGCCCGCTAGGGATAAAGTGAGCGTTGGGAATGAGTTCTTGACAGAGCTATTCGAAAGCGAATAAAAAACGAATGTGAGTTCAAGCCAAAACGCTCGACAGCTGACTTTCCTTGGGTTCGAGTCGAAAACTCCAAGTCTTAGACAGGTTTCCGCCGCTGTGAGAGCCGGTGGTCTTACGGCACTACCCTCTGCGGTCCTAAGAGCCGACAAGGTCCAATACCAGGAAATAACATGCCGCTCAGCCCTAAACAAAGTTGCTGGCATGCCTTTCGCGTGGACCCTAAATCCTTATCGAGGATGCACCCATGGATGCCACTACTGCTTCGCTCGCCGATATCAGTCACACCTAGAACTCGATTCCGGAGACGCATTCTCATCGATCATTTTAATCAAGGCGAACTTTGCCGACGTGCTACGTCGGGAGCTTAAGCGAGCCACATGGCGACCAGCATTGGTTGCATTCGGGACTGCGACGGACCCATATCAGCCGATCGAAGGTCGTTACGAACTGAGCCGACGGACTCTAGAAGTCCTCTTGGACCACCCTACGCCCCTTGGACTTATCACCAAGGGCCCACTAGTAATCCGTGACGCTGACCTCTTAGCCGAACTCGGACGCCTGACGCAATGCACGGTCTATGTCAGCGTACCAACCACAGATACTGGCGCTTGGGAAAAGCTCGAGCCTGGAACATCGCCACCTTCACAACGCCTCCGCGCCGTCTCGCAACTTGCTGCGAGAGGCATAAACGTAGGTGTATTAATGGCACCACTTGTACCAGGCATCACCTCTCAGCGAGCGAAACTAGACCGCACCTTGCGCGCAGTTGCGGATTCAGGCGCCCGATTCGTCGGCACTAACATCTTGCATCTCGACGGCGGAACACGTGATCACTTTATGAAATTCTTAGCTCAGAACTATCCAGATTTACTGGACGGATACGAACGCCTGTATCGGGGAAAGTACGCTAGCCCAGGCTACGCCAATAAGATTCAGGCCCTTGTGAACGCGATCCAGGTGGCCTACATGCCCAAATACAATCGTTCCGCAAAAGCCGGTAACTGGCAGCAAATAACGACCGCTGGACGCGGATTAACTCAGCGTCAAACAGAGCTCAACTGGGGCTGAGAGCCCAATGATTTCCAGCCCACTTCTGGCTGTTTCTATAAGTCGCAATCCTTAGAAACCGTTCTAATCTTCGACCAAACGGGTGATCAAACCAGCAAGCATTGCGGCTCGCCATGGCAAGGCCAAAATGTCGATCTGCTCGTGCAGGGCATGAGCTCCCTCACCAACCGCACCTAATCCATCCAACGTAGGTATACCTCGCGCCGAGGTCAGGTTTCCGTCCGACCCACCACCGGTACTAAACTCCGACAAGTCCCGACCAAGGTCGGACGCCACCTGTTTTGCTGCCTCATACAATCGCCGTACTGCCGCATTGCGCTCTAACGGCGGCCGGAAACCTCCGTTCACCTGTAGTTGAGTGCGCGGATCCTCAGTAGTAAGAGCAGCGAATGCTCTCTCAATCCTGTTAGCGTCAGCTACGGTACGGACCCGTACATCGACCATAGCTTGCGCTTTTTCGGCAACCACATTTGGGCGTGTTCCTCCGTCAACTCGACCGACGTTGATTGTTACACCAGACTCAACATCTTGTAGCGATTCCAAAAAGACGATTTGTCGTGCAAGTTCGTGCACCGCGCTGGCACCCCGGTCAGGTTCAATGCCTGCATGCGCCGAAACACCGGTCACGGTCAACTCAAACTGGCCGCAGCCCTTGCGACTTGTTTTGACGGCTCCGCCTGGTCCCGAGGGCTCAAGAACAAGCACTGCTTTACTTCGCTCTCCGTGTTGCAGAATCGCCTGCTGCGAAGTCGCGCTTCCTGTCTCTTCGTCAGAAGTCCACAGCATCGCAACACGCGCGGCCGGTGTCATCCCAACTTCGAGCACAGCCCGTGCCGCTAACATGCCGATAGCAATTCCACCTTTCATATCGAACGTACCCGGACCAAACAGTCGATGCCCTTTCTGCTGTAACGGCATGCGCTTCAATTGCCCCACCGGCCACACCGTATCGAAATGGCCGAGTAACAGAACCTGGTTCGGACCGTCGCCTAATTCAGCAAATAGATGGTCTCCCGCACTGTCCTGAGGAAGCAGCGTCACATCGGCCCCGATATCGTTTAGATACCCAGCTAGAGCAGCCCCGCAGCGGTCTACGGCTGCTTTATCCGTCGTCGGTGATTCCCTTGTTACAAGCCCCTCCACCATGGTGACCGCCCAATCACTATGGCGTTCACAAAAGGCTTCGTATTCACGAATTCGGTCGTGCATCACAGCTTGGCCGGTCCTCTCTCCTTGCACCTACGTCTCGACATCTCGATAATAGTGAGGATGTCTCGACCGATCTGGCCATGTACTAGAGTCATTCTGTTTTTCCTGTTGGTGAGCATTGCACCATCAGTAGTTGCACAGCCTATACCGAAATCAGCCCACAATCAGGGTGAACCCCTTCACAAAGTAAAGCCGCCGCCCTCCCGGTCCGCTGAAGCTGAGCATCAGTCATCTCAGACAACCCCACAGACGCCAAGTGAAGATACGCTGGGAGTTCCGGTCTATCCAAATGCTCAATACCTGGTGGCCTACGACGCGCGTCGCGGCCAGCAGTATTACCTGTTCGGCACAAACGCTAGTTTCGAGAACATGGTCAACTACTATTCCGCAGTTCTAAATAGTCGTGGTGACCGAGTATTTAGGGAACCGCCAGTCCACATGTTCGAACTAGGCCGGTTTAATCGAGACACGATGGCGTTCCCGCCGAGTGTAACAATTAAGGACTATACCTGGAACGGTGCTGCTGGTTACCCGAACTCGTCGCCAGGGGGACAGCCGAGTCACTACAGCACAATCATCCAGATTGTCCCCGTCCCGGAACAACGTTAGTTCACGAGTCCCTACTGGCACAACCCGAGCCAGCGCCGCAGTTTGTGTTCAACGTGCGCGGCACTATGCCACGCAGCCCCTTTTCGTTAGCCAGTGGATATCGACGCATTACAGATAACCGTTACCGGAAAGGTCGAGCCCAATCGCGTCATCGCAAATTGCGTCGGCTTCCCGACAACGACAGTTCACGTGCTTCCATAGAAACAGTAATACGAACCATCAGAGTTCGAGAGATAACCCAGTCCAGCGTCTGTCACGGCTATAGTACAATCTCCTTGTGAAGATCGCGCTCGGTGCGGACCACGCTGGTTTGTCGTTGAAAAACGAAGTTAAGCGGGCATTGGCGGAACTGCGATTCACGGTGACAGATTTCGGCACTAAATCGGATACGGCGGTCGACTACCCGGATTTTGCTGGGCCGGTTTCAGAGGCGGTCGCGACTGGAACTCACGACCGAGGAATACTCATTTGTGGAAGCGGTATCGGCATGGCGATTGCCGCGAATAAGATCGCCGGTGTGCGGGCTGCCAACGTACTCGATGTTAAATCTGCACGACTGAGCCGGGAACATAACGACGCGAATGTCCTTGCACTGGCGGCAAGGGTCACGACTACCCCAACAGCTCTCGAGATTGTAAAAGTCTTTCTCAATACATCGTTTTCGGGAGGTCGGCACGAGCGGCGTATTACCAAAATTTCTGAACTCGAGCGTCGGCGCGACGTCTGATATTGCTTCACGGGCTGTCTGCGGCGACCCTCAACCATGAACGACCAAACTTCGCGCCTCCGTGCTCTGGTTACCGTCGATCCGGCTATCGCGGAGGCCCTGTCACGAGAACGCCGTCGCCAAGAGGAAGGGCTGGAATTAATCGCCTCAGAAAACTTCGTCAGTAGGGCGGTAATGGAGGTAACGGGTTCCATTCTCACCAATAAGTACGCTGAGGGGTATCCAGGCCGGCGTTATTACGGTGGCTGCGAGTTTTACGACGAGATCGAGTCCCTAGCGATCACCAGAACAAAGAAGCTTTTCGGCGCGGAGCACGCAAATGTCCAACCACACTCCGGGGCACAGGCCAATATGGCCGCCTATTTCACCCTGCTCAAACCTGGCGATACGGTTCTTGGCATGAACCTGGCCCACGGCGGGCACCTAACACACGGCCACCCACTAAGTTTTTCTGGCAAGCTTTATAACTTTATTTCCTATGGGGTCCGGAGCGATGACGAACGGATCGATTACGATGCCATGGCAGACCTTGCTAGCCAACATCGCCCGAAGGTTATCATTGCCGGGGCTAGCGCTTATCCGAGAGAGATCGACTTCGGACATATCGCGGCGATTGCCGCTGCCCTAGACGCACGAGTCATCGTGGATATGGCCCACATCGCTGGTCTCGTGGCAGCTGGGCTACATCCATCGCCGGTGCCCCACGCTGACGTGGTCACCATGACCACCCACAAGACGCTGCGGGGTCCTCGCGGCGGTGTAATCCTTTGTCGAAAGTCCCTCGCGAAAGAAATCGACAGGGCCGTTTTCCCAGGCGTTCAGGGTGGCCCACTGATGCACGTCATCGCAGGTAAGGCCGTCTGCATGAGGGAAGCAGGCGAGCCTTCATTCGTAGCCTATCAACGCCAGATCGTCACAAACGCAAAACGTTTAACTGAAGCACTCATTCGACACGGCCTCAGGCTTGTTAGCGGCGGCACAGACACCCACCTCATCCTCGTCGACGTACTAGCGCATGGCCTCACAGGTCGGCAGGCGGAAGAAGCCTTGGAAGTGGCAGGAATAACGGTCAACAAGAACGCTATTCCATTCGATAAGAAGCCACCTTTCGTTGCGAGTGGTATCCGTATCGGAACCTCGGCTGTAACCACTCGAGGAATGGGTGAATCAGAAATGAACACGATCGGAGAGTTGATTGGCCGCGTGCTGGCCAGGCCGGATGACACATCAGTTACTGAGACAGTACGTGCTGAGGTGCAAAAGTTGTGTCGGGACTTCCCCCTTCACCCGAACGCTTAACCCTAGGAGAACGCGTTCTAAAAGCGTTCGATCCTGATGGTGCTCTCGCTAGCACCATTGACGCTTTCGAAACCCGAAGCGGCCAACGCAATATGGCGGTAGCTGTTGCGGATATATTCGAGAGCGGTGGCGCTTTACTTGCCGAAGCAGGTACAGGTACGGGTAAGACACTGGCTTATCTCATCCCGGCCCTCCTGAGTGGGCACCGTGTCTTGGTGTCGACCGGTACAAAGAATCTCCAAGAGCAGCTCTACTTTAAAGATCTTCCCCTTCTACATGAAGCATTGAATATCCCCTTCAAGGCGACCTATATGAAAGGGCGCAACAATTACCTGTGTCTGCACCGCTTTGAAGCTGCCTGTAACAGTCCCATGCCCCGTCCCACGACCGATGAGGAAAATCTCACAATTTTGAAAGAGTGGGCGCAACAAACTGAGATCGGCGATCGAGCGGAGCTCGAGGATCTTCCAGATGACCTTCCGCTCTGGAGTGAAGTCTCAGCAACACAAGAGAACTGTCTCGGCACGGAATGCCCAAAGTACAACGACTGCTTTGTCACGCAGATGCGCCAGCGTGCTATCGAGTCAGACATAGTGATTGTCAACCACCATTTGCTCTGCGCTGATGCCGCCGTTCGGCAAGGTGGATACGGTGAGGTTATTCCCGATTACTCATTTGCCATCGTTGACGAAGCACATCAACTTGAGGATGTCGCTACACAATATTTTGGCATTTCGGTGAGCAAGTTTCGTGTTGAAAATTTGATTCTGGACGGCTTCCGTCTCATGGAAGCCGGCCTACCATTAGATCCTGTTCCCGCTGACACAGTTCGTGCCGCGTTAGGACAGGTTCGAGACGGTGCGCACGCATTTTTCACTGCCGTGGAGACCAAAACACGCGGCTCAAAGAGTGAATCGGTAGGAGTTCGTTCACGAATTGATGCTGCTACGTTCGAACCTGTCGCGGATCTAAGTCGCGCACTCCTCGACGCTTTATCCTCACTGGAATCTGAACTTGGGCTCTTGACAGATCCACCTGAGGACTTTCGCGCTCTTGGGCGTCGCGTCCATGAGACCCACAATGACCTGCGATTCACGCTTCAAGCTAGTGATCCAGCCTACGTATTTTTCCTAGACATCAGGAATCGCGGCGTGTTTCTTCGAGCCTCGCCAATCGACGTTTCGACCAGAGTCCGCGAATCAATTTGGGAACGGTTGGACGGCAGAATCCTGACTTCTGCAACGTTGGCGGTGGACGGCAACTTCGATTACATTCGGACGAGACTGGGCGTGGGTCCAGCCTACGAGTTACGGTTGCCCTCGGAGTTCGACTTCGGGCATCAGGCTATCCTTTATCTCCCCCGCCGGATGCCCGACCCACGTAATCCTGGATTTACTCGGGCTGCTGCCGTCGAGATTATCGAAATTATCAAGCGGACTGCGGGACGTGCGCTCGTACTGTTTACCAGCTACTCCAACCTATACGGCGTTCGGGACATCATCACCGAAGCCGGACTGGATTTTCCGTTGTTCGTGCAAGGCTCGGCACCGCGGTCCACATTGCTGCGGGACTTTCGTCAGACCGCAAACGCCGTCCTGCTTGGCACTTCCAGTTTCTGGCAGGGCGTAGACGTTGTTGGCGAGTCGCTCAGCTGTGTCATCGTTGATAAGTTACCCTTTATTTCCCCAGGGGATCCGATCGCAGCGGCGCGCATGGAGGCACTCGTCGTGCGTGGTGAAAACCCATTCACCGAATATCAAGTACCACTAGCGATCCTGACACTCCAGCAAGGTCTTGGACGGCTAATACGGCATCGATCGGACCGAGGCGTACTGGCAATTCTTGACCCTCGGGTCAAAACTAAAGGTTATGGACAGCGGTTTCTTGCCTCACTTCCGCCCGCACCCGTAACCCATGATGTTGAAGAGGTTGGTCGCTTCATAGGACCAGTGACTTGACGTAACAAGGTATCAATAGCGACACTAGTAACGTGCAGGATCGGTGTAGACTAGGGAGCGGTTGTTAGTGATACCGTCAGACGGAGGAAGACCCAAATGTTTTGTAAATCGAGTTTGCTTCGATTCCAAGTGACACTCGCTGCTTCGGCTGTGGCCTTGATGATGGCGGTTCCTGCCTTCGGCCAGTCGTCAGGAGTAGTGAATGGCAGTGTCACAGACGGCCAAGGAATTGGGATTGTAGGGGTCAAAGTCACGGCTACTTCCCAAAATCCGCCACGCATGGTCTTAGACGTCGAGACGAATGACGATGGGTTTTATCGCATCATGGGTCTCAGAGCGAACAGCTACGAAGTAGTAGCTGAAAAAGAAGGCTTGGGAAGTGCGGCCGCGGTGTTCACGATCCGAGAAGGTCAGAACTTGACAATCGACCTCAACCTTGGTGCTTCGGCGGCAGCAGCGACCGCTACGCTTTCCGAGGAAGACCTGGCAAAAATTGAGAACCGCGAGGAATTTGAGTCTGCTTTCCAGTTAGGCTCTGGCGCCATGCAAGCAGGCAGCCATCAGGAAGCAATCAACCAGTTCCTCGTCGCGATTGAGATTCTGGATTCGTGCTACAACTGTTACCAGAACATAGGTATTTCCCACCTTGAACTCGGAAATGATGAAGAGGCGGAGGCAGCATTTAAACGGGTTATTGAGCTGATGCCTGATTATGCAAACGCCTACATCAACCTCTCGAATATCTACAATAGTCAGCGCCGTTTTGACGAAGCCGCCGAAGCTAGCGCCGAAGCCGCACGGCTGTCTGGAGCCGGGGAAGGTGCCACAACAGACCCGATAGCGGTCTACAACCAGGGCATCATCTACATGAATGCACAGAGAATCGTCGAGGCGAAGGCTCAGTTCGAACAGACAATTTCCCTCGACCCGAGTCACGCTGAAGCGCACTACTGGCTGGCCATGACACATCTCAATACGGGCGACATGGCGGACGCCGTGACGGCGCTCGAATCGTACGTTGAACTGGACCCCAGTGGACAGTACGCAGACCAAGCCAGGGCGATGATCCAAACCTTGCAGCAGTAGCCATGGCGTCTAGCCATGAGCGGTCCGCGGGCAGCGGGCACCCTAGTGCTCCCGCGTCCCTTTCTTCCCATCATCCCATCGCCAGAAACTTGCGCGACATCCGACACCGCGTTGGTGTCGCAGCACGCGCGGCGGGACGAAACCCTGATGAGGTGCGCTTGATAGCGGTTTCGAAAACGTTTGGGATTGACCAAGTCCGGATGGCCGCCAACGCTGGTCAAGCCGAGTTTGGTGAAAATCGTGTGCAAGAGGCACTCCGCAAGTGCGAGGAGGGCGGCGACCTCGATTTACAATGGCACCTGATTGGACATCTACAAACAAACAAAGTGCGGAAGGTCGTCCAACCGTTTGCGTGGATTCACTCGGTCGACAGGCTCGAACTACTCCAGCGTCTCGAGCAAGTAGCCACTGAACAAGAAACTCGGCTGAGTTTACTCATTCAGGTGGACCTTGCGGGTGAGACGACGAAGCACGGGCTACCGCCTTCACACCTTCCCCGGGTCCTCGATGCCGCTGCAGGTTGCCAGGCGGTTCGGGTTCGGGGGCTGATGCTGCTACCGCCCTTCGAAGAAGACCCGGAACAGACCCGCCCCTACTTCCGACAACTTCGCGAACTTCGTGATGAAGTAGCTGCCAGTGGCGTAGACCGAACGATGCTGCAAGAGCTCTCGATGGGCATGAGCCACGACTTTGAAACGGCCATCGCTGAGGGTGCCACGATGGTCCGGGTAGGAACAGCGATTTTTGGCACACGGACAGCGCCAGTTTCCACTGTATAAGCGCTCGAAATCTCTGAACGCCGGTTTCCAAAAGTTATAGGGTGGCGAACAGCCAAACCGATGACGCGCACCCTCATCGAATGGGATGCAGGAACCTTTCCCACCTACTGTGTGTAAAGAAGCCTGTGATGCCCGACCAGAGGCGGCGGATGACCGAGCCACTACCGGTTGCATAGAGTTCGTCAGCTCCACTTTCGTATGACCAATAGATGACGAGAGCTCTTCCTTTAACCAAGTCACGCGGTAGGAAGCCCCAATACCGACTGTCCTGGGAGTTGTCTCGGTTGTCCCCCATTACAAAATACTCACTCGGTGGAACAGTGACCGGGCCATATTGTTCTCGAAGGTCGGCAACGCCGAAGGGTGAAGCAGCATCCGACGGTGGTCGCAGATAATACACATAGGGTTCGTCTAGAGGACGGCCGTCAATATAGAGCCGCTTATGCCTGACCTCAACTACATCGCCTGGTAATCCAATAACACGTTTGATGAAATCCCGCTCGGGATCCTCGGGATACTTGAAGACAATCACGTCACCCCTATTGATGGAGGTAACCGGGAGCAGGCTACGCTCAGCATCAGTGGCTGTAGGTGAAAACACAAACTTGTTTACTAATAGATGATCGCCGATCAGTAGATTTTGTTCCATCGAGCCGGTGGGAATCTTGAACGCTTGCACAACGAAGGTGCGGATAAACAGAGCTAGAATCACGGCGACAACGATTGATTCAAAGTACTCGCGAAGTGTCGACTTCTGAAACGCAGACATATCAGTTTGCACTCGAATCCATTTTCAGGATCGCAAGGAAAGCCTCCTGAGGAATCTCAACACGGCCAACCCGCTTCATCCGTTTCTTGCCCTCGCGCTGTTTCTCCAATAGCTTCCGCTTTCGTGAAATGTCCCCACCGTAACACTTCGCTAAGACATTCTTGCGCAGTGCTTTCACCGACTCTCGGGCGATAATGCGCCCTCCAATCGCGGCCTGGATCGCCACCTCAAACATCTGACGTGGAATCAACTCACGTATCTTTTTGGCGAACGCCTTTCCTCTCCCATGCGCCGTGTCCCGATGCACGATCATCGACAGCGCATCTATTGGCTCGCCATTCACCAGAACATCGAGCTTAACCAACGGTGATTCCCAGAACCCAGACACCTGGTAGTCCAACGAGGCGTAACCTCGTGACAGTGTCTTTAATCGGTCATAAAAATCCAAAACCACTTCACTAAAAGGTAACTCATACGTCACAAGGACGCGGTCCGACGACAGATATTCCAGTCTCTTCTGGACTCCGCGCTTTTCCTGACAAAGCTGTAGGATGCCACCTACATGTTCGGCAGGTGTGAGAATCATCGCCGTAATGACCGGTTCCTCGATCCGCTGAATTTCACTGGTCCCGGGAAGCTTTGCTGGACTATCGATCTCCTTAACGTTTCCGGTAGTCATCGTCACGCGATACAGCACTCCCGGGGCCGTCGTCACTAAGTCCATGTCGAATTCCCGTTCGAGCCGCTCCTGGACAATTTCCATGTGGAGTAATCCAAGAAACCCGCACCGAAATCCGAAGCCGAGCGCTGCCGATGTCTCCGGTTCAAAGAAAAATGAGGAGTCGTTAAGTCGAAGCTTTTCAAGAGCTTCGCGCAGTTCAGGATATTGATGACTCTCGACTGGATACAAGCCAGCGAACACAACAGGCCGCATTTCCTTGAACCCTGGAAACGGGGTCACGGTAGGGCGCGCCACCTCTGTGAGCGTGTCGCCAATCCTGGCTTCGCTGGCACGCTTGATTCCGGCGACAACGAACCCGACCTCGCCCGCACCAAGAGTTTCAGTCACAACTGGCTTTGGCGAAAATACACCCACCTGTTCGACTTCATAATCCTGTCCCAAAGCCATCAAGCGCACCTTCGTCCGCTCTTGTAACTCGCCCTCGAGAATCCTCACAAGGACGACCACGCCACGGTACGAGTCATACCAAGAATCAAAGATTAGCGCCTTTAGTGGTGAATCGCGGCTGCCACGTGGCGGCGGCACCCTAGCGATGACAGCCTCCAGAACTTCGTTTATGCCCGTCCCTTCCTTCGCACTAGTCAGAATTGCATCGGTCGCATCGAGTCCGACAACATCGCTGATCTGTCGTCTAGCCTCTTCGACCTGAGCTCCAGGTAAATCGATCTTATTTATAACTGGAATCACTTCGAGGTCGTTTTCAATCGCGAGGTACGCATTCGCCAACGTTTGAGCCTCAACACCCTGCGACGCATCGACCAATAACAGCGCGCCCTCGCACGCTTTTAGCGAGCGGGTCACCTCGTACGAAAAATCAACATGTCCTGGCGTATCAATAAGATTAAGTATGTAGTCCTGGCCACTGGCCGCGGTGTACCGCAACCTCACAGATTGAGCCTTGATCGTGATACCCCGTTCACGTTCGAGGTCCATCGAATCGAGCACCTGGTCTTCCATCTCGCGCGGACGCAGGGCGCCTGTGACCTCAAGAAGCCGATCGGCGAGCGTCGACTTTCCGTGATCGATGTGCGCAATGATCGAGAAGTTTCGAATGAAGCGGGGATCCATCTGACAGGTGACCATTATAGGCCAAAGCCGACGGAGCCAAAGAACACCTAGATCGCGTAACCCTAACGTTGGTCTATAGCGACGAAGGCTTTGGGGTGCCGTTGACCTGTATAGTCAGCACGTGGGCGTATCAACCGGTTATTCGCATACTGCTCGAGAATGTGCGCCGTCCATCCGGCAACACGGCTAACGGCGAATACCGGAGTGAATAGGTCAACCTTGATACCAAGAGTGTAATAGGTGGATGCCGAAAAAAAATCAACGTTCGGATTCAGACCCTTTTCGTGACCGACGAGTGCCTCGATCTGTCGAGACATTTCGTACCACTGCTTCTGACCACTCCGAGTGCCCAGTTCCTCCGACATCCGCCGCAAATGAGTCGCGCGAGGGTCCTCGGTTCGGTATACGCGATGGCCGAAGCCTGGAATTTTTTCTTTTCGAGCGAGCTTGTCGTGGATCGTTGTCTCGATCTGCGAGAGGTCAGCCTGGTCACCTAATTCCAGCAATAGCCGCATCACATCGGCATTTGCACCACCATGTAACGGCCCCTTTAAGGCACCAATGCCCGCCACTACGGCTGAGTGGACATCGGTTAGCGTAGCCGCTGCAACCCGAGCGGCGAACGTAGAGGCGTTTAACTCGTGGTCTGCATGCAGGACTAAAGCCACGTTGAAAGCACGAGTCGCCACAGCGTCCGGCCGCTCGCCAGTTAGCACGAACAAGAAATTTTCGGCATGGCCAAGAGAGGGGTCAGGGTCGATCAGAGCTCCACCTTCCGTAAATCGCCCATAAGTTGCTACAAGAGTCGCCAGCTGTGCAGTGAGTCTGATGGCTTTCCGCGCGTTTGCTTCTGGCGAATTGTAGGCAGCGTCCGGGTCGCTGTGCGCTAGCGCGGATGTCAGTGTACGAAGTGAGTCCATGCTGTTCCCCGGTGGCAATAAGCGCATAAGACGCACGATATGCTCTGGAAGGACTCGCCATTCTGCTAGCTGAGACTCAAGGGTGCCGAGCTCATCCCGGTTAGGCAAGTGGCCGTACCACAGCAGAAAGCAGACCTCCTCAAACGATGCCCGAGCGGCAAGGTCATGGATGTCAAAGCCCCGATAGGACAGCACCCCATGCTCCCCATCGATGAAACAGATGGCAGAGGTGGTGGCAACCACATCCTCTAGCCCGGCTTTAACAGTTGGGGCTTCGCCAGTGTTACTCATGGTCGACCTTCTGTATGAGATTTTCCCCTAACTGCACGGGACTTTTCTTGGGCGTTATCGAGCACTTGAATTTCCACTCAATCTCAGGGATAGTCCTGTCCGCAGACTAAAATTGATAAGCCATTCCGCGATGTACGGCTCATGGAACGCCGGTAACTGGATCGCCACTCGGCGGTCGTAAAGCGTACTCGCTGAAATATGCCAAAGTCAACGAGGCACCCAATCAATCATGACACCGTCTGAATTAAAGTTCCTACTCGAACAAGTTCATCGAGGTGACGTCAACATCAACGACGCACACAAGCAACTGCTCGACTATTTGCGCGAAGCTCCATACGAAGATATCGGATTCGCGCGAATTGACCATCACCGTTCGATTCGCCAAGGCTTCCCTGAGGTCGTGTTCGGACTGGGCAAGACGCCAACGCAGATCGCAGCCGTAGCAGAGCGTATCGCCGCTAATGGCCACACCCTGTTGATAACGCGGGCATCACCTGCCGCCTTTGACGCCGTCCTAAGTGTTGTGCCAGGTGCTGTATTCCACGAGGATGCTCGGATAATCTCTTGCGGTCCGGCCGCACCTCCTGGCTGCGGGAACGTCATGGTCGTTGCCGCTGGAACATCCGACCTGCCAGTAGCCGAGGAAGCCGTCGTGACGGCCGAGGTCATGGGCAACGTGGTCGACCGCCTTTACGACGTCGGCGTGGCTGGCCTACATCGCGTTCTCGCAGAATCGAAACGACTCTCCAACGCCCGCGTCATTATCGTAGTCGCGGGCATGGAAGGAGCACTGCCAAGTGTTGTGAGTGGGCTAGTCGACGTGCCTGTAATTGCAGTGCCTACTAGTGTTGGCTACGGTGCCGCTTTCGGTGGAATCACCGCGCTACTAGGAATGCTTAATAGCTGCGCCACTGGCGTGTCAGTCGTTAATATCGATAACGGATTCGGCGCAGCATCTATTGCCAGTGCCATTAATCACCTCACCTGAAAACTGGTCCGCTTGCTCTGATGAGAAAATGACGCTTCCCCGTAGGTGCAGCGCCCAAGCAGCCTTCGCCAAACGTAACTCCGGTTGGTCTCGGTATCTTCATCGACAAAGTCACTTGAGGGTAGGCCATTAGGAATGCTAGAATTGTAGGTTGCGCTTTCGGGTACCTTATCGTCGTAGTCATCGGAGCCCGGTTCTGCACGCCGCAGCAATTATTCCGTCCATGGACGCAAGTGCCCCTAGAGCCCTTGGGTTTGGCTGTATTTTCAACGCGCTGGGGAGCTCCGCATAAGAGTTAACAATGGGACTATTTCCAGAGGCTTTCATCGACGATCTCAAATCGCAGGTTGACCTCGTTGCTGTGATTCAAGACCACGTTCCTCTCAAGAAAGCTGGAACGAGCTTTAAGGGACTGTGTCCGTTTCACTCCGAGAAGACACCTTCATTTAACGTAAATCGCGATCGGGGCTTCTTTCACTGCTTCGGATGCGGTGTCGGAGGTGATGTCTTCAAATTCCTTGAGCTCAGCGAAAAGATCGGCTTCCAGGACGCGGTGCGTCAACTCGCACAACGTTTTGGCGTGTCGATTCCAGAACTCGAGGGTGGTCCAAGTAATCCAGCGGCGGCTGCTGAGCGCGAGTCCCTTCTGAAGGTCCACGAACACGCAGAGAGGTATTTTCAGGAACACCTGGCAGGACAGGCAGGAACGAGAATACGTCAGCAACTGCACGACAGGGGGCTGAACGACCAGACAATCGAGACGCTCGGACTTGGCTATGCGCCACCAACCCGAGGGGGGCTCACGAAATACCTGCACCAAAAAGGTTTTCCGATGCCTCTTCTCTTAACCAGCGGACTGGTAGCCGAACGTAACGCTGGAGCATATGTGGATCGCTTCCGTAATCGCCTCACGATTCCAATCTGCAGGGACAGCGGTGCGATCATCGCGTTCGGCGGACGTGCAGTGGACAATGGACAGCAGCCCAAGTACGTAAATTCACCGGAAACTCCAATCTACGTAAAAGGACGAACCCTCTACGGCCTCCACCTGACTAAGGAGACAATACGGAAAAATAATCACGCGATACTCGTTGAGGGATACTTTGATTTCGCCCAGCCATTTCAGGCGGGTATCACATCAGTGGCTGCAACGTGTGGTACTGCGCTAACACTGCAGCAGTGCAAGCTTTTACGGCGCCTTACAGACAAGGTCATCTTGAGCTTCGACTCGGATACAGCTGGGCAAACAGCGGTACTGCGCTCAGGTGAAATGCTGCTGGGTGAGGGATTTCAGGTCAATGTGACGGTGCTGCCAACTGGCGAAGATCCCGATACATTCATAAGAACGTCTGGGCGTGCAAGTTATGAGGAAAAACTGCGCACCTCGAAGAAATATTTGGAACTTTTGCTCGATCGGGGCGAAGCCGAGCACGATATTAACCGCGACGAAGGGCGGAGAGCCTTCCTAAACCAAATGCTGACTGTCGCAGCACGCATTCCCGATACCGCGCAGCGCGACCAGTTTGCGGACCGGTTGGCTCACCGCGCTCGAGTGATGCAAGAAGTCGTGCGAACCGAAATTCGGAAAGCGGCGGTCGAACGCAGACCGACGCTAGGTGAGCGTGCACTTCCCAGTCAGGGGCAGTTACGAACAGCAGAAAAAGGATTGATTTGGGCTCTTATGCGCGAACCAGAGAGTGCACAATCGGCACTTGCAAAACTTGACGCTGACGATATCGATGGGCTGGCTTCTGCGCCAATTTTAAAGGTAGCCCGCACCCTGGACGAGTGGCCGTCCAATGACCTGCCCAAGACGTTACGGGAGCGTTTAGACAAGGGAGAAACGGCGATCGTGGAGGCTGTCGCTGCTGAACCGACAGCACCGGCACCGGCTGCTGAGTGCGGCCAGGCACTGAAAAGGCTTCGCTACGAGCGGGAGCGAGCTGCTGTGCAGGAGGAAATCGATCGACTCCAGGAACTTGGTGACAAAGATAGTATTGCAAGAATCGATATGCTGTTAAGACAGACGAGTGAACTCGTGCAGCGGCTTGAAGCACTGAATGCTTAAGTCCGAAGCTGTTGGCGGGTCGGTGTTAAGTCAGGAAGTTTACGATTGCCATAAGGGGGATATGCTTTGTCCTTAGAAGAAAAGTACGACGAAGTCCGGCAACTCATCACAATCGGCAAGGAAAAGGGCTATCTGTCGTATGACGAGGTCAATGAGTTACTACCTGCAGAAATTTCTTCGGCCGACGAGCTCGACGACTTATTCACTACCTTCGGCAATGCTGGCATCGAGATTGTTGAGTCCGAGCAAAAGTACCGTGAAGACAAAACGCGTGACCCAAGGTCGGGAGGTGCCGAAGAACCAAGTCTCGACCTAACGCCCGGCACACTCGACAAGACCAATGATCCGGTTCGCATGTATCTGCGCGAGATGGGAACAGTTCCTCTCCTTACAAGAGAAGGAGAGGTGGAAATCGCAAAGCGCATCGAACAAGGCAAGCTCGCATCCATTAAATCCATCTCACGAACTCCGACCGTGGCTAAAGGCATCATTTTTATGGGCGAACAGCTCAAGAGCCGGTCAGTAAACATTCGAGACCTCGTAACGTTTGCAGGTGACGAAGAACTCAGTGATGAGCGGAGCGAGGCACGCACACGTCAAGTACTGAAGCAAATAGGCTCGGTTCAGAAAGCTTTGATTGTTGCGCAGAAGCTGGAAATGAAGCTCTCTGGAATTTTGAAGCGCGATCGTAAGAAATATCGACGCGCCAAGTGGAAGATGCTTCGCGCTAAGATTTCGCTGTCCCGGCAAATTAGACGCATCGATTTCACCGAAGCCGTGGCGCGACGGATGATCGATCCAATCAAGGAATCGGTCGAAACTGTTCAGCGTGTTCAGCGTGAGCTCGACAGCGTTAGTCGCCAGATAGTACTTAAGAAGAAGCGGGGTCGCCTAAAAGAAGATCTACGTAAAGAGCTAACGCGACGTCAGCGGGAAATTCGAGCCGCACTGCGCGAACTAACCATGGAGCTTGAGAGTACGCCCGAACAACTCACGCGTACTCTCCACACAATCACGCGCGGTGAAATCCAGGCCGAGCAAGCCAAGAAAGAGCTCGTTGAAGCAAACTTACGCCTTGTCGTCTCAATCGCTAAGAAATACACAAACCGAGGCTTGCAGTTTCTCGACTTAATCCAGGAGGGAAACATCGGACTGATGAAGGCTGTGGACAAGTTCGAGTACCGTCGGGGCTATAAGTTCTCCACCTATGCCACATGGTGGATTCGACAGGCAATCACGAGAGCTATTGCCGACCAAGCGCGCACGATCCGAATTCCGGTACATATGATTGAGACAATCAACAAGCTAATCCGCACCTCACGTGCACTAGTGCAGGAATTGGGTCGCGAGCCAAACTCGGAGGAAATCGCTCAACGAATGGACATTCCGGTGTCCAAGGTGCGGAAAGTCTTGAAAATCGCTCAGGAGCCAATTTCTCTGGAGACCCCGATCGGTGAGGAGGAGGACAGTCATCTCGGTGACTTCATCGAAGATCAAAATGTCATCTCGCCGGCTGAGGCCGTGATTAGCCTGAACTTAAAAGAACAAACGGAATCCGTGTTACAGACCCTCACACCGCGGGAAGAGCGTGTTATTAAAATGCGGTTCGGCGTCGGTGATGGCAAGGACCATACTCTAGAAGAAGTCGGCCAGAGCTTCGCAGTGACGCGTGAACGAATTCGACAGATCGAAGCCAAGGCCCTCAGAAAGCTTCGACATCCATCTCGCAGTCGAAAACTTCGTGCGTTTTTAGAGGGACGCGTATGAACCGAGTCTACTCAGCAATTGAGAGGGCGTCAGCAGGCGGCCAATGTGGGGCCCATAGCTCAGCGGTAGAGCCACCGGCTCATAACCGGTTCGTCCC
>ERZ651768.649-NODE-649-length-26044-cov-9.762968_pt1 | contig 26044 bp, 26 predicted proteins | sample MGYA00514754_ERZ651768 | MGnify/ENA metagenome assembly ERZ651768
GAATCCAGAAGTGTTAACAGCACTGAGATCGTCGAAAGAGCGAATCTTCGAGGTCGAATGTTTCTTGAACGCCAGAGAGGCGTCTTCACGGTCCATACCACAACCATCATCCTGAACAATAATCAGTGAGGTTCCTCCCTCTTCAACTCTTATCCGTATATTCTTTGCACCAGCGTCCAGTGAATTCTCCACCAGTTCCTTGACCACAGAAGCTGGTCTTTCGATTACCTCTCCAGCGGCAATCTGGTTGATTGTATGGTCATCAAGAACTTGGATAGTACCCATTAGTAGAAACTACCGATTATGGCCACTCTAAATGACCTTTTTGATAGCGTTCAATTTTTTAACACAGCCATACATGCTCTGGCATGGATATGGAAGTCGAAGAATCTGAACCTGAGTTCTTCAAGCCGGAGAATAAGGGATTCTTGAGCCTTTTAATTGAATCTTTTAAATTCTTCACTTTGAATCTGCCAGCTATAGCAACTATTGTGATACCAGTATTTCTGGTGGTCGAGTTCCTGGTTCCATTCCTTGCGCTTTTAATTCCAGATCTTGCTGACGACTTGACTAGTTGGGAATCCGTAAACGATTTTCTTAATGGCATGATCAAGTTTTTGGTTGCATCGTTGATTGGCGCTATAATTGGCGGTATTGCCTGGATTGCCGTCATCAGGGTCATAGCCGCCGCAATGCATGGCGAAAGATTACCTCCGATTCAGGCCATGAAGGATGGCACCAACATGCTACCAATGTATTTCGTTACTGCAATTTTTTACTATGCACTGGTAATTGTTGGTTCTATATTCCTCATAGTGCCCGGTATTATTCTGGCAGTTTATTTTGCGTTCTGGCAATATAGTTACGTATTGCGGGGCCATGGCGCATTTTCAGCACTAAAGTACAGCGCGAATTTGGTGCAGGGCGATGTAGTCAGAGTTTTCCTGAACATAGTTGGCATTACTGTAATAATGTACCTTCTGAATGAATATGTCATTGGGCTACTAGCAGGTCTTGTAGCCGGGAATGTAGATCCGGATGAAGGTACGCTCTACTTTCTCGTGAACGCTATTTTCATGGGATTAGGAAAAGTATTCGAAGGAATAAGAATAATATTCCTGATGACTCTCTTTATGGATCTCGAGAAGGACTGATTCTTATTTAGTTCCCAAACCAAACAGGCTTCCAATTCCACGGAATGTTCCGGTTACCGAGTCTATCAGTGAAACACCATATTTCTCCGAAACGAAATGGGCCATCACCAGATATGCTGAAGCTCCAACAACCTGAAGAGGGAAACTCTCAGGTATTCCCATAAATCCAATCTCGCCAAATTCATGTATGGCTTTCATGACCAGATAGGCTGCAAATCCGATTAATAGTGATGTAGATACGTTGAACATAAATCTGATATCAAGATTCTTTGTGGTAGCGAATAGTACATATCCAATTGCCGCGGCCAAGACAATTCCAATGAATAATCCTGTAATGGCATCACTATTTTCCGTTCCTGCACCTATGAAAATGACGGTTTCAACACCTTCTCTCCAAACTGAGACAAAGGCCAGTAGTCCGATTCCGAACGCTTCACGTATTTCAATTGCCCTTTCCGCTTTGTTTTCCAGAACCTCTTTGGAAGCATGTCCAATGACATGTAGGATGACTGTCGTGATCAGGATGGCTGCAACTAGATACAAGAGTCCCTCAAAAAGTTCTTCATTCTTCTTTGAGAATTCTCCAACAAATATTTCGAAGGTCATCCACGTCAATACACTTGCTATCAGTGCCAGTACGACACCACCCCAGACCCATTTGGCCATTAATTCACGTCTGGTTCGGTACAGCAGACTGATCAGGACACCGATTATCAATGCCGCTTCGAGAGCCTCTCGAAATCCAATCAAAAATCCTGCCAGCAAATCGTGCATTGTTTCACTTCGTAATTATTTAGGTCACCCTAAATTAGGTTAGCCTAAAAAATCACTCTATATATAGTTTAGGTCTCCCTAAATTTTTTATAATGGCACATTACCTCCTCTATATGGCTTCTATGGATGCATTATCTGAAAGTGCTGAGATGATGATAAAAAATATCAATGAATTAGCATCAAACGGTGAGAGAGTACGAACATCGGACCTATCTGATAAGACTGAATTAAAGCCAGCTAGTGTTACTGAAATGATTCAGCGTCTGGGAGAAATTGGATTAGTAGACTATGAACCATATCATGGAGTTCACCTCACTAAACAAGGACAGCATGTTGCTGATGTAATAGAACATAGATTCAACATACTCCAACGATTTCTAACTGACGTATTGGGTGTGGAAAAGGAAGAAGCAGCTGAAGTTGCTTGTCGAATGGAACACATCCTGACAAGAGACGTAGAGAACCGCTTGACTAATTTCTTAGGTGCCACTCAAGACAAGTCTTCAGATCTATTTTGTGACCAGGTAAACATAGATACTGAATCGGATCCTGATTTTCTACCATTAACTAATTTCAGAGAGGGAAAAACTGGCAAAGTACGTATTATTTTAGAGAAAAGCGAACTGACAGATACTCTGGAAAAAGCCGGTTTGTCTCCAGGCAGCACGATCATGGTCAAGAAAGCAAATGGCAATTCCTATGACGTTGAAACAGAGCATGGCTCATTATCTTTGGACAGTGAGTTGGCGTCCAAGATAATAGTTCAGAATTGATGGCTTCTAAAGGTATTCTTTACATTGTGATTAGTGGTCCTGACGATTACCAAAGAGCCTCCGAAGGTCTTAGAATGGCTGAATATCAGGCCGGTGATGGAATCCATGGTGTGGCTGTGATGCTCCAGGGCGAAGGTGTTGAGTGGCTACGAGAAGGCGATGAAGAATATAGAAAAGAAATCCAGACCTCTATTGGCGTAGTGCATGAGCTTGGGTCTCCAGTCTTTGTTTGTGGAGTTTCACTGAATGACCGTGGTCTGACTGCGACCATGAATGATTACAAGTTCCTGAATTCCTCGGCTCCCAAAAGAATAAGTCAGGTAGTTAGCAAAGGCTGGCAAGTGGCAGTCTTCTAGCATCCAAAAGTCTATATTAAGGCCTCTTCTGCGGCATGATATACGGGTGATTTTTCCTATCCGTCTACTGGTGAAAAATGGGTACAGTGCAAGTAACAGATGCCAACTTCCAAGACACGGTTGAAGGTAACGATCTAGTATTGATTGATTTCTGGGCACCCTGGTGTGGTCCCTGTAGGGCCCTGGCTCCAGTTCTGGAGGAATTAGCAGATGAGAATTCTAATCTTGTTGTGGCCAAAATGAATACCGATGAGAATCCAAACACTGCAACTCAACATGGAATAATGTCAATCCCAACCATGATGATTTTCAAAAATGGTCAGTTGGTAGATCGTTTGGTCGGTGCACTAGCAAAACCCCAGATAATGGAAAAATTACAGTCTCATTTCTAGTCCAGTCCTGAAAATTCTCACTTACTGACAATTCTTACGTTGGCCTGCTCCAGTTCCTTCATGAATTTAGTACTATCATCCTTGGAAAGACAACATTCCAGTGAATAAATCTCATACATTTTGTGAAAACTGCTGGCCTTTATCACAACTCCCATATTCGAATCCTTGAAACTGACATTGACCAATTTTGGGATAGGTATTCCACCACTTAGAGGCTCACCCTCCATTATTCGACCTATATCCTTAGCGTTGGTAGTTCCTCCTTCTATAACCAGGTGGTCACCATAGATCATCACCCATCTACCCTTTCGGTTCACGTCTTCCCATGCAGAGGTTGTGGGTAATGGAGGGCCGCCTTGTGGCATCGATTCAATATCTTCACCCCATTCATCATCATCCCATACAGTTGAGTCCTCTTTTTCTAAAAGAATAGAGACTGGCACCCACTCCTCACCATCCCAGAATCGGGCCTCGCTTGTCAGTTTTCCACTTTTAACGTCAGAAACCAATCTTTCCATGGATATTGGACCATATATTTCATCATCCACTTTTACAGGAAATTCCTCTTTGTTTGTGTCCATTTCAGGCCTCGTATACGTATGCCTTATTTGAATCTAAATCAGGCATCTCCCCCAGTTTCCATCCCTGGGCTGTTGTCTCGGCGTAGTAGTACCCTATCTCATTCTCTTCCCCTTCATTTAGAATGTAGTACAATCCTGATGCTCCTGTCAGATTGATTCCAACCGCGGCATGTCCGTAACCATCCCATGCATCAGGTATGAGGATCAAAGCCGCTTCGTATCCCAGCGGTTCCAATAGAGAGATCAAGAGAGCTGAGCTATCCTCGCAGTCCCCCACCTGATCAATCAGTGTCTCAATTGGATATCGTGGATATTCACCATATCCTGCAGTCAAGTTGTCCTCAGCATATTTGAGTGATTGTACGAAACTCATGATGAAGTTCACTTCGTTCAAGTTGTCAAATCCCTTTTCTTCGGCAGCAGCCCTCAGTTTTAGTCCGACCTCTACAATTGCTTCTTCATCTGTGGTCACGAAGTTGATATAATCCTCGTATTCCTTGACAGTGTGTGGCTGATTTGAGTAAAAGGTATATCTTGCAGGATCAAAATTATGGGTGAGTTGGAAGTCCATAGTGTTGAATCTCCAGGAATATGATTTCAAGTACCCAAAGTTATAGCTTTCAATACTAACGTATAATCTGGCGTCATCATTTTCGTTTGATCCATCAATTTCGCCATCCAGGGTTCCGTTTCTGCCTTGCTCCCAGGAATCGGTGCTCAGATTGTAGGTTATAGTTGCCCGATAGCTATCGTTGGAGGAACTGATATCGAACTCTTCAGGATTCCTGAATTTGTAAAACATAGCTATCACCGTAAATTGATGTTCGGTCTGGTTGTCAGGTACATTCAGTTCGAAATCCGCATTCAGGTCAAATTTTTCCTGCCACGGAACAGACCAGGGGTTGTTGTTGTTATCAAAACGATGGAGTTGCTCAGAGTCCTGATAGAGATAGAATACTAACGGGGCGTTCGCCTTGTTGTTCTGCTTATCAGTCAATTCAACCCATTCAAATACAAACCTCAGGGCAATATCATTCAATGGGTCAACATCTTCTGAATCATCATACCCGTCATTGTCATCATCCAAGTCTTCATTATTGCCGATTCCATCCAGATCACTGTCAGCATATTCGTTTGAATTTTCAGGAAATAGGTCCTCAGTATCATTGTACCCATCCCCATCATCGTCCCCGTCACGATTATCTCCGATGCCATCATTATCCGTATCTTTCCATTCATCCGGATCACTTGGGAAGTCATCCTTGTCATTCGACACCCCATCCATGTCCTTGTCGTACATGTATTGGTTTATTCCAACCCCAATTAGGACTCCTGCAACCATTACCACCACTATTTTGTCCATTAAGTTCATTTTAGATTCCCAATAAACCAGATAGTTCCTGCATGTTTGTAAAAGGTATTGCACCTGCGCTTTGAAGTTCCTCAGTCGAATAGAATTTAATCAATCCGTACACTTTTATTTTTGCACTCACGGCAGCCATCACTCCTGTAATACTATCCTCCACGACAACACAATCACTGGGTTCGAAACCCATCTTTTTTGCTGCGTATAGAAACAAATTCGGTGCGGGTTTGGGGATACCTACATCAGAAGCGGTGTATATTTGTTCTTTGAAAAAATCGTGCAGACCGGTTATTTTGAGTGATTCTCGAACGTGTGAAGCTGCGCCGTTGGAAGCGACACAAACAGGAATCGTCAGACTCTGAAGTAATTCCCTAACACCTTCTACTGGATTGAGTTCGTTTTTCCAAGCCATGCTGACTTTATTGCTTAATCTTTCAAGCCAATCATCCGGAATCTCCTTGCCTGACAATTCTCTCATCTTGTAGAGCACGGCGTCAAGGGTTTTACCGACAAATATGGCTGTAGCTTCCTCACCCGTCATTTTGACCCCCAATTCACCAGCCATCTCCGCGATTATCTCGTTAGTTACTTCTTCGCTGTCAACAAGTGTTCCGTCACAGTCGAAGATTATGCATTTGGGGGAGGTATCGTCGGTCATCAGTAGGCCCTCATATCCTCACATTTCATTATCTCTCTAAGAAAAGATGTTGCATATGTACCCTTGTATAACCAGAAATTGAATACCGGATTCCCTTGTTCATCGAATTCCCATTCCAGTTCATTGATATTCTGGTGCAGGGGCCTATACATTCCTAGGGAAGACAGCTCCGGCATGTCCTCGATAATGAAGTCCTTGAATCCTATATTTTCCTCCTTCATCACAGTTTTTTCGATGTCACCTTGTACACCACCGGTGTGTTCGCTTCTGGCACCTGGTAAAAGTCCGGCAATCCATGCTTTTCCCTCGCCACACCTCTTCTCCAATTTCGCCTGATTTCTTTCTGTTACTTCGATTATCTTCCTTTGGTCAGGTCCTCCATAATTATCGGCAGGAATCACATTATCTCCAATCAGGGGCCTTTGAATATCTAGACCCTCCCTTATCCTCTGATCCAGAACCCTGTTGAAGATAAGACTCTGATAACCATGAACCAGCATTTTCGATAGATTTTCAGGAAGTTGGCCCAAGGCCCCAACGTAATCGTCCTGATTTCTGCTCAGATGGCCAATTATCTGTCTTTCAAATAGTAAATTATAGGGGAACTTTTCCAGCGCAGCCTTCCAGTCTTTATTCTCCTTTAGGAATTCTCTGGCCTCTGCTCCCATGGTGTCAGAGCCATCTTTGGTCAGATAGTCCCAGACCGCTCCCTGATAATCACCTCTGACTATCTTTTCGCCTACTAGATGGGTAATAGGTCTGACTGCACCAAAACGTTGGATTCCAAAATAATTGGGGAATCCCCCATTCAATTGACCAAGGATATCATTTATCTTCTTCTTATTTCCATCCGTTCCAGTGATTTTTATCTTGAATTTGTTTCCAACCAGGTTGCCTAATCGGATGGGTTTGATTGTTCGATGTATTAATTCCAGATCTACATTATTGATTTCAAGTTTCTTTATTTTTTCAGTTGATGCCATCAATGAGAAGTATTGCGTACTGATTGCTCGTTTGTCCTTGGTTCCCGCAAATCCGATGGCCCTTTGTCCAATCCCCAATCGTCTTGACAATTCTTTGACCAGCATGTGCGTGTCCCAGTTCTTCGAGGTAATCTTAACGATGCAATGCCTTCCATCCTTGTTCTCCCGGGCCCAGGTCCAGTGAGGTTTGGTCTTGGCTTCAATGAATTCCAGAACCTCGAAATCTTCAGGAATCTTACGCAGTTTTCCCCCAATGCCTTTACTTTTCGAAAGGTATTCTTCCTTGCCAACTTCCGGTCTTGCCGGTGAGGACATTTTCCTAAGCTATTTTATCGCTAATGGTCTTTATGTCAGCGATAATGGTCTCTACGGCCTTTTTGATTGCTTTCTTAGGCGTTCCCTTCTTGGTTCTTACGTAGAATCTGGGATGGTCCAGAACAATATGACCCATGTAGTAGGAAGCATAATCAACATCCGGATTGGCCAAGGTGTGATTCATCAATGGTCCCAACAGTGTCTCATTGGCACCTCGAACCTCAATTTCCAGTTCATTCTTTGACTTGTCAACTACGCTAACTTCCATGGGGTTGCGCGGACTCAAAGGGGCATTATAAAGATTGGGCGAGTTTCACTGCCTGATTCCGTATATCCTCGGGAGCATCTGTTTTTATGCCAAGTGGAGAGAAGACACTGGAGCTGGCAAAAGAACCCAATTTTCGTATACTTTCCACAATTTTGATTCTTTGTGGCGTTTGTCCTATTCCTGCTGCTTTTGCGATATCGTTTATGTCATGCAATCCCGGAGGACCATTCGCTTCTTCCCTAAGTGTTTCCAGAAGTCTTCCCAGTACTCCATCTTGGGATTCCGGTATCAGTTCTGCTTTGATTATTTTCCTCACCCACAAAGGCCCACCTGCATCTTTCTCTTCTCTATCCACGATTCTCATGTCTTTGGTGATCCATTTCAGGGCGATATCCTTCCTTTCACCAAGTCGTACGAAAACCCGCAAATGGTGTCCCTCCGAATAACATAGCAATGGTTCGATTCCCTTGCCCATCCCCGAGGCGATGTTGTGGATCCGGGATAGCAGGATTCTTACCCCTACTTCCTTGGCGGCAACTCTTCTCATCGAAACTGCACCATATCTCTTCTTGCAAATTGAGGGTTTGGCCCCACACAATACTGCCGTATCGGTGGCTGCAATACCTAGTATTCCCCCATCGCTCAAACCTTTCAGTGCCGCTTTCAGATAGGGAGCTGGTGTTCCGAAGGGGTCAATGTCGATCCAGTCATATTTTCTATCTTGTAACAGGTCTTCAACGCGTTCATTGTATATTTTACTCTTGATCCCATTCATCTCCAGATTCCCAGCTATTGTCTCCGTCGCCATCCGGGAGCTGTCACAGAATTCAACATTCACTCCTGCTTCCAGATTCAACCTTATTCCTCTTATTCCAGATGCAGCCAATCCATCCAGCATGATACCACTAAAGTCGAATTGTTTTGCAAATGTGACATGCAAATCCCGACTCAATCTCATGGCCGGATTATAGAATACCCCTTTTGCCTTTCCCGGACCTTTATCCTTACCAGAGAGGTTTGCTTTGAATATTGCCTTTCCCTCTCGAAATTCCTTCACACCATTCCGGTCTTCAGGATGTTGACAGCTTTTGAGGGCAGTATCGCTGAGTTGATGGGTGTAACTTCCAGGGTTCTTAGATCATCTCTCTTACGTATTGACTGTAGCAAAGGATTCCTGGACCTTTTGTGCATAGTTATCAACATCGGCTTACCACACTTTAGCGCTTCTTTGAGTACAGCGCTGAACTCCTTTGATTCAGATACCAATTTTCCAACCTCATCAACTAGAATAAGGTCTGCTTCCTCAATCGCTTTGGCAACAGAAGCAGTTGCTATTCTATTGACAGCATCCAGCCTTATTCCCAGAGGTGTAGATTCAGGTGTTCTACCAGGGATTTTAGGTTTTACGTCCCATCTTACTGATGCCGATAACTCTTCTTCCCCAGTCACGTAGTCTTTCAGATTGTAGCCTATTAGCGTATCATTTTCTTCAATAGGATGGGTGGTGAATCCACCTATTTGGAATTTATCTTCAATCATTTGGGCTATTCTTAAGACCGTCCTGGTTTTACCGGTGCCAGGTTGGCCAGAAATAGCAACCTTAACTGGAATCATCACAGGGCGGCTACAAGTAGCCCGTATGTATAAGTATATGTTCCAGTGCTCAAATCAGTTCCTCAATCTCTCGGGACATCCCTTTCTTCTAGAACAACTATTGCACTTTCCTACTCGTTTGTGATTACGATGAGCCTTTGTCCGCCCCTCCAGAATATCATTCATCTCTTCTATCTTTTCAAGAACCAGCGTTTTTAGTTTAGGTTCCCATACAACATTATGGGGTTCACTTTCAAAACCATATCTTATTTGTCCATGACTGGGACTTGTTCGAAAGGTTTCCTCACTCAGAAGACAATATGCACCAATTTGCAATACATGACTGAAGAAGGGAGCTTTGGGTCGCCTTCCGGTTTTGACTTCAACCGGAATTCTCAGATCATTTTCTTTTATCATATAATCCGGTCTGCCAGCAAGATTGTATTTTCTAGATTTTAGGACAGGCGTTTCTTCTGTAAGTCCATCCGGAGTCTCAATGGTTTCTTCACCCAAGTTATAATCATCACGTAATTGGTCTATCTTTTCAGTTGACAGTAGCAATTTGTAAAGGAAAAAAGCAGCTATCAGCATCCATCCAATTCCAATTATCAAGAGTATGACGCCCATGTTCTGCCTCAAGACGTCTGTTGAGAGCCATAGGATGATCAAAGCGATAGTGACCACAGTCATAATCAATCCTACGATGGTCATCAAGGTAGTCGATGTTTCCCTGGACTTTTCCTCTTCGACCAGTAGATTCTTTAGAGAATCCCCTATCACCTTGTGTTTTTCAACTCCAGTGTTGACCTCGTCTCCTTCAGCATCAATACCTCTCAAATCTAAGTACCAAGATAAAGGGCAATATCCATAACGCTCCATTTCTGAAGCTGAAATAATTTGCTTGGGCATGGGTTGAGTCCGGGGTTAAGTCCGAGTTCTCTACCAAGCAGTAGCTAAGTAATAAAGTTGCTCTTTATCTCAGAAACTCATGTACTGGTCGTGCCAGGCCAGATTTCCGTAGTCGGCTATCTCGTAGTTATAGGCTAAAGTCTGTTTTTCCCCATCAATTATGAATTCTAGGTTTATCAATAATTCATAGGAATCAGAGTGAGGCCCATCGAATATCAGGGGTGGCAATTTAACTGATTGTTTAGCATTTAGAACTCCCGGATAATGAGTATCGGTTTCTAACATCTCAGTACCATTCCATACGGAACTTTTTATTTTCAGATTACTAATCGGTTTCGTACCTGTGTTGCTTATCTTTGACTGCACAAAGAGCGCCGAATAAGAACTGTGATACACGGTATCGATTTCAACTTCAGTTCTAGGTATGACATAGGAATAACAAACAAATACCAGTAACAAAGCCATAATCCCGACTCCGAACTTTATGATTACTTTCCGTTGTTGAGGCCCAAGAATCATAATATGGTGGCCTCCAGGGATGCGATGAAGCTTGTACCCGGTTCGGGCAGAATATAATGCTTCTCATTTTCACCTAGTTCAGTATCCATTCCATTCTTTTGCACACCTAGCCAAGTAGGTAGGATATGATGTCCACCGACGCTCTTGACACGCAGATCCATTAGAACTGCTGAAGTCTTCAGCTTGATGGGGCCCAATTTGAGCTCCCCCCCTATCGCGAATGATAATTCTCCCCCATCTGCGTTCGCTAGTTCAAATACCGGATAAAGTCCAAAGATTTGGTTTGGCTTTATCTCGACATGTTTGACATCGTTTGCATAGATCACCATGTAATCCAGATAAAATTCTGGTGTTGCAGGAGAATTTGTAACCTGCATGTATGCTTTTTCGATTCCCTCTGGCGAATCAATGATGTAATTGATTCCTTCTAACCTCATAGTCGTGTTGTCACCAACATTTGTGACATCCATCAGTGTTCCTGAATGCCCTCCCGTGTATCCCTCATCAACCTTCAGTAGAATGTCAATTTGAGGCGAACTGGTTGTAACAAACACATCGGGAAATCCTTGAAATATAAATGCCTGATCCATATCAAATTCATAATTGGGATTTATTCCCATGTGAAAGGATTCCGGAACATCGTGTACAATGGCTTGAGCTGACCGCCACTTTCCATAATCCCGGTTTGCGGTCTTGACCCAGATATAATCCATTTGGCCATCTGCCTCATAGATAATGTCTATCTCCTTGCCGACAATTATGTCAGAACGAAGGTCTTTTGGAACCTTCGAGAAGTACACTTCATTCATGGACGGGCGGGTCTGGTTATGAGTTCTCAGATAGGAGCTACCTATGCCCCCAGTCTGATGTATATCAAATATGGCATCCAGTTCTCTGGTCTCGCTTTTACCAGTCTGGAAGAAGGCCTCAATGTTATTGTTCATGCCGACCTCATCCAAGAATAATTCTATTCCGGTTTCATTTTCTCCACGATCCAGATCGAGTGAGATCCATGGTGTTTCAGGGGACCAGTCACCTAGTTCCAGACTTATCTTGTCGGGTTCCCCAAATTCCGCTTTGAGTTTTGCGGACGTCACCGTTCCTTCAAGATACAATCTGAGAGAATCGCCAGCATCTGTCTGTTTCAACGTGATTCCATGAGTCCATTCCGCATTGATGTCAGAAGTGTCACCAGAGTCAATTGCAAGTATTATCTTTGAGGGGGCACTGGATGAACTAAAATCAATGTCAAGGTCATCGCCCAGACTGACATCCAGGTTCATTTTTTCAGGGAGATCCGGAACAGCCAGCTCTAGCTTGTTTCCAGTAGTATCTTCTTCGATTAAGGTATAGATTGAACCAAGAGCCTTGTTGGATTCCACAGTTATATTCCCTATTATCGGAGCATCTTCGTAATCCTGATCGTCAAGGAAGATAGATGCGTTCATGTCAAAGTTCTCGGGAAGTTCATCAATCCTCATCAGGATGCTCTTGTTCGCAAAATTGTTTACATCGATCAATAACATTTCCATGGCTGGGGAATCGTTGTTGAAGTTCTCAAGAAGCACATCAACCTTTGCCCCTTCATCCACAGGGTCCCAAATCTTGACGCCTATTTTTGGTGAAATGCCTCTTAGATATGCCTTCATGCTCATCCCTCCTTCATCGGACATATCGAGTGAAATCCCTTCGACCCATTTGCTTTCTAGTCCAGCAGAGTCTCCCAGTTCGATTTCCAGAACCACTTCATCTATGGGCATATTTGCAGTTATATTGAATTCAAGGAGGTCATCATGAATGTCCATACCAATGGCCATACTGCTGGGTAACTTTGGAATCGCAACCTCAATTCGATACGGGTTGTCATCCTCCAGTTGTTCAATAACCAGATAGATAGGTCCTACTGGTTGGTCTGTGGTCAAATTCAAATCACCCTTCAAGGTCAAGTTATCTACGGTACCGTTCACGATCAGATCAGCCTTTAGTTCGAGATCAAGTCCTACCGGTATTTCCTCAATGAATGCCGTTACTCTGGGCCCGATTATTCCTTCTTCCCTGAATATCACATAGTCTACAGTATCCCTGTAATTGAAATCCTCCAAGCTTAGTTCAAGGTCTATCTTGTCTCCTTTAGAGGTATAATTTACATCAACTGCTTGTGGCAATCCTCTAAGCAGTACTCTAGCACCTAGAATGGTTCCTCCTTCAACATCCTTTTGACTGGACCAGAGTCCCTCTACCCACTTTGGTTCTTCATCGAGTAAGTCAATATTTCCTTTATCCACCCATGCAGTAATCGCGACTTCTTCCTCCATGTTGTAAAGGAATCTGGCAACAGTTTCGAATGATTCCACATTTGTCACGAGGTTAACCGAGAGTCCTGCCACCACGTTGACCAAGGCTGTTCCGATATCAGATAGGGCCTCGATGAATCTTGCAACATCCTGAAGATCGTTCACCTCTCTCGCATCGCTACTGATGATACCTCCCGTGTCGAATATAGGAACCGTTACTACAATCTCGGCAGGTAAAGAATCAATAAAGACATAAGCATTCAGACCTCTATAATCTTCTTCGTACGAGGTATCATCCACAGCCCCTACCTTGAATTGCACTGGTTTCATATGGTTTATTTTGAAATCAGCTAGTTCACCACTTCCATCATCATCCAGTCTCAGTGACTGTAGCCAGACGAGATTGCCTGCCAGACTAGCCGTTTCATTCCCCAATCCCATATTGTTCTGGTACAGCATCACGGAACTTCCGTTGTAGTCTGAATGATCCCATATCCATACCGTGGCCTTTTCATTCTCAGTTACATTGGTAATTGCAAAAGTAAAGTTGAACCAGCTGTCAGTTATGAGTCTTAGATTACCATCTGCACTCACAATCTCGGCCGAACCCGGTAAATGTTCCAGCCTTACATATGAGTAAATTCCAGTTGCGAAACTGGTGAACGTGATATGCTCTATTATTTCATCACTATCCACCCCACCAGCATAAACTAGGTTCCCATTATCTACATTGAAAGTAGTGTTGGTCGGAACATTACTGAGTGTGATGTTAGCCCAGTGAGAGGTTTCTCCTAGGTCATCAATTCCTTCGAAATAGATGCGGAACGGCTTTTCCCGTTCAGGCTTCATCGATATAGATATATTAGTGATACCACTCCTCGAGTAGAAATCAATGTCACCGATATCAGTTATCCTAGCACTAAAACTGTAATCCTGATTCTTTAATGATACGGCAGACCGATTACTTGGAGAATTCGCATCTAGATACGCAGATTCATTGTAGATAGCAAAATAATCATCATTACTCCCATCGTTCATTTCCAGATATCGGTCACTTGACAGATAGATGAATAGATGATCAATGTAAACCGGTTTGTTCTGTCTATTCCTGATTCTGGCAGCAACCTCACCATCTCCCTCACCAATGGTTGACTGTAGCAAGGCCTGTGGAATTGACCGTAGCAGATCCCCGAGGTAAATTATTCTGCTAGCTAGCCCTAGGAGGATATCACTAATGAATCCACTCACCAGACTTGCATCTACGTCTCCATCAGTATTATTGACTGGAATCGTGGACCCTCCGGTCTCATCCAGTTTCAGGTTACCTTCAATGACTAGATTCTCAGGCATGTTCTGAATTTCCATTCCCGTGAATAGTCTATAGTCATGATTCGACCAGGTAGCTCCTCTGCCATCCTCGGTATAGTATTCATAGTCCCCATATACGATCGAATCAATCGGTTCCGTGGCATGAAATTCCACAACGGTCCAGTTTCTGTCAGCGGTGGATTCGTTTCTGACCTCTAGCCAGAATGCGGCATTTTGCATGTTGAGTTCATCCAGGCACACCTCCTCTCCTGATTCTTCGATAGAACATACTGGGACACCGGTGATATCAGCGACTATGTGTGAAAGGAACGCGTCCTCGCCTTCGTCCGGATGAACATTATATTCATAATATTGGAACCCAAGATCGAACTTCTTGTTGGTTTCGCTTGGCGAAGTCGTTTCCGAAGGACGTGCGTAAACCTCTATAGCATCCCTTTCAACGTTGTTCTGTATGGTCTCCGAGACTATTCTTACACTGATCTTCCTAGGTATCTTACCACGTGGGTTGTCAAGATCGACTTTGATAAATGTTATCTCTTCTAGGGCGTCACCAGGATTGGACGTGGTTCCACTGCTCCAGTTATATTTCAGATACCCTATGGTTACATCCATAGAGTCTATTCCATTGTTGTCCGGTTCCTCGGTCTTGTTATTTATCTCGACTGTTATTTCGTATGGTGCATTAACGTAATCAATATCCCCAGGGTTTATTCCAAGATTTATTCCAATTCCGTCGTTCAGATCTCCAATGTTAAAGACGAATTCTTCAACAACTACCGTCAGATTGTATGTGTCTGGGATTTCGTTTGCCGGAAATTGGGTGTTTACTCCCCAAATATATGTCTCTTCATCCGAATCGTTCTCAGTTTCCTTCGTGTAGGTTATTCCCCTTACAACAGCGACGTCAAGGGTCTGATTCAAATCCTCATTCAATTCCTCAAATTCAAATGATATGCCGACATTAGCCTGTATCCCTACATCGCCATCCAGTGGATTGATGTCAGTATCATCATTCAAGAGATCGTTGACCACAGGTATCAATCTGGCTCGGATATCATTCTCTCCATCCTCGTCAACATCGATTGGAACCCATGCAATATCGCTTTCGTCTAAACTATTTAAGATAGTCTCAATAAAACCAACAAGATCTCCTGGTAGTTCTAGTGATTCAAACCAGACATACATCAGGCTTGCGGAGGCACCGAACAAAGTACTGATTAGTGTCGCCTCTTCGACTCCTTCTTCACAACTCTCATTCTCTGGCGTACCTTCATCGCAGCCTCCTACGTCAATTATTCCATTCCCATTGGCATCATAGGCCCAGTATATCAGGTAAGTTTCAGCAAAGACTGATACCACAGTACCCAGAAATGAATCTTGATAAAAGTCAGTATGATCCAGCATAGTCTCGATTATATCGGCCTTGATTGGCTCAGGGTCATTCACATCCACAGGTTCCAGGCCTCTTTGTGAATAATCATAAGTTACAGTTTCATGAGTAACGTTCGCATTCACATCCGCACTTTCGTCTTTAGAATTCAGAAGAATCTCACGATTATCTAACAAGGAAATATTAAGGGCCCCTCCTTCGTGTATGGACCTCAGAAAATTCAGGTCCTCAATTACGGTTTCGTTTATTTCATCGTTTCTTTGATTCACGCTTTGAAAGAAAGTGTCCAGCTCCTGGGCTGTGCCATAATCAGCCTTTATTGTCGGTGAATCAGAAGATGTAGGGACAATGACTACCTGAAGAATCAGAATCGTTACCATTGAAACCGTAAGTACCCTTTTTCGGTTCAGCAATTTGAAAGCTGATTTCCTCATTATTAGCATTGAGAAACTATCTCTATAAATAAGGTATCAGTTGAATGGAATAGATTGATTTTATATAGAGAATCAATCTCGATGTGAAGATGAGTGAGGAGTCTTTACAGGAGACCATCGCGGATGAGGCTGGTTTCAAGGGAGAAACTGATGAGAGCGAGCTTCAAGCCCTAGTATCCAAATTAAAGACCAATATTCTGATTATAGGTAGCGGAGGAGCTGGAAACAATACGCTATCTAGACTTTACGAGGAAGGTTTGACCACCATCGAACTATTAGCGGTCAATACGGATGCTCAGCATCTGTTGAATACACCGTTACCACATAGGTTATTGATTGGTAAGTTATTGACCAAGGGATTGGGGGCAGGTTCAGAACCCAATATTGGTGAAGGGGCAGCTGAGGAGGCTAGAGTAGATATTCTGGAAGCTTGCCACGAAGCTGACATTGTATTTCTGACAGGTGGGCTTGGAGGTGGAACAGGTACAGGTTCACTTCCTATAATTGCAAAATTAGCCAAGGAACGTGGTGCACTTACCATCGCAATTGTCACATTACCCTTCAGTAATGAAGGCGCTAGGAGAGCCAATAACGCACGTTTAGGCCTTGAGAAACTAAGAAAATCAGCAGATACGGTTATTGTTATTCCGAATGATAAGTTATTGCAGGAAGATATATCACAACTTCCATTGAATTTAGCTTTCCGTCAAGCCGACGAGATTTTAGCTAATGCAATCAAATGCATGTCTGAGATAACAACGCAGGGAGGGCTCGTCAATATAGATTTTGCAGACATGCGTTCCATTATGGATGGAGGAGGCGTGGCCATGATTGGTATGGGTGAGGGTCAGGGATCTACACGTGCCTCTGATGCTGTGACTGCGGCCTTGACATCTCCTCTGTTGGAGTTGGATATCAGTGAATCCAAGGGTGCATTGATTAATGTCACTGGAGGTAACGACATGACACTCCAAGAAGCGCACGAAGTAGTGCGCGAAGTTCATAGTAAGATTAATAAAGAAGCGCGAATCATTTGGGGCGCTTCGATAGATTCTACTCTCGAGCATCAAGTTCGCGTGATGCTTGTAGTTACTGGTGTCAAATCTTCTCAGATATTGGGACCGCCATTGGGAGTGGATGACGAACTGCAAGGCAGATACGGCATCGAATTCGTGCAATAGCCCTATGAGTTTCATCGACAAAGTATGGCAGACGCAACAAAGGCTTGAGGAGCGTTTCAGGCGTATTGGCAGAGGTCAGTATGGCCGAGTTCTGCGTTTAGCTCGTAAACCAACCTCTGACGAATTCGTCAAGAGTTCATGGGTCGTTGGTATAGGGATCGCTATTGTTGGAGCTATTGGTTTTGTGGTCTATTTCATATGGCTCAAGGCGCCACCTATAATTTCAGATTTGCTGGGGATTTAGATAAAATGGCAAGATTTCTCGAGGAACAGGAAGAAGAAGAGGAAGGTTCGATTGATGAACCATCATCAGATACTAAGATATATGTGATGAAGTCTCAAATTGGTCATGAGAGAACTGCCAGCGAGAGGCTTGCAGACAGGATAAGACGTAACAGTGCACCGATATTTTCTATCCTAGCCCCGTCTAAGTTAAGAGGATTCATATTCGTGGAAACCAGTAGTCCTGAGGCCCTTCGTGATAATTTGAAGGGACTGACTCATGCTAGAGGGATGGTTATGAACAGGGGAAGAGGATATGGCCGTTCTAAGGAGCCAGATACATTTGGGACCACTTCTTTGGAGGAGTTGAAACCCCATCTTACGCCACCACCGGCAGTATCTGGTATTGAAGAAGGCAATATCGTGGAAGTTATTGCAGGCCCATTCAAAGGAGAAAAAGCAAGGGTACAGCGTATTGACCAGGCCAAGGAAGAGGTTACAGTGGAGTTATTCGAGGCTATGGTTCCGATTCCAATTACTGTTCGAGGCGATCATGTACGCGTTTTGGAAAAGGATGTTAATTGATGGGCGAGACAGTTGAGGCATTGGTTAACGCAGGTAAGGCCTCGGCAGGCCCCCCATTGGGTCCTTCCTTGGGACCATCGGGTGTCAATGTCAAACAGGTCATCGATGAAATAAATTCAAGAACCAAGGCTATGGAAGGTATGCGCGTACCAGTTAAGGTCAAGGTTGAGGATGACAAAAGTTTCACGATAGAGGTTGGAACTCCGCCTGCATCCTCTTTGATAAAGCAGGTTTTGGGAATCGAGAAAGGTTCTGGTGAGACTGGGACGGTTGTTGCAGCCAATATGAAACTGGATCAGGCAATTACGGTTGCTAAACAGAAAGGACCTGGCCTGACTGGTGGTGACATCAAGGCCATGACGTCAGAGATACTTGGAGTGGCCAAATCCATGGGCCTGACTTGTGAAGGCAAGGATCCAAAAGAGATTCAAGCATCCATTAAGTCAGGAGAGCTTGACGACAGGTTCTGATGCGTATAGTCTTGGCTATTGGAGGTAATGCCCTCCTTCAGTCAGGTGATGACGGAACTGTAGAATCCCAATCAGCTAGAGCCTTGGAATCATTATCACACATATTACCACTATTGGTTAGTCGGGAGAAGTTGTTGTTGACACACGGTAATGGTCCGCAAGTGGGCAATGCTTTGCTCCGTGCTGAGGCTGGAATTCCTCAAACATCACCTAGGCCATTGGATTACCTTGTCTCAGATACACAAGGAGGAATTGGCTATCTTCTGGAACGCACTCTTAGAAACCTGATAAGGAAAAATGAGAGTGAACGTGAAGTAATGACTATGCTGGCACAGGTGAGAGTCGAATCGGATGATCCATCATTTGAGAATCCCAGCAAACCCATAGGCCCATGGTTTGGTTTGAATGAAAAGCGGAATTTGGAGGCAAAAGGTTGGGTTCTCATACAGACTGAAAAAGGCGTTCGCCGATTGGTCCCGTCACCCAAACCGATCGAAGTTGTCGAATTGGAGATAATTCGGTCTCTTTTCGAGAACCGTATGCTCTGTATAACTGCTGGAGGGGGCGGCACTCCTGTAATCCAGAACTCTGAAGGATGGCAAGGTGTTGAAGGGGTGATTGACAAGGATTTGGTGTCAGGAATTATAGCGAACAAACTGAATGCCACTCATCTCATCATAGCAACAGATGTGGAGAATGTCTGGGTCAGTCCCAATCGTAAACCGTTAGAGCATGTTGATACGTCCAGATTGCGCAAGTACTATGACAAGGAGGAATTCCCTTCAGGTTCAATGGGGCCCAAAGTTCTGGCAGCCCTCGACTTTGTTAGATCAAAAGACCAGACTGCGATAATCACGTCACTTCCCAAGGTTATGCAAGCCCTGGAGGGAAAGGCCGGTACGATAGTGACGTACTAAATAAATTCTATATCTTCCTCGTCTATTTTACGCCCGCAATAGACACACTGGATTCTAAGACTTTCGAAATCCAGAAGTTTGAACTGTGTTGACGTTCCTCTTTCATTGTTGCTGATGCAATTATCGTTTGAACAATGAACAGTGCCTGATATTATTTTAGGGATTTCTATTCTTTTCTTCTCAGCTACGGCATAATTTCGAATAATGTTAACCCTTGCATTGGGAGAAAGCAACGCCAGTTTTTCAGTTTCATTCTCGCTTAATTCACGATCCTCAACTTTGATTATGTCCTTTCTATTCTGTTTTTTACTAGGCACGTTCATCAGCAAGCTGATTGTTGTTCCACTATTGCTCAGACCCAACACTTCAAGGATTTTTCTCCCTCTACCTGGCTTTATGTGATCTATGACCGTCCCATTGCGTATGGGCTGAACTCTGAGCAGGTTCTTGCTCACTTCTTTGCACCCATTAGTTGTTCTAACAGGGCCATTCGTACAGGTACGCCATTGAATGCCTGTCTGAAGTAGGCCGCATGTTTTGTCTCGTCAACATCTGATGATATTTCGTCTACTCTCGGCAAAGGATGTAGTATCCTCATTTTTGACTTTGCATGTTGCAATAGCTCTGCGTTGATTCGATATGCTCCAGCTACTTTTTTGTAGTCCTCAATGTCAGGAAACCTTTCTTTCTGGATTCTTGTCACATAAAGAACATCTAATTTTCCTAAAACTGTGTCAAGATTCTCATGAGTTGACCAACCGTTCTTCAACTCATCCGTCACGTGTTCAGGCATTTTCAGGCTTTCAGGAGATATGAAAAAGAATTTGGTTTTGAAACGGTCAAGTGCCTGCGAGAGTGAGTGCACAGTTCTACCATACCTCAGATCTCCCAACATGCCCACGTTTAGCCCTTCCAGTTTACCCATTTCTTCTTTGATGGTGAACAAGTCAAGTAATGTCTGTGTAGGATGCTGTCCAGCCCCATCTCCACCATTTATGACAGGTACCTCGGACGCTTCCGAAGCCAGTTTTGCAGCCCCCTCATGTGGATGTCTCAGGACTATGACATCAGAGTATCCGGCCACCATTCTGATCGCATCTGATAGAGTTTCTCCTTTAAGGTGTGATGTCGCAGACGGATCGGCGAAACCGATACAAGTTCCCCCTAGTCTTTGCATTGCGCTCTCAAATGACAATCTGGTTCTGGTCGACGGTTCAAAAAAGCAAGTGGCAAGAATCTTTCCATCCAGAGTCTTGGATTTTTTCTTACCTTCAGCTATAGGAACTAATTGCTTGGCACGTTTCAGGATGTCCATAATGCGTTTATTGTCCAAATCCTCGATGGACACCACGTGTTTCATGGTCTGCTAACGAGGGGGGTTTTTTAAATTGGTGAATAGTGTTGAATACTTGAACAATACCTGTTTAAACCACGTCTTTGTTTTGAATCAAGAATTTTTAATAACCAAATTGGAGAACCTGTGAAACGACTAGAATCTGTAGATGAGATTGTTAACGGCTATTTTGCAGCTAGTAGCCCCATGCGAAGCAAAATCTATGTTGCTCTGGGGTCACTGTTCGTTTTATTCGCGATCGTTGGGATATGGATCCCTGGATGGCCTACAGTCTCTTGGGCAGTCCCCGCAGCATTCTTATTCTCACTATCAAGTGAAAAACTATTCCGTTGGTCTTTGACAAATGATTTTTTTGGTTCAGCCTTGTTTGAATATTATGCAACAGGCAAGACTCTCCCACGCCATGTAAAAATCATAATTGTTTCTTTCATCCTTCTGATGTCAATTTCATCGGCCTACTTTGTGTGGCACGTGTCAACCAGAGGTGGAGGTGAATTGACAGTCCCGTCCTCGTGGAATGGAGCGGACCCTGGCTTTGGGGCGGCTGCAATTATTTTGGTTGGTCTAATTGGAATATGGTACGTTCTGTTCAGAGTAAGGTCACGATAGCGTTTCTGTTAATTGTTTAAACCCATAACGTATAGAATTAATAATGGGAAAAAGTAAACGCAGGCATAGGCATGGAATTTACCGCTTTTATGCACCAGTATATGACCGTTTGATGGCACCATCGTTTGCAGATGGCCATTCCAGGATGTACAAGCCCCTAGATCTGAAACGGGGAGATTATGTACTTGAAGTAGGAGTTGGAACTGGAGTATCCTTGAAACATTATCCTGCTTTTGTGAAGGTAGAGGCTATCGATTACAGTGAGCCTATGTTGGTGAAAGCTAGAAGAAGAATGGAAATGGATGAAGTTACGGCCGCCGTCAACATTCAACAGATGGATGCTCATAATCTCGAATTTAAAGATAATCAATTTGATCATTCCGTTGTGGCTCATGCATTAGCTGTGGTTGCAGATCCTGATGTTGTTTTGATGGAGATGAAACGGGTTACTAAGTCCCAGGGTTTGATTGTCATTGTAAACCATTACAAGGAAAAAAAAGGAATAATCGGAGGAGCTTGGAATCCTTTCAGGAAGCGCCTAGGGCTAGGAAAACACGTGGACTTTAAGGAATTGATTGAAGAATGCGGTCTGGAGTTGATAAGTGAGGAGCGCGTGAACCGCATCGACACTAATTCCAAGATGTTGGTGTGTCAGATACCCTAATCAACTCAATTTGTGTCTTATCCAGTTCATCGTGTCTTGAATCGAGTCTTTAAGTTCCATAGGGTTCCAACCTAAAACGCCTCTGGCCTTGCTGGAATCGTAGTTTGTTACTTTTCCCAGGTACTCCTTTACGGTTTGTGGAGTAATTCTTGGCGTATGACCAAAAATTGCCCGGGTAACCTCCAATCTGGCAAATAGCCTGATTTTCCACATAGGTGCTATTTTTCGTGGCACGTCTAATTCAGGCTCGGCTTCCTCAATGAGGTCCATCAGTTCAAAACCATCAACACACTGTGTGCAAAGGATGTGCCTTCCTTCGGCATTTTCGTTCTCATAGGCGAGTATGTGTCCGAGTGCCACGTCTCTTACGTCCACGTATCCAAAGGTCTGGGGAGGCAATGATTTCAATTCGCCTTTTAGGATCTTGTCGAACAATAAAGTACTTGGTGTATGTCTGTGAAAGTATGGCCCAATCACGGCCGTGGGGTTGATGACTACTAGATTCATGTCCACAGCCTTGGCATAATCCCAAGCCCTCCTTTCAGCCTCGGTTTTGGCATAGGAATAGGGATGTTTCGATGCCAAGTTCCAGTTAGCTTCGGTCAACGCCCTGCCTTTTGGACCACTTCTTCCAACTGCCGCAGTACTGGAAGTAAAGACCACTTTCTTCACGTTAGCGTTCCGTGCTGCTTTCAGCGCGTTAATACCTCCTATGATTGAGGGGTTGATTATTTCCTCTTCAGGGTCTTTTGCCCAACTTTTGTAGACGGCGGCCACTTGGAACAGGCCTTCGATACCATTCATTGCAGCTTCGATGGTCTCGGGTTCCATGAGATCCAACTCAACTATCTCAACATCTAATGCCGACAGATGAGAAATCAGTTTGGGGTCATTTTTGTTCCTTACTGAGGCCCGTACGTTGTATCCTCTCTCCACAAGAGATTTCGTGAGGACAAAACCTACATGTCCATTCGCACCCGTGACCAGAACGTTTTTTCCGTCCATTTATCTAAAGATATTCTCTCGATAGAATTTCAATTCTTCAATAGATTCAACAACATCATCAAGCGCTCGGTGTGTTTCCAGTTTGGCAGGTATTTCACCCTCCAATTCGGGGTTCCAGCGCATCACCAATTCCTTGATCGAGGAAACGTCTACAACTCTGTAGTGTAAACGATTTTCAAGCGTGTTCATTTGTGCATCCAGAAATCTCCTATCAGTTCCGATTGAATTTCCACAAAGAGGAGGCCTGTATTTTGTTTCGAGGTGTTCATCAAGAAAATCTAAGGTTTGTTTTTCTGCCTCTTCAATTGTAATCTTGCAGTTTATTACCTTCTCTAAAAGGCCAGAGCGCTGATGCATTTCGTGTACATAATCGTTCATCCTTCCCAATATTGTTTTGTTTGCATGGATGGCTAATTCAGGCCCTTCTGCAATTATATTCAAATCAGAATCGGTTATTACGGTAGCAATCTCGATAATTCGATGTCGTTTTGGATTAAGACCAGTCATCTCCAAATCCAGCCAGACCAATTCATGAGCCATATCTAATGATTAGGAGCCTCCTAAATAGGATTTGTAGCGATACCGTCCTATAGACCTTTCTAAGTGGTAATCTGTGTCATTTTTTGACCCTGCTAAGTTCACGGAAGAGGCAGTACAGAGCCTAAAGAAAGAATTGACAGGCAAGGCCATTATTGCAGCCTCAGGTGGTGTTGATTCTACTGTAGTAGCGGCCTTGGCATCAAAGGCCGTGGGAGACAAACTACTGGCGATCTATGTAGATACGGGCTACATGCGTCTAGGAGAATCAGCCTTTGTATCATCTATGCTGGAAGGCCTGGGCGTTCAGCACCAGGTTGTAGACGCATCTGAACGTTTTTACAATGGATTGAAGAGCATTATAGATCCTGAAGAAAAGCGTAAAATAATTGGGGAACGGTTCATTCGCGTTTTTGAAGAGGAAGCACGCAAGTATGGTAGTAAATTCTTGATTCAGGGAACAATTGCCCCCGATTGGATAGAATCTGGTGGTGGAATGCGTGATACGATAAAATCACATCATAATGTTGGTGGCCTTCCAGAGGATATGAAAATGACACTGTGTGAACCGTTAAGAGAATTATACAAGGACGAAGTACGTTCTTTAGCTGAATTCTTAGAAATTCCTGTGTCACATCGACAGCCATTCCCTGGACCTGGGCTAGCGGTTAGAGTGATAGGAGAAGCAACGCCCGAAAGAACAGAAATTGTACGTCAGGCCTGCCATATCGTGGAGGAAGAACTGGAATTAGCTGCCAAAGCTGGCCAAATGGAGCTACCTTGGCAATATTTTGCAGTCCTGATGCCTGTCAAAACAGTAGGAGTTCAAGGTGATGTTCGAGCATATGGAAACACGGTTGCAGTTCGTGCTGTTCAAAGCTATGATGCTATGACAGCCCAAGCGCTTGATATTCCATATCCTGTTCTTAAGAAAATTTCCGAAAGAATTACACGTGAATTAAAATCTGATGTTAATCGGGTTGTTTATGATATAACTGACAAACCACCTGGAACTATTGAGTGGGAATAGTTGGTGCCGGGGGCGGGGTTTGAACCCGCGACCTTCGGATGTCCCAGGCATAGCCGGAACTATATTACCCTATGAGTCCGACGCTCTACCAGGCTGAGCCACCCCGGCGTCATCGCGGTTGATTCATAAGGGGATTTAAGTTTAAGTTCGGTGACTCTTTATAATGGCCACTTGAATCCTGCGCAATAATGGTTAAAACCCAGCCAGAAAAGCAGGCGCAAAGTACGGGAATTTACGACCCCGTTGGCTTGGAGTTATCAGTAGCCAAAAGATGGAAGGATGAAGGGACTTTCGAGAAGAGCGTAGAGCAACGTCAAGGTTCCAAACCGTTTACTTTTCTAGAAGGTCCACCCACGGCCAATGGTAAGCCAGGTATCCATCACGTCTTGTCAAGATTGTACAAAGATATGGTCTGTCGTTGGAAGACCATGGAAGGATACGTGGTCGAGCGGAAAGGTGGTTGGGATACACATGGTCTACCTGTGGAGATCGAAGTTCAGAAGAAACTGGATTTGATGTCCAATGAGGCAATTGAGGCCTATGGTATGGCTGCCTTCAATGAGAAGTGCAAGGAGAGTGTCTGGACTTACGAAGAAGCTTGGCGTGAGATGACAGAGAGGATGGCTTTCTGGGTCGATATGGATAATCCCTACGTCACACTTCACGATGAGTACATCGAGTCTGCTTGGTGGTCTCTTAAGCGAATGCACGACAAGGGACTTCTGTTCAGGGGACACAAGGTACTTCCATACTGCCCTCAAACGGGAACAAGTTATTCCACCCATGAGGTCTCACTCGGTTACAAGGAAGTTTCTGAACCTGCAGTATACACAAAATTCCAACTGGTAGATGATAACGCTTCAGTTCTGGCCTGGACAACAACACCATGGACCCTTCCTGGCAACGTTGGCCTTGCGGTCGGTCCGGAGGTGGTCTATTGCAGGGTTCGAATTACTGAACCACCGGCAGGAGCATGGGAAGGCCGTGGCGCGACCGAGGTTGGAGAGGAGTTGATTATGGCCAAGGACCTGCTTTCGGAGGTTCTAAGACACCAAATCGAGATTGTAGAGGAATTCCCGGGTTCAAAACTTGTTGGAAAAGCGTATCAGCCACTTTTTCCCGGAGCGATAGAGAGGGGAGATTCCAAGACAGCCTGGACAGTGGTAGCAGCAGATTTTGTGACCACTACAGATGGAACGGGTGTTGTTCATACCGCTGTGATGTATGGTGAGGAAGACTATGCTCTTGGTATGGAAGTAGGTTTACCAGCCCAACACACGGTAGGAGTTGATGGTAAGTTCATCAAGGGAACACATGATTCTCTGGATGGTCGTTACGTCAAGGATTGTGATTCCGATATCATTGACCTTCTTGCAGATGAA
>ERZ651768.650-NODE-650-length-26017-cov-3.669969_pt1 | contig 26017 bp, 19 predicted proteins | sample MGYA00514754_ERZ651768 | MGnify/ENA metagenome assembly ERZ651768
AGCCAATGCCAACGCTTTGGCTGCGCTCATGTTGACGTATCCATCAACCCATGGAGTGTTTGAGGAATCAGTCCGCGATATTTGCGACATTGTTCACCAACAGGGCGGGCAGGTTTATATGGATGGAGCGAATATGAATGCGCAGGTGGGTTTGACGAATCCTGCCATGATTGGCGCCGACGTTTGCCATCTTAATCTTCACAAGACTTTTGCGATTCCTCACGGGGGCGGTGGACCAGGAATGGGTCCTATCGCGGTTGCATCCCACCTCACTCCGTACCTACCAGGGCATCCGGTTGTGTCGACTGGCGGCGAGCGAGCGATAGCAGCAGTGGCCGGTGCCCCATGGGGGAGTGCTGGAGTGTTGATGATTTCTTACGCTTTTATTCGAATGCTTGGCGGAGAAGGGCTTTCTGAGATGGCTCGTTATGCAATTCTGAACGCTAACTATGTAAAAGCCAGGCTTGAATCGCACTACGACATTCTTTACACGAGTGTTAACGGGCGCGTAGCTCATGAAATGATTTTAGATCTTCGCCCATTTAAGGAGAGTGCAGGGATTGATGAACAGGATTTAGCGAAAAGATTGATTGATTACGGTTTTCATGCGCCTACGATATCGTTTCCGGTAGCTGGAACGATGATGGTGGAACCAACCGAAAGTGAACCGTTGGCTGAATTGGATCGATTTTGTGACGCAATGATTGCCATTCGTAATGAGATTAGACAAATTACTGATGGTGAGGCTGATCGTACTGACAATGTATTAAAGAACGCCCCACATACGGCCGAAGCGGCTACGGTTGAGGAATGGAAACATCCCTATACGCGAGAGCAGGCAGTGTATCCATTACCGTTTGTAAGGGCGAACAAGTTCTGGCCTGTCGTTGGGCGAATTGATAATGCTTATGGCGATCGCCACCTAGTGTGTGGCTGGAGTGGAACTTCCACCTAGCATGTCTTGAGGTTTCACAGCTATCCTTGCGTGGCTGTCATTGCATCAGCTTTAGTTTGTAATCCCTCAAGTAACCTTTTTGTAATCGGGCCTGGTGTTCCGTTTCCTATAGTTGTTTGCCCAACTTTTACTATCGGGATAATTTCACGTGTTGTACTGGTAAGAAATGCCTCGTCGGCTGTAGTCAGATCAGCATCGCCTAGCACTGACTCCCTTACTGGAATACCGAGTTCTTCTCCTACTTCGAATATAAAATTCCTAGTAATTCCTTCCAGTAATCCATCGCTAACCGCTGGGGTTAAAGCGACAGCATTCTGTACAAGAAAGAAATTGGATTGTGAACACTCGACAAGGTCTCCCCTGTAGTTACGCATAAGACCTTCGTAGGCATCCTGCTTAAGAGCTTCTTGCATCGCAAGAGCATTATTTAATAGGTTGTTCGATTTAATTCTTGGATTGACTGAGGCAGGGTGATTGCGAATGATTAATGTAAGCGCTACCTTCACACCATTGGTGAGTAGATCTTCTTGGATGCCTACATGTGGTTTAACGATGATGACGAGTGATGGCATTAAACACTTGGCAGGATCGTAGCTAAGCTCGCCAACTCCACGTGTCAATAGTAACCGGATATAGGCTTCATCTAGGTCCTCAACGGCATCCATGGTTTGGTGTATCCGTTCGAGGCATTCACGATTAGAAAGAGGCAGAGCGAGATCGATCATGCTTCCGGATGAACGTAATCTGGTCATGTGCCTGTCAAACAAGAAAGGCTTGTGATTATAAGTGCGAAGCGTTTCATATACACCAGCCCCATATAGGAAGCCATGGTCAAATACAGAAATAGTGGCCTCTTTAGAATCACAAATTACACCGTTAACATTTACAACGATGGACATCTTTTCTCCAGAATATTTTTATAGCAATTTTTCTTCGCGATGACCAGCGAGAATGTCTAACTCGTCGGACAGAAGTCAGCGTACACTGTGTGTTAGACTTCGTGCAAATGTTGTTGAGAAATGACCGCGTGCTGAAGGTAATTAGGAGTGAATGGTGGATTAAGTATGCGAGTGTTGAACGGAAAACAAATGCTTGAGGCGGAACGCCGCACAATAGAAGAGATTGGGATACCTGCGATTGTCCTTATGGAGAATGCCGGCCGACAGGTGGTCGCAGCTCTTGAGGCCAGATTCGATGATCTTGCACAACGCAGGGTAGCAATACTCTGTGGTTGCGGAAACAACGGTGGTGACGGTTTTGTGGTGGCACGAACCCTACAGCAGCGAGATATTTTGGCATCAGTATTTCTTGTGGGTGAAGTGGCAAATGTGAAAGATGAGGCGCGTCGTAATCTTGAGGTGTTAGGTCGACTTGGAATGACTGTGGTTGAAATTCGAGATGAACAAGCATGGGAGTTGCACTACTCAGAAATTTCAGACTACGACATTATTGTCGATGCGTTGCTTGGGACTGGAGTTCGAGTTCCATTAGTAGGGTTACTGCAAACCTTAGTAGCAGACATCAACGTCTCCAATATTCCTGTTGTTTCGGTTGATCTCCCCACAGGGGTCTCTGCCGATTCCCACGATATTGTTGGTGAGGTCATGGAAGCTAGTTTAACCGTGACAATGGCAGCGCCGAAGATTCCACTAATTTTGCCCCCAGCGGAGAGTCAAGCTGGAGACCTCGTGGTTGCTGATATCGGTATACCTCAAGAGGTTATCGATAACGTTGAACCTCCGAAAATCGATTTGCTGACACGGGAGACGATATTGGAACTTGTTAACCCTCGACATGACGATGCACATAAGGGTGATTTTGGTCATGTACTGATTGTCGCGGGCTCGAATGGAAAAAGTGGTGCAGCTAGTTTGGCAGGAATTGGTTCGATTCGGAGTGGTGCGGGCTTGGTGACAGTTGCTTCACCAAAGTCTTGTCAAGGAATAATTGCTGCAGCAGCACCTGATTATATGACCGAAGGTCTTGCTGAGACTCCAGAGGGTCTTGTCGATTTTGCTGCACTGGAAGCAGTTTTACGAATTGAAAGCGATGTGGTTGCGGTGGGTCCTGGACTCGGCACTGGCCCCTCGGTGTCAGCGTTTGTTCACGGACTTCTTGAGCGTGTTGGCACGCCCATTATTCTGGATGCCGATGCTCTCAATGCGTTTGTAGGGGATGTGGATAGACTACACGGAAGGGATGGCCTCGATGTGGTTATCACGCCTCATCCCGGTGAGATGGCTCGCTTACTTGGTACGACGGTGGATGATGTTCAAGCTAATCGAGTTGAGATAGCTAGACAGTTCGCGATGGCTCACCATTTGCATGTTGTACTGAAGGGTTACCGCACAGTAATTGCTACCCCTACTGGGGCCGTGTTTCTCAATTTGACAGGCAATCCGGGTATGGCTGTTGGTGGAACGGGCGATGTTTTGACTGGCGTAATTGCAGCATGGTCAGCGCAACTCTTGGATGCAGATGCAGCCTGCAAAGTGGCAGTTTATGTGCACGGAATGGCTGGGGACATTGCTGAGGTCGACAAAGGTGAAATTTCAATGTCCGCGTCTGATTTAACTGATCACTTAGGCACTGCCTTACTTGACCTCTCCTCAAGTAATCAAATAGAAGATGAATCGCAAGGCAATAGAAATTGAAAACTCAGTTGGTTACTTACATCACTGAGTCAGAGCCTCAGACGATCGCCTTAGGTGAACAATTCGCGAAGACTCTCGCTCCGGGTGCTGTCTTACTTTTGTTTGGGGAGCTTGGTGTTGGTAAAACCGCTTTCGTGCGTGGATTAGCGAAAGGCCTCAAGTTGGACAGTGATTCTGTGAGTAGTCCAACTTTCACATTAATTAATGAATACCGGGGTCGGCCGACTTTTTACCATGTAGATCTGTATCGGCTAGATCCTAATGAGGTGGATGACCTTGGTTTGATCGACTTAGGTGACAGTCATGGAATAATTGCGATTGAGTGGGCTGATCACTTGCCACGGACCTGGACGGGCGCTATCCAGATAAAGTTTAGGGATGTCGGTGGGGACCGACGAGAGATTAAGATCGAGGATTGATGCCGACAACTTGTTACGGCGCCAACTCATTCAGTGCGGTAGTTGGGGGCTTCTTTAGTGATTACTACGTCATGCACGTGACTTTCACGCATTCCGGCAGGTGTGACACGGATTAGGTTGGCATTCTTTTGCAAGTCTTTGATATTTTCGGAACCACAATATCCCATGCCTGCACGCAATCCTCCGACTAGTTGATGGAGCAAGGCAGCGAGTCCCCCTTTGTGTGGAACGCGGCCTTCAATTCCTTCGGGTACGAGTTTCTCGTTAGCGTCAGCGTTATCTTGTAATTCAAATTCATCTTGGAAATATCGATCGCGACTACCCATACGCATCGCACCAATCGAACCCATCCCTCTGTATTCTTTAAAGCTTCTACCTTGGTAAAGAATTAGCTCCCCAGGGCTTTCATCTGTGCCTGCGAAAAGGCTTCCAATCATTACAGAGCTTGCTCCAACTGCGATTGCCTTGGTTACATCACCGGAGTACCGGATCCCGCCGTCCGAGATGATCGGGATATCGCAACGGTTAGCGACATCAGAGCATTCTTGTATTGACGAGATCATCGGCATGCCAATACCTGCAACAACGCGTGTAGTGCAAATTGAACCTGAGCCGATCCCTATCTTCACAGCATCGACTCCGAGATCAATTAGCGCTTGGGTAGCGTCACCCGTCGCTACGTTTCCAGCGATTAAGTTTACTGAAGGATAGGCGGCCCTGAGTTTCCCGATCATTTGCATGACACCGCTCGAGTGCCCATGAGCGGTATCCACGACAAGCACATCTGTATTAGCCGCCATTAAAGCTTCGGCACGCTTTTCCGTATCTTTAGCAATGCCTACCGCTGCACCAACGCGCAGACGCCCAATGCTATCTTTGCATGCATTTGGGTATTTAATTACTTTCTGAATATCCTTGACCGTTATTAATCCTTTCAGCATGTGGTTCTTATCAACGACCAGCAGTTTCTCAACTTTATGGAGATGGAGAATTTCCTTTGCCTCGTCCAACGTGGTGCCAACGGGAACAGTAATAAGATTGTCACGGGTCATAATCTCTGAGATTTCTTGATCGACATTAACCTCAAAGCGAAGATCGCGATTAGTAAGAATGCCTACTAGGCGACCTTCTTTCTTGCCGTCATCGGTTATTGGCACGCCTGAAATGTGATATTCCTTCATCAATGCTAGGGCTTCATGAATTCGATTTTTAGGTGACAAGGTAATTGGGTTAACGATCATGCCGCTTTCTGATCGCTTAACTCGATCTATTTCTGATGCTTGTTCTTCAATTGATAGATTCTTATGAATAATACCTATCCCACCATGTTGGGCCATCGCAATGGCAAGTCGTGACTCAGTTACGGTGTCCATAGCGGCACTGACACATGGGATATTGAGTCGGAGCTTCTGAGTGAGACGAGAGCCTACATTCACTTGACTTGGCAAGATTGACGAATATCGTGGGACCAGCAGCACATCATCGAATGTGAGAGCGATAGGAGCATCCGAGATTGACTTATTAGAGGACTTTGCGTTTATTTGTTTTGGCACACGATCACCTTCCATGACATTTTTTATATTTCTTACCACTTCCGCAAGGGCAAGGATCATTGCGTCCAACCTTTGGAGTGTCTCGTCTGATGGTTCTTACCTTGGCATCGTCACCACCAGTACGTGGTGAGTTGGGATTAGTGACGGGGGCTGTTGTGTTTGCAAACGAAGGCGTTGGTTGTCCTGGGTTATTAAAGGTAAGGCCCGCAGTAGAATTTTCATGCGCTTCTTTGACCAATCCAGATTCCACAGTTTTCATTACTGGTCTAATACGCCAGAGATACTTAATGATTTCTTCATCGATTCTTTCTTTCATCGCCTGAAACAACGCGAAGCTTTCCCGTTTGTATTCCACGAGTGGGTCACGCTGACCATAACCGCGTAGTCCAATCCCGTCTTTTAGATGATCAAGACCGTAGAGATGATCTTTCCATTGGGCATCAACAATCTGTAACATCACGTCTCGTTCGAGCTGTCGCAGGATTGAGGACTCAAGGTTCTTTTCTTTTTCCTCGTATTTTTCGCAAGCCTGTTGCCATAGGACTTCGCGGATACCTTCAACATCCAAATCTTGTAAATCGAGTGTTTCAAGTTCACTTGATGCGAGGCCAAAGAGATCAGATGTAAATTTCTTGAGCTCGTCGATGTCCCAGTCTTCAGGGTCGACCTGTGGTCCGCACGTGGACTCGAGTGTTTCGTCGATGGCTTCTTCGCCAAGCGTCATTAAGTATTGCCGTGTATCAACCTTCTCAGTTTCGGTAAGTTGAATTTGACCCTCGAGAAGTTCACGTCGTAGTCCGTATACGCTTTCTCGCTGCTTATTCATGACGTCATCGTACTCAAGAAGATGTTTCCGAACTGAGAAATTTTGTGCCTCTACTTGTCGCTGCGCACGTTCAATGGCCCGCGTTACCATTTTGTGTTCAATGGGAACTCCTTCTTCCATTCCAAGGCGTTCCATTAGTCCGGAAATCCGATCTGATCCAAAAATTCGCATGAGATCGTCTTCGAGCGACAGGTAAAAGCGTGAAGACCCCGGGTCGCCTTGTCGACCTGCTCGGCCACGGAGCTGATTGTCGATCCGACGCGCTTCATGGCGTTCTGTGGCAATGATGTGAAGGCCTCCTGCGGCGACCACTTCTTCATGTTCGTCCGCTGTTAGTTCAGTGAACTTGTTGAATTGTTCGTTCCACGTCACTTTGGCAACGCGATAAAAATTATCTAGGTGATAAAAGTGTATAAAGTCTTCATCGTCGCTAAGATTTCCTTCATCCTTTGAAAGTCTTTCAGCTGTCTCATCGGCTAGGCACTGTTGCCTTGCCATGAATTCTGGATTGCCACCGAGTAGGATGTCTGTTCCTCGACCAGCCATGTTGGTAGCGATGGTTACCTTTCCTTTCCGGCCAGCCTGTGCGACTATCTCTGCCTCTTTCGCGTGATATTTCGCATTCAAAACGACATGTTTGACACCGTTACGCTTCAAAAGGCTTGATAACCGTTCTGATTTCTCAATCGACACTGTTCCTACGAGCACCGGGCGACCTGCCTCCTTTTGTTCCGCTATATCGCTAACGATTGCATTAAATTTTTCCACTTCGGTGCGATAAATAGTGTCAGGTTCTTCCAGGCGTAGAAGCGTCCGATTAGTCGGAATGACGGCTACATCGAGATTATAAATTTTTGCGAATTCCGGTGCTTCGGTGTCAGCGGTTCCTGTCATGCCCGACAGTTTCTCGTACTTACGGAAATAATTCTGAAAGGTTACGGTCGCCAGTGTCTGATTTTCACGTTCAATTTTTACTTTTTCTTTCGCTTCAACTGCTTGGTGAAGTCCGTCGCTCCAACGGCGACCAGGCATGAGTCGTCCAGTGAATTCATCGACAATGACAACCTGGCCATCTTTAATCATGTAATCGACATCGCGTTGGAACAGAGTGTGTGCCCGTAATGCCTGATTCACGTGATGGAGTAGTGGCATATTGATTGGCTCGTAAAGCCCGCCAGGACTTAGTCGATGTGCCAAGATTGTTTCAGTTTTTGCCATGCCGCTTTCGGTTAGCGATACGGTTTTGTGTTTTTCGTCAGTAATATAATCACCAGTAGTTTCAAGAGCGTCGCGGTCTTCGCCTTTCACGTCTCCTTGGGTGACCGCTCCTGCCTTCAGTTTTGGCACAATCCGGTTTACTTCTTCGTAGAGTTGGTTGGATTCTTCGGCTGGTCCCGAAATGATCAGCGGCGTTCTGGCCTCATCAATTAGAATGCTGTCTACTTCGTCGACAATTGCGAAGTGGTGCCCTCGCTGCACGTGGTGGGACAGATTGAATTTCATATTGTCGCGAAGGTAATCGAATCCAAACTCATTGTTTGTGCCATAGGTGATGTCAGCTGCGTAGGCCTCTTTACGTTGGAGATCCTTTTTGTCGTGTTGGACTACGCCAACGCTTAATCCAAGGAATCGATAGAGTCGACCCATCCATTCAGAATCACGCCTGGCGAGATAGTCGTTTACGGTGACAACATGTACACCTTTTCCGGTAAGTGCATTGAGATAGGCTGGAAGAGTGGCTACGAGGGTTTTGCCTTCTCCGGTTTTCATTTCGGCGATCGTGCCACGGTGCAGCATCAAACCACCAATGAGCTGGACGTCAAAGTGGCGCATTTGCAAGGTGCGACGTCCGGCTTCTCGGACGACAGCAAAAGCATCGGGCAGCAGGTCTTCAAGGGGCTCACCTTGTTCGAGCCGATTCCGAAAAGTAACAGTATTTGAACGCAGATCCTGATCAGAAAGGGGAGTTAATCCGGCTTCTCGCTCGTTAATCTGCGCAATTAGAGGTGTTAGGCGCTTGAGGTCGCGCTCATTTTTTGTGCCGAAGACCTTGGCCAGAAGCGAGTCGAACATATGTAGACAGGTCGACTAGATGATGAACGTTTTCATCGATATATCCGATTGATTGTATGAAAGCTGTAGTCCTTCAGTCAAGAAAGACCAGTGCCTCAATAATTACAAGGAGCTAACAGTTGTGCTGTTATGCCGCTGTAATTTTAATTGGTTGACAAGGTTGCCACTGGCATCAGGAATTGTGATGGATTGAGTGGGCGACCGTCTGCCCAGACTTCATAGTGTAAATGAGGGCCAGTCGAGCGTCCGGTGGAACCTACGTAACCGATTACATCGCCTCTCTGGACCTGCGTGCCTGGTCGAACCGCGAAGCGAGTCAAGTGACCATACCGAGTAGTAATTCCAAAACCGTGTCGAATAACAATCAAATTGCCAAGCTTCCCGTTCCGTCTTGCTGATTCAACCTTTCCTAAAGCTGTAGCAATAACTGGTCGACCATGTTGTGTGGAAATATCCATCGCCCGATGAAATGCTCTGGCTCCCGTGAACGGATCTTTTCTATAACCGAAAACACTACTGATCCAGCCATTTGTTGGCCAAATCGACGGTGTCGCATTAGCTAACGCTGCACGTTGATCAATGCCGTGACTGATACCGTCTAGTCGTCCACGTAAGTCACCAAGAACGTTATTTAGTAAATTAAGGGTGTTGTGTGGAGCTGTCAGGGCGGCGCTGTACAGCGGATTTGAAGATCCAGTCTCCAGGCCACCAGCCACTACCCGAACTTTAAGTGCCGTCGGCAGGCCTTCCATAGCTCGGAGTGAACTTGTATCCAAAATCGCTCGCTCATCAATATCAGTAACAACGGTATGCAGAGACGTTATCTCTGATGAGAGTTGTCTTGTCGCCTGGCGAAATCCTGAGTTTTCTATCTCAAGTGTGGCTAAGCTCATTCGCAGCTGTTCAATTTCGGTTGAGGCTGTCCAGCGATAGCCTACCCCCAGAAGGATAGGTGTCCCGATTATGGCAATTAGAAGCACCACCGCTGAGTGCAACTTCACCGTGAAGCGGTAGAGCGCACCTTCGGATCTTTCGGCGATGACGACGGTATATCGCTGATTGAATATTGGCATCACAACTGATGTTCGTTAAATTCTATGGTCTCAAAATCTTATAAATCATTAAAAAATTTAACATATTCAGGCGTCAAGTGGAAGCATAGCTTCTTATAAAGCAAATAAAAAGCGAAAACTATACGCTTTTCCGATATTACTCACTGTTTCACATTCTTTCCTTGTTTATCGTATCTGTAACGTCTACGACTTTAGTACTTTTTAATAAATATGAAATTCAGTTGGCTTGGGTTTCAATCGCGTCGAATGAAGATTGAGTGCTCACTTGCAAGATCATTGGCTGCCGGTGTCACGATGGTTTTTGCATTAATGCTTATTTTCTGACCTTCCTTGATCGCATCACGGACATCTTGTTCGCAGACAAATGGTACGGCATCCAGTTCGATTACAGGGGGTGAGAGGCTCGGAAGTGTGTGAGGACTTGTAGATATCGAGGCCTGATGGTCTTCCTTGACAAGAGGACCATATCCTCTCGTGGCGAGAAATTGATCGATCCGGTTGCCGAGATTCACACTGCCTCCTGCCTGCGGACCTGGAATCGGTTCCATTCGAGAATCTTCAACGATTGGCGTGGTAGCGATCTTTGCATGTGCAGAAGTGGTCTCATAAGCTAAGCGTTTAATGTTTAGCAAATGAATTGGAGAAATGTTGTCGGAAGTGATATTACCACCGTAGCCACCGCATCCTAACGTCATTGCCGGATCAAGGCCAGTGCTAAGGCCGGTCGAACCGTGTGTCGTTGGTGTATTGACAACAATCCTGAAGGCAGGTTTCTTCAGACCGAACTGCAGGATAATTTCGTCGTTTTGTGAGTGAATTGACATCGTGTGGCCCATACCACCGTAGGCTAGAATCTGGTTACATCGTTCACAAGCCTCTCTCCAGTCTCGAACAACATAGAAGGAAAGAACTGGGCATAGTTTTTCCATTGAGAGCGGATAGTCTCGACCGACGCCCTCGAGAGGGGCAATCAGTATTTGAGTCTCATCCGGCACGTCGATGTTCGCAGCTTTTGCTATCTGAGTTGCAGACTTTCCGACAAGGTCTGGATTCGGAAGACGCTGTGTCGTAATCAAGGTGCTACTTAACGCACTAATTTGGCTGGGTGTTAGAAAATAACCACCTTGTGATCTAAATTCCTCTTTCACGGTATCTGCAATACTGTGGTCGGCAACCACTGAATTCTCTGCTGAACAGAGCACTCCATTGTCGAATGTTTTACCAAGCGTGATATCTCGGACGGCTTTCGGAATGTCCGCCGAACTCTCAATGTAGGCGGGAGCGTTACCTGGACCGACACCGTAAGCAGGCTTTCCAGCGCTGTAGGCGGCACGCACGAGCCCCATCCCTCCAGTCGCGAGGATGACCGCGACGTCTCGATGCTTCATTAATTCCTGGGTGCCCTCGATTGTCACAGTTCGCATGACATTAATGGCATCGTCCGGTGCACCGGCACGTTGGGCCGCTTTTGCCATACGTTCTGCTATGTCGGTGATGCAGCGGACTGCTGCCGGATGGGGGCTTAACACGACAGCACAACGGGCTTTCATTGCGATCAGAAGTTTATAGATTGTAGTGGACGTTGGATTTGTAGAGGGGATAACGGCTGCTACGACACCAAAAGGCTCAGCGATTTCAATGATTTTTTGTTTTTCCAGTCGCCGAATTATGCCGACAGTCCGGAGTGGACGAATAAAATTATGTATCCGGACTGCTGCGAAAAGATTTTTTTGTAGTTTGTCAGCCACCACACCGTAACCAGTTTCATCGACAGCAGCCTTTGCCGAATCTTCTGCATGATGCGTAGCTGTTGAAGCCATAGCGTCAACTATGGCATCGACTCGTTCCTGAGACAGCTCAGCGAGTTTTACCTGTGCTTGCTTAGCGCGATGTGCCAACACTCGAGCCTCTTGGATCGAGGTTAGATCGCGATCTTTTGTCGCTTCCGCCATCGATCGTCCTTAGGCTCAAACAAACGTTTGGGTTATCGTTACTCGGCGCGTTATCCCCAGCTACTGATATTACTCACGGTCAGCGGCTATTTTGTCGGGGACTTAGGCAGATATTTTTCAACTTCGTTGTGTGGGCGAGGAATGACGTGCACCGAAACAAGTTCGCCAACTCGTCTTGCTGCTGCTGCTCCGGCATCCGTCGCTGCCTTAACGGCTCCGACATCGCCGCGCACCATGACGGTCACATATCCAGCGCCAATGTACTCTTTGCCGATCAAGATGACATTCGCTGCCTTGACCATGGCGTCAGCGGCTTCGATCGATCCCACAAGTCCTTTGGTTTCGATTAAGCCGAGCGCTTCCATTGGCATTGCCGTCCTCCTATGTGTGTAATAAGTGTGTTTAGAATGCTTCTAGCTGCAATGTGATGCGAATGTAGCACATCGCCTGCCATACGACAACTACCAAGAGTCTAAACCACAGTAGTTTTGAGGGCTCTTCACGCTTTGAATTCTCTGGAGATTTAAGGTTCTTAGGTTGTGTCCCACGCTCGTTAGCGGCTTCGCTTACTCCAATCTTGCTTGGATAGATTTCTGTTAATTATGACGGCTGCAATAGTCGCCACAAGAGCATAAGGTGTTGCCGCGATGACCGAGGTAAGGAGAATCGTGCCCACGCCGAACAGTGTCGCGTAAACGAGTATCCATCCCGCTATCCAGTTGATTAGCATTGGTGTAATCGGCTCGGGTGCAGGAAGATGCGCCGCGTCGGTTATGTGTCGCCAGCCTGGTCCACTGGGTTGTACGCGTCTATAGAATGCTGTTAGATGGGATAAAGGTTCTGGTTGCGTCAGATACGTGACCAACAGCCAGCACGCTGTGGTCCAGGTGACCAAGTAAAACAAGCTGTTCGGGAAGACAATATTTGTAAATAGTTTTAAGTATGCGAAACCGATTGCGGGTGCTACCATCGCGGCAATTTCTGACCAGGCGTTTACCCGCCACCAATACCACCGGAGAATCAGCACTAAACCAATTCCGGCGCCAGATTCAAGAATAAATTCCCAGGCCTGGCGAATGCTTTCAAGATAGAAGGTCACTATGCCTCCCAGTATCATCAATAACAGGGTGGTGAGCCTCGAAGCTCGAACGTAATGCGCCTGTGATGCATTGGATTTGATGAATCGCCGATAGAAATCATTGATCACGTAGGAGCAGCCCCAATTGAGTTGAGTGCCGATCGTTGACATATAGGCCGCAAAGAAACCAGCAAGTATCAAGCCGCGCCACCCAGCAGGCACGTGATCACGAATCACCATTACGTACCCAGCTTCGCGGTCAGTGATGTCCGGATACAACACGAGTGATGCCAGTCCGACAAGAATCCACGGCCACGGACGTAGGCAGTAGTGGGCGACTGTAAACCAAAGGGTGGCGATGAGGGAGTGGCGTTCGTTTTGCGTTGACATCATGCGCTGTGCAACGTAGCCACCACCGCCAGGTTCTGAACCTGGATACCAACTTGCCCACCATTGAACACCAAGGAAAGCGATGAAAGATGCTAGCGGTAAGGCGATAGTCTGTGCAGCGTCTATGCCATTTGTTCCGATTGTAGGAAGGAATCTAAAGGTAGATTCTGGAAGAGCTGCTTGGAGACCATCGATTCCACCCACTTCTGGCAATCGTAAGGCGAACCAGGCAAGGGCAATCGTGCAGATCATTGCCAATGTAAATTGGATGAAGTCTGTAACAACGACTCCCCATAGTCCTGACAGAGAAGTGTAGATGCCGGTGAATGCTAAACTCACAAGCACGGCAGTCAGTCGGTCCCATCCGAGCGTGACTAGAAGGATTTTCGCCATAGCGAGATTAACCCAGCCCATGATGAGAAAGTTGACTGGTAGTCCTAGGTACAATGCTCGAAAGCCTCTAAGAAAAGCTGCTGCTCGACCCGTATAACGAAGTTCTGCGAATTCAACATCTGTGACGATGCCGGCGCGTCGCCATAGTCTTGCGAAAAAGAAAACGGCAAGGGTGCTGCCTAATGCTGCGTTCCACCATATCCAATTACCAGCAATTCCATCTCGAGCCACAATCCCTGAGACAGCCAATGGAGTATCAGCAGCAAACGTTGTAGCCACCATGGAAGTTCCTGCGAGCCACCACGGTAACGATCGACCTGAAAGAAAGAACTGCCCGACATCAGTGCTGGCACGCCGATAGTAGGCGAATCCGACGGCCAATATCACAAAGAAATACAGAGCAATAATGAACCAATCAAGAATTGTGAGTGCCATGGTTTCTTGATGACTCGGTTAGCCAATCCTCGATTACGGCGTCGTGCAACAGGGGTCGTATCGTTTGGATTGCTGTGTGAGCGTTGTTAGTGGTTGGGTAAAGACGATTTGCGAGTAGGACGATGTAAAGGTCTATCGCAGGATCGATCCAGAGCGATGTGCCGGTAAACCCTGTATGGCCAATAGAGGAAGGGGACATTCGCGTTCCGCAGGACGAGGTCGGAAGCATCCTATCCCAGCCGAGGGCGCGCGAACTGTTTGGCACCCCACTCCGGGTAGTGAATGCTCGAACCGTTTCGGTTCGCCCAAACACTGTTTCAGATTCGTATCCTTGGAGCATGAGGCGGGCGAACTTGCCTACAGCCGTTGCAGAACCGAACAATCCAGAATGTCCTGCAGCACTGCCTAGCGCCCAGGCGTTGTCATCGTTGACTTCTGCATGCAGAAGTCGATTTCTCCACTGGCTGAATCCGCTTGGAGCGATCCGACTTCGCCAAGTGTCTGGTGGATCGTAACGTAGGTCGTTAAGGTCTGCCCGTTTGGTGAAGGCCATAAATTGATCTGCGAGGCTCTGGCCTCCGACATCTTCAATAAGGAAGCCAAGAAGAATAAAACCTAGATCGCTGTAGATTGACTGCGAGCGGGGAGCATATTCGAGTGGCAAATCGCAAATGGCTTCCTCAAATTCCTTTCGTCCTGCACAGGTGTGGTAGAGAGGTTCGTGGGCTAATAAACCACTTGAATGATCCATCAGATCACTGATCGTAACGGCGCTTCGATCGTTGTTAGTCCACCTGGATAATCGTAACGAAACTTGTTCATTTGTATGGATCTTGCTGGCTTCTTGGAGACCCATCAGGAGGGTCGTGGTGGCTATGACCTTTGTTAAAGAAGCCAAATCAAAAATGGTTTCTGAATCGGTTGCCGGAGTATTTGTGTCGTAGGTGCAATGACCGAATGCTTCGTGCCAGAGAACAGTGTCAGCAGTTCCTACTTCAATTACCGCAGCTGGAAACGCTTTCATCCGCACGCCGTCGTTCAGGATTGACCGTGCTCGGTCGAATCTATTCATACAGAGTTTTCACCCGAGAGGTTTCGCCGGTCGTAATTGCCCAACATTAGGCCTGACATCCATCCAATCATGAGCGTCGTAATCGACCCTATCAAAACGTACCACTGCCAGGAAATAGCTGTAAAACTCCACACCGCAATCATGATGGAAACGCCAGAGGCAATTCCTAGAGCAGCGGCTCTTTGGCCAACTTGGGTGAAAGTTCCAAGAAAAAATATGCCAAGAATAATGCCATTTGTGAATGAGGCGACGCCAAGTACTTCGTCAATGACGCGGGTAGATAACTTGATGGCTAGCAAAGCTACACTAATCTGAGCGGAAGCCCAGAAGACGGTGGTCCAACGCGAGACGCGGAGATAGTGGCCAGCATCACGGAGATGTTTTGTGAGTGGAATGTAAAAGTCTCCTAGTGTTGCAGCAGATGAAGAGTTAAGCGACGAAGACAATGTTGACATTGCGGCTGCGAAAATTGCGGCTACGACCAGTCCGACGACTCCGCTTGGTAAATGGGTCACAATAAAGTAAGGGAAGATGCGGTCAGTCTGCACTTGTCCGTTGACGGTAAAAGCTGATACATCATGAGGGGCGTAGGTTAAATAGTAATACCAGAGCATTACACCAATTAGTAAGAACAGTACAAATTGACTCGCAATCAATAGCCCACTTCCAAGAAGAGCTGTTCTAGCCTGCTTTGTGTTCCTGCAGCAAAGGTACCTTTGCACGATTAGTTGATCGGTTCCATGTGTAGCCATGGTCAAGAAGGCGCCGCCGATTAATCCGGACCAGAACGTATAATCTTGAGTTGCAGTTACAGTAAAGTCGAACAGTTGAAATTTACCCGCGGCTGACGCAGCGGTAGATATCTCAGCCCAGCCTCCTGGAATTTGGTTTAAGAGAATTATCGCTGCGAGCCCAGCGCCTGCGAGATAGAGTCCTAGCTGGACGACGTCGGTCCAAATAACAGCGGCCATTCCTCCTAGAACCGTGTAGATCACCGTGATGCTTCCGATTATCAGGATCGACAAAATCAAAAGACTCACATTTGGTTCAAGTGTTGGGAGCCAAGAATGCAGCGTTGTGACGACGCCAGGTGTTACTAAAAATAGGGTGGTCAGAACCAAACCCGTAGCAAATAATCTGAGGCCATCCGCAACGGTTCTAGTCAGGAGAAACAACAAAGAGGTAAACCTTCGCACGCCGTCGCCAAATCGATTTCCAAGTATCTCGTAGACACTAACTAAATCTCCGCGGAAGTAGGCTGGTATAAAGATCACCGTAACAGCAATGCGACCCAGCAAGTAACCAAAGACTAGTTGAAGAAATGAAAAATTTCCGGAGTACGCAAGGCCAGGCACACTAATAACGCTCACAGTGCTCGTCTCAGTGGCGACAATCGAACCCATGACGGCCCACCAGGGGATGTTTTTCCCAGTTGTAAAGTAGTCGCGAACGTTCCTTTGCGATCGGGAAAAATACGCACCGAACAATAAAACGCAAAATAGGTAGACGGTGAGAACGACGAGGTCTAATGCGCGCATTGAGATGAAGTTAGCATTTCGAGCACCCCGGTCACTCGAGTGCTCATATTCTAGGAGAAAATTAATTCTCCGACAGTTTTAGGTTGCCAAAGGTGCATGCTACGCTTTGTATTCTATAGAAATTACTGACAAGGAGATCGGAAGTAACGACAGTAAGCTAAACCCTAGTATTTACGATGCTTGGACTAACAGTACGATGAAGAATAAGGTTGCCATTTTTGCATGGCTTGTGATTTTAGCCAGGTGCGCTGGAGCGGGCCCGGAAGAGTGGCCTGTTTATCAAGGGTTTGGAAGCAATCAATACTCTGCCCTCGATCAGATTAATCGTTCAAACGTGCACAGATTGGAGGTTGCTTGGACTTATCGAACAGGGGATAGCGATCCAGACAACCGTTCTCAAATTCAAGCGAACCCGATTGTCGTGGATGGCATTTTGTATGCGACGTCAGCTCAATTAAAGGTGTTTGCACTTGATGCTACGACAGGCCTACATCGATGGACTTTTGATCCTTTTGCTAGTTCTGCTTTAGAGCCCGAAGGCAGTGATAACGGTTACGATTTATTTGGTGCCGGTGTGAGTCGTGGCGTTACTTATTGGGAGGATGGGGAAGACCGGCGGATTTTCTCTACGGGCGGCTCGTTTCTCTACGCAATTGAAGCATCGACGGGTCAGCTCATTACAACATTTGGTGATAAAGGTGCGATTGATTTACATGATGGCCTGGGTCGCGATGTTGGAGATCTATTCATTGTTTCGAATACTCCGGGTGTTGTTTATAAAGATTTGTTAATTGTACCAACGCGTGTAGCAGAGGGAACAAAGGCGGCGCCAGGACACATTCGGGCCTACGACGTTCGAACGGGAGAGATTGCCTGGATCTTTCACACGATTCCACAACCTGGTGAATTTGGTTATGACACCTGGCCAAAGGATGCCTGGAAATTCACTGGTGGTGCGAACAATTGGGCTGGGATGACGGTTGATGATGATCGCGGTGTGGTCTATGTACCCACTGGGTCGGCGACACCAGATTTTTACGGAGGTGATCGCATAGGTGCGAATCTCTTCGCCAATACGCTACTCGCTCTTGACGCGTCGACCGGACACTTAATCTGGCATTACCAAGTTGTTCGACACGACCTCTGGGATCGCGATCTACCAGCACCTCCGAATCTTGTTAGTGTTACTCATGCAGGGCAACGGCATGACGCAGTAGCGCAGATTACGAAATCTGGCCATGTTTTCCTGTTTGATCGGGATACTGGTGAGCCCTTGTTTCCTATAGAGGAACGCCAGACGCCGCCGTCTGATCTTCCTGGTGAGGTTGCGTGGAAGACGCAGCCGGTTCCATTGAAGCCTCCACCGTTTTCGCGTCAAGTGTTCTTGCAGGATGACGTAACCGACATTTCTTCAAACGCAAGGTCTGAAGCATTGGAACAGTTATCACGTGTTCGTACGGGTGATCCTTTTACTCCACCCAGTCGTGAAGGAACCATAATTTTTCCCGGATATGACGGTGGAGGAGAATGGGGTGGTGCGGCCGTTGATCCCAATGGCATTCTCTATGTAAATGCCAGCGAGATGCCGTGGATTCTCAGAATGATTAAAGTCGAAGACGACATGCAAAATCCTGGTCACGCGGTTTATTCTAACGAATGTCTCTATTGCCATGGTGTTGATGGCCGAGGTGATCCTTTAGGAGTTCATCCCTCACTCGTCGATGTGCCAATGAAGTTGACGAAGTCAACTGTCGCTAGAATCATTACCCGTGGTGTAGGTGTGATGCCGTCTCATGAGTATCTTTCCGAGCAAGAAGTTGATGACCTAGTGGCGTACCTGTTTAGTGAGAGCGCTTTACTTTCTCACGATAACAAAGAGAGAAAACCAATCCAAGATGCTAGCGATGCAAACTACAGTTCGACTGGGTATGTTCGGTTTCTTGACTCAAACGGCTATCCGGCGATTAAACCACCTTGGGGAACGCTGACTGCGATTGATCTTAATATAGGTAACATCCTTTGGCAGGTTACGTTGGGTGAATTTGAATTGTTAACTCAAAAAGGGTTTTCACCCACCGGTACTGAAAATTATGGGGGTCCAATTGTGACTGCAGGTGGACTCCTATTCATTGCGGCGACGAGGGATGAAAAATTTCGAGGATTTGATATACGGGATGGCGCACTTCTGTGGGACACTAAATTACCAGCTGGCGGCTACGCAACACCCGCCACGTATATGAGTGATGGACGACAATTTGTGGTTGTTGCAGCGGGTGGTGGCAAGATGGGTACGAAGTCTGGTGATGCATACGTTGCATTCGCTTTGCCAGACGACTAGTAAAGTGTGAATTATTGTGAAGAAAGATCTCAGATATTTTCTTCGGTATATCGAGAAACATGCACCTGAGTTGTTGCTGCAAGTGCCTGGCGAGGTGAATCCTCGTTGGGAACTGTCGGCAGTACAAAAGCGCCTCGAAGTGGACCGGAGACTGCCGGTGCTTCAATTTCAAAAAGTGGTCGGCTCTACAATGCCGGTTATTTCTAATTTATTTGCGAGCAAGACCCACTTAGCGCTCGCCCTTGAAACGACTCCGGAAAAAGTTATTCCACGGTTTACAGATGCTCAAGTCAACGGTCTTGCCCCACGTAATGTTAAGAGTGGACCTGTTAAGGATGTGGTTTTGGCCGGCGATAATGTCGACCTGAACGTCCTGCCGATAGTGACCCATTGCGAAAAGGATGCCGGTCCTTATCTCTCGTCAGGTGTGACAATTATGCGGGACCCGGTATCAGGATCCTTGAATGCAGGCATCTATCGAAATCTAGTCACATCGCCGACGACATTAACCATGAATATGGCGCCGTTGTGTCATGGATCAGAAATAGCTGCCGACGCAGAAAAAGCTAAACATCATGTGGAAGCAGCGATTGTCGTTGGGCATCATCCAGCCTTAGCTATTTCCTCGCAGCAGAGAGGTCAACGGAGGGAACTGGAACTCAACACGATGGGGGCCTTACTGGAGGAACCCTTGGATATGGTACCTGCGGAAACGATTGACCTGCCTGTCCCGGCCGATGCAGAAATTGTCATCGAGGGTCGAATCAGAACTGACGCGTGGGCCGATGATGGACCCTTTGGAGATTACTGGCTCTATTATGCACCACCGAAGCCAGCACGAATTTTCGAGGTGACCGCAATTACGCATCGGCGGGACGCAATCTTCCACGATATCTTTAGCGTAGGTCCGGAACATTTGACCCTATTTTCCCTCGGCATGGAGGGGGTCGTGTTCTCTCAACTTAAGCAGCTTGTACCGGACCTCATAGCGATCAATGTCCCAGTTTGTGGTTCCGGCAACTTAGTTTATGTGCAGATTCGAAAAGGTCTCGACGGACAGGGGGTCAATGCAGCAATAGCAGCACTCGGTGCTTACAGGTTTAAGTGTGCCGTAGTTGTGGATGAAGACGTGGATATTAATGATGATGGAAAGGTCCTCTGGGCGATGATGACGCGAACACAGGCTGATCGCTCCATTTTTATGATTCCGGGCTCTTACGTATCACGTGTTGACCCTACGGGGTACCCTGCATGGCAAACAGGTAATGAAGGGGCACCCTTGCTTAGTACTCGTCTTGGTATCGACGCAACTAAACCTCTCGATCCGGCATTTCCTGAAGTAGCGGAGCCTCCAAGTGAGTTGTGGACCAATTTGGATTTGAAACGGTATTTAAAATGAGAGCGGTTCGAACCTTGGGCTGCGTTCTGGCGCTGCTTGCCTCTCTTGCCTTGTCGATTGAATCTACGCAAGAAAATCTTAAGTCAATCACCTTTCTAACAAATTATGTTTTTATCGGGCGCCACGCGCCGTTTTTTGTCGGTAAGGAAAAGGGTTTTTATCGAGAGGCAGGGTTTGATATCAATATCCTACCAGCGACTGGGAGTGCGTTTGTTATTACTGCACTGGAGGGGAGTCAAGCTGACTATGGCATGGTTGAGGCTGCGTCCTTGGTGCGGGCGATTGCTCAAGGCGCTTCCGTAAAGGCGTTTGGTGTATATATGGATCAGAGCACCAGCGGACTTGCTTCGCTGGAACCGTATCCAACATTAGAAAGTCTTACAGGTAAGACTGTCGCTGCTTCTCTGACAGACAGTGCACGAGTGATTCTGCCAAGTGTTCTCGCCGAAGGTCAATTGAACGAATCAACCATTGACTGGCTGACTGCAGATCCTGGTGTCTATTTTTCATTACTTCTCTCAGACCGCGCGGACTTGGTGACTGCAGCGAGTGACAGCGATGTACCAACACTGCAAAGAATTGTAGAACCTAGAGGTCGCACGGTGCATTTCTCTTCCTTTGCTGACTGGGGATACGATGTTTATGGGTATTTTCTAGTGGCACGCAGCGATCGACTCAAGTTACGGCAAGAGGAGGTAAGAGCATTTGCGACAGCCACTGCTACTGCGGTCGATTACGCAATCACGCATCCCGAAGAAGCTGCGCGTATTATGGCTCGGTATAGTCCGGCCCTTGATGAGGTGACCGCACTAGCGCATTGGAAAGGATCGATTAGCGCTATGAATACGGCTGCCGTTCAGCATGCAGGTTACGGTATAGCGACCCAAGAACGTTTACAGCGGAGTATTGATTTCGTCGGACGGGCATTCGAATTCAAAACCCAAGTTACGCCGAACGATCTCTACGCTCACGGTTTTTTGCCCTAGTTTAAGGGTGCAAGACTTGGTGTCGAGAAATAGACCCTATTGCCGCCGCGACGGCCGCATTCGAGAACTGCGAGGTGAGTTATGGCTAGTTCGACTGTGAAAATTGGGGAGAATGAGATAGGTGATGGTAATCGTTGCTATATCGTGGCAGAGATCGGTATTAATCATAATGGATCTTTAGATCTTGCGAAAAAGTTAATTGACGTTGCGATCGAAAGCGGTTGCGATGCTGTGAAGTTTCAAAAAAGAACGGTCGAGGTTGTTTATTCGACGGAAGAACTTGCGCTCCTAAGGGAAAGTCCATTTGGATCTACAAATGGCGATTTAAAGAGAGCGCTAGAATTTGGAGAAAAAGAATACACCGAGATTGATCGTTATTGCCGTAAATTAGGTATTGATTGGATGGCGTCATGCTGGGACGAAAATTCGGTCGATTTCATGGAGCAATTCAATCCACCTTGCTACAAGATTGCATCTGCTTCGCTAACTGATGATCAGTTGTTGCAGCATCACAGAAATTATGAAAGGCCTATTATCCTCTCTACAGGTATGAGCACGGAGGAGCAGATCCAGCATGCTGTTGGCGTCTTAGGATCAGACCAATTGATACTGCTTCATTGTACGAGTACATATCCTGCAGCGGCAGAGGAGCTAAATCTAAGAGTAATTGAGACGCTAAAGAGAACATTCCCAGTGCCTGTCGGTTATTCAGGGCACGAATCATCATTCTTGCCAACGTTTGCTGCAGTAATGGTGGGCGCTAATGTTATAGAAAGGCACATTACGTTAGATCGCGCAATGTGGGGGTCAGACCAGGCGGCGTCTCTTGAGCCGGCAGCGTTCGAAAGATTGATCAAATATGTCAGGGAATTAGATGTCATACTCGGCGATGGGATAAAGAAAGTTTATGATAGTGAACTACCTATCATAAAGAGGCTAAGAAGAAAGTAGTTTTTAACTCTTATAATTAATATCATTATCGCTGTAAATTTAATTGTTGATTATTAAAAAGTGTTTGTTCGATAGAAACTGGAGCGTTCCATAGTTGGATGTATCTTCAATAGTTTAAATGCATGTCAGACATTGTAGCGATTATCCCAGCCCGGTCTGGCTCTCGAGGCATTTCGGATAAGAATATAAGGTTGTTGCGGGGCCATCCGTTAATCGCGTATTCGATTCGAGCAGCCATATTGACGCCGACTATTGATCGAGTAATCGTATCGACTGATTCTAAGGAATACGCGGCGATTGCGCGAAAGTATGGTGGTGAAGCGCCATTTTTAAGACCCAAAGATATATCGGGGGATAATTCGACGGATCTAGAATTCGTCGACCATGCGTTAGTCTGGCTTGATCAAAATGAAGGAATTATTCCTAAGTTAATTGTCCATTTGCGCCCGACAACACCCCTTCGAGATCCCCGGATAGTAGAAAAAGCTATTTCTACTATATGCAACGATATACCCGCGACCGCATTACGTTCGATACATGAAATGTCTAACCCCGCGTACAAATGCTTTGAGCTTGTAGACAACTATTTAGCTTGTATATGTAACCAATCTACGGATATAGAGCCTACTACCCTCCCTCGCCAAAGATTTCCAACAACGTACGAGCCAAATGGCTATGTTGATATTCTTAAGACCGATTTTTTAATGAGTAGAAAAAAAATACATGGGCACCGAGTTATCGGTTTTCAAACGCCTCGAGTAGCGGACATCGATACTCCTGCCGACTTTGATTATTTAGCCTATCAAATTAGCAGAAATCCGGAGTTTCTCCATAATTTCTTTTCGTAAACGGGCTAGGGGATAGGCAACTATTTCAAATATCTGCCCCTAATGAAACGCGGCACTAGTATGGATATTTATTTTTTAGAGGAGATTGGCTTCCAGCATTTGTCAATCGATCGATTCCTTCCGGAAAAAATTACTTTACGAGATGGACATCCTGCCTTGCTTTGGTTAGACACCGAGACTAACCATGGTGTTCTGGATGCGGAATATTGGGTTCCAGAGAGCCACTATGAGCATAATTACCGTTCGGCGGCAAGCGGCAACTATGATGGAGAACGTTCCACACCAGAATACCATGTTGAAAGTTACAGAAGTCTCGATAAGCAGCAATTTAGTCGAGTGGCACCCCTATTGCGACCCGATTCAAAGGTGTTAGAAATAGGATGTTCCTACGGGGGGGTATTGAAGGAGGTAGTACGATTTGGTGTTGACGTTTGTCATGCGGTTGAGCCCAATAAGGAGGACGCACGGTTTGTTAAATCCTCTATCCCAGAGGTCAATTTAATTGAAGACCTATTTCTCGATGCGGATTTGCCGGAAAGCTACTACGGTGTGATCTTGAGTTTTCAAGTTATGGAACATGTTCCTTCGCCAAGACGTTTTCTGGAAAAGATACATGCCTTGCTCAAACAAGGGGGATCAGTTCATATTGAAGTACCAAATCATAATGCAGCATTGCTTAGAAATTATAAGGAAGCAAGGCACTCTATTTTTTATTATCACAAACACCACATACATTATTTTTCTGTTCAATCACTAAATCGCCTATGCCATCTTTGCGGTTTCAAAGGTGAAGTGACTACAGATTCTATATATCCATTTTTTAATCATGTCTATTGGCATTTTAATAAGAAACCACAGAAGACTGCCGCTGTAGCCTTGAATACACCCGATCCGGCGGATAATTTAACTGACGCTGGTCGATCTATTAATGAGTTTTATAAAAACGTAGAAATGGAATATGGAAAATTAGTGAGGCAGCATGGGGTGGGAGATATTCTCATTTGCCAAAGTACAAAGATTTAGAGCTCGTTCCGACTTAGACAGAATGGTCACTTTGAGCGTGTAAAAAATGGCGCCTGAGATAGGCATTATGCAGGGAAGGCTTCTTCCGATGCTTGGCGACAGGTATCAGGGATTCCCTGGGGGAAGGTGGCAGAAGGAATTTGCATTGGCGAAGCAAGCAAAATTAAGTTGCATTGAATGGGTTTATGATGACGATACGGAGAATATTAACCCGATAGGGTCGGAGTCTGGTATAGAAGAAATCTCTAGGTTGGTCGATAGTACCGGTGTCGAGGTTCGATCCCTTTGCGGAAATTATTTCATGGTTAACCGCTTAGTTGGTTGGGATGGAACGTTAAACAAAGATGCTATAACAAAATTTAACTGGCTTGTAAAAACAGCAAAAGAAATCGGTGTTGTTTATATTGTGCTCCCTCTTTTGGAAGAATCAACACTGTCAACCACGGCCGAAATTGAAGGAGTTATTACTATGGTTGATTCATTACTCCCGAGCCTTGAATTGACGGGTATTGAGCTTCTTCTGGAGACTGATTTGTCAGCAGAAAAAATAAAAACAGTATTAGAGGAAGTCAATCATTCATTAATTGGTATTAACTACGATATCGGAAATAGTGCGTCAATAGGATATAAACCGGTAGATGAACTCAGAACACTTTCACACTGGGTCAGGGGTGTACACGTCAAGGATAGAGTTTATCAGGGGGGCACGGTTCCACTCGGGTGTGGTGATGCTGATTTCGGGACGTCCTTCCGGATGCTTCTCGCGAACGGATTTGATAGGTGGTTCGTTCTAGAAGCAGCAAGGAGAAAAGATATATCGGAATTTATGGCCGCGGAGGTAAATCGTAAATTTGTGGAAGATCATCTAAATTTGTTAAGTAGAGAAAAAACCATTTATTCTTAAAACTTATTCTAGTGACGAAAGTACTGTTTATTGGATTGGGCTCGATCGGGCAGAGGCACCTGCGTAATTTGCGTCATCTTTTGGGTGACAGTGTTGAAATAATCGCGTACCGTGAACGCCGTACCGTACCAATGCTGAATGATCAACAGGAGGTCATTGAGAATCGGTCAATTAGTGCAGAGTACCAGTTACGGGAAATTAATACACTTGACGAAGCTCTTTTAGAAAAGCCCGATATAGCATTGATTGCAAATCCGAGCAGCATGCATGTTGAGACGGCAATTAAGGCTGCTGAAGTTGGATGCCATCTTTTTATTGAAAAGCCGCTTGGCGTCCAACACGAAGGCGTAGTTGAGTTGATCGAATTAGTAGAAAAGAGACGTCTGGTTTCTTTTGTTGCTTATCAATTTCGTTTTCATCCAGGGTTACAGAAGATTTTTCGTTGGCTGCAGGAGCAAAGAATCGGAAAGCTGATTTCAGCCCATATAGTAAACGGGGAATATTTACCAAATTTCCATCCGTATGAGGATTACAGAGTGAGTTATGCAGCACGTAAAGATCTTGGTGGAGGATGTATCCTTACGCAGATCCATGAGTTCGACTACATATATTGGCTATTCGGTATAGCGCGTCGAATTTTTTCAATTGGCGGTCAATTAAGCGACTTGGAGCTTGACGTAGAGGATGCTGTAACGATACTCATGGAATGTAGATTTCGCCGGGCAGTTCTCCCAGTTAGTCTTTGCTTGAATTATGTTCAGTCGCCACCAAGACGTACTTGCACGATTATTGGCACTGAGGGAAGAATTGAATGGGATTTTCTTACAGGAAGGCTAGAATTACAGTCTTCCGAATCTGACAGTGTTGAACTGTATGATTTTTCATATTTAAACAGAAATGATCTGTTTCTATTTGAGCTAGAGCATTTTCTCCAGTGCGTCTCGGATAAATCGGATCCGTTAGTCAATCTTCGTTCTGGTTACGAAAGCCTTCGGATGGCGTTAGCGGCCCGTGCTTCCCTAGAGAGCGGGAAAGTGCAGATTTTGAATTGATACTAAGACAGAGATTACTGTAGTCCGGGGAGTATTGATTTCGTCGGACGGGCATTCGAATTCAAAACCCAAGTTACGCCGAACGATCTCTACGCTCACGGTTTT
>ERZ651768.651-NODE-651-length-26007-cov-4.161627_pt1 | contig 26007 bp, 26 predicted proteins | sample MGYA00514754_ERZ651768 | MGnify/ENA metagenome assembly ERZ651768
ACAAGCTCAGGCTACCGCCGTCCAGCGCCCAGGTGTCGCAGGTGTCGCACAGGGCCCAGGTGTCGTTCCGGCAACTGAGGCCATCGTCGAGGAAGCGGAAGAAGACGAAGTGGAAATGATCACGGAGGAGAAGAAGAAGCTGGTGATGGACTTCGGGCTTGGCAAGAAACAACCTGAACGGGTGACCGTTGAGGTTTTGAAGGACTTGATCGCCGAGAAACCAGAGAAAATGAGCCAGGCTGCCCGAAGTTGGCTGTTGTCCGACGATGACTCTGCGGGTAACTTGTAACGCCCAATGGCCCAGACGGCGACACCAACGGAGACCGGCTTAACCCAGGTGCAGAAACTGGCGGCCCTGATGATTCTCCTGGGGGAGGACGCGGCAGGGATTATCCTTAAAACATTCGATAAGAATGAGCGCGAGCAGGTTTGCGCAGAGATGGCCAATCTGCCCATGCTCAACCTGGATGAGCAGCAGAAAATACTACGCGAATACACCGAGAGGGCTGTCGAGGCCATCTCCTCCCTGGAGGGTAGCGAGGAATACACCAAGAGAGTGCTCGAAAAGGCGGTTGGCATGTTTGAGGCAGAGGAAATCATTGGCCGTGTCTCGATGAGCCGCACCTCGGTGGCTGCGATGCAGCAGATCATCGACATGGATCCGCTTGGCATCACCAACCTGATCAAGGAAGAGCAGTCCCAGACAATTTCGCTTGTGTTGAGCTATCTGCCTCCAGCCAAGGCGGGGGACGTGCTGCTTCGTCTTCCGGAATCGGTTCGCGAGACCGTGGTCGAGCGCTTGGCCAAGCTGGAGCCAACCCCGATTGAGGTGGTGGAAACCCTTGGACGGACATTGTCCAAGAAGATTGGTGATAAGATCACGCGATCGCTTAACCAGACGGGGGGATACCAATCAGCCGCCACGCTTCTCAAGAACATGGCCAAGGACTCTCGGGATGAAATCCTGAACAACATGGATGAGCGAATCCCCGACTTGGTTCGGGAGATCAAGTCCAAGATGTTCACTTTTGACGACTTGGCGGATCTCGACAACCGGGTGTTGCAGAAAGCCATGACGCAGGTCGATGCCGACAGACTGCCCTTGGCATTGGCCGCCGCCACCGATCGCGTCCGGGAAGCCCTACTGGGTGCCATGTCCAAGCGTGCTGCCGAAAGCGTCCGGGAGGAGATGGAAAATCTCGGCAAGGTCAAGCTGGCGGACATCAATGCAGCCCAGGAATCCGTCGTGGGGGTGATACGGGAGATGGAGGACTCCGGGGAACTGGAATTATCCTGACGAAACGATGATCGAGCTGGCGGAGCAGCAAAAAGGGGATATCGTTGAACCGTCGAATGGCGGTCTGAAAGATGTGCGTATTTCAAGTGAGAGTTCACCTTTTCGACATGTGGAGGTTCTTTCCCAGGAAGATCTTCAGTTAACGGAACAGGCGGCATACGAGCGGGGAAAAAAGGAGGCTGAAGCCAACCTTCAGCAGCAATTGGACCTCATGAAGGCGGAGTATGCGACCGAGAAAGACAAGGAACTCGCAGATTTTTGCGACAACATCAGAAGTGACCTGGGGGGGCAGGTGCCCAAGATTCTCGAATCGCTCGAGAAGCATGTCATCAATCTAGCGGCCGACATTGCCATGAAAATCGTGGCCGACTTGCCTATAGACAAGACCATGGTGGAACGTGTCGTGAAGGATGCCTTGGCCAAGGCCGAAAAGGAGGCAGAGATCGTGGTGCTTCTGCATCCGGAGGATTTGGATTTGCTGACGCAGGGGGATTCGGAGTTGCTGGACGAGTCTCACGGTGCTGGGGAAGTTCTATTCAAGGCATCCTCTGAGGTCACACGCGGCGGTTGCCTGCTGGATACCCATTACGGGATAGTGGATGCGCGGAGGGAAACCAAGGCCGATCTTCTCAAACAGGCGGTAACGGCATGACTCACCCGGCCAATGAAGGATTGATCGGCTCCAAACTGATCGCACGCGTTCAGTCGGGGTTGACAGATCTTCAACTGGTTCAACATAGAGGGAAGGTTATTCAAATCATTGGCCTGGTCATCGAGTCACAGGGGCCAAGAGCGGCGATCGGCGAAATCTGCAAACTGGAGTCTGCTAATAATCCAGACGGGATCATGGCCGAGGTGGTCGGTTTCAGAAACCAGAACCTGCTCCTGATGCCGCTTGGCCAAATGGAGGGAATCTATCCGGGGTGTGAGGTGCTTGCCACCGGGTCTTCACTGAGGATTCCGGTCGGAGAGGAACTGCTCGGAAGGGTTTTGGATGGATTAGGCAATCCACTGGATGGATTGCCGGCGCCTTCCAGGTTTGAATCCACCGATTTAAAACTATCTGCACCACACCCCCTGACTCGGGCCCGAATCGATCAAGCCTTTCAGACTGGCATCCGCGCAGTAGATACGTTCACGCCGATTGGTATCGGCCAGCGAATGGGCATCTTTTCAGGCAGCGGAGTGGGCAAGTCCACGATGCTTGCCATGATGGCCAGTCGCGGGGATGCAGATGTCAACATCATCGCCTTGATTGGTGAACGCGGACGCGAGGTTCGTGAATTTATCGAGCGTGATCTTGGCGAGGAAGGGAGAAAAAAATCCATCGTCGTGGTGGCGACTGCCGACGAACCGGCGCTGGCCCGGGTCAAGGGCGCTTTCCTTGCGATGGCCATGGGGGAATATTTCAGGAGGCAAGGCAAGAAGGTGCTAATGATGATGGACTCGATCAGCCGGTTTGCGATGGCCCAGCGCGAGATTGGGCTGGCGATTGGTGAACCTCCCTCCTCACGCGGCTATACACCATCGGTTTTTGCGCTGTTACCCCGTTTGCTTGAAAGAGCCGGCACGGATGAAAAAGGGAGCATTACGGGGCTTTTTACGGTTTTGGTCGAAGGGGACGACATGAATGATCCCATAGCGGATTCAGTGCGTTCGATCTTGGATGGCCACCTGGTTTTGGCCCGTGAACTGGCGATGCAAAATCACTATCCAGCCGTCGATATACTCCAAAGCAACAGTCGCTTGGCCCGGGATTTGCTATCGACTGAACAACTGGAAAGATCCGGAAAAGCACGTGATTTGCTGGCAATTTACCAGAAAAATCAAGATTTAATTAACATTGGCGCGTATCAGGCGGGCTCCAACCCGAGGGTGGATGCCTCCATACGAGCCAATGATCCGTTGATGAGTTTTTTGAGACAAAATATGGATGACGCCCCACCGGCCGACTCGAACTGGGAGCAGCTTGGCCATGTACTGACACAGGCGTATCCCCCTCAAAAAGAAGGGGTCAGTGAATCCCGTTCAGTTAGTCCAACAACAGCAGAGACATGAAGCCATTCCGTTTCACATTGGAAAGCGTTTACCGCCTGCGGCAGGATGCGGTTGATCGGGCAAACGATCATTTGGCTCATGAGATGTTGCAGTTGAAGCGGGAACAACAGAATGTTGACCAGATTAAGGAGAGAATAGAACAGGCCCGCGAAGGGTTTCGGGAAGCCATGTCGAGTGGTGCTCAATCAGGGTTGATCGTTCAGTTGCGACAATTCATGGTCTCCCTTGAGCAGGAAAGAACAAATCGACAATCAACCCTTGAAGCATACCAGGCGAGGGTAGACGCATGTCAAAAGGCCTTGATTGTGGCCAGGCGGAAACTGGAAACCATGGAAAAAATCAAAACCAAGCGCCTAAGGGAGCATGAGGCAAAATGGTCCAGTGAGGAACAGAGGGAATTGGACGAGTTGATGGTTCGGGGGAGTGCCAGTGATTTGCGGGTGGATTATGCATAACCGATGAAGAAACTGATCGTCCCAATTATCATCGCTCTCCTGATAGTCGCAGGGATCGCTGCTGCGACCAAGTTCTGGGTTATGCCAGTCCTTGAGGAATACGCGCAGGGCAAAGCCGATGCCATGGTTCAAGCAGGGGCGGAACTGCATGAGGTGACGCAGGAACACACCGAGACCCCGACTATAAGTTTTGATGACCCAGGGGCGACTCCGAAAGAAAACCGCTTAAACGCTGATCAAATCCAAAGCATGGTTACATCAGGTGCGATGACGTTTGACAACCCCGATGTGCACACCCTTATGCTCGAGTTGCAGAGACGCCTCGGGGATGTGCAGAAACGCGAGGATCGGATTGTCAAAATCGAGACAGAGTTGAGCCTGAACTGGAATAATCTTTCCAATCTAACGAACGAGATTGCCCAGGCGCGCACGAATCTGAGCGACAAACTTTTGGATGCCGTTGATCTGATCAGGCGGACACAGGAGGCCGGTTACCGGTCGCGCGCCCAAGTGCTCACCAATATGCCTCCGGCCGACGCAGTGATTACTCTGCGTCAGGAGGCGGATTCCAAGGAGATCGCCAAGCTGCTTTTTTTGATGGGGGTAACGGAACAGGCTGCGTTGATCAGTGAGTTGAACAAAGGGCCTGAAGAAGACCAGAAACTGGCTTCGGAAATACTCAATGAGTTTAACAGAATCGGGCTGGAATCGGCCGAGGAGGAGCAGAATCAGTGAAATTGGAAGTCTTTCTGCCTTCACAAGCCAAGCCAGATTTGAATGCAAAACCTGGCTTATCCAGTTCGGCGCAGGGAGATGTCAGTGGGGGGAAGAACAGTTCGTTTTTGCAGATCCTTCGGCCGAAGACCGGGTTAAGTGACAAGCCTGTCAGCAATGATCGAGTTGAATCGAAGACGAAAGTCTCCGGAACGGCCCTGCACCATACGGCGTCAACCGGACGGCCATCAAGGAAGCCAAACAGAAAAACAACGGAGCTTTTTGACGAAACAGTGGCGCGCCCCAGCCAAGCACTTAAAAAATCGAAAAAGCAGTCCGAGGAGCAGTCTGCGCCGACTGTGACGCTTGGCCAAGCATCACAACACGTCGTTTCGAAAGCAACGTTGAAATCCTCGAAGAAACAAACAGGGAGCTTGTCAGGCAATTCGCCCAAGACAAATTTTTCCAGTGTTGGAAATGGGCAAGCGGATAAGGCATCCCGGAAGGTTGCCGCAGGAGATTTGTCAACGGTAAGCGCGAAACAGGAGACCGGTTTAAAACTGCAGAAAGCATCCACGCTTAATGCCCATGGAATTGCATTTGGAGTTGAGAAAGGGGCGAAAAACACGGCAAAAACCGAGCCGGTTTCCGATAAGAAGAACAACCCGCTTGCGAGGGGCAAGATTGTCCAGAAAACGAGGGCAAACTCCCTGCCGTCATCTGCTGGCAGCAAGTCAGACACACTAAGGGCTGGTGCTGCAACAGATAGAATTCAAAACAAACGAGCCTCCGGTATTGCTGCCATTCCAAAGGCTCCAAACAGGTCGGCTGGCAATGGTGCGCGCATCAGCGAACGCATCTCTAAGACTAAAACGACCACTTGGGTTTCTGTGCCTGACCCGATAACGGCTAAAAAATCGATTTCTCCGGAGAGGATTGTTCAGGGAGCATCCTCAACCCCGCCGCGTCAAATCAATAAAACTGTTTCAAGTCCGGGTGAACAGAACGACCCGTACGGCAAGGCTAACGTAACCAAGTTGGCGAAATCGACGAGATTGCAGCGAATCGTCGGCAAGGCGGAGGATGATAAAACCCAAAATGCTCGCCTATTGCCTGAATTGAAACCAAGCAAGGCGGCCAACCTTCAGTCTGCTTCCTCGAGTGTCAACTCTATAGCCAGGCGGAGTGAGAAATCAGAGGCGATCAAATCTTTTTCAAGCAAAGATGTGCTGAATCGTGGAGCGCAAGATAGAAAAACAGCCACCCACTTGAAGCCGCCAGCCGCCCAAAATCCGCAGCAACTTGAAAAGGTTAGTCCGACCCAATCCCAAAAGTACCCGGTGAATGGGGTGAAAATTAAGTCTGATGCTCCCAAGCAGGCCAACATTCACTCCTCAACATTAATTGAGAAAACTGCCAAGGGTAATCAATTCCTGGGGCCCGACGCCGCAACCCGACGCCTGGCAATACCGCCGTCGCGTGAACGAATCCCGAATCAAAATAGGCCCTCTGCTCCTGATGTTCGCTATCCAGTTAAGGAGTCGATGCGGCAATTGAATGTGTTGGAAACTCAGGAATCCAAGGGCAACTCGCCTCACGGCACTTCGGTTCAACTTACTGGTCTGCAGACGGTTGCAGCTTCTAAAATCAACCCTGTTTTAACGGGAGAAAAGCAAAAGAAAACGTTCAAGGTTGCGGCCAAGCCCAGGCAGCATCCCCGCGGGTTGGGTCAGGCTGCGTCTGTCAGAAAAGCGGCTAAAAGTACCATTGCCCAAGCCAAGGCAGATGCCGGAGGTGCCAAGGCAAACGCCGGTGGCATGGAAGATGCTTTTTTGAAACTGGACATGAACTTGGCTCGAAAAATGGAGCAACTTGGCAGCCCGAGGCAGAATTTGCCTTATGCGGGGCAATTTGCTTCTAGGGAAGTCAGGAATCATGCGTCAGTCGCTGCAGAAATGATTGAAGCAGGGCGTTCAGACTTGGGTCATATCAGGGATATTGCAGTTCGAAATGATTTTGCCAACCGCTTGAATCAGGCAGACGTTGATTTGCAATCGCTTCAAGCCAAATCGACTCAAACGAAAGGGCAGACTTCAGTGAATGCCATAGTGTACCGTCAGGTCATGAGCGCTGTGGAGACATTTCGGGGGATGAACACGAGTCGGTGGGCGATGACCATCGAGCCGTTTCACAATCTTCGCATCCAGCTCGATCTTCGCATGTCGGATTCACAACTTGTGGTGCAGGCCAAGTTGGAACGTGGGAGCCAGGCCGTTCTTGGAAACGGTTGGAGTGAGCTTCAGGCTTCTCTGGCAGAGAAGGATGTTGACTTGAGGTCGTTGATAACAGGCAGCCAAAAAGAGGGTCACAGCTATATGTCTGGCGGGAAGAACGAGCGCCAATCCGATGGCAGCAACCGGGATGAAGAATCGTGGTTCTCCGAGGAGTTGAGCGAGTTGCTAGCAGAATTTGAGAAAGAGGCGCAGGTGCCAGGGAAGGCCAAGCGGAACAGGAGAAAAGCAAGGATGGCAGAGACAAATTTTGAAAGCTGGGCATAGGTCATGATTCCAGGACTCAGTCCCAACAGTGACATTAGGTATACTCCGCTGGAAAGCGGGAATCAGATTGAATACCGCTCAGCCAAGAAGGTTCTGGATCAGGAGGATTTCCTCAAGCTGCTGATCACGCAGTTTTCGACACAGGATCCACTGAATCCCGTTACTGACACGGCATTCATCTCCCAGATGGCAGAGTTCACAACCTTGGAAAACGCCAAGGAAACCCAGTCGGAGATTGTCAGATTAAGACAGCAAAGCGCCAACCAAGAGGCCATCTTGATGATCGGGAAGCAGGTTGAACTGCTTTCGGGAGATGACGGCGATATTATTTTGGGAACAGTGAGCAAGGTGCTCATCGATTCAGATGGCCCGAAGTTGGTTGTGGATGGTTATCCGTATTCCGTCGACAAAGTTGTCGCGATCAAAGATGCAGTATCTTTCTCGCAAGAATCCCCCGAGCAGGAGGGATCCGGGTAGGCGTTCAAAAAAAGTTTAGCTAAATAAAATAACATACAACTCAAATGATCCGATCACTTAATACTGGCGTTGGAGGAATTAAAAATTTCCAAACCAGCTTGGATGTCATAGCAAACAATCTGGCCAACCTGAACACCGTGGGATTCAAGGGCGGGCGGGTTGATTTTGCCGAGGCACTGACGCAAACGGTCCGCGCATCCACTCCTGATGAGGGCAATACCAGCGGCACTTCTAGTGTTGCCGTTTCCAATGGTGTGGCAACCAACGCTGTAACAACTCTCTTCGGGCAAGGCGCCATAAACCAGACCGGGAAAATAACGGATCTTGCCCTGGCTGGAGACGGATATTTTATCGTCAAGAAATATGGAACAGCATCAATTGGCGGGAATAATGCAGCTGATGAAGGGGGCACAGGGGCCCAGGGGATAGCTCAGCCGGATTCAAGTGACAAGGGAGCCCCCGGGGGGATTTCGTTTGCAACCAGAGCAGGTGATTTTCGGTTGGATAAGAACGGCAACCTTGTCAACAACATGGGCATGCGGGTTCAAGGGATTTCAGACTACATCAACAACCCTGGGGAAATCGGGGACATCAAGTTTGATCGCGGTGAATTCATGGCATCGGTGGATGTTTTAAGGGGTTCGACAGACAACAAGACGATAGTGATGTCCAAGGCGCATGGCTTTAAGACCGGAAACATCGTCATATTCAAGTCTGACGGAGACATGCCCGGAAACGATCTTCAGGAAGCGACCCCATACTACGTGAGGGTTGTGGATGATAACAAGCTTTTACTATATGGAGATTTGCATAGCGCGTCCACGGATGCGTCAGTGGGTAATGAGATGGCCAAGAGCGTACCGGCTGACGAGGTGACCATAACCGGGATGAGAATCATCAAGAAACTTGCCTCATACGAGGGGGTTCACACGGTTGGTATAAATGAGGAGAACACAATCAGCTCGGAGATAGCCCACGGTTTAAAAGACGGGGATAATGTAAGGTTTTACATACCCAATTCGGTTAACATTACAGCTGGCACAATGATTTCGGTTGACGAAGATGGGGTGCAAATGCCCGAAACTGATGCGAACTTCAAAGGGAATTGGCAGTTTACGATCCCCATCGATGATTACTTGACTTCAATGACGCCTGACAAAGTGCTCAACTTTGGCACTGGCAAGGAATTGCTCGTTCAGTCAGCGGTTGTGTCAGATGTCGATCCAACCCAGTATATAATCACAGGTTCCGTTGCAGGAAGAGACCCTATGCCATCCCTGGCAGGGGAAACCAAGTTCACGATGGCGCCGCTCATGTCTCTGATAACGACCGTCGACATCAACAACATGGCATCGACTGGAACTGCCGATCAATGGTCCTTTAATCTGAATGCGGATGATTATTCTTCGTTGGCGCCTATTAAAGTGGGAACAGTGTTGAACTTTGGAACCGGCAAGGAATTGCGCATTGGCTCTATAGAGGAAGACATTCCGGTGCCTGGGCAGATAAAGCTGAGCGGTTCTGTCATTCTTGCCGAGTCGGACTTGAGTGGTATCACCAGGTTGAGTCATGAAGGATTCAATCCCTTAAGCAATCTTGACGACCAGGATTCTTCAGGCGGGTTTAGCCAGACGTTTTATGTTAGCGTCAAGGGCGAAAAAGGTTTCACCATTCATAATTCGTCTGAGGATGCCTTTTCAAGGCTTCGTGCCGTAAAGATTGAAAGCGGGTCCCTGTTTAATTCTTCGCTCGTCAAGGTCGCGGTGACAACGACAGCACAGATTCAAAACGTGAACGTGGACACCGCCGGGCGTGTGAATGTCATGCTGACAGACGGGACGCAATATACGCGTGGGCAAATTCTGCTGCGTAAGTTCACCAACCAGCAGGCATTGGACAAGGAAGGGGGCAACATGTACTCGAACTTGGCGAATGCCGGGGTTTCCGAATGGAGTTCCCCGGGGAGTGATGGATTCGCCCGGATTGAGGCGGGTGCATTGGAGTTGTCGAATGTAGATGTCGCCAAGGAATTCTCGAAGTTGATCACAACCCAACGCGCTTTTCAGGCTAACGCCCGAATGGTGTCGGCCAGCGATCAGATTCTCCAGGAACTTCTTCGGTTGAAACGATAAGCCTAAACACTCATAATCCTGCTGCCGCTTGACTTGCGCGCGGCAGGAATCCTGAAAAAAATGGCAGAACCCAATCCACAACCTGAAGCAGAGGCCGCACCTGCTGCGCCGCCGTCAAAAGGTGGTGGCATCATGGGGCCCATTATCGCCGCAATCATTATTGTTGCGGGTATTGCTGGTGTTTTCAATTTCATGGTAGTGCCGGCTTTAAAACCCCCTGATAAGGAAACGCCAGCAGACCTAAGTGATGATGCTCACCATGAGGAAGGAGGGGGGCACGGTGATTCTCATCAAGGTGATGGAGAGGCGATTAAAGTACCCTTTGAACTGGGGGAATCAATTCTTGTTAATATCAAGGGTGACAACAACAAGGTACTAAGCGCAAAGGTAGGGTTTCTTTTAAGGACTACCATTAAAGGCGCACACCCAGAGGACCAGGTAAAGTTAATGGAGACTCATTTAGGCAAATTCAAATCCATGCTCGTTGCTGCAACACGTGGGTACTTTGTTGAATTAAATGAAGATGACTTAAAAGTCCCAGAAGATGTTCATATGCAGCAATTAAAAATAAAACTTAAATCCACTTTCCATAAGATTCGTAGCTATGACCATGAATTGATCAAGCTTCTCAAGGAGGATCCTGTGGAGGAGGTGTTTCTGCCTTACTTTACGCACCAATAAGGTCTAACTTAACGATGGTTGCCCCTGAAACCATGGATGATATATCAGAAACCAGCCCTGAAGGGTTGGTTGAAGTTTTTCGTTATCGTGGTGAGAAGATCGGGTTGCCCGAAGAGGCGATAATACCGTTTACATTTGGCCAAGCGGCCAGTCTTTCGTCATCAGACCTTCATCGATTTCGCACGCATAACACGGCCGTTGCCCGTGCCATGGCAGCCCGACTGTCGCAATTTGTCCGTGCCGAGTTTTCCATGGAACTGGAAGAGGTCTCGACCATGACCTTCCAGAAATATACGGACAACGCTCCAACCCCGTGTCATCTGGTGTTATTCAAGGTGGAACCGCTGCAGGGCATTGGTGTTCTGGACTTTGCTCCTTCGCTGGGATTGGTGCTGACCGACCGTATGCTCGGCGGGATTGGGGCCATGGTTGACCCGGACAGGCCGTTGCGTGAAGTTGAACATTCCCTCATTGACCAAGCCTCACAAATTCTGCTTCAGGAGTGGGCGGAGAACTGGAAGACCCGTGAAATACTTATTCCGCGTTTGTTGGGATTCGAGAATAACCCCAAATTTTTGACAATCTGTGATCCTGATGAGGAGGTGAAGGTGTTGAAGTACACCGCCACCATGGGGGACGTGTTCGACCGGCTTCAGCTTGTTCTCCCTGTGAAAATGAGCGAGCCGTTGATTCAACAACTGACGGCAGACACCGATGTGAAAAAGAAGGATGCCGCAAGCAAGAAGAGCCTGATGCCCACATGGAATACAGCCTACGACGGTGTCAAGTTGCACGTTTCCGCGGTATGGGATGACGTTGAAATGCTCAGCAGGGATCTTTTGGATTTCAAGGTGGGCGACTTTCTGCCGTTAAAATCTGATTCGTTTGACAGGGTGGAGGTTCGACTGGCTGATCGTCCGAAGTTTATCGGGCGACTCGGGAGTGCGGCTAAAAAATCCGCTGTGGAAATCACAAAGTACATTGGAAAATAAATTAAATCTTCGCCATGCCAACGACTGCTGAAAATCAAAACACCATGGAATTCCTTCTTGATGTCCCGGTGAAACTCACCGTGGAGCTTGGGAATTGTGAAATGACCATGAAGGATCTGTTGCAGTTGGGGATTGGTGCCGTCGTGCAACTGGACAAGCTAGCGAATGACCCGATCGACATTTTTGTTAACCAGAAACTTGTGGCGCGAGGGGAAATAGTCATTGTCGAGGATAATCTCGGCATAAAAATCACCGAAGTTTCAACCGGGAGTGGCCAAGCGGAGGAGGAGTCGCCGGCGCCCGATTCTACTGAAGAGGTGACGTGATGCCGGCTTGGCGGTTATCCGCGGTCTCGGTAATTGCACCTGCTCTTCTTCTTATGGGGCTTGAGGCAGAGGCGAACTCGGGAGGCGTTGAGGCTGCCAGCACCTTGGGAGGAAGTGCCTTGGCGGCGGGACCGGGCATTGGTTTGGAGTCGTTGGTGCAACTTATCGGGATGTTGCTTCTGGTTCTTGGCCTGTTTGCGGCCTTCGCCTGGGCTGTAAAGCGGTGGAGACTGTTGCCCCAGTTGCGGGGTGGCCAAAATCGCCTGCAAATCCTCGAAGTCAGATCCCTTGGCCAGCGTAATTCGCTCATGGTGGTGGGTTACGGGGAACAGCGGTTTTTAATCGGGACAAGCAGTGCGGGACTCCAACTGCTCAGCCAACTGCCGGAGGAAGAAAACTCCCATACCCAAGCGGACGGCGGGGATGCTGAAGAGACCGCAGACGAAGGGCATGAGACGAAGGAACCCGAACGCGGTTTTTTGTCCGAGATGAACCGGCACATCGGGAAGGAGGGTGCATGACGCTCCGCTTGGGCAAGCGACTGTTTTCCTCTCTCCTCTTCCGAAGGAGCGCCAGGTTACGTGCGCGACTGTTGCTATTGGGGTTGGTTTTCTGGGTTGGCGAATCGAGTCTTCAAGCCCAGACGACAGCAACCAACACCCTTGGTTTCAATTTTCAACTGCCAGACAACCCGCAGGAATTTGACTTAAGTATTCGCATTGTCATCTTCTTCACGCTCCTGTCGATTGCGCCGTCGCTCATGATCATGATGACCTGCTTCACACGGATCGTGATTGTCCTGTCATTCTTGCGCACGGCACTTGCATTACAGCAGGCACCAAGCAGCCAGTTGCTCATAGCGTTCTCCCTCTTTCTGACTTTTTTCATCATGGGGCCGGTTTTCGAGGACATCAACGACTCGGCGTTGACTCCCTATTCGGAGGGGCAAATCACAAGCCAGCAGGCCATCGATATTGGTGTAGACCGGATGCGCACGTTTATGCTGAAACAAACACGTCCAAAGGACGTGGAGTTTTTCCTGGGCCTTGCCCGCGTAGGCCCAACAACACTCGACAATGTTCCCTTGCGAGTGGTGATCCCCAGTTTTGTCCTTAGCGAAATGACGACTGCCTTTCAAATGGGGTTTTTCCTGTTTTTACCGTTTATATTGATCGATTTTGTGGTGGCCATTGTGCTGATGAGTCTTGGCCTGATGTTTCTGCCGCCCACCATGATATCGATGCCGATGAAGCTGTTGTTGTTTGTCCTAGTGGACGGGTGGACGCTTCTGGTTCGATCACTGGTAGATAGTTTCAATTATTAGCTGATTAGAATGAACGTTGATCAAGCAATAGATGTGGTAAAAAACCTGATGATGCTTTGCCTCAAGATGTCGCTGCCCTTATTGCTGAGTGCAATGATCATCGGCCTGTCGGTCAGTTTTTTTCAAGCCATCACTTCCATACAGGAACAGACGCTGACCTTCGTTCCGAAGGCCATGTTCATGGTTGTGATTTTTGTTATTCTCTTCCCGTGGATGACCAACACCATGCTCGATTACACGACTGAAATGTTCAACGCAATGTCCCAAATGGCACCGTAAACATTCTTACCCGGGCGACTGTTCTGTTGTGGAGTATCTTCTGCTAGTTTTTCTGATGTTTCTTCGGTTTGGGGGATTGATGCTGATCTTCCCACTTTTTATTATGGCGCGAATTCCAATCAAGGTTCGCTTGGCCATGGCGCTGATGATTGGCGTGGTATTAGCGGGCTATATTCCAACCGGACCGAACTGGCGTGCCGTGGGAATGGCGGAAATGGCAAGCATTGTTTTTTTTGAATTATGCTCAGGCGTGTTGATGGGGCTGGTTTGTCGAATGGTTTTTTATGCGCTGGAAATTGCCGGTCTACGCATTTCAACTGATTCTGGGCTTTTTATCACGATGAATTTTTCCGGGATGGAGGGGATTCCCCAGCAGGCTCCCAGTATTATTTTATTCCTTCTGGCCAGCATAATGATGGTCGCAATGGAGCTCCATTATTTCATCATTGAAGCGGTACAGGCGAGCTATCAATTTTTACCGATAGGCGGGGGTCAGTTTCATGGTGGAATAATTAATCACCTTGGAGGATTGATCGGAAAGGTCTTCCTCATGGGAGTGATGATTGCCGCCCCAGTCATGACGATCGGTTTTATGGTCAATTTTATAATGTCTTTGATGGGCAGGGCCGTGGCTAAAATTAGTGTCTTTTCAGAGAGCTTTGCCATTCGACTTATCTGCGGAATTGGCGTTTTCGGCGCAACAATTGCTGTTATGGCTGAGTACATTGCGAATTTTATTCGCACGATACCGAATAGTTTGGTGATCACAGCCCGCATTTTTGCGGGAAATTGAGAAAACCCCCCATTTTTGCATAGTTCTGGGATCGCAATGGCGATTATTCTAGGGCTCACATGGGTGGCCAATGGTATTATGGCTCAAGACAGCGATACTGGCGAAAAAACCGAGGAACCGACTGGAAAACGGATTTCTGAGGGAATTTCTGAAGGGCAGATCGCCAAAAGTCAAGATATCAACACCGCGGTGCTGTTGGCTACTGCCCTGCTTCTTTTAACACTATTGGGGCGCGGGATTTGGGAGAGTTTGCAGGCATACCTTATTCACATTTACCAAGATTTGGGCTCTTTAACGATGTCACCCGATTCTCTGAAAGGATACTTAACGGGATTTTTCCAGCTTTTGGGTGATATTGTTCTTCCTTTCATGATTGCAGCGATGTGCGTCGGAGTGCTGGCAGGCGGAACGCAAACCAAGTTTGCATTAACCCCCAAGGTGATTCAGATGAACCTGAACAAATTCAACCCGATCAAAGGATTCCGTAGAATATTCAGCTGGAAATCATGGGGTGAATTTGTGATTAACTTTCTTAAACTCTCATTTGTCGTTGCTTTGGTTATCAATGTGGTCTGGGAGGTGATAGGGCATCCAATTTTTCACCATGCATCCTACTTTGGCCAAGTTCTGACTTTTATTGTTGATGCTGGACTGGGCCTGCTCAAAAAGGTTCTTCTGGCCATGATCGTGATCGGTGCACTTGATTATGCGTACCAATGGTGGCGCACGCGTGAAGGCCTGAAAATGAGCACAAAGGACGTCAAGGACGAAACGAAGAACCAGGATGGTGACCCTCATTTAAAAGGTGAGCAGCGAAAGCGCCGGATGGGGATGATGCAGAAATCAATTTGGGAAGAGGTGCCCGAGGCCGATGTGGTGGTTACAAACCCAGCTCACCTGGCCGTTGCGCTGAGGTACGATCGCGAGACGATGAAGTCGCCAAAGATTGTTGCCAAGGGTGCGAGGTATAATGCGCTGATGATTCGGGAAATCGCGGAAAAGAACGGTGTGCCATTGGTTGAGAACAAGCCGTTGGCTCAGATGCTCTTCAAATTTGGGCGCGTCGGAAAAGAAATCCCGTTCCAGTTGTTCACTGCGGTTGCAGAAATTCTTGCCTACGTATACAGGACCAATCGTTTCCGCTATTTCAAACAGGGCAGGGAGCTGCCCGCATAGGTCATGGCAGGGGAAGATAAAAACATAAAAAGAGTCTGGGACTTCAGCGACCTCGCGCTGGTGTTCTTTATGTTTGGCACCCTGCTGGTGCTGATCATTCCTGTCCACCAGATCATGATGGACATGCTGCTTGGGGTCAGCCTGGCTCTTGCCCTGCTGATCCTGCTGGTGATTTTGTTCCTCAAGAACCCTTCTGACTTCAGCGGGTTTCCAACTTTGTTGCTGATATTCACATTGTATCGACTCGGGCTAAACGTTGCGTCGACGCGCTTGATTTTGTCCGAGGCTGATGCCGGTGACCTGATCGATGCTTTCGGAGAGTTTGTTGTCAGCGGGAGTTTTGTTGTTGGGATCGTGATCTTCCTGATTTTGACAGTCATCAATTTCGTCGTGATCACCAAGGGGGCGGGACGCATTGCCGAGGTGGCAGCCCGTTTCACGCTCGATGCCATGCCCGGAAAGCAGTTGTCCATCGACGCTGAGCTGGACAAGGGTTACATCACGGTGGAAGAGGCGATCGAAAAACGCCGAAACCTGCAGCAGGAGGCTGATTTCTACGGGGCAATGGACGGTGCCAGCAAGTTCGTGCGGGGGGATGCCGTGGCCGCCATTCTCGTCACGCTCGTGAATATCGTTGGTGGATTGGCCATAGGTGTTTTTCAAAACGGCATGCCGGTTGGCGAGGCGCTGGAGACGTATACACGGCTGACCATCGGGGATGGTCTTCTTTCACAGGTTCCGGCGATCATTACTTCCACGGCGGCCGGTGTTCTTGTGACCCGGGCGGCATCAAAACAGGAGCTTGGCCAAGACCTGGGCAAGCAGTTGTTTTTCTCGCAGCGCGTGATGAGCATTCTTTGCGGCACTATGGTCATCATGGCTATTGTTCCGGGATTCCCGATATTACCGTTCCTTGCTCTGGCTTCTTTGTTTGGGTTCATGGCGTATGGATTGCGAGAGGGCGGGATGCTCAGGAATGCATACGATGAAATGGACAAACAGGATGCAATGACCAGGAAGAAGGACGACGCCAAGAAGGAGGCTGCCGCAGGCGGGCCTGACGAGGCGCTGGAGAATCTCCTTCAGGTTGACACCCTGATGATCGAATTGGGTTACGGCCTGGTCGGCTTGGCCGATCCTGCGAAGGGAGGCGATCTCCTGCAACGGATAACCGGGGTGCGCAAGAGTTTTGCGCAGGAAATGGGATTCATCGTGCCCTCCATTCGCCTGCGTGACAGTCTGCAACTTGCTCCCAATCAGTACCAATTCCTTTTGAGGGGACAGGTGATTGCCGTGGGTGAAGTTATGCCGGGTCACTGGATGGCGATGAATACCGCGAACAGTTCCGTGGTTCTCAAGGGAGTGCCGACCACTGAACCGGTATTCAAGTTGCCAGCCACTTGGGTCGATGAAGTCGAGCGGCGAAACGCAGAGATGGCCGGCTACACGGTTGTTGATGCTTCGTCCGTCATGGTGACTCACTTGAGCGAGTCGGTGCGCCGGCATTCCTACCAGATTCTCACGAGGCAGGATGTCCAGGTACTGATGGACAATCTAAAGGATGAACATCCGGCGCTGATCAATGAGTTGATTCCGAACATGCTCAACATCGGGCAAATCCAAAGGATACTTCAAAACCTGTTGGCCGAGGTGATCCCGATTCGGAATCTCGTGGGGATACTTGAGCGTGTTGCTGACCACGCTGCAGCAACCAAAAACCCGGATGAGCTCTCAGAGCAGGCTCGGCGAGTCTTGGGTTCAGAAATCGTCAAGCCGTTCCTTACGGATGAGAACGAGGTGCGGGCAGTCACAATGGAGCCTTGGCTTGAAGAGGAGATCGCAAAGGGCCTGCAAAAATCCGCGACCGAGTCGGTGCTCTACATGGAGCCCAAACTTGCGCAGCACATGACGCATCACCTTGCAACCGCCGTTCAACCCATGATTGGCGCGGGCCAGCAACCGGTCGTGTTGTGCTCCACTCAGGTGCGGCTTGGCTTGAGACGCTTCTTTGCGGCCAATTTCCCGGAGATAGCTTTTATTGCCTATGAGGAGCTGCCTCCGAAAGTGGCGATCCAATCCACAACTGCAATTCCCGGTATGCCGTAAAATTGAATGAATAATATCAGGCGATTCACCGCACAAAACGCGGAGCAGGCTCTTGAGGAAGTGCACAACGCCCTTGGCCCGGATGCGATCATTGTCAATATTCGCAAGGCACCCAAGGGAGGGATAAACGGTCTGTTTCAATCGCCTCAGGTTGAAGTCTCCGCATTGGTGCCTGCAGCGCAGCGGGTTACGGCTTGGCAAACGCAACCTAATGTGCCGCTTAAAAAAGCGCCACAAAACTGCCAGCCAGAATTGCCGGCTCAGGGAGCCTCCGAAACCGGCTTGGGGTCGCATTTGAACTTGCTGGAGGACACGCCTATTGAAATTCCAAAGCCAAGTTCACCTGATGAAGACAAGATCGTTCCTATTTCTCCACAGGTTGAACCAACCGAACCCTGGAGGGCGGAACAAGTCTTGGAGAGTATCGGTATTCTCCCGATGTGCATTGAACGATTGACCCGCTTGGCCAAGCGGCGTTTTCCGCAATTTGAGGATGCGTCAGTCAGTGATCAATTGGCCCACATCCGGTTTTGTCTGCTCGACCTTTGGGGTGGGTTATACGCCGAAGCCAAAAAGGGCACGCGCTCAAGGAAACTCCTGGTCGGCCCGCCGGGTTGCGGCAAGACAACGGCACTATGCAAATGGATGACCCAAACCGTCTTAGCCAAGCGCAAACCGGCTCGAGTCTGGCGCTTGGACGGTCACTTGGCCAACACGGCGGAAATGCTAACCGTCCATGCGGAGATGCTCGATGTGCCTGTGGCCCGTGTGTGGAAGGTGGAGGAATATGTGGATTCAACCACGCAGTTTATAGACTTGCCGGGCGTGACGCCAAGCGACGCTGAAGGGATGAAGTCGCTGGTCTCACTGGCCAATGGGATTCAACCGGCCGAATGTCTCCTTGTTCTCAATTCAGCCTACGAACTGAATCATCTTATCGGCTTGGTTCGTTCCTTTAGCGATATTCCCATTAACGGATTGATCATGACCCACCTGGATGAAGAGACCAGGTGGAGCAAACTTTGGAACCTTTCCTTGGCGGTTGACATGCCAATCCTGTTTTGCACGGGGGGGCAAGAGATGCCTGGGGATTTCGTGGAGACAACGCCCGATGACCTGTTCCGCGCTGTCTTGAAGCACATCAAGCCGCACGCCACACACCAAACAGAAACGGCAACCCTTAACCAATTTATTATCAGGTGATTACGAGTATTTTTTCTGCATCCCATTAGCGTGAGATCGTCGAGCTAATCGAACCGTCATTTGGCACTGCTCCTGCTTTGAATTTGGCAGATGAATGTGAGTTTGTATCAGGCCGCTGCGGCGATGGACGCCTCGTCACGCTGGCAGGAGGCTGTTTCTGAGAACCTGGCTGAAGTTTCAAGGCCAGGTTTCAAGAAACATGAAATCTCATTTTTATCCATGATTGCAGGCAAGATGGAGAGGCCTGTGGAGTCGATTGTGACAACGACGAACGCAGCCGGGGACAAGGTTGAGTCGAGTGTCCTTGGTGAAAAAGCATTTCAACTCCCCAAGCCGAAATTGATGACCAATTTTCAGCAGGGTCCCATCAATCAGACAAAGATCAAAACGGATATCGCGCTTGTCGGGGGCGGGTTTTTACAGGTGCAGGATCAGCAGGGAAATACGTTTTACACGAGAGACGGCGAATTGAAACTGCTGCCCACAGGGCAGTTGGTAACAAAGGAAGGCTACAACACTGGACTGCAACTGAACGACCTCAACCAGTTGGAGTCCCTGGTCATTTCAAAAAACGGAACCGCGAGCCAGGCGGGCGCGGCGGCGGGACAGTTGCAGTTGGTGGCATTCAATGATCCAAACAAACTAACCCGGATTTCGGGGGCTTATTTTCGTGCAGATGATCCCAATGATCCGGGGACGCCGGTTGGGAATCTGACACCCGCCGATGAAGGGTACACGGAGGTGGAGCATGGCTTCCTGGAGCAGTCCAACAGCACCTCATTGTCTGAGATGACAAACCTGATCCGTTCCCTGCGACATTTTGAAGCGAATCAACAGGTTATTCGCGCGCACGACCAACGCCTTGGGCAAGCGATACAGGCTTTGACAAACACCCAGTAACATAACAAAAAAGATAAGACATGATTAGAGCATTATACACTGCGGCATCGGGGATGAACTCCCAGCAGATGAACCTAGATGTGATTGCCAACAACTTGGCCAATGTCAACACGACCGGATTCAAGAAGAGCAAGATCGAGTTTCAGGATTTGTTGTACGATACCAAAAAAATCCAGGGAGCGGAAGCCGGGGACGGACAGTTGACACCTGGCGGTATCCAGTTGGGACACGGGTCTCGTCCTGTTTCCACAAGCAAAGTCTTTACCACGGGCGATCTTGTCCAGACAGATGAACGGCTGGATGTGGCCATTGCCGGCGACGGATTCTTTGAGGTTCAGCTTCCGGGTGGAATCCAGGGTTATACCCGGGATGGAAGTTTCAAGGTCAGTGCCGACGGGGCGATTGTCACCAACGAAGGCTATCAAGTGGTCAATGCCATCCCCAACATCGGGGCTGAAGTTTCAAATATTGGAATCGCCAAGACAGGGGAGTACACCATGTTTGACCAGCAGGGGAACAACATCGGGGCCGGTCAGATCCAGATCACTCGTTTCATTAATCCAGGTGGATTGCAAAACATCGGCGGGAACATCTATCAGGAAACACCGGCGTCAGGTGTGCCGGAGCAGGGCAACCCCGGGCAAAACGGATTCGGCGGACTGGCCCAGGGCTACCTTGAGATGTCCAACGTGAAGGTGGTCGAGGAGATGGTAAACCTAATCAAGGCGCAAAGGGCCTACGAGGTCAATTCCAAGGCCATTCAGGCTGCCGACGAGATGATGCAGCGGAGTAATTCGATCAAACGATAACACCGGTTCGATATAACTGAGCGTGAAAACGCAATCCCAACACAAACCCTTGATTCATCGGGGTATTTCTACTGTTTTTATTGGCATGTTGCTTGCGCTTGGCCAAGCGGAGGCGGCGTTTACGCTGAAAACCAAATGCGAGGTCAGCGGGGACGGTGTTTACCTTTCCGACTTGGTTGGATCAAAAACGGGGGAAGCCATTCCGGCGATCATGATTGATGTGTCACCAAGTTGGGGGACGATACGCGAGTACTCATCGCAGGATCTGATTAAACTGATCAACGAGAAGGCGCAGGGTATTGAGGTTGTCAGCGATGAAGCCGACATGAAAACCAGCATTTCTCGCAGCAGCAGAGCGTTTGGTTCCGAGGAGGTTCTGGAGTTGCTACGTGCAGAATTAGTCAAGTCACCTGTTTTCAGACAAGGGGAATTGGAACTGGAGTCGATTCGGCCATGGAAGACCCTCTTAGTACCTGACGGCCCAGTGGAATTTAGAATGGTGTCAAAGATCAACTATCCGACATCCCAAACTTCGTTGAGATTTCAATTGATGGACGGAGGCATCCCGTTCGGCGTCTTTTCAGCACCGGTAAAGATGTCGCTTTGGAAAGAAGCCTGGATGGCGACAGACCAAATCACACGCGGCACTTTGCTTTCTAAAGTTGAACTGAAGAAGCAGCGGGTAAACACGATCACGGTTCGGCAGGATCTGTGGGAGGGGAATCCCTCTGACGGCCGTTATTGGTTTCGTGAGAACATCTCCCCCGGTCGATTGGTTTACAGTCGTGCTATCGTGATGAAGCCGGTGGTGCGGCGGGGCAGCTTGGCCAAGGCGGTGGTAAGCAACGGAGCAGTACAGGTGAGTGCGAAGGTCAAAGTGTTGGAGGACGGGGCGCCGGGAGAGGCGGTACGCGTGCAGAATGTCGCGACACGAAAAGAATTAATCGGAGAAGTTTTGGATGAAAATACAATCAAAATTACTGGGTTTTAAACGTCGCCTGGCCGCGTTGGCTGCCTGTTTTTTTGCGCTTGGTCAAGCGCAGGCGGACTCCCTGTGGAGCAAGGAGACAGCGGTTTCGCTGTTCGCTGACCACAAGGCCAACCGGGTCGGGGACATTATCACAGTGCTCGTGATGGAGAGCAATTCTGCTTCACGGAATACCAGCACAAAGACGGAGAAAAAATCCGATTTGAGCGCATCTATTTCAGATTTCATAAGTGGAAACCTGGAAGGAAAAGTGTTCCCAGGCCAACTCGGGTCGGTCCAAAAACCCAAGCTGGGGACTACATCGCAAAGTAAATTTGAGGGTAAGGGCGCCGTCAATAATTCAGGGAACCTGAACTCAAGGTTTGCCGTGAGGGTGGTGGATGTGCTGCCGAATAAAAACCTGATTATCGAGGGGGTGCGCCGCACTTCTTTTTCCGGGGAGAGCCAGACGATTGTCCTCAGGGGCACCGTTCGCCCGCAAGATGTAACACCGGTCAACACGGTGTACAGCTACCACCTTGCTGATGTTACGATTGCCCTAAAGGATGAAGGGGCGGTAAGTGATGTCCAGAAGAAGGGCTGGTTCAGCAAGCTCTGGGGTAAAATCTCACCGTTTTAACAATGTCAAATTTCTTGTCATCATTGGTAGGGAACATCTGTGAAATCCTTAAGGTGTTGGGTATTTCACGGAGTAGCGTCCGAAGAGAGTCTCTTGAGTTAGGCGCGAGGGACTCCTCTTTGTTTGGTTCATTGTCGTTTTTGGGCCGAACGCCGGTGGTGGCAAGTTTTTCCAGCAGGCTGGCTTCTGTAGCGCTGTTGTCCGCAGTTTGTTTCGCGGCTCAAGTAACACAGGCCCAGCCGGTGCTGCCCATTCCCCAGGCCGCACCTCCGGGAGGTGTTACGCGTTCCCAAATGAACCTGAACGTGCAGGTTCGGGATCTGTGTTTCGTTCTTGGGGCGCGCGACAATCAACTTGTGGGATACGGAATCGTTTCCGGTCTGGCTGGAGATGGCGACAAGGATCCGGAGTACACGCTGCAGGCAATTTCCAACATGCTGGAGCGTTTCGGGCTCACGCTCCCTCCCACCGCGCTGACTTCAAAAAACATTGGCGCAGTGATTCTTACAGCGGATATTCCTCCGTTTGTCCGGTCGGGGTCGCGAATTGATGTGCACGTTTCAGCCATGGGAGATGCCCGTTCGCTGCACGGTGCAGTGCTGGCGAGAACGCCGCTCATGGGGCCTGATGGCAAGATTTATGCGGTTGCACAGGGGCCGGTTGCCGTGGGTGGATTCATCGGCGGCATACCCGGCCCGGGAGGTGCAAGCGTGCAGAAAAACCACCCCACCAGCGGACAGATCGTTCGTGGAGCTGTCGTTGAAAAGGAGATTCCGGTTTCGTTCGTCCGCGAAAAGAAGCTCGAATTCATAATGCGCCAACCCGATTTCGTGAACGCCCAGTCAGTGGCTCAGACTATTAACCGTGAGGTCGGATTGTTGCCATTGGTTCACAAGGTTTCCGAGCCGGCATTGGCGATAAATGGCTCGACCATCCAGGTCAAGATTCCCGATGACTATGCCGAGAACCCGGTGAGTTATCTGGCGTTTATCGAGCAACTGTTTGTCCCGGTTAACACACCCGCAAGAGTTGTCTTGAATGAGCGGACCGGGACCATCGTTGCGACCTCGCGCGTCGCTGTATCGAGTTGCGCGGTGGCCCACGGTAATATCATTGTGAACATAGCCCAAAGTTATGACATCACGCAGCCGCAGGTTCCACTGGCTGGCGGAGCTCCCATTATCGCTCCTTCAGCGGATATAGTCATCAATGAGGGGGAAGGAATGTTGACCCCGTTTCGCGGGATGCCGACAGTACAGGATGTGGCGAACTCATTAAACGCGCTTGGCGTCACGCCGAGAGACATGATGGCCATTTTTCAAGCCATGAAACAGGCCGGAGCCCTTCAGGCTGAACTGATATTGAAATAAAAAGAACTCTTGATACAATCGTCAACAGTTGCAGCAATTGGGATTGGCCAAGCCGACAAAATCGACTTGGCCCGCGTTGCTTCTAATGCAAAGCTTTCAAAATCTGAAAAACTCCTGGTTGCTGCCAGGCAATTCGAGGTCATGCTTGCGAGGCAAATTCTGAATGACGCCTATAAGCCGTTGCTGCATGACGGCATTGAGAAGAACGGCGTGTCCTCGGAAATTTATCGTGATATGATTGTTACGCAACTGGGTGATGCCATTGGCAAGAGCGGAGCGTTTGGGATCGCCTCAGCCCTGCACGGGCAATTGGCGGCGGAGCAAACTCTGAAAACTTCAGACAAGGAGAAGTGATGAAGGAACACTTGGACAAACTGGTTCGGGATCTGCGTGAGGAGCTTATTCAATACGGTGAGTTGCTTTCCTTGCTGGAGCAGCAGCAGGAAATGATCGTCAACCGCTCCGCTGACGAGTTAATACAAAACCTAACATCAATTCACGCCCAAATGGCTGAGATTGCCAAGGCCAGGGGTTGCCGGGAACAGTGTCGCAATGAACTGGCAGTATCGCTCGACTTGGATGGCGAGTTGCCTATCAAGGAAATGTATTCCTCCTTCCCCGTTGAGTATCAATCGTTGATACAGGCGTTGGTGGATGAGGTTAATGAGCTTCTGATAAAGGCCAACCAGCGCCTTCGGCAGAACCACCTGTTACTCAGCAGGTCCCTTGAGTTCATGCAGAAGCTAATCCAGAGCCTATTTCCAACTCAGGCCGGGCAAACCTACGACCAGAGTGGTCTTATCGGTTCAGCCTATGTTCCCCAAAGAACAACTTACGAAACCTTAATTTAACCCACCCACTGTTACTTGACGCTATATGCCAGGACTGACCGGAACCATCAACATGGCTCGCGCTTCGCTACAGGCGAATCAGCGTGCCATTGAGCTTGCTGGTCACAATCTTGCCAATGTCAGTAACCCTGCTTATTCAAGGCAGCGTTTGAATATTCAAACCGCGAGCGGAACCCAGTCCGAAGCCGGGAATCAGGGATCGGGGGTTAAGGTCACCGGGATCGAGCAGTTTCGGGATATTCTCCTGGACAGGCAAATTGCCAATGAAGGGAGTGTTCTTGCCTACCTTGAGGAAAAGCAAAAAATCCTTCAATTTGCACAGTCCATGATCGGGCAGGATCTGGACAGGACATCTTCCAGTCCAGAGGGAAAGGCAGCTTCGAAGGGGGTTAGCGGGCAGATGGGCTTGGGGGATAATTTAAGTGAGTTCTTCAACGCGCTGCAGGCGTTGAGTTCAAATCCAAGCTCTCAAGCGTACAGACAGGTGGTTGTATTCAAAGCCCAGAATCTATCAGAAAAATTCAACAGGATAGACTTTAGGCTAGGTGAGTTGCTACACGACCTGAACAGCGAAGTGGTGTCAATGGCTGACGATGTGAACGATGCCATCACTTTTTTGGAACAAGTCGGGCAACTGATCGCTTCTAACAAGATGCTCTCCAACGCGAATGATTATACGGACAAATTTCATAGCCGGGTGGAGCAGTTAAGCAAATTTATCGATGTGCAATTCGAATTCAAACCAGTTGGCAGCGCCGACCCAGCCAGCGGCGAGGCAATGGAAAAGTTATACCTTAAAATCGGGGGCATTGAGGTTATCCAGGGCGGGGACATCGTGAGCAGGCTGGCATTGGTGATCAAGGATGACAAGGGTAACAAGGTAACCCGCGCGAACAACTATCTGGAAAGAGGAGATACCGTCTTTGCTGAAACCATTAAGTCTGCAGAGCAGTTTCAACTTGTTTCGGGTAAGATCAAGGCGGTCATAGACGCTCGGGATGAGTCTGTGAAAGGGTTCAAGGAATCTATGAGCTTGACCTCCGAGAAAATTAAAGAGCGCATAAACTTGGAGCACGCCAAAGGGGCATCCCTGCCTGTCCTTCAGTTGTCGTCGGAATATGCCGGAACGGGATCATTGGCGATTGAACACCTGTCAAGCGACTTGAAAGCTGGGGATCGATTACTATTCGGTAATGGAGGCGTTTTTACGGTAGCGAATGACGCTGCAATTGGTGCCAAGGAGTTGACAGGAGCTTTTGTGGGTGATTCTCCCTTGGCCAAGGGGGAAAGGGCATCGCTGAACGGCATTGATTTTTTTGATGTTGATGCCGATGGGTTGGATGTAAGTGAAAGGATATCAGGAAACCCAACTCTATTACATGCCAGCAAGGGTGGTGATGCTGGGAATAACGAAATAGCCCTAAGCTTGGCTCAATTAATTGATGAGAAACAGGAAGAACTCAATGGGCAAACATTCAGCGAAGCGCTCAACAGTAAAGTTATTGGGTTTGGGCAAGAGTTAAGTAGCGTGGAAGCCCAAGCTCTCGATCAAGACACAGTATTGCGAATGTTGGAGGAACACCGCATGTCAATATCAGGGGTTTCGATAGATGAGGAGATGGCCAATCTGCTTGTGTTTCAACGGGCGTTTCAGGCAAACGCCAAGTTGATTAAGCTTTTGGATAGCTTGGTTGAAGTGTCGTTGGGGATCATTAATTAAAAACCATGAGAGTGACATCAAGTAGTTTCCCGAATACATTGAAGTACCAGTTGGACACCCTGGCAACGAAGCAGGCGCGTCTCCAGACCCAAGCCGCGACCGGCCAGAGGTTCAAGACCCCCAGCGAGGATCCGCGCGCGACAAGAAAGGTACTGGAATTACAACAGGAGGCAAAGAGG
>ERZ651768.654-NODE-654-length-25996-cov-4.271191_pt1 | contig 25996 bp, 20 predicted proteins | sample MGYA00514754_ERZ651768 | MGnify/ENA metagenome assembly ERZ651768
GATATTGGTATATCACCCATGCAGCAAGGAATGCTTAGTTCAGCGCCTTTCTGGGCCAATCTTACTTTAATGGTGGTAGTGAGTTGGTGGACATCACGGTACCCTCCGAAAATTCTAGTTACTATGACTATGATTTTGGGAGCTTTGAGTCTTTTCTTTCAGGGCTGGGGTCCTTCTTTTGTGTGGCTTATGCTTGGCCGTCTTGCTTTCGGGGTGACTATGATAGCTCGCGAGCCAGCTCGGTCCCTCTTGATTCGGCAATGGTTGCCGCAACGCGAAGTAAACATAGCGGGAGGAGTATCCAATTTATTCTTTGGGGTGATCGTCAGCGGGGGGTTACTCCTGACTCCTGTATTGCTGAGAGTCTATGGTGGTGACTGGAGGGCGGTGATGAATACTTTCGGAGTCGTCTTTATTGCCCTAGGGGTTGCATGGGTGATATTGGGTAGAGAACGCGAATCGGAGGTCACACAATCGGAGACTAAGGTTGGGGCGGTAGAGTCCAACGCGGAGGGGTCAATAGTTAAACGGGCGTTTGGTTTCCGTGAAGTTTGGGTCGCTGGCCTAGGCTTTACGGGGGCATTGATGTCGTTTGCGTCGTTTAATAGTTTCCTGCCAACCTTGGCACTAGAGTCGTATGGTATCTCTCTTGGGGGGTCAGGGCTGATAGCAGCTCTATATATTTTGCCGGGAGGGTTTTCCGGAATTCTGGTTGGTTATCTGCTGAAAGGAACGGAAGGAAGAGCACCAGTACTAGCCATCGCTGGGATTGTAATAGCTGCAACCTACGCAGGAATGACGTTAACTGATTCGTATCCTATATTGCTGGGATTAGCAGTTGCTAACGGTTTGGCTTGGGGGTTTTTCCCCATTCTATATATGGTCCCATTCCATCTTGAGGGGATTCGACCTCGCGAAATAGCGGTGGCTGTCGCTGTAGTCATGTCGATGGCCTCCCTGGGTTCGTCAGTCGGGCCCACTTTGACTGGATATCTGCAAGAGACTCAAGGAAGTTTGCAGGTCGCGTTGAGAATAATCTCCCTGTCGCCACTGACGCTTGTGGTTGCAGGGTGGCTACTACGTTCGGAGAATCAGAATAAAGTGTAATCAGGATAGTTGGGTAAGGAGTCTAAGGATTCACTTGTCTAGCAATAAACTGCTTCATCATTTGGATTGCGACGTGAGATTCTGGCTGTGGCGTTATAACAAAACTATGTGGCATTCCCTCGAACATTCGAAGATCAATGTCCCCTCCTGCAGCGGACTTCCACCATCTGATCGCATAGTTCACATCCTGAACCTGTGCAGGGTATGGATCTTTGGGAGTTGTCCGAAAGTCGACTCCCGCTACAACCATGCCGCTGGAGGCTAGTGATCGGTCTATATATTCTCCGTCAGACCTGTTGCCTGACTGCCAGGCACCCCCATGTATATCTAGGAACGCAGGGAATTTTCCCTCACCTTTTATTGGATCAGGCCGGTATATTGTTGCTAGGAAATTCCTTTCAGCAGAGTATCCGCAAATTGATAAATATGTAACGTCGAGTGATGTTACGGCATAGAAAGTAGAAGGGTCATAAATTGTAGGTGTGACACCTTATAGGCCTCTCCAATTGAAAAAAATCGACACTGATTTCTATTTATTAATGTCTAAAGTATGGATAAACATCGAATATTAGAGTATCTTTTATAAGGCGGTCTGCCGAATGTGGTAGAATTCGCGTCTTTAATTGAGTCGGTCGCCTAGATGGATGACCCAGAAGTTTCGGAGTGAAAGAATCGCGTGAATATATATGTAGGCAATATTTCGTACAACACCTCTGAGGATGACCTCAGGGACCTCTTCGCACGGTACGGCGAGGTTTCGGCTGTGCGAGTCATTACCGATAGGGACACCGGCAGGTCCAAAGGATTTGGATTTGTCGAGATGGCTGATGATACACAGGCTAAGGAGGCCATCGGCGCTCTTGATAGCAACGACTTTATGGGTCGCGATGTCAGAGTGAACGAAGCAAGGCCCCGCGAGCCGCGATAGCTTTTTACGATCGGGCTACCCCAGGGTAGCCGTGACGAAAATAGAGCGATTCCCAGGTGAATCAAAATCGCGCTAATATTAGGGCTGGATCATACTTGGAGAACGCCTAAACAAGCAGCGGTCTGTCCGGTACTGTGAACGGTTGCAACCCAGTTGGTAAATAGGGCAACAAGATTTTTTGTTGCCTGAAAAAAACCAAGTAAGTGCGGGTTGCCCTGCGGCGAGATCTGGCGCGCTCTTTTTCGGGCTACTTCTCCATACATGATCTGGGCTAAGGGAACGCTTCTATTCTTCGGATACCTTGTATATTCGCACAGCGTTACTGTGAAACATCCCGACTCGTTGCTGAAAAGAATAGTCGGATGATAGACGCTTGAAGGCGTTGTACATGACGTGGTAGGAGAAAGACACTTTGTCGACCGGAAAGTTGCTCTCAAACATACACCTATCCGGACCAAATTGTTCGATGCAATAATTAAGGAAGGGAGACATGTCGTCAGCCAGTTCCTGGGAGCCAACAGGTTTCTCCCTCAGATGCCAATCAAAACCCATAATAGGCATCCCCATGCCTCCAAGCTTGACGACCACGTTAGGGCATTCAGACACCGCTGCAATCCCCTCTTTCCATGCCGAGACAGTATCACTGTTATTCTCAGAATAAGGCCCTATTCTGAGAAGTCCACCTATGTGGTTTAGTATGATAGTGAGACTAGGTACTGCTCTAGCTAATTCTGCGAGTTCAGGCAGTTGGTGATGATACATCCAACCTTCAAAAGTCATTCCCATATCAGCCAATGTCTGAGCGCCGATTCGAAATTGTTCACCTTGCATCTGCCTAGGAATTCCAGCTGAGGATGCCGAGGCGAGCTCTGGGTGCGGGTCCCATGTCAGTCTGTGTCTAATACCGCGAAACCTGTTTGGGCTTGCTTTTTGCAACGCCTCAAGAACTTGTTTGACCCCTTCGCCTAGGTTTAGGTCAGCAGATCCTACTATTCCGGCAGCTGCTCGAATATCACCGTATATACCGCTAGCGGAGGCTGCGGCGGTGCCTTGAACAAACTCTACTTCGCCGACGGATCTCATCTCAAGAGCGCCTGAGTCTCTCATCATGGATTCTGCTTCTATGAATACTGTCGAACGTACGTTATGGCCGGATCCGACATCCTCCAAAAGTTCATCTAATAAGTATCGTTGATACGGTACTCGAGAAATTCTCCGATCCCACAAATGGTGATGTGGGTCACAGATCGGTAGATCAGGTTCCAATATATCTTCGATCGTTTGTGCTAGCCAATCGTTTCCGCCGTAAGGCATTTATTACCTCCCATATGATCGCGATACCTTCGATTACACAGTTATCCTAACTAATTCCGCAATCGGCGGAATCTACGAATAAACCAACGCTTATCGGGCCAATTCTAGCTTTAAATATAAACGAGCGCTTCTATAAATAAGGCCTTGATTGAGTTTTACCAATAACAAATATCGAAAAAACCGATTGATTCTTCGGGTTGATTTGAAGTAAAGTCAACGTTGAGATTCGGGTTTGGTTCCGGATCGTATGGTTGTCAATCACAATTAGGAGGCGGGCGATGTCTTGTACGTGTAGTAGGGCCGGGAGCCCTGAAATCGCTAATTCAAATCAGGAAACCCGGCCGAAAATTAGAACCTTGAAGCCAGTCGATGAAGACCCTATGATTGGTGAGACGCCGCCTTCAGCACTCAACTCTTGGCTTACGCCAAATCCCCTCTTTTATATAAGAAACCATTTCCCCTTCCCCTCTGTGTTCGATCCATCTGAATCAACCTGGGAAATAGCCGTTGATGGTGCAATCGGCAATCCGCATGAACTTCGTTTTGATGACCTACTTAATTTACCTAGGCGTACACTCGCAGTGACGATGGAATGCGCTGGTAATAACCGCAGGGAGCTAGAGCCAACGGTTCCTGGAAACCAGTTTGATACTGGAGCTATAAGCACAGCTGTATGGACTGGCGCATCTCTTGCCGATGTCTTGCGTACTGCTGATTTAGAACCAGAGTCAGTGGAGATACTATTTGAAGGAGCAGATTTCGGTGAACCTGAACCCGGGAAAGAAATACAGTCATACTTGCGCAGTCTTCCCATAGAAATTGCGAGGCACCCAGATACCATAATCGCCTACGAAATGAACGGAGAGCCTTTGACAGCGGAGCACGGGGCACCAGTTCGATTAGTAGTACCTGGTTGGTATGGAATGGCTTCAGTGAAATGGTTACAGAGAATAACAGTTCTAACTAAACCATTTAAGGGGTACTTTCAGACTTACAAGTATGTTGTCCGGTATCAAGATGGCAATGAGCGTCCTGTTCGGGAGATGCAGGTTAAATCATTTATTTCGCCCCCACGACACAAGTCGATATTAAAAGGTGGGGTGATTTGTTTGAGTGGATTCGCATGGTCAGGGAGGTCAGAGATAGACCAGGTAGAACTGTCAGCGGATGGAGGCCATAGCTGGGAAAGTGCCGATCTCCTGGGACCGTCAACGAGGTATTCATGGCAACAATGGAACTACAGCTGGAGCCCTGCGAAAAGAGGACATCACACAATCTTATCTCGAGCACGTGATACTCGGGGAAACGTACAACCTATGAGATCAGTATGGAACGAGCTCGGTTATGAGGTAAATGGCGCCACATCGCTGTGCTTGGATGTTCTCTGATTCTATTTTCGATGTTGCTAGCTGATTGCCGTAAATTTGCTCAAATAGCTGAAGGGTAAAACTCCTAAAAGGAAAAAACCTGTTTGCTAAGAGGGTATCGGCCCCGTGTTATTTATTCGGGTTCTCAGGCTGCAAAGCCTGAAGAACTTTATGCCAACTCTGCGTCATATGAGATAATTGTCGCCTGATAAGAAACGAATTGGTTACCCTCGACCCCCGGTAAGGTGAATTGATTATATGAACCACTTAATGAAACTAGGTGCAGCGACGCTTATGACAGTACTGTCTGGGCTATTCTTGCTAGGCTGCGGAATCGTCGATGAAGAGGAGGCCCAGGCCACGCTTGACATCAAAAAACAGATCCTTGAGATACAAATCGGCGAGCTTGATCCCCTGATGGACCAAATCACAGAACTCCAAAAGACTATAGATCCCTTAGAGCGGGAGATAGAGGACATGGAGGAGGAAAGGGAAGACCTCTACGAACAAGGTCGACAACTAGGGCATGAGTTCGAAGATGAGATGCGCAAGAAGTTTGACGTCCTCTTCATGCAAGAAGGTGAAGGAAGAGAAAAATTTGAGGAGGAGATTAAGCAGGAGTTCAAAGCATTCGAAGACAGGAGACGTGAGCTTGAAAGGTCCCAGAAAGGTCTTTGGGACGAGATTGAAGAAGAGATGGAAGAGGCGAGACGTGAGTTAGAAGGGTCTCAGAAGGGTGTTTGGGACGAGTTTGAAAGGTCCCAAAAAGATGTTTGGGACGAGCTTGACAAAGAGACCAAGACTATGTGGCGGAACTGGGAACAGGAGTCGGAGGAGATGCGGGCCGCTAAAGAGAAAGAGAGCGAAGAGACTCGTCACACCCTCGAAGATGAGCTTCAGGCGAGAAAAGATGCTGCTCAGAAAGGCTCCCCAGAGCTGAATGAGAAGCGAGACGCCTTAGAAGCGGAGTACGAAGGTTTGAAATCTGAACAAAGGGAATTGGACGGGATCATGAATGAAATCCGTCTTCAGCTGATGGAACTCGATGAACGGAGAATGGATTTAGAGGATCAGCGGTATCCTCTAAATGACCAACGTGAAGAGCTCAATAAACTGGAGCAAGCCGTATGGGAAAAGGAAGAACCCCAGGACTACAACTCGATTACCCATGAGAAGCACAAACAGGTCGAAGAGTTGAGAAAGGCCGTTAATAATGCCTGGAACGAATTCGACAAGCAAAAGGATCGAGACTTCGAGGCCTATGATCATCAAATCACTCAGGCTTGGTCGGAGTATGAAAACAAGATTAGCTCCATAGACCAACAGCGATCCGATGCATATGAGCAAGCGAACAACGCCGCTGTTTCGGCAGATGCATCAGAAGATCTGGCCGCCCTCAATCAACAGTACCAAGAAAATGTTGAGCATTACTTGGGCCTTCTGACTGAATCAGACAATAAAATAGAAGAGTTAAGGGCCGCTGGTAAGGAATCAGACGATCCTGAACTGTCGGCTGCCCTGATGGCTCGTGAGGAATATGGCCCGATACTGGCTGACTTGGAAACCACATACAACGAAAAGAAAACGGAGCTCGAAAACTCGATGGCAAATCCTGGCGCGACGGTTGATTTCGCAGCCCTTGAAGCCCAATTCGAACAGGTAAAGCAGCAGGCCGAGGTAGATCTGAACGCCACTATCAAGGCGATTGATGAGGCTATGTACGGTTCATCGGATTCCGGGCCTCAAGATGTAGCCGGCTTAGAGGCCAATATAGAGCTTCTAGAATCGGAGATACGTGCCCTCTCGGATGAACGTGATGCCTTCCATAAGAATAGGCAAGAGGACGCAAAGGGCATCCGCGCGCACAAACGGGAAATTGAGAACCAACTCGATCCACTGGAGGACCTTCAACGTGCTCTAGAACTGGAACAACGTCCCCTCAGGCGCCAGGAGATGGCTCTGAATAAAGAGCGAATGGTGCTGGATACTCAGTTTGCAGAGTTTGAGGATAAGCGAAGGCCGCTCGAAGAAGAGGCTGAGGAGTACCGAGAAAGTAGTCGTGAAGAAATCGAGGAGTGGGCGCGGGAGCGTCGACGAGAGAGTGAAGACAGCATGAAGCAAATGTGGAACGCCTTCGATGATGACAGTCGGAAGAGGCAGCGCGAAATGGAAGATAAATCCGATGAAATGCGCCAGGCTGTAGAGGATGAGAATGGGCAAAAGCGTCAGGCACTAAAGGATGAATCCGATGAAATGCGCCAGGCTGTAGAGGATGAGAATAAGCAAAAGCGTCAGGCACTAGAGGATGAATCGGCCGAAAAGTTCATGGCGCTGGAAGATGAAGGACAAGCACTTGAAGTTAAGAGAGAGAACATAGGGGACGCGTTCAAGGATGAGATGAAAGCTCAGGTTAAGGAGCTTGAAGATCAAAAGGACGAACTTCGTGAAGAAAAAATGTCTCCGCTCGAGGCAAAAGCAAAGGAACTGGATGCTCAGTTAGAGGCGAAATGGTCAGATCTAGAGGCGTTATATGAACAACAAAGTAAATTGACATCCCAACTTGAAGAACTAGAAAGACGGGTTCGAGATCTGGATCGACAAGCGGAGACGGGGTTAATTAATGTGATATCAGGAGCCCTTGAGAACGTAAAGGAACTCGAAAAGGGTGAGGTAAGTAGTTTCGAATCTTTTCTTCCACAATTGGGCACAGAAAGTAAGGAATCTTCAGGGAACTAGACCAATGCCTGGGAATGATCAGATGTGGCTACAAGAATATAGAATAATGCTTACAGTGGCTTTTGTTTTCGTTGCACGCCGCTGAGGGTAGTTCAACTATTAGCACTGAGGATTGATATGTCTTGGATAAGAGAGAACCCTAAACATGGGGAACTGGCGAACGTTATCAAATGCATGTCCATAAATGAGGATGCGATGCATGCCGTATGGGACATGGGGCATCGGTTGTCATTTGGTTCGTCTGCTTTAACAAGGGCTCAGGAAGAAGTGATAGCCACCGTTGTATCGGCTATAAACAGGTGTAAATATTGAACAGTTTCACACGGAGAGTATCTCCGTGAGGCAACTGAGGATCCTGAGATGGCATCCATAATCATGCATGACTATGGTAGTGTGGATTTCGATGATGAGACGTTGGCTATAGTCGAATTCGTAGAAAAGCTCACTCGAGACCCTTCCGAGATGACAGAAGGTGACGTGCAGAAACTTCGCCAGGTTGACCTAGAGGATGAACAGATTCTTTCCGTTGTTCTGATAACAAGTATGTTTGCTTTTATGAACCGTCTTGCGGATGGGTTAGGAGTGGAGATCGAAGATCACAAGGGAGATTTTGTTGACTCCTGGTTGAAAAACCCTGAGGGTGGAAAATCATGGCTAAACCATAGGGATCCCGTGGTAGCGGATTAGAGGGCTATAAGACTTCCAGGGAACGCTAACAAGTACAAATTATGAGGAAAATGCCTGTGACTAGGTTTTGTCTTCAGGCAGTCTGCCAGGGATAAAACACAAAGCTTCACATCAACTTCGATAGTGGCTTATATGGCTCTCAGCTCACGACTAGATGCCATATTTCACTCTGCGACCTCTCATGGAGCTGCTTGGGATTCCTCATGAACCGGCTTGGAACGAATCCATGTGTCAATATCAGATCGGAAGAATCGCCACTGATGCCCTACCCGATTCGCAGGGATGTCACCTGACTTTAATAGCTTATAAATTGTCATTCTGTCGAGCTGAAGATACTCAGCAAGTTCCTTTGTTGTCATCAAGTCGTCTAACATATTTAATCCCCTTGGAGTATGACCATCGTATAGACTACCGCAGATGTAATATAAAGTAAATATGACCGAGTTATTACCAATTTTACTTATATTTATGATACTTAAGCCTTTATCACATCCCTTGACGAAAAGATTGAAATAGACATGCGAAAGTTACAATTTCAGTTCAATAGAAACTGTGAAAATGAATGAATTATCCAGAGAAAATTGGCAGAGTGGATTATCTTTTATAGATAGGGATTATAAGATTTAGGCGAACATGGATGGAAGTAGATGATTCTTAGGCAGGATTTCTCAGGCTAGGTTCTCTGGTCATTAGGTTGGCGAAAGAGGATAGGATCTGTACAGTAGCCATGGAGAAATACACGAATTTCATGCCAGATATGAATATTCCTAACAAGGCGCTTCCCTTTCCTGCGACCATTACCGCATCTACGTCTGAAGAATATCCGTTTCCCATCATAGTGCCGGCGACTATCGCTGTGGCTATAGCGATGCCTGTGACGTTTCCGGCATTGCGGGACAGATTTACCAAGGCGGAGACCACTCCATATCTACTTTGAATCGCCGACTCAAATATTGCGGCACTGTTTGGAGATGCAAATATACCTGAGCCCGAGCTGAATACTATGATTGAGACAATCACGTACCAGATGGATGTGTTTTCTCCCATGAAACCCATCATGTAAAGCCCGATACCACAAAGTGCCAATCCCGCTGTAGTAAACGGGCGTCTGCCAAAGCGGTCGGAAAGGTTGCCTGTCAATGGACCAAATATAATTCGGCTCACAGCGTTAGGGATTAATACATATGCTATTTGTGCGGGTGACAATCGAAGAGCGCCCTGAAGATAGAATGGAATTAGAAAACGGAAAGAAGTTACACCAAGGAATGAAAGATAATTTGTAGCAACTCCAACAGAGAATGGTCCAGTCCGGAACAGGGTTAGATCCAGCATGGGTGACTCTGTCTTTAACTCCCACCATATGAATAAGAATAAGGTCACAATAAATGTGATGATTCCTCCAATGATTGGCGGCGCAAACCAGCCCATAGTCGCACCATTGGACGCTGTTGTAAGAAAAGTGAGTAAAACGGCTGTTGATAAACTGGCGCCTATCCAGTCGTATGAACGGTTTTCGCCTAAGCTGCCACTAAACCTTGCAGAGTCTAGGAATAATGAAGTAACTAGAAAGGTTACAAGGCAAAGTGGGACATTTATCCAGAAGACCCACTGCCAGCCGATATAAGTGATGAGGATTCCTCCCACAATGGGACCAAGAATGCCTCCGGTGCCTATGATACTCCCATGAGCCCCGAGGCTTTTACCCCGCTCTTCGTCCGAGAATACGGACGTTATCATGGCCATTCCCGTCGCCTGTGACATCGCTGCACCCAGTCCTTGGAATATGCGAAAAAATATCATAAGCAATATAGGCGACGATATTTGCAGTGAATTGGATAAAGATGGAGAGGAGCCTGCAAACAAAGCCATTATTCCGAATAGCAATATTCCTGTTATGTATATAGGTTTCCGACCGACGATGTCCGATAACCTACCCATGGGAAGCAGCATCGCACTTATGGTCAGTGACTCGGCGAGCACGACCCATTGGATTGTTGTGAGAGGTACGCTGAAGTACTGGGCAATGGTCGGAAGAGCGATACTGACTCCGCCATGGTGAATTACGTTAGTGATGGAGCCGAGTCCAACTACTGCGAATACGATCCATTTGTAATTGGTTGACTGAAAAACTGAAGAGCGCATCCTATCAATCTTACTCTTGCTCGACGCAAACGAAAAATGCGCACAGTTCCTATATACTGGCGCTTTGAATGACGGTTGGTATATCCAGCGCTTGTCGATAGCAACCTAACAGAGATAAGGAGTGACCAATATGAAAACAAGACCCGTCACCGGCACACCCTCTGAGATACTGGTAGAGCAGCTAGTTGAATCTGGTGTGAAATATGTATTCTACAATTCCGGCTCTAGGGAAGCATTGTTTTTCGATGCACTCCACGGTAACCCGAATATTCACGGAATCCTAGCACTCCATGAAGGTAACGTTACTGCTATGGCCGGTGGATACACTCAAGTCAATAGCGAACCAGCTGTGATGGTAGTGCATCTGGGAGCTGGGCTCGCACAATGCATGGGGCAATTGATCAATGTTTGGTTTGGGGGTTTGCCGGTTGTTGTTGTAACTTTCGCAGGGGATACGGGTAGTTGGGGTGACCGCATAAGCCTAGACCTAGACCACTCCTTTGGACCGGCTTCGATTTCTGCGCCTATGACAAAGGCGACCTGGACAGTTATTGAGCCTGAAGGCTTGCCACTGGCGATCGAAAGGGCCCTAAGAGTGGCTAAGACGCCTCCGTTTGGCCCTGTACACATAGCTGTATATGACCGAATGCTCGGCAGCCAGCAAGTCTCTACTGAGATCGTAGAAGGTGGAACAATGGGATTGCGGTCTGGCAATGCGCCCGATTCAGATATTGATGAGATACTTGGGGCGTTGGATTCTGCAAAGCGACCCATGATTTATGCCGGAGACGGAATTTGGAAGAGCGGGGGTGAAATGGTGGCGGCAGAACTTGCCACACATTTTGGAGCCGCAGTTGCTACCACGAATACAGATCATAGGGGAATATCAATCAAACATCCCCAGCATATGGGTGGATTTGAGTCGGCCTCATATGCTTATGATCCCGATCTAGTTATTTCCCTGGGAGTTAGGCACCAGGGCTCCGGGAATTCTACGGATTTTGCTCCCTTCCGCCGGGTCGGTAGAAATGGTGGCCGCCATTTAGCCCTTGGGTCAGATCTCGAATATCTCACCAACTATCCGGGACTGGAGTTGGGAAGCGTTGGTGACGAAAAAGATGCGGTCCGTAGGATGCTGACAGTCGCCTCTGCAGATTATCCATCTTCAAAATACGATGAAAGGAGAGGCGCAACACTTAATCAAGCTACGAAGTGGCGGGAGTCGCGAAGGAACGCAATGATGCCACCTGTCCAACAAGGGAAGGTACGACCGGGAGTCTTAGTAGACGCAATTGATGAAGCATTGGAGGACCTGGGTGGTGGATATGTGACCAATGAACAGTTCGCTGTCTCTCATGAAGCCGTGAGGCCGGGCCTATCAGACAGGAATAACGTGTATCTGAGAGCAGGAGGTGGCTCCGAAGGATGGGGAGTAGGTGCTGCCATAGGAGCGAAACTGGCCGCCGGGGATGACCCTGTCGTTGGGTTCGTTGGAGACGGGTCCCTCTATTATGCCGATTCCGGCCTGTGGACGGCGGTCCACCATAACATCCCGGTGCTTTATGTGATTACGAACAATGGAGCCTACGGCATAGTCGCGGGCTTTTTTGGGGAGGCAGGGGGTCGGATGAGTGATACAGGAAAATATGGCGGTGTGGTACTAGAAGGGATGGACCCTGTAAAGATAGCTGATGCTTTCGGGATGGAAGGAGAACGAATAGAAGACGAGAAAAATGTGAAAGACGCTGTTAGCAGGGGGCTCGATATAGTAAATCGTGAAAACCGACCCTACCTGCTTGACTTTAGGTTGCCATTGGGCTTGCCCGAAGGAGGGGAGGCTGACCAGCAGTACCTAATGAGATAGTCGATGGCATTGGTAGGGTTGTATCCGCCAATGTTAATTACGTGTGCGCCTAGGTACCCCTCAAACGGGGGTCCAGCGCGTCTCTCAAAGCATCACCAAAGAGATTAAACCCGTAGACGGAAAGGGAAAGAGCCAGGCCTGGCCAGATAGCCATCCAAGGGGCGAGTATAAAATAGTCTCTCGCTTCGCCTGAAAGCATACCTCCCCAGGAGGGATTAGGGGGAGGGACTCCCAATCCCAAATAACTTAGAGAAGCTTCCGTTAGAATTGCAATGCCCAGCGCGCTAGTGGAAATGATCAAAAATGGGGCCACACATTGTGGTGTGATGTGCATCAGCATGATTCTGAAATTATTCGCCCCAATCGCCCTTGCTGCGTCGACGTATTGGGATTCCTTTATCGTGATTGCCTGAGAGCGGACCACGCGATTTGCACGAGGTATCTGCACGATACCGACTGCTATGATGATGTTTGTAAGAGACTGGCCTAAAGCTGCTGTCACTGCGAGGGCGAGGATAAGGGTTGGAATAGACATAAGAGCGTCCATTATCCGCTGGATTGAGTTGTCGACCTTGCCTCCATACCAGGCACTTACAATTCCCAAAACTCCACCCAGGCCTGAGCCAAAGGCCACGGATAAAAACCCGACCATAAGGGACACCCGCGCCCCGATGGTTATGCGGGCCCACAGATCCCTTCCCTTATCATCTGTACCCAGCCAGAAGTTCCAATTAGGGGACTCTAGCTTGTGCTTAAGGTTCCAGTCTACAGGATCATTGAACGTAATGATGTCAGCTGCAGCCGCCATTAAGCACATGGTTATGATAATAATTATCCCTGCCGCCCCTAACGGGCGCCGGGACATGAAATCCCATATTCCTTTGGTGAGTTTCGCTCCAAAGGAGGGGGCAGATGCTTCTATTGAGCTCGACATTATTTTCGGTTAGTACCTTTTTATTGATATCTGACCCGGGGATCGAACCAGCCGTAAGAGAGATCCACCAGCAGATTTACCAAAATTACAGCCATGGCAAAAAAGAGTACTATCGATTGCACCACAGGGAAGTCTCTGGACAGCATTCCCTCAAGTATGAAGTTTCCTATACCCGGCAAGGAAAAAACTCTTTCCATAACCACAGATCCCCCCAGGGCCAGTGCAGTGGTGATACCGATGACAGTAACTACGGGGATGAGAGAATTCTTCATTGCATGTCTTGCGGTTACGATATACGCCGAAAGACCCTTTGACTTCGCTGTGCGAATGTAGTCCTGCCGAAGCACTTCCAGCATGGTGGAACGCATCATTCGGGACTTCGTAGCCGCACTGATGTAGCCAAGCATGATGGCGGGCCAAAAATACTGTCTGAGGTTGGCAATAGGCGCTTCGGTTATTTCATTCTTGCCCAATGCAGGGTTCCACATGAAAAAATATGCTCCCCCCAGCAGCAGCAGTGTTGCGCTCCAGAACGAAGGTAATGAGAGACCTGCAAGAGATACAATCCGTAAGACGTAATCTATCCAGCTATCCTGTTTGATAGCCATAAGTATTCCGGCAGGAATCCCAAGCACGATCGCTATGATTTGAGAGAGAATTACCAGCTCCAGTGTGACTGGGAATTTTAATTTGAACTCATCGAAGACGTCCCTTTGAGTGAAAAGAGATCTTCCCCAGTCACCCTGGACGAAATTCGTAATCCATTTGAAATACTGAACGTGTAGCGGATCATTGAGGCCTAGTGCTTCCCGTATCTCCTCAAGTTTCTCTGGGGTGATGTCACTTCCCTCTCCTCCAGAGTTTTGCTCAGCGATCATAAGGGCAACATCGCCCGGCGCGATCCTCATAAGGGCGAAAATCAGTAAGGAAACAAGAAACACAGTGAGTATTCCGTACAGAAATCGCCTGGCTATGTATTGTTTCATATATCTGCGATCACCTTAGAATGCAAACCAATATGCGATCTGAATAATATTTTAGCACCAATATTGATTGGATACGATAATGGGCGGATCTTTGAACACGCAGACACGGTTCAGTTTAATAAAAGGGTACGGTGAGCAATGTTGAAAGGTGGACCGAAATGGGTCCACCTTTCGTTCTAATCACAAGCTGCTATCTGTCTAGCCACATCCTCTCAAATTGGGCCCACTTGTTCTGTGAAGGGTGCGGGTATAGGGTCCAACCCTTGATATCGTTCGACCATGCTGGGAATATGTAGGACCATGGGTAAGGTATGTTGAACATGGCCTCAGTGGCGAGCGTTCGTTCAATCTCATGTACGAGCTCAACGCGCTTGGCCCCGTCTAGTTCCCTGGATTGTGCAGCCACCATTGCCTCAAGTCTTGCTGCCAGCTCAGGGTGTGCCTCATATCGGCCAGTGCCTCTGTAGTACCAGCTCTCACGTTCCTCAACTAAGTGGAGCATGTACCAGTCGTCCGGGTCTGCCACATTAGTGGTTTGCTTCGAGCCATAATGACCGTCGTACTCGGCGTCCTGGCCTCGCTGGCTCTGTACAGCGCTTTCAACCATGCTGAGGGTCACGTCTACACCTAGGTTTCTCTTCATCTGGTCCTGGAAGTACAGGCAACCGTCTGTATAGATCTGTGCGTTCTGGGCGAAGCACTCGAAGCTGAATCGGTTTCCAGCTCCTAGGGCCTCATCAACTAGCCTGTTTGCTTCGGCAATGTCATCTATCTTTCCTTGCCCCCTGCGCCATCCAGGCATTTCGGCAAGCTCTTCATCAGGTAGGGCCCAGACGCTTCCTGGAGGCATCCAGAGAGTGTGCCTGTGCACGCCGTTGATTCCTGCCGCCATGTTGAAGTCCACCCATTCATCCCTGTCCATTGCTAAGTGCATTGCCATTCTGATGCGGAAGTCGTCGAACGGCTCGCGTAGCATATTGATCTGGATCCCTTTTCCCCAGGAGTGTAGAACGGGATTGATAGTGATCTCGTCCTTGAACCTCGCCATAATCTGCTCCACGTGAGCGGGAAGTAGCGATGCGCTTCCTTCTCCGTAATAATCCGTCTGACCGGTTATTAAAGCGGAGAACCTAGCGGTAGCGTCAGTGATAATGAACTGGTCCATACCTTCTATGAGTGGTAAGCCCTCTCTCCAGTAAGTAGGATTCGCTCGAACTTTGGACTCGACGTCTACCTCGAACTCTACCGGTACAAAAGCACCAGTTCCTGTGCCGTAGAGGTACGTCTCGGGTGTTGTTTGATCGAGAACATTCTCTTGCGGGTCGGTCGTTTCGTAATTGTTAATGAACCAGTCGATGAAGTCCTTGTCCATGTTGTGAGGCATGCCACGTGCACCGGCGAACTGTGTGATCGTTCGCGCTAGAGGCTCTTCAAACTCGACCTTGTATGTGTAATCGTCTATACATGAGGATGAAGAGTAATGGCCTAGGGCACTTCTAGGCCCAGTGTGAAGTACGCCTGTGGGTGGCAGGAGCGCGAACTCCAGGCTGGCCTTGGCGTCCTCACATGTGAAGGAGTCGCCAGATACCTTGTCGACGATCTCCGCGGGGAGATTCGGGTTGGTCTGGAAAGTAATACCTTCTCTTAATTGGAATACCACGGTTTTCCCGCCGTCCTGTATATCCCAGGTTTCGGCTAGGTCACCTTCAATCTGACCGTTCACCCCGGCCCACGGATCAAATCTGATCAGTGCGTTATAAGTGGGTAGGAACTGGGGGCCTTCGTAGCTATGGCCGTAATTTGGGTCATGGCCGTTGAACTTATGAGAGGCTCCATAACGCATAATGCCGCCCTGCTTGGGCTGGCCCCATTCCGGTTTATAGCTTGGGCCGGCCAAATAAGTATCAATCCATGACATGCCGGCCGACTTTACCACCGGAGTTGGAACTGCAGTAGGTTTGGCTTTTGGCACCGCGGGGCGTACGGCTGGCGCTGGGGCCGAAATTGCCGCTGCTGCTGGCGCTGCTGCTGCCGCCGCTTGCGGTGCTGCAGGCTGATAAGTTATTGCCTGAGCCGCTTGAGCTGGCGCTGCTGCTGCTGGAGCAGCCGGCGCCGCCGCCTTGTCGGCCGCGCAAGCGACCATGACGGACAACATCGCAGCGGAAACCAGAACTGCCAGAATCTTAGTGAATGTCATTTTCATCCTCCCGGAAACGGATTAAAAGCGTTTCAAGAAAACTTCGATCTTTAAGGTATTTCCAATTTGCAGGAACTAAACTTTTTGTATAAATAGCCATTATACTTTACCCGCTAAACTTGAGTAAATTGGCTGACGCGGCTCCATAAAATTAATTCCAACAGTTATGAACATCCGCAATTTAGATGAAACGATAAGTCATTATTAAATAGAGGTCAATCATATATTGCAGTTATATCTTGCAGTGTGGATTTTCGAACATACAATAGTAGGATTGGTGTTTTCTGAGGAATATACATAAATACACATATATGATTATTAATGGGCTGTTGTTGTGCCAAATCGTGACGTAAAAGAAACAGTAATTTTGTGCGCCGTTTGCGGGGGACAAAATCAAGGAATAGCAAAATTTTGCACTAACTGCAGGTCGCCCCTATCTCTGGATCAGAGGATGACCGTACGTGAGGCAGAGAAAATACAATCAGAACTCTCACGGCTGCGATCTCGTTCCAGGAAATTTCGACGATTTTTGATAGCCCTTTCGCTTACCGGCCTGCTGCTGGCATCTGGATTCTTTATTTATAGTGAGAATTCGGACCTAGAAAACCCTTTGTCAGATATAGGCGCGGTATCAGAGCAAGGATCATGGCCGATGTATCAGGGAGGGCCTTCTCTTAATGGGCTAAGTGTCGATCCTCAGATGTCCGGACCCGAAATCTCCGACAAGGAAACGTTATGGGTATTTGATACGGAAGACGGCATTTCAGGGTCCCCTTCAGTAGCGGGCGGCATCCTGTATTTTTCCACTAAAGGGAACCAGATACTTGCCCTTGAGGCGAGCTCAGGTGCAATTATCTGGGAGTTTCCAACAGAGGCGGCATCAGACTCTGTCCCCGCAATAGCTGGCGATCTGGTATTCAGTGCTTTAAAAGAAGGAAGGCTCGTTGCATTAGATAGATATGATGGATCGTTGGTCTGGGATTTCAAAACGAGCGAACCTTTTTTCTCATCGCCAAACGTTTTTAACGGAGTTCTATACGTAGGATCGAGCGATAAGAACGTGTATGCATTTGACGCAACTAACGGAGAGATGAGGTGGCGTTACAAAGCGGGTAGCAGAGTAACAACCACGCTGGCTGCTAATGATGAGATAGTTGCGTTCACAGCTCAAGACAACATGGTGAGGATAATAGACGCGAAGACCGGAGATTTTAGACTGGATTACCCTACCGACGCTTCTGGAGGCACTGTGTCTCTAGATGGGAAAAGGCTTTTTTTCGGCGACGTAAACGGGACACTCCGAGCTATCGATTGGACTAAGGTGCAACGGCCACTGGAGAAGGCTGCCAGACGATTCCGTCTACAAATGTTCCTCTGGGGGTTTGAGAAGAAGCCTCCCATATTGAAAGGTACTGTCTGGCGCTTTAGAAACCCACGAGAGAGTTTCCAAGGCACCCCCGCGGTCGGAAAAGGAGCGGTGTATATTCCCACCTCGGCCGGTAATGTGTATAAGGTGTCGGCTTCAAACGGAAAACCCGTTTGGAAATATGAATCTGGAAGCCGCTTGACTCAGTCGGTTACTGTCAAGGAAGGGATTGCTTATGTGGGAGATTACTCCGGAAAGATCCATGGTATTTCTACTGAAACAGGGGAATTAGTGTGGGAATTTTTTGTAGAAGGAAAGGTGACATCTCCTGTTGTTTTTGCTGAAGGAACTTTATTTGTAACAACGAATAATTATGGGCAGGGGAAGTTGTACGCGATAAAGTAAGTTCTGGGAAATCTAGACCAGTATGCGGTCTGGATATAGATGTCATGGTCAAGGATGTGGTGGGATTGAATTATGACAAGAGAAGAAATTCTAGAGGCGGCTTTGCAGGGCTATTCCTTGGCGAATATGGAATTGTGTGGAGTTGACCTTTCCAAGGCAAATCTGTCCGGTGCCAATTTTTGTTCTGCGAACTTATCAGGATGTGATTTTTCTCGATCAAATCTGCGGGGTGCAAATCTCAATGAGGCGAATCTGGAAGATATAGTGGCTAAACGAACCAATTTCTCTGTAGCTGATATGAAGCATGTAAGCTTGAGGAGAGCCAACCTTGAGGGGGCAAATATGAGTGGCGCAGCCTCGAATTCTGGCCAAAGCACCGCTCGTGTAATAGGGGCGAATCTGCAAAGGGCGGATGTTCGAGAGGCTAATTTGAGAGGATCGGTCCTAGTCAGGGTGAGATTCGATTATGCTGATCTCCGGGGCGCTGATTTCAGGAATGCTAATATCACGAGGATGTCATTACAAGGCGCCCTTTATGATGAAGGTGCTTTCGATAATTCAATAAGTGTGTGAAGAATTCTAGTTGACGCTTCGTTCGAATGACGGAGCTGTCATATACGCTCCCAACAAATAGGCGCCCCACATAGTTGGACCCAGACATTTACTTAGAGTAGCTGACCTGACGCTAACATGTTAATCAAAACCCATGTTTGGCTAATCTCTCTGTGATAGAAATCTGTGACGACTGCGAACGCTTATATCGGTAGTTATCTTGTTAAACTGTTTTATATGGTTAAACAATGTTTTGATTTCGGATAACTGGCTCGGGGAATAGAGTCGAATATAAGGAGAAAGCCGATAAGAAATGCATGGGAACGGCTCAAGCGATCTTTTGACGGTGGCAGCCAGAGAACAGTGGAGAACAATCCAGATCTGGTAATAATGGGATTGGGCAATCCAGGACCCAAATACTCGGGCACACGTCACAACGCAGGGTTTTGGCTCGCGGACTCCATCGCAAAGTTACTAAATATTGAGGTTGAACGCCGGCATAAATCCGTGCGTATAGGTGAAGGAACTTTGGGGGATAGCCGCATAGTAATTGCAAAACCAAGAACCTACGTGAATAGAAGTGGACAGGCGGCTGAATACCTACTTGACAGGTACAGTATTAATTCACAGAGGCTCCTAGTCGCCTACGACGACATTCATCTTCCCCAAGGCAAGGTGAGACTAAGGGCAAGTGGGAGTGCCGGTGGACATAACGGTATCCGTTCCGTTATGTCGTCTATGAATACTCAGGATTTTCCTCGAATACGTATTGGGGTAGGAAGCCCTGATCCAGGTGATGATCAGATCGGATATGTATTGGGCAGACCTTCCTGCCAGCAAATGTGTCAAATACACTCGGCTATTGATCAGGGAATAAAGGCTATTGCTTGCATGCTGGATGAAGGTATCGACGCTGCTATGAGCAAGTTTAACTGAAAAGAATGCCCTTCAGGTCAATTTTCTTATGTCTGGTCACTAGTTTCATTCTTATATCTTGTGGGGTAGAGCCCTTGCTGCCGCCAACATCGACCCCTGTAGGCTCAATTTCAGAAAAGATAATTAAACAAGAACGTGTTTCAAGAGAAATCAATACTCCCGGCCCCGTTTATATCCTGCCAACTCGATCACCTATTCCGATATTGGCGTCACCCATGGCGGTTCCCGGCGATCGCGATCTTGAAGATCTGGCTAGAAGATACTATTCGGATCATATATTGGAGCTTGAACCAGAATCAACGCTAAGTGATGTGCTCCCTAAAAAGAAAGGCGAAATAGAGACTTTCACGGTTACAGACGCTGAAAGTGCTCAAGCGTACGATGTGAAGGCAGAACTCTTACTCGTCACAGAGAACACTTATTGGTATGGGGACATATCTCTTGATCTGAACACGGGGACTTTCAAAGAAACCGCGAGAAGATGGGAGGAAGATATAAGACCGGAGATTGTCAGGAACTTCGGAGATATCGACTCTCCGGGTATCGATGGTGACAGTCGGCTTACAGTTCTAAATACGCCACTCAATGGAGCGGCCGGTTATTTCGGTGGTCAGGACACATTTCCTCGTTGGGTACATCCGTCCAGTAATCAACGCGAAATGGTATTTATGGACCCTGTAAAATTGCCTCCCGGACGCAACAGATACCTGGCGGTTTTAACCCATGAATTCCAGCATGCTATCCACGATAATCTGGACCCGGGAGAGGACTCTTGGGTCAATGAAGGATTGGCTGAAATTGCTTCATACAGTGCAGGTTTTGAAAGCGCCTTCATTGGTTATTTTTTAGCAAACCCTTCGATTTCCCTCACCCATTGGCCCGACGAGCCCTCAGAAACTGTTCCCCACTACGGTGCAGCTTCATTATTTTTCATTTTTGCTGCAGGGAGAAATCAAGGCTTTGAGTCATTGGGCAACCTTGCTGCCGTGAGAGAGGACGGGGTGGATGGGGTCGACAAATGGTTGAGCCCACAGGGCAGCAGCTTCGAAGATGAGTTTGCGGATTGGATTGTAGCTAACTATGTTGGAGCGACTGATGGTAGATATTCCTATTCTGACTGGGCTTTAAGAGTAACTTCAAAAGCTCTTCCTCTTCAATGGGGTGCGTCGAAACATTCTGTTTCCCAGTTCGGAGCCACATATCTTGAAATCCCGAATTTACCAGATCCCACAGTTGGCACAACCACTATTGTTTTCCGTGGAGAAGAAGAGGTCAGGAGATTCAAGGATAACTGCCCAAGTAAATGTTGGTGGTCCAATAGAGGAGACTCCATCAATACTACCTTGACCATCGAGGCTGATCTAACCTCTGGAGAGAACCTATACGCCGACTTTGAGATCTGGCATGACATTGAGACGGATTGGGATTATGCCTACCTATCGGCGTCTGGCGACGGAGGCAAAACTTGGAAGACCCTTGAAACTCCAGGTACGACCACATCTAATCCTTCAGGGTCCAATTATGGGCACGGGTACACTGGTTACAAGCGATGGAATGACTATATTGTTAGCCTGGAGGAGTATTCTGGCAAGAATATACTTCTGCGGTTTGAATACGTTACGGACGATGCTGTTCACCTTGACGGTTTATTAGTAGGAGAATTTGAAATTCCTTCCGTCGGAATGAAATTAGAGCGGGGTGATAGCACATGGAGTACGGATGGCTTTGTTCTTATCGACAGCCCCCTTAAGCAAAGGTTTATCGTAAGACTTGTGGAGCTTCTTACTAACGGGGAGTTCGCAGTAAGCGAAATTGAATTAGATGATTACAATCGGGCGATGATAGAAACGGGAAACCATGGTAATCGGGTACGCCGGGCTGTCTTAGTTGTCGCGGGTGCCAGTCGCGGTACACAACAGCCGGCATCGTTCAGCTTAAATATCACACCTCCAAGACACTAGGAATGGCTATTCTTTGCGCTTCTGAGTTGATGTGAAAATAAAGACCAAGATTTTCACTGTAACGCATTAAGCGCCTAAAATGACCGGTTATTTAAGATGAAATTTATTTGAAAGGGCTAGAATGTCTGCCACGAGCATAATATTTTGACAGGCATCTCGGGCAAAATAACAGCCAGCCCAGCCTATAAGTGGTGGCTCTATGCAGCTATCGCCTCTGGCGCCTTTCTTACGGTAGCTGACCAAACCGGCACAACTATTGCGCTTCCTCGGATTAGTGAAGAGTTGGCCGCAGATATTCCCGCTGTTCAGTGGATGTATCTCATTTACACACTTTGTATAAGTGCCCTGCTTTTACCTATGGGGCGACTCTCAGACATGTTGGGAAGGAGGCGAATATACTGCACCGGCCTTGCTATTTTTGCTTCCGGCGCTCTCGTCGCCTATTTTTCTACACAATTGTCACTACTCCTAGTGGCGAAAGCGATCCAAGGAATAGGGGCTGCGATGGTTCAGGCCAATGGAATGGCTCTTATGGCGGAAGCTTTTCCCGAGCGTCAACGTGGAATGGCCATTGGGCTTTACATGACCGTAATAGGTACGGGGGCCATTGGGGGCCCAGTTATTGGAGGGTTTCTGATAGGTGCATTTGGGTGGAGGTCAATATATCTGGGAGTTGTTATTGTTGGTGTGATCGCGCTAACACTGTCTTTACTAATTGTGAAAAATATGTCCCCCACTGTGGGGCAACGATCAGGCGGCAAAATCTTTTCGTTTGATTGGGTAGGTGCAGTGTTATCGGCTGGAGCACTCAGCTCGTTCCTTCTCGCTATGACTTATTCTTATCGCACCGGTTGGACTAGTGGTCCCGTGGTAGTAGGTTTCTTGACTGCCGCGCTTCTGCTGGGCGCTTTCATTTACCGAGAATTAAGATGCGCGGATCCTATGATTGATCTGACTTTGTTTAGAATCCCGGTATTTTCGATGGGCATGACCGCAAGGTATCTAGCATTTATGTCTGGATCTCCGGCTTACTTTCTTCTACCCTTCTTTCTGATTCAAGTGTCCGGTTTATCCGAAGCTCGGGCCGCTTTTATACTGGCACCAGGCTCACTCCTCATGGCGATAGCAGGTCCATTAGGTGGCAAACTGTCCGATAGGCTAGGAACGAAATGGCCAGCGGTTGGAGGGCTTTGTTGTTGGACTGCAGGAATAACGGTTTTATATACCTTGGAAGTAGGGTCTAACCCCACTGTGGTGTCAGCGGGAATGATGCTGATGGGAGCGGGGAACGGTATCTTCGGATCGCCCAATACAGTCTCAGTAATGAGTTCAGTCGGCAGCGAGAGATATGGCGTTGTTTCCGCACTGGTAAACATGGTACGAACGTCAGGGAATCTAACAGGTATTGCAGTCGGTACCACTCTCGTAGTTCTAATGATGTCATCAATGGGATTCCAACCAGATCTTTCTGAATTAGCGACGGCAGGCAACATAGAAGACGGCCATGGACTTATGACTGCCTTTACACTAGGAATGAAAAGAGCATTTTTGGTCGGAGCGCTTCTAGTAGGATTCGCGGCAGTGTTTACAGGGTTTCGGCCCGAACCGTCAGCTATTGAATAGGACAAAATATTTTTCAGTTATTACTTCTCACTCTGATATAATTGGGGCAAGGTATTCTGAGTGGAGAATCCGGTGATAAATCTTTAGGAAACTTCTGCCGGGCACTCAATTTATGGCCGACCCATGGTGGGCAACGATTAACTCTCTCAGGGGGTAGCAGGGCTATGGTAGGAAACGATTTCTCGTTTGCAACTTTTTCAAAGAATGAATTTTATTCAACGCTTAACGCACGGCTTGTCGATATGGCTGATGTAAGTTCGGATAGAAGGATAGTCGATCTTGCATGTGGGGCCGGCGGAGTGACAAGGTTAATACTGGAACGAATTAACCGTACAAAAGATACGGTTGTTATTGCTTTGGACCATTCCTCTGTCGCGCTCAAGACGGCGATGGAGGATCTGAAGGATATTTCTAATAATGCTGTTAAATTTGTGCAGCTCGGTGTTGAGAACGTTTCCGATGCCGTAAAAGAATCGGTGGATACAATCGTATTTTGCAACGCCATTCACTATGTGCCAGACAAGGATGCCGTTGTTTCTGACATTGCAAATGCCCTACGACCTGGAGGTAAGTTCGCTTTCAACACGTCATTTTATGAAGGGGGTCAGCACGAAGACTCAACAGCTTTTTATAGTAAATGGATGTTGAAGGCTATGAGGATACTGCGTAAAGAGTACGGATTAAAGCCACAGAGATCTGGTGAGAAAGTGGAATCGCGAAAGCAGCTGACTCCGGACGACTACGGGAACCTAATGGAGAGAAATGGCCTAACGATCGTCAGACAATCAGTTGACACCGTGCCCGTCCCAATAGAAGGCTGGTTGGATATCAGTACTTTCTCAGATTTCATAGAGGGGACAATGCCAGGGGTACCTTTTGCGAAGGCGTCAGCAGCCTTGCAAAAAGGTGTACGACAGACTTATGAGGAGATGGGTGTTACCCATGTGCCAAGAAACTGGTTGGACGTTGTTGCCGTGAAATCCTGAGGATTTTCTGCTTTAATCGGCCTGTCAGTCGGCGAGGCTAACATCCACAGGCACCTCCGCAACATCCGCCGGCACCTGCAGGACTTGCAATGGCAGACATTTTCCCTCCGTTCTCGGATACAAATGAAGTAAAGACGGAAAGTTGTCTGGCAGAAGCGCCGCCACAGTCAGGACAAGGCTGTTCTATCTCCATCTTGTTGACTGGCTGAAGTTTCTCAAATTCGCTTAAGCAAACCTTACATGTGTATTCGTAAATAGGCATTTTGCTCACCCGTGTCGACATCGAAATGGTTAGAGTTCCCCTTGATTCTAAGCATGTCTCTAATGCCCGGTCAATCAATTATTCTTTACCAATGTTCTAACGCAGTTATAATTGGTAAAGAATTTTTGGCCGCCTGAACAGATATATTTGAGGCTGGTCCCCAGAGTAGGAAACACATATGGCAAAAATGCATAACCTCCCCGACGAACTGGGACGATTTGGTGAGTACGGCGGGCGATTTGTCCCGGAGACGTTAATGCCTGCGGTTTACGAATTGGAAACTGCATATAGAGACTCACAGGCAGACGAAAAATTTCAAGCCGAATTGGCTTCTCTTTTGACGACGTTTGCAGGGAGACCGACAGAGCTCTACTTTGCTGAGAACTTAACAAAGCGACTGGGTGGGGCCAAAATCTACATCAAGCGTGAAGACCTAGCTCATACAGGCGCGCATAAAATTAATAATGCTCTTGGTCAGGGCCTTCTCGCCAAGAGGATGGGTAAGCAACGCATCATTGCAGAAACTGGCGCAGGGCAACATGGAGTAGCCACTGCAACCGTATGCGCGATGCTAGGGTTGGAATGCATAGTTTACATGGGTGAGGAGGATATACGCCGACAGTCTTTGAACGTATTCCGCATGAAACTGCTCGGTGCCGAGGTCCGTTCTGTTGATTCAGGAAGTAGAACGCTAAAAGATGCAATCAATGAGGCGATCAGGGACTGGGTGACGAATGTTGAGACGACCCACTACCTGATTGGCAGCGTTGTAGGACCGCACCCCTATCCCATGATAGTGCGTGACTACCAGCGGGTTATAGGTAAGGAGTCACGTGAGCAAATTCTTTTCCAGACTGGCAGACTTCCGGACTATGCCATCGCATGTGTGGGGGGCGGCAGTAATGCAATGGGCCTGTTTTATGATTTTATAGCCGACCCTAATGTAAAACTGATAGGGGTAGAGGCTGGCGGTGATGGCGTGAGTACAGGACGGCATTCGTCTACGATAACGGCAGGCAGTATAGGTGTTCTTCATGGCAGTATGTCCTATCTTATTCAAGATGAAAATGGCCAGGTAATTGAAACACACAGTATCTCCGCAGGACTTGATTACCCGGGTGTTGGCCCGGAGCATAGCTGGCTGAATGATACTGGAAGAGCTGAATACGTTAGCGTGGACGATAATGAGGCGCTTGAAGGTTTCAAGTTGCTTTGTGAGACGGAAGGGATAATACCTGCACTAGAGCCATCTCATGCTGTTTATCATGTGTCAAATCTCGCCCCGACCCTGGAGGTAGACCAAGTAATATTGCTCGGACTCTCCGGTAGAGGAGACAAGGATATGGAGACTGTAGCCGCCGCTCTGGGGGTTGTAGTTTGACTATCGATAACTCTGAGTGGCAGTGGTTTCCATGTGAATATTATCTCGGTCCCATGTGCCCATGATTCACGGAGTCCTGTGGCGCATTCCCGCCATTTTGCTTTCCTTAGCAGTGCTAGCACCAGCAGCATGGACGTTATTTGACCATCATTTTATAGAAAGAAATCCTGATCATGAACACCTTGTAGCTTCGACTGCGCACAATCATATTTATGATACTGACTATGAGTTGCATAACCATGACGAGTCTGGTCCTATTGGA
>ERZ651768.658-NODE-658-length-25921-cov-3.403188_pt1 | contig 25921 bp, 27 predicted proteins | sample MGYA00514754_ERZ651768 | MGnify/ENA metagenome assembly ERZ651768
CACATTCACAGGCGACGATACATTTTTTCAAATTCAAACTTGAAAGCCGCCATGGAAGAATCCATTTCATCCAACCTTCTGATAAGTATTTTTATAAGATGGTCTTGAATTTATTCAGGATGGAAGGGTCCAGAGTATTTAACAAATAGCTATCCATTTTCAGGACAAGCGCCTTATTTTTGGCAATTACATTGGTAGACCTGGATTTTCCAGTAATCAGAGGAACTTCGCCAAACAGAGCCCCAACTTTCAATGTATTGAGTTCGGCATCAGGCACCTCATTTTTGGTGATACCCAAAGTTCCTTTTAACAATATAAAAATAGTGGAGTCTTTTTCTCCCTGGCGAATTACGTAAACCCCTTTTTTATATTCAATAAGATGGCTGTTCAAGTTCGCTACCGTCTTCTTCTCCCCCGCGGAAAAGGGTTTAAAAAAAGGAATTCCTTTCATTAATTTTATAATTTTCTGGTTTCGCATCGCTGTTTACTAAAAAGAATTAATTTACCGAAACCAATAAATACATTTTGAGATCATGAACTTCATTGCTCCTGGCACTCGCAATAGCCATCCTCTGTCCAATGAATTGTAATATAATCGGGGAAAACCGTGTCTTTGTCGAAATTGGCCAATTTTATCTGATCGCAGGTCAGATTGACAACCCCCTTTAGGTTCGCTCCATGCAAAAAAGAGTCCATGAGTTCAGCACCATCCAAGTCGGCATCCAAAAGGTTAGCTTCGCTCAAAACTGCCTGCGTCAGATCAGCATCTACCAAGCTTGCTTTACTGAGGTCAGCCTTGATTAAATAAGCAGAAGTTAAATCTGCCTGGGTCAAATCTGCCCCATCTAGTTTAGCACCCATTAATTTAGCGTTACTGAGGTCTACCCCCCTTAGTTTACTTTTAGAGGCCTCAACTTCTTTTTTTTTTAAAATCCAATCTTCCAGCATAATCCTTGATATTTAAGAAAAGATAGTTTAATGATGCAATTTTAACAAACAACAAATCAACTCTAATATACGAGTTGCCAGCTAAATTTCGGGTAAATCTGAAAAACTTTCCATAGCCATTTTAGCTGCCGCCTGTTCAGCTTCTTTTTTACTTTTCCCAAAACCATTTCCCATAACTTTATTCTTGATCATTACGACAACTTCAAATTCCTTTGCGTGGTCCGGACCCAATTCGTTGACCACTTTATAGGAAGGGGTGCAAACCAGTTTGTTCTGAGTATATTCCTGAAGGTCACTTTTAAAATCCCTAAATGACCAGGAATCAGCAAATTTAAATATTTCCACTTTCAACAAAGGAAGAAACGCTCTGGAAGCGGATTCCAGCCCCCCATCCCTAAACAAGGCTCCAGCAACAGCCTCAAAAGCATTAGCTAGAATTGAAGGTTTGTCTCTGCCACCAGATAAATTTTCTCCCTTTCCGAGAAGGAGATATTTCCCCAGATCTATTTTTCTAGCAAGACCAGCTAAACAACTCTCGTTGACAACCGCCGCACGAATTTTTGACAGGGTCCCCTCTGCATAATCACTGAATTGATGCACCAAGTAATCACTAACCAATATATCAAGGACAGAATCCCCCAAAAATTCAAATCTCTCATTATGCTTGAGAGTTTCGTTTCTTTCGTTCACATAAGATTTATGAGTCAGAGCTTTGTTGAGAAGTTTTAGGTCGGAAAATACATACCCAAGGGTTTCCTGAAGGGAAGCAACTTCTTGGGCACGATCCGAAGAGACTTCAATCATAGCGGGAATTAGTTTAAAAATTTTTTAAAAATAAGAACTCCGTTGGTTCCTCCAAAACCAAAAGAGTTGGAAACACAAATGTTCAAATTTCTTTCACGGGCCTCATTTGGCACATAATCCAAATCGCATTCAGGGTCGGGGGTGGTGTAATTAATAGTGGGAGGAATCACCCCTTTCTGCATAGCAAGAAGGGTGAAAATTGCTTCGACTCCTCCTGCGGCCCCCAGTAAATGACCTGTCATAGATTTGGTAGAACTGACAGCCAGATTATAAGCATGATCACCAAACGTGGTTTTAATGGCTTGTGTCTCCGATGCATCCGCAGAGGTAGAAGTTCCATGGGCATTAATATAGTCCACATCTTCTTTATTGATCCCCGCGTTGTTCAAGGCGAGTTTCAGGCAACGCGCGGCACCCTCACCACTGGGAGAAGTCGCAGTGATGTGGTAGGCATCCCCATTGAGAGCATAGCCAATAATTTCACCATAAATTTTAGCCCCGCGTTTTTTGGCGATCTCTAATTCCTCAAGGATAAGCACCCCGCCCCCCTCTCCTATAACAAAACCATCCCGATCCTTATCAAAGGGCCGGCTTGCACCCTGAGGATCCTCGTTGCGGGTAGACAAGGCCTTGGACGCATTGAAGCCCCCAACACAAAGCGGAGTAATGACCGACTCGGTACCCCCGGCAAACATGACATCGGCATCCCCATACTGAATAAACCTTGTAGCTTCGCCAATGGAATGGGTTCCCGTGGCGCAGGCGGTGACCACACAGGAGTTGGGCCCCTTAGCTCCAAACATGATTGAAACCTGGCCGGAAGCCAGGTTGGCAATTAGCATAGGAATGAAAAAGGGAGTGATTTTTTTCACTCCCCTTTCCCTAAAAATATCGTGATATTTTTCAATAGCGGGCAAACCGCCTAAGCCGACCCCGACTATAACGCCAATTCGCTCCGCATTTTGGTCATTAATTTCAACACCAGAATCCTCCAAAGCCATTTTACTGCAGGCCACGGCATATTGAATAAACCGATCCATCTTCTTTACGTCTTTATGGTCTATATATTGTTCTGGATCAAACCCTTTAACTTCTCCGGCGATTTTAACAGGAAAATTCTCGTCAGGAGTGAAGGTTTTTATAAAATCGACACCTGAACGGCCTTCAAATAAAGTCGTTTGGTTTTCCTTCAACCCAAGACCCAAAGGAGAAATGATCCCCAATCCAGTAACGACGACGCGTCTTTTCATGAATATACCCTGGGGAACTATTTTGACCAATCAGTTGGTCCGGCTGTTTATATAATTCGTAGCATCCTGAACCGTAGCTATTTTTTCAGCCTCGTCATCGGGAATTTCAATATCGAATTCCTCCTCAAGAGCCATAACCAATTCCACCGTATCCAGAGAATCGGCCCCAAGGTCATCAATAAAAGACGCCTCTGCTGTCACCTGTTTTTCATCAACGCCTAACTGATCAACGATAATTTCTTTAACTTTCTCTTCAACAGACATAATATTTCAAACTCCTTATTGGAATCACATCAACATACCACCATTAACATTAATGACCTGCCCTGTAATATAACTGGACCTATCGGAAACCAAAAAAGCAACACAGCGCGCCACATCTTCAGGCAAACCCAGCTTAGCCAGGGGAATTTGCTCAATCAATTTTTGACGCACCGATTCATCCAAAACCCGTGTCATTTCCGTATCAATAAAACCGGGCGCCACTGCATTCACCCTTATCCCTCTCGACGCAACTTCCCGGGCTAGGGTTTTTGTCAAACCAATCACTCCGGCCTTGGATGCAGAATAATTGGCCTGGCCAAAATTGCCCATCACGCCGACGATTGACGCGATATTGACAATTGCTCCACTTTTTTGCTTCATCATCTGCTTTGCCGCCTGCTGGCTACAAAGAAAAGTCCCTTTCAGGTTGATATTGAGAACACGGTCCCAATCTGCTTCTTTCATTCGTATCATCAAACCGTCACGGGTGATCCCCGCGTTGTTGATCATAATATCAATGGGTTTTTTATCTTTCAGGATGGAATCAAAAACCTGTTTCACCTCAGCAGGATTTGAGACATCAATTTTAACAGCGGAAGCTGACCCCCCGTTATTATTTATTGCCTCGGCTGTGGCCTGCGCACCTTCCAGGTTCACGTCCCCCAGCACCACATGAGCCCCATTCTGGACCAGTTCCTCACTGATAGTTTTACCAATACCCTGAGCACCTCCCGTGATCAAAGCCACCTTGTTTTGCAATTCCATTAAAGAATCCTGTTCATTCGCTCAAATCAATTTCCGTTTAAAGCGGCCAAGGTTTGCGACAAACTCTCTCGGTCTCCAACCTGATAACATTTGATACCCCTATTAAACCTTTTTATCAGGCCGCTTAATACTTTTCCCGCTCCCAATTCGATAACCGTTTCAATCCCCTGGTCCACCAGCACCTGCATCGTTTCAGACCAACGTACGGGAGAACAAACCTGTTTAACAAGGGCTGATCTTGCTTCACTCCCTTTAGTGATGGGTTTGGCCTCAATGTTGGTGATTACAGGATAGGACAGGTCGTAAAACTCGGTCTGCTCCAATTCTTTTTGAAGCTTTATTTCAGCCGGCTTCATAAGAGCACTATGAAACGGTGCACTCACCGGCAAGAGTACCGCTTTTTTCGCTCCAGCCTTCAACGCTTTTTCGGAAACCTGCTCAACGGCCTCTTTATGACCTGCGATGACTATTTGCACAGGACTGTTTAAATTTGCTGGTTGAACTATACAGGAATCTTCAGAAATCTGATCGCACAATTGCTGAAGTGTATCAATCTCCAATCCAATAATGGCGGCCATTGATCCCACTCCAACCGGAACCGCTTCCTGCATGAATTGGCCCCGCAATCGGACCAGCCTTACCGCATCTTTAAATTGAAGAGCCCCTGCAGAGACCAATGCTGAAGATTCACCAAGACTATGGCCCGCCGCAAGTACCGAATCTATACCATTTTCCCTTAATATTTTCAAGGCCATTGTACTGTGTACCAGCAGTGCTGGTTGAGTATTTTCCGTCAACTTTAAAGTTTCTTCAGGGCCATTAAAACAAATACTTGCAAGATCACACCCCAAAACCTCATTGGCCTCATCCAAGAGTTTTCGAGCGGATGAAACATGGTCATAAAAGTCCTTACCCATCCCCACAAACTGGGAGCCCTGACCTGGAAACACAAATGCAATTTTCACCATTTAATCACTGCCGCCCCCCAAGTCAACCCGGCCCCGACCGCTCCCAGAACAGAGGTTTCTCCTGGTTGAATACGGCTATTCCGTCTCGCTTCATTGATCCCGATCGGGATTGAAGCGGCAGACGTATTCCCATATTTATGAATGTTCATTAATACTTTTTCCATTGGGTATTTCAGCCTTTCGGCAACAGCACGAATAATCCTTTCGTTAGCTTGATGGGGTATCAAAAGGCCAATTTCCTCTATGCTGAGACCATTAAACCCCAAAGCTTCCTGAATCACTTCCGTCATTCTTTTAACCGCGACCTTAAAAGTCGCATTGCCGGCCATTTTAATAAAGTACTTTTTGTCAACCATATCCTGTTTATTAATTCCCGTCCTGCCAATTCCTCCTGGAACACAAATCAAATCAGACAAACTTCCGTCTGAATAAATATGCGTAGACAAAATTCCTAAGGATTTTTTCTGTTCAACCCTTTTTAGCAATAATGCTCCTGCCCCATCCCCAAAGAGTATGCATGTGGATCTGTCCGACCAATCCACGATCCTGGAGTTGACCTCACTGCCAATAAGTAGAATATGTTCGTAACGGCCTGTCTTTAAATATTGTTCGGTAACGGAAAGTCCAAAAATGAAACCGGAGCAAACAGCGGAAATATCATAAGCGGCGGAACCAAAAGCCTGTAGTTCATTTTGAACAAAACAAGCGGTAGAAGGAAAAAGCACATCCGGGCTGGAAGTGCATACAATGATCATATCCACATCCTCCGGGCTGATCCCACCATCTTCTAAAGCTTGTTTGCCGGCTTTAGCTGCCATCGAAGAGGAGGACTCTTCTTCGGCCGCAATTCGGCGCTCACGGATACCTGTTCTCTCGGTGATCCACGCATCGGAAGTATCAAGAGATTTTTCCAAATCCTGATTCGTGAGGATTTTTTCCGGCAAATAAGCGCCAGTTCCCGCGACTACAGCCCTGAAGGTATTAAGATCGGTCATCAAAGTATGGAATTATCAGGTTTCGCCAGTGTTTTTATCCGTAGCCGCTGGTTTCTGGGGGGCAGGCTTTTCCCTTTCACTCTCTTCGGATTCGGCCCCAAAAGCTATACTTTTGATTTGTTTCCAAATAGTCCCTTTGGCCGCTTCCACATCCGCGAAATTCGATTCAATATCTTCACGAATATGTTCGTTGATATTCTTTTCACTCAATTCACAAGCCCGGTGGATGGCGTTTTTTATTGCTTTAGGCGACGAGCTTCCATGCGCGATGATAACGACTCCGTTTACCCCTAAAAGAGGAGCTCCGCCGGTTTCGGAATAATCAACCTTTTTCTTGAACTGGTCTAACTGCGGTTTTAATAATAGATAGCCCAGTTTGCTGGCCCAATTGTTTTGAAACATCCTTTTGAGATTGGTCCCGATCATTTCAGCCAAGCTTTCACTTATTTTGAGCGCCACATTACCGGTAAAACCATCACAAACGATCACATCCGCATTGCCCCGATAGACCTCCTTGCCCTCTATATTGCCTATAAAATTGATGTGGCTGGCTTTGAGCATTTGAAAAACCTCCTTGACAATTTCATTGCCCTTCCCATCCTCTTCTCCGATACTGAGCAAACCGACCCGGGGGTTTTCCTTTCCGAGAATATATTCTGCAAAAACATGTCCCATAATTCCAAATTGAAACAACTGGCTAGTCTTACAGTCTACATTCGCGCCGGCATCCAAAAGAATGGCATTGCCCTTCAAAGTAGGCAATTGAATGGCAATCGCGGGTCTATCCACACCCTTTAAGGGTCTTAAAATGACTGTGGAATAAGCAAGAACAGCACCGGTATTTCCGGCGCTCACAAAAGCCGATGCGGTCCCCTCTTTTAGCAGGTCCAAACCAATTTTCATGGAGGATTTACGTTTGGAGCGAAGAACTTTTCCGGGAAGGTCGTGCATTTCCACTACCTCGTCGGCGTGGACGACTTGAACAGGCAGTTTATGAACGGGATCCAAACGGTCCAAAATCGCTTGAACCGTGTCGGATAAGCCGGTGAGAATGATTTCCGTATTATATTCTCTCGCCGCCATGACTGCGCCTTCCACGACGGCCTCCGGAGCATGATCGCCCCCCATGGCGTCAACCACGATTTTCATCTATGAACCTGGCTCCTTTCCAGAGGGCGTTGGGAATTTTCTAGAGGTAAATGAGTGACCAAAAAGTGAGACAACCGGGGTATTAAACCGCTTCGACTTCCATCACTTCTTTGCCCTTATAATAACCGCAATGCGCGCAAATATGATGCGGGCGGGTCATCTCATGGCACTGGGTGCACCGTACATAGGCGGGGGCATTAAGGCTCAAATGAGATCGGCGCATTCCCTGCCTGGATTTGGATCTTTTCTTCTTAGGTACAGCCATAATATCTCCCTATTTCAACTTATCTTTTAATTTTTGTAAAACTGCCAAGCGCGGATCGCAAGGCTCTTCGTTATTACAATCGCAATTATTCTCATTCAGGTTTGTCCCGCACTGCGAGCACAACCCGGAACAATCCTCCCGGCACAACCTGACTTGAGGCAGGCTCAATAATATCAAATCCCGAACAGGGCAAGACAGATCAATCCGACCCTCTTCATAGAATTCCTGTTCAAAATCCAGATCAGTCAGTTCAATTTTTTTTCCAGTCTCGCAATTTTCAACCCTGGCTATGAAATGAACCCTGAGCTTATTCTTTACCGGAAAACTAAAACCAATCAGGCACCGGGTACACGTTACCGAGAGACCCGTTTCCAACAAACCCTGGCACAGGATTTCCTGATCAATTTTTACCAACCTCCCCTGAATTTTAACATCTTCCGTTAAGACACAATCGGGCGAGTCGATATTAAAGTGCTGTTTGGATTCGAGCACTTCAAAACTCTGACCTTCTTCATCGATTTTATCAATTTCAAAAATCATGGCTTGAAAAAACCTTTGAATTCAAACCCTTTGTAAACCCGGAAGCTAAATTCAGAAGGAGGGATATTGAGGGGGAATGTTATCTTTTATAGCAAAACCAGTCAAGAAAATAATTTTTCCCATTACATCTAAACGAAACAATAACCCCTTAGGGCAAATAGCTATATAGGAATTCAAGCAATTCAGCCAGCTCTAGGATGAAACCGGTCATGGACTTCCAGCATTCTTTTCTCAAGAATATGGGTATAGATTTGCGTGGTAGAGATATCGGAATGACCCAGCATTTGCTGGACCGATCTTAAATCGGCTCCCCTCTCCAATAAATGTGTCGCGAAGGCGTGTCTCAAGGTATGTGGGGACACCGTGGCTTTAATATTGCTCTGGCGCACATATCCTTTTAATAACTTCCAGAACCCTTGTCGGGTCATAGCTTTTCCCCGTTGGGTCAAGAACAACTCTTTCACCTTTTGCCCCCTCGTCAGAACAGGCCGGGAATTTAATAAATAGGCCTCCAGAGATTTTCTCGCAACCATCCCTATTGGAACAATGCGTTCTTTTGCACCCTTTCCAAGGGTTCTCAGGCTACCGGTAATTAAATCCAAATTATGCCCTTTTACCGATATCAGTTCTGAGACACGCATTCCCGTTGCGTATAAAACCTCCAGCATGGCCTGATTTCGCAAACCAATGGGGGTGTCCAAAGCAGGGCAACTCAAAAGCCTGTCAACATCGGCCAGGGACAGGATATCGGGAAGCTTTCTCCACCTGCGCGGAGTCTCTAAAATCTCTGCGGGATTTTCTTTGAGTTGCTTGTCCTCGCACAAATAACGGAAAAAAGATTTGATCGACGACAAACTCCGGGCAATGGAAGAAGTTGACAATCCCTCATCACGCAATAAAAGCAGAAAACCACGAATTTGCGCAGTTGTCAGAGAGGACACTTCAATATCCGGGAAAGCATTGGCCAAACGCCCGAGATCCCGGCAATAACCCGCTACCGTGTGAGGCGAATGCCTTTTTTCAATGCGTAAATATTCGGAAAACTCCTGAATTAATGCATGCATAGAAAAATTATGCTATAAATATCAATAAGTTACAATTATTATTTTGGTTTTTTTCCTCCGATCTGTTAAGGTAATGAAATAATTATCATGGATAGAATCGTTAGCGCAATGAAATTAATTCCCTACTGGTTTTTACCCTACCATAAGCTCCGGATCGCTTGACCTCCCCCCCGTGGCAGATCGTTGCTGAAATTCTACTGCCCGCTTATTTAGGCTGAATCATCCGCTTAAAATTTGTTCATTTAATCTTAAACTTTTTATATAACAGGCAACTATTGTGAATCAGGAATCAATCAGAAATATTGGAATCATTGCTCATGTTGATCATGGAAAAACTACATTGGTCGATTGCCTTCTTAAACAAACTGGAATGTTCCGGGACAATGAACTCTCAGGAACCTGCATCATGGACAGCAACGAATTGGAAAAAGAACGAGGAATCACCATTTTTTCCAAAAACGCGGCGATAAAATACAAGGGTTACAAGATCAATATCGTAGATACGCCTGGCCATGCGGATTTCGGCGGGGAGGTAGAACGAATTTTAAAAATGGTTAATGGGGTCCTGCTTCTTACAGATGCCGTAGAGGGACCTATGCCGCAAACACGGTTCGTATTGAAAAAATCTCTTGATTTGGGGCTCAAACCCATTGTAGTTATAAACAAAATCGACCGCCCTGCGGCACGGATTGAAAAAGTGGTCGATGAAGTTTTTGATTTGTTCGTGGAACTTGGTGCCAATGACGAGCAATTGGACTTCCCCATCATTTACACTTCGGCCAAGCAGGGAATTTCAAGAATCCACCCCGAAGATCCTGACCGGGATATCACCCCTCTTCTTGACCTTATCATCGAAAAAGTTCCTTCCCATCAGGGGGACCCCGATGGTCCTTTTCAAATGTTGGTATCCTCCATGGATTATGACGATTATGTCGGAAGGATCGCTATCGGTAAAATCACGCGGGGACAGATCAAGGTAAAAACTTCCTATACCCAGATTGATCGGCAGGGAGATATGCAGACCTTTACCCCTTCTAAACTATACTGTTTTGAAGGGTTGAAAAAAGTGGAATCGCAGTCAGCGGTCACGGGGGACATTATTGGCATCGCCGGAATGAAAGAAGTGGAAATCGGGGAAACCATTGCGGACTCAAGGTACCCAGAACCGCTTCCGGTCATAGAGATTGACGAACCCACTCTGGCCATTCATTTTTGTACCAACACCTCGCCTTTCGCCGGACGGGAAGGCGAATTCGTTACCTCCCGGCAATTGCGCGATCGGTTGTTTAGGGAAATCCGTTCCAACGTTTCTCTCAGGGTGGAGGAAACCGACACGCAGGATACCTTCAAGGTTTCCGGACGCGGTGAGTTGCATTTAACTATTTTGATTGAAACCATGCGGCGTGAAGGCTATGAATTTTCCGTTTCCCGGCCGGAAGTTTTGATTAAAAATATTGATGGAGTACCCCACGAACCGGAAGAGTTTGTGATGCTGGATATTGAAGACTCTTATGTGGGACCCCTTATGGAAGCCATGGGAAAACGAAAAGCCATCCTGAAAAATATGATTCAAGGGGAAGCCACTGTGCGGCTTGAATTCGTTATTCCCACACGTGGACTTTTTGGGTTTCGTTCAGAATTTCTCACGCTAACCAAAGGCACGGGAATCATCAATCGTAATTTTCATAACTTCATAAAGCATTGTGGTGAAATTGCTCAGCGCACCAATGGAGTTTTAATTGCCATGGAAAATGGGAAAACAACTGGTTTCTCCCTGTTTAATTTGCAAGAAAGAGGTTCCATGTTTCTCGGACCTGGCGAGGAAATTTATACCGGGATGATTGTCGGAGCAAACAATAAAGATAACGATCTGGTGGTTAATATCTGCAAGGAGAAAAAGTTAAGCAACATGCGCGCCTCCGGCTCCGACGTGAATATCATTCTCACGCCTATATTAAAAATGAGCCTGGAGCAGATTCTTGGTTTTTTGAATGAAGACGAATTGGCAGAGATCACCCCGAAAAACATACGTTTGAGGAAAAAGATCCTGAACGAAAACGACAGAAAAAGATTTGGAAGAACACGGAATGCCATTCCCGTTTCCTTGTCCTGATTGTGCCATTTTCATTGCCCGGATTTTTGAAATAATGTAGAATCAACTACCCTTCAAATGTCAAGGATTATTTTTAAAAAACATCAATTCATTTTTCAAGTCCCCAAAACTTTTTCGGCAAACAAGCCCATCACAAATTATAAACCCGGGTGATATTTATCTAGCAATTGGATTTCTATGGAACGTACAACCCTCGTTCAACACATCAGACAGCAGGAAAAAGCTAATCCCGGAGCAACCGGGGAGTTCAGCAGCCTGATGAATGAAATCATGGTGGCGGCCAAGATTATTTCTCTTCAGGTCAATAGCGCGGGGATTGGGGAGGATATCTTCGGGCTTACCGGAAAAATAAATGTTCAGGGAGAAGAAGTTAAAAAACTGGATGAGATTTCTGACATCACTTTCACCAAAATTATCGGTCAGTCCGGCACAGTATGCGCCATCACCTCCGAAGAAAAGGAAGAGCCTTTTATTCCCGCTAAAGATAATTGTGGAAAATATATTTTCATGATGGATCCTCTGGATGGGTCTTCCAACATTGATGTCAATGTCAACATCGGCACGATATTTTCTATTTACAGGAAGAAAAGTTTGGGCGATAGCGTCACAGACAAAGATCTCATGCAAAAAGGTGAGGACCAAATTGCCGCAGGTTACATCGTATATGGTTCCAGCACGATTTTTGTCTACACATCCGGTCATGGTGTTCACGGGTTTACGCTTGACCCGACACTGGGTGAGTTTTTCCTCTCTCACCCCGATCTGGTTATCCCTGAGCAGGGCTCTACCTATAGTACCAACGAAGGCAACTGGGTGATTTGGGATGAATCACAAAAGGACTTGGTGGCTTATTTAAAGGAAGAGGACCACTCCACAGGGCGGCCCTATAAGTTACGTTACATAGGTTCATTGGTGGCAGATTTTCACAGGACTTTATTGAAGGGTGGACTCTTCATGTATCCAAAAGATACAAAAAGCCCAAAAGGAAAGTTGAGGTTCTCCTTTGAAGCAGCACCCTTAGCTTTTATCGTGGAACAAGCTGGAGGAAAAGCTTCAACAGGAATCCAACGAATTCTGGATATTACTCCAACCGGTATTCACGACCGCTTACCTCTCTTCATCGGCAGTAAAAAAGATGTGGAAATGGCGGAGGAACGTCTCGCAGCTACAGTAAAAAAGGGGAGTTGGTTTAAATGGTTGAGCGGATGACCTCCACTAGCCGTGGGAGCAACTAGCAATAGCTTTCTCTGGCTAGCGAAGAGTTGTCTCGGCTTAACGAGCCCTTGCCCAGTTCCCTCCACTGGAGTGGTCAGCATAAAATCTATCTATTATGAAAATTCAGAGCATACGCGGTGTTAAAGATATCCTTCCCGATGAAATCTGGAAATGGCAGTACATCGAGTCTGTTGCACACAATATTTTTCCGCGATACGGCTTCAAGGAAATTCGCCTTCCCATTTTTGAAAACACCCGATTGTTTTCACGTAGCATTGGCGAAGCCACGGATATCGTAGAAAAGGAAATGTACACTTTTAATGATCGTGGAGGCGACTCCATCACACTACGACCAGAAGGAACCGCTTCAGTTGTTCGCGCCTATGTCGAGCACAAGATGTACAATCCTCCCTCGGTGCTCAAAATGTTTTATATCGGCCCAATGTTTCGTTATGAGCGGCCACAGGCGGGCCGGTTGAGGCAATTCAATCAAATTGGGGTCGAGGCCATGGGCTCACCCAGTCCGATTGTGGATGTAGAAGTGATGACTATGCTAATGGAGTTTTTCAGAGAACTGGACCTCAACAATATTAAACTTGAGATAAATAGCCTGGGTAGCCAGGAGTGCAGGCCCCGCTACCGGGAACTCTTGAAGACAGAAATAGAAAAACATCTGGATCACCTTTGTTCTAACTGCACAACCCGATACCAGCGTAACCCCTTGCGAGTCCTGGATTGCAAGGTGGAACAATGCGGTAAGATCGCTGAAGGTCTCCCAAAGCTCATCGATCACCTGGATGCAGCCAGTGCGAACCATTTCTCGGAAGTCCGTTCCCTTCTGGATTCTGCCGGAACCCCCTACTCTGTCAATCCCAGCCTGGTTCGAGGTTTGGATTATTACAACCGAACCGCGTTTGAGGTCACCTCAAAACATTTAGGCGCTCAAAACGCCATTTGCGGTGGTGGTCGTTACGACACCCTGGTAGAAGAACTAGATGGTCCCTCCACGCCTTGTTTCGGTTTTGCCCTGGGTCTGGAACGACTTGTCTCGCTGGTACCTTTTAATGACATGAAAAACTTCCAGAAATATCCGGATGTTTTTATCGTCTGCCTGGGTGAGGAAACTAAAACCACCGGCTTTCAGATTGCACACGAACTGCGATTAAAAGGATTCTGGGTAGAAAGAGATTATGAAATGGGGAGCATGAAAAGCCAAATGCGCAAGGCCAATAAAACGCAGTCCCGATTTTCTCTCATTCTTGGAGAAAACGAAATCCGTTCCGGCAAATTTGTATTGAAAAACATGGCAACGGGTGAGCAAAAGGAATGTCCTGCCCAAGAACTGGCAACCGAAATTACGAAAATTTCTGCCAATTCTAAATAATTTTTGTTGAGTAGAACTTTTTCGAAAATTTAGCCCCTAACTTTAGGGTGCGTGATTGACCTCTAATAATGCTCGTGATAGATTAACCTGAGAGCATCCAATCTCACTTGGTTAATTAAGGAAGTTATGGCCAGCAAAGAATTAGAAGTTCTTGAAGATTATATCGTTCAAAACAAGTTGAAGATCACCCGGCAAAGACGCACTGTCCTCAATGCTTTTTTGAAATCTGAGAAACATGTCAGTGCCGAAGAACTTTATAATCAGGTATCCATAACAGACCCCAAGGTAGGGTTAGCAACGGTATATCGAACACTAGCCCTGTTGACCCAAAGCGGCCTAGCTTCAGAACTGGATTTTGGAGACGGGCAAAAAAGGTATGAGCATAAATATATGCATGGGCATCACGATCACATGATTTGTACCGAGTGCGGAAAAATCATCGAATTCAACCATCCCCTCATCGAAAAGTTTCAGGAAGAAGTTGCCAGCCGGAACGGTTTCACCATCACCTCTCACAAACTCGATATGTTCGGCCTGTGTAGCGAATGCCGCTAAGGCGTGGCGGTGGTACTCCTTCCTTAGCTCTTTGTCCCGAAGGGATACAATGAACACTAGCTTTAGGTGAGCAAAGAGTGGTAGCTTGACGAGTCTCTGTTATCCGCCTCCCCTGCTAAGGGGTGGGAATGGACTGGGCACAGCGGAAGCCAATATAGTTAAAAACTTCGTTCATTACCTGACCATAGGTCGTCACCTTCGGAAAAACTTTATTTTTAGGGTGTAACCAGACCCGGTTGGTGATGCGCAAGGCACCGGCGGAGGAATAAAAAGAACCGCCTCGCACAACCTTCGATTCTCCTGTCTCCGGCCCCCGAGGGTTGTTTTTCGAGCGGATTTTATAATAGGGCTCATACCAGTCGTTGACCCACTCCCAAACATTTCCCATCATGTCATATAGACCATATTGGTTGGGAGTCTTACTGCCAACGGGATGTGTGGTTTTCTCCGAATTATCTTCAAACCATGTATAATTACCATTCGCCATATTCCCCCAGAAATAGCGGGTCGTAGCACCTCCCCGCGCCGCATATTCCCATTCCGCTTCGGAAGGTAAGCGACAGGCACCCCCTGATTTTTGGATAAATTTCTGCACATTCACAAAATTGACCTGCTCAACAGGCAGGTCAGGTCCAATGAATTTGGAAGGAATAAATCCCATCCACTTTTCCCAGCGCGCCTGGGTCACTTCATATTTATCCAGATAGAAATCATCTACACAAACCTCATGCTCCGGTTTTTCATCTTCCTGGGCATAATCATTTCCCATGATAAAGCATCCTCCTTTTATGAAAACCATCCCTTCAGGGGCTTTGCTGGCTTTTGCCTGATCTTCAGGAGAAAGTTGAACCGGCACCACCCGCTGATTAGAGATGGGGGAGGAGTCTTCCGACACCTCTGGCAGTTCGGAAAAGCTGGGATGGATTTCCTGACCGGCCTGGTCTTCGGCTTTTTCGGAGCAGGCAGAAAGCAGGGAAATAATACTGATAATAATGAAAAATTTAAAAAAACGCATTGTTTTAGAAGGAGTTGTGAAAAACTTGCATGATACCATTTTAATAGGGTTTTACAAAAAAATCTAGACCTCAAATAATTTCTCCGGTTTTTCTTGAAATAACCCTTAAATGGGTTAAAAAGTATCCTTAAACCACATTTAATCCAAAAAAAAGTCTTAAATTTTTCGTCCAAATACCGATAAATAAGAGAACTATCTCTTCCTACCACGGAGTTGAACTTTGCGATTTTTAAAGCCATTTAGCTTGTTTACCCTTTTCATTTTGTTCGGGATGGGTTGCAGTACTCTGGAAAAAACCTATCAGAAAACACGAAATGCGATGGTGAACCTTGTTTCCGTAGCCAAGGAAACCTCTCTTCCGATATTGGAACGGGGCAACTATATCGACCTGCAATTCGCCAGGCATCAGTTCAACCGCAAAGAATATTTTGTATCAGAATTTTATATTAAAAAGACGCTGGCTAATTACCCGGACAACCGGGAGGCTATTCAACTTCTGCCTTGGACCTATTTTTTTCAAAAACGTTTTGACAAGGCACTAGCGGCTTTCGAACAGGCTCATACCATGTACAAAAAAGACCCAACTCCCTTGTTGGGTATGGGCTGGTGTTATTTCAGCTTAAAACATTACCAAAAAGCTCTGGAAAGTTTTGAACATGCCGAAAGATTTGACCCGCATTCCTATGAAGTTCATAAAGGGAAGGCTTTCGTACATCTGGTACAAAGGCGGAGCCAACTTGCAAAAGAAGAGCTGGGAAAAATTTTTCGTCCTGCCAAGGTAAAAGAGTTGTTGGAAATGTGGGAAGCCTGGAACCAGAATCAAACCACCCTTCACTGGGAAATTGTTCCCTCAAGCCCCAAATTGAGTTCGATATTTACATTGCCGGTTGAGTTTCCCCGATACCGTAGCCTCCTTCTGGGAATGCCCTTGGAAGATACAGAGTCCTTAGATTCTGCATGGAAAAGCTTTCATCAGGGTAAATATACCAAAGCGGCTAACTTTTTTGACGACCTTACTAAAACAAAATTGCCAAACCTGGATGCGGTAAACGGACTGGCCTGGAGCCTTTTGCATGCAAAACAAATCAATAAATCGGAAAAAATATTCAGGAAAATCCTGGAGACCTACCCGCATTTCTTAGGAGCATTCAAGGGCCTGCAGGAAATCCAGGAAATCAAAAAGCACCAGGCCGTTTATGTCCAATATTATATGGATTTAGGGAAATACCAACTCGCAGCAGCGAAACTGGATGAGTTATTGGATCGATACAATGATTGGGCCCATCTTTACAATCAATATGGAAAGGTTTTTCTTGCCCGTAACAAGTATGACAAAGCTCGGGGTTATTTTATTAAGGCCCAAGAAATTTCTCCCCATGACAGTGCCGCCCAACTCGGCCTTGAGCAGGTACAAATGGCTCTGGACAAACAGTTATACAAAGCCGACCAGGCTTTGAAAAAAGGTGACTATAAAACAGCAACCCTAATTTATCATGATTATGTCGAAGAAAGTGGCGATAAAACAGCAAGCGTAACTTTTCGTGATTTTATAGGAAAAGATGGTTGGGGTTCCGCCAATTTTTCCCTGGCCCATGCCTATAACGGGCTTGGCTGGAGCCAGTTCCAGAAAAAACAGTATGGGTATGCCATTGACAAGTTTTTAAAATCCATTGAGCATGAAGATTATGAAGCGTCCTCTGCAAAAGGACTCGGCCTATCGCTGTATGCCCTAAAAAATTACCGGGATGCCATTCCCTATCTGCAAATGGCCTTGAGGTATGACCCCGAAAACAAGGATCTGGCATACAAGCTGGACTGGAGCATTCTGAGAAGTGAGTCCATGGATAGTTCCCAAAAGTATTTTGAAAAGATTTTAAAAGACCATCCTCTCCTTGCCTCGCCTTATATGGCTCTCGGTTGGATTCATTACAATTCGAGAAATCCTGATCTAGCAGTGGAATACTTTCTCAAAGCAATATCTCTGGACCCTGACTTTGCCCTGACACCGGAGTTTATGGAATTGCTAAAAAAGGAACGTTTTGGCTGGCAGGCATACAATTTCCTAGGCTGGACATACTATCAAAAGCAATTGTATGACAAGGCCATGCAAATGTTCAGGATTTCTATTAAAATCCAGCCTAACAAATCCGAAGCCCGTAAGGGAATGGGTTATGTCTATTTTTGGCAAGAAAAGTATGATTTGGCTATCACCATGTTAGAACAATGTTTGGCTTTAAACCCAGATCCCAACCCTGTATTTGAAAGGGTAACCGGTTCCAACGCCATTGCCCCCTTCCAGATGCAAACCACAGCGCGAACCAAACTTGGAAGGATCCACTTTATCAAGGACGATATCCTGATGGCCATCAACCTGTTTAACGAAGAAATCCGCAGGAACCCCAGTCAACCCGATGCCTTTGATGGATTGGGATGGGCTTATCTTAAGCAAGGCCGATCCCTGGAGGCCAGATCGGCATTCAACACAGCAATTCAACTGGAACCTCTTAATAATTCAGCACAAAAAGGCTTGAAGGAAGCAAAACAGACTATCACCGAAAAACGCCTGAAAACCAAAACCGCTTTCCCTTTTTTATCTTCCCAAACAAGTCCAAATTAGCCATTTAACGTTTTATTTACACAAAATCAAAACTTTCGATTGACACCTGCTAAGATTCGCTTAAAATGTAGCGCTATCCCACTGGTTGCAAAAATATTAGAGACGCTCAAAGTTTTTGGGGGGGAAGAGGAGACCTTTCTCTTTTCACTGTAGGAGTGAGAAATCATGGAGTTGAATCTTGATTCGACTCCATGATCCCGGTCGCCTGCTTTGCGTCCTATCTTTCCTTAGAAAACATGTCCAAGTAAGAAGACTTAAGGTTATCCACAACGGATGGGTCGGCTAAAGTCGAGATATCTCCTAATTGATCGGCTTCATTGGCGGCGATTTTCCTCAAAATACGTCGCATGATTTTCCCTGAACGGGTTTTGGGAAGCGCGGGAGCCCAGTGTATGATATCCGGTGCGGCAATCGGTCCAATTTCTTTTCGTACAAACTGTACCAGGGTTTTTTTTAACGCATCATCCCGTTGCACCCCATCCATAAGGGAAACATAGGCATAGATTCCCTGCCCTTTTATCTCATGGGGATATCCTACCACTGCGGCTTCCGCCACATTTTCATTAAGTACAAGAGCTGATTCCACTTCAGCGGTTCCGATTCTATGGCCGGCTACGTTGATAACATCATCAACCCTACCGGTGATCCAATAATAACCGTCTTCGTCGCGACGGCAACCATCGCCAGTAAAATAACAACCGGGATAAAGCTTAAAATAGGTTTCCTCAAAGCGTTCATGATCGCCATAAATCGTTCTCATTTGACCCGGCCAGGGTTCAGAAATCGCCAGCACCCCTGTCACCCCGTTGCCTTCAAGTGTCTTACCGGTTTCCGCCTCAATCACCACGGGCTTTACACCAAAAAAAGGTAGGGTTGCCGAGCCCGGTTTGGCTGGAGTACAACCGGGCAGAGGCGTTATCAAAATGCCACCGGTTTCCGTCTGCCACCAGGTGTCTACAATAGGACAATTTCCCTTCCCTATGTTTTTGTAATACCAACGCCATGCTTCCGGATTGATCGGTTCGCCAACCGTCCCCAAAATCCTTAAACTCGACAAGTCATATTTGGAAGGCGTTTCATCACCATGAGCCATGAGCGCACGAATCGCCGTCGGGGCAGTATAAAATTGGGTGATTTTAAGCCGGTCCACTACATCCCAAAACCTTCCCGCATCCGGATAAGTGGGAATGCCTTCGAACATAACCGTTGTCGCTCCATTGGCCAACGGCCCATAAATGATATATGAGTGACCCGTGACCCAGCCAATATCCGCCGTACACCACCAGATATCACCGTCCTGATAATCAAAAATATATTTGTGGGTTAGAGCTGTGTAGACCATGTATCCCCCCACACTATGCTGGACCCCCTTGGGTTTTCCCGTTGAGCCAGAAGTATAGAGAATAAACAGGGGATCCTCCGAAGACATGACTTCCGCATCATAAACAGGATCGGCATTTGGCATTTCTTCATGCCACCAGTAATCCCGACCGGACTGCATTTGCACGGAAATCTTTTCCCCCACCCTCTGGGACACAATACAGGTTTTAACGACTACGCCTGCCTTTTCGGCCAACTTCATCGCTTCATCGGCATTGGGTTTTAAAGGGACGGATTTCGCACCACGAAATCCTCCATCGGTGGTAATGAGAACGGTGCAGTTGGAGTCCACAATTCGATCCGCCAGGGCTATTGGCGAAAAACCGCCAAAAACGATAGAGTGAATCACCCCTACCCTCGCGCAAGCTAGCATGGCAATGGCCAATTCCACCACCATGGGCATATAAATAGAGATGCGATCGCCCTTTTTTACCCCGTGACGTTTTAGAACATTGGAAAATTTACAAACTTCTTCATGGAGTTGTCGGTATGTTAATTTCAGGTTCTCACCGGGTTCGTTCCCTTCCCATAAAATCGCGGTCTGGTTTCCCCGTTTTTCCAAATGGCGATCCAGGCAATTGACCGTAATATTGGTTTCTGCCCCTTTGAACCATTCGATGTGTATGTTCCCGTTTTTGATGTTGTAATTGTAGTCACGCACCTGATCCCATTTCTTAAACCAGGTGAACTTTTCCGCCTCATCCGCCCAAAACTTTTCTGGTTCACGGATGGAATGCTCATACATTTCCCGGTATTGTTCCATGTTTTGGATCAATGCTTTTGCGGAAACGGACTCCGGAGGGTGATAGGTTTCTCCACTCATGTTTTTTCTCCAACGAAACCGTTTGAAAAAACGGTTTGTTTTTTAAAGGGACCGGACAGCCCTGGCCGCTTCAGTCAAGGTCCAGAGTCCGTCAGGATGGCTGAACTCTCCATCGCGGATATTTAACACCCATGTGCGCATTCGGCCAGTCACATTTAACGCGATCATGGAAAACCCTCCCCCGGAGGTGAATTGATCGCTGATGTGAATAGTCTTGCCAAACTGGTCCACATTTTCAAATTTTTTATCAAACAGGGTCAACATTTCATCTTTGCTGGGGAGTCGCCAGTCATCATGCCCTGCATATTTTTTTTCTCTCAACTCCCGCGCATAATCGCCACTCTCCTGATAATTGACCCATTTCTTCAAATCATTCATGCTATCGGTCTTGCACCACATCAAACCCTGCGCCTTGCAGATGACCGTACCATCCCCATTATCGATAAAAATATTTTCAGGTTTTTCGCTACTCATAATGTTATAAAATTCATTTTAGATTTACAAATTAAGATAAAATATCATTTCAGCCATTTTTTATCAAAGTTTCTTGGCTATGTCTCAAACTCCATTACAGCAGAAAAAGGTTTTACTGACTCATTTGGACTGGAACCTGCAAAGGTTGGATGAAGTCTTAAAACAAGGAAGTACCGATTATTTCAAGAGTGCCGCCCTGCAACGGTTTGGACATACTTATACCATGGCTATGAAGAGCATTCGCGGGTTTCGGGAGTCTAAAGCGGAAACCGATGATGAGCAATGTATTACATTGGCAACACAAAACGGCTGGACTGAAGACCAACCCCAATGGGCAGAAATGATCGCAGATTATAAACGTGTCAATCAAAAGGCCACTGGACAGGAAGCAGAAGCCATATACCAGAAACTCCCCCGCTACCTACAAGTTTTTAAAAATCTATATTTACACCTACAAAACCTAACGTCCCACTAGGCGTGTGCGCAACTGGGTAAAGGCTCGTAGGGCCGAGATAACCTATTGCTCGCCACCCTCTAGCGAGGGAGACAAATAGCGACAGCTTATTAAGCCGCCAACGCGGTTTGAACACTGAAAAAGCTATTGCGCATTTCCTCAATGCGTAGCCTTGTTGCTCATTGTACCCCTTCGGGGCATGAAGGCTGAGGAAGAATACCACCGCCTCAAGCCAAGTGGATTTGTTTTAGTTTGTCCAAGGCTCTTTTTCTGTGGGAAATGGCGTTTTTTTCCTGCGAGGACATTTCTCCATAAGTTCGTTCATGACCTTCCGGAATGAAAATCACATCCCAGCCAAAACCATTTTTTCCTCGGATCCTGTCCGAAATAGTTCCTTTCACTTCGCCACGGGCAATCTGCATGTTTTTCCCGTCATAAACAGCGAAACAGCATATAGCTGTTGCTGCCCGGTCATTAAAATCTTTGACCATCTTCAACATTCCCTGACAACCCACCGTTTCTTCAAACCATTTGACCAATGCACCGGGCAAACCGTTCCAGGCATGGAACACCAATCCGGAGTCTTCCACCATCACCGGGCATTGCAAAGCTGAGTAGGCTTGCTGGGCTTTGTGTCGAACCACCTCATTCAGATCTGGGGTCTGGATTTCGAAAATTCCGTCAACCTGGACCGATTTCAAGGCAAGACCAAGGATTTCTCCCGCTTCCCGCACCTTATTGGGGTTTCCAGTGACAAATTTAAATTTGCTAAACATAATGATTCCAAAGCGGAGAATCTCCGCAGTTAACTTGCAATAGCTTTTTACCGCTAGCAAATATTCTCTCGGCTTGACGAGTTATTGCACATTTGTTATACATTGGCCTTTTCCACTACGGATTACCTCTATATCCATTGTTTGCCAGTTTAAATTGATGAAACCGCTTATCCAACTGCTAGCATATTCTTTTTTGTTCGTATTTCTCAATTCATGCGGCCATATTTTCGAGGTGGATGCCGATGTGCAGGCCAGACAGGCACTGCTTGATCTGATAGAAATTCAGAAAAAGTTTTATCAGGAAAACAAGAGATATGCCACCGGCTTCTCGGAAATTGGAAAATATAATCTCAAATATCATTCTGGCATCGTCTACCTTGAAATAGAGTCCGCGGGAAAAGATAAATACAGGGCGATTTCCCTTCCTGCGGAATCGACCACCGCTCGGGTATTTGCTTTTGACACCGACCAGGGCGGGTTTTATGAAATGGAGGCGGACGAAGTTTCACGATATGTCCTGGGAGCATTGAGACATATCCGCGATCAAAATCACAAAAAAGATATAAATGAATTGATCGCCTGGATTTTAATTGGGGGAATGGGATTTCTGGGATTGCGTTTTTATTCCCGATATCAATCCCAGGAAAATAATCCAACTATTTGGGCCTATATCTTGTGTTTGCCGCCTTTAGGTTGGTCGGTCGCCCTTCTTGGCAATATGGATGCAGATGTGGTGTTCACCAGCTCCATCGCTCAATCCACTTGGGCTTGTTTAGGTATAGCCCTATTGGCTTTGGGTTTGGGAAGCATTTGGTTGAAGAAAAACATAACCCTTCCTCCCCCTGCACCCTTGTTAAGTTTGGTGGCATGCACATTGGTTATATCCCTGTTAAGCGCCGGGGTCATGGTGTATATGCTGAAAACTTTTGCATTATAAAACATTCAATCCAGACGTACAGTGAGAATGTGAAGAGTTTCAGATTCGCCCGCCCCCTCTCTCCGCGACCGAAGAGTAAAACTCTGACCATCCTGGGTATTTCGGGGAAGAATGAACTTGATGGGGCCCTCTGAAGAATTCAAAGTCATTACCTTTCCACTGGCAATGTGGTCACGCAAGATTTTTCTTTCATAAGAAAAGCGGGCATTCTCGGGTTTTGCGATTTTCTGAATAGGCACATGGAGATTCAATACAAGGTCCCCTCGCCGTTGGGAAAATATACTTCTCTCTCCTTTTCCTGGGATTCTAAGGGACATCTGATTCCAGTCCCCAGAAGGAACTTTGATTTCAAAATGCTCTTTACCGGACGTTAAATGGAGGCTGGCACCTTTTTGAAGGATTGATTCTGATATTTTTATGTTTTTTTGAATATCCAACTGGAAGACTTTGGTATCCAGTTCAACCAGAAAAATCAACCCTGAGCGGAATACTCGTTGTACGGCAGGATTATCCCTCAAACCATCGAACAGGCTTCCCCATTTATCAGGGTTTCTCTTTTGATCAAAAGATTCCAGTTGTTCTGGCAGAATATTACGGGAGGCTTTATAATGGGTTTCCAGATATTCGAAAGCCTGGTTGATTTCTTTTAGTCGGGTGTCATCGGACCTTTTTCCCGGATGGATATCTGGATGAAATTGTTTGGCAAGGGAGTGATAGGATTTACGAACCTTCTGCCAATCTTCTCCGGGGGACACGTTTAGGATTTTAAAACATTCAACAATTTGCATAAGATTCCCTGTATTCAGGTTTTGTGCCAATCCCTGAAATATTGATGACTCTTTAAATATCAAGTAGATATAAAAATATCCTCTTTTACGGGTCGTTGCAACCGGGAAAAATCTACCAGAACAGCCAAATTATATAGTTTATTATTTTTCAATGAGTTATATTGAATCTGTTGGTCGAGCAATGCGCCTTAGACCGGCAAAAATTTCCTCAATAATTTAAAATCATTTGAATTTTTGGAGCTTATCCTGTTTGCATGAATATTAAAACCCTCGACACATCTAGTCCGAAAAATTTCTTTGGAACCTCGGAGTTGAGGCTCAAAGAAATCTTTTCTGATTGGGAGGTTGAAACCTACCGGATTCATCAGGTATTCACCTGGGTCTATCATTATCATTGCAGGGACTTTAATGAGATGACCAATCTTTCTAAATCATTGCGGTCCCGGTTGGCGGAGAATTTTTATTTTGCCCTTCCAAAAATTCAAAGTCGAACCCAATCTAAGGACGGCTCAATTAAATATTTATTTGAATTGGATGATGGAGCGGTTGTTGAAAGTGTCTGGATGCCATCAAATTCCAGAAACACTTTATGCCTTTCTACACAAGTGGGGTGCCGTTTGAATTGTTCGTTCTGTTTAACAGCAAGCCTGGGACTGAAACGAAATTTGACAGCAGGTGAAATTATCGGTCAGCACATTGCCATCAACGGGGAACTCGAAGAGAAAGACCAAATCACTAATATCGTTTTTATGGGGATGGGTGAACCCTTGGATAATTATGGACCGGTTGTGGATGCTTTGCGTCTCATGACCTCTCCGGAAGCCATGAAGATTTCAACAAGAAAAGTAACTGTTTCCACCTCAGGGCTGGTTGACAAAATGAAAGCTTTTCAAAAGGAAAACCTGGCGATAAACCTTGCTATTTCTCTTAACGCTTCCGACAATCCCACCCGTGACCAGTTGATGCCTATAAATAGAAAATACCCCATTGAGGTCTTGATAGATTGCCTTAAAAAATATCCATTAAAACCCCAGAGGAGGCACACCATTGAATATGTCCTGCTTGCAGGCATCAATGATTCGGATGAAGATGCCCGCAGGCTGGCAAAATGGTTGAAAGATGTTCCCTGCAAGATCAACCTGATTCCTTTTAATTCTTTTGATTCCTCTGAATACAGGCCTTCCTCTGAAGAGAGAGTTTTAAAATTCCAAAATTTTTTGATCGAACAGAATTTTTCTGCCTTTATTAGACAAAACCGGGCCACAGACATACTCGGTGCCTGCGGGCAACTCGCGGCGCAATCAGTAGTGAGCACTCCCAATTAACAATTGAACCAACACTCATTCCAAAATTTTCATGAACAATTCTGATTTGCAAAACCCTGAACTGTCTATTGTTATTCCTTTATATAATGAGCGGGATAACCTGATCCCCCTTGAGGACAAGCTGGAGACAGAACTATCAAAACTGAACCTGAGTTACGAAATTATTCTTATTGATGATGGAAGTGTCGATGGAAGCGCTCATATGATCGAATCCATGCAAAAACACAATCCACACATCAGGCTTATCCAATTCGGTCACAACCATGGCCAGTCCGCAGCATTCGTGGCCGGATTCAAAGCCGCCCGGGGGGAAATTATCGTTACCCTCGATGCCGATTTGCAGAACAACCCTGCCGACATTCCTCTTCTCCTGGAAAGGATGCAAGACTATGATGTGGTCTGCGGCTGGCGCCATAAAAGGAATGATCCATGGATCAAAAGGGTTTCCTCAAAAATTGGAAATGCTGTGCGGAATAAATTGAGTGAAGAGGAAATTGCTGATACCGGTTGCTCCCTGAAAGCATTCCGCCGAGAGTGCTTCGATAAGGTAAAGCTCTTCAAAGGAATGCACCGGTTTTTTCCCACCTTAATGAAAATGGAAGGGTTCCGGGTCACCCAGGTCAAAGTCAGCCACCATCCCCGGCTTCATGGGGAATCAAAATACAACATTCGAAACCGCCTGTTTTCTTCTTTCCAGGATTTGCTGGTGATCCGCTGGATGAAAAAGCGACAGATCAACTATGATATTATTAAGGAGGATTAAATGACAGTAACCCAATGGGTAATCATTGGATTTGTAGGGCAAGCTCTTTTTGGAGCCCGTTTTATTATTCAGTGGGTTGTTTCCGAAAAAAAAAGGGAAAGTACCATCCCTCTCGCTTTCTGGTATTGCAGCATTGGAGGTGCAGTCGTACTTTTGACTTATGCCATCCACAGGCAGGATCCTGTGTTTATTGTTGGGCAAAGCCTGGGAAGCATAGTCTATATTCGCAATCTGATACTCATAGACCGCAAGAAAAGAGCCCTGGCTTCAAAGGGAGTTAAGAATGAGTA
>ERZ651768.661-NODE-661-length-25819-cov-4.536205_pt1 | contig 25819 bp, 26 predicted proteins | sample MGYA00514754_ERZ651768 | MGnify/ENA metagenome assembly ERZ651768
TCTAAAGGAATCTATTGTCAGTAATAATTACGCAACTTCAAATGGGGGAGGTATCCGAGCATCGGGTCCGGTTTATGAAGGGCTTGAACCTCCTATCATAGAAGATTGCATAGTGACTGGAAATGAAACGGCTGAAGAAAGTGGTGGAATGCTGTTGTATAATGGCCAAGTTAAACGTACGCTTGTTTTTGATAATCATGCTGCGACCTATACCGGTGGAGTAGGTATATATGGTTTTGCAACTCTAACAAATCTTACCATAAGTGGAAATACAGCGTCTCAAGGCGGCGGGATAGAGGCCTGGAGTAACGCCCATCCCGAAGTCATTAATTCAATTATCTGGGACAATACTCCTACAGCAGTTAGTTTATTTGGAACTGGCGATATAGATATCACATATAGCGATATAGACGGTGGATGGGGTGGTGAAGGAAACATCGATGCTGATCCGCTATTTACAGATGCAAATAGTGACGACTATACCATAACGGATGAATCCCCGTGTAAGGATGCTGGAACAGCAGATACGGATGGTGACGGAGAAGATGATATCACCGATTATAATGGATCAGCCCCTGATATGGGTGCCTTTGAAATAACCTTACCTGCAATCACAGGATTTACGTTCTATACATTCGATACATATATTTCTCTGACCTGGGATCCTACAAATCAAGATGGTTTCCAATATTATCTTTTGGAGCGGTCTACAGATGAAGAGTTTGCTGAAGATATCGTAAGCAATTATGTGACCATTAACTATTATGAGGATAATGAGATGGAGTATGATACAGAATATTTTTATAGAGTATCTTACTATACTAATAATTGGAGTGAATACTCCGAAGTCATCTCAGTAACCTTACAGTGGCTGGATGTTGATGGTGAACAGTTACCTACGGTCTATGCATTACATCAGAATTATCCTAACCCGTTTAATCCAACTACGCAGATTAAATACGATCTGCCTGAAGACGCTATGGTCTCTATCACTATATATGATATTATGGGACGCAGTATCAGGTCATTAGTAAAAAGTAGACAAACCGCAGGATACCGTTCTATTCAATGGAATGCCACCAACAACCTTGGTGAGCCTGTATCCGCTGGAATGTACATCTATATGATCCAGGCTGGTGAGTTCAGGCAGGTAAGGAAGATGGTACTACTGAAATAATTCTACCCTTTTCACAACATCAAGCCCCACATTCGTGGGGTTTTTTGTTTATGTGGGAGTGGTTGGTAGATTTGATTAATAATTACCCGTATTACTTTACTGCTATTGTTTAATGAACCACCTTTTATTTAGCATCATCAATAACGGTTTTAATCTGTTCCAGATGCTGATATTGATCCGAGTGGTAATGAGTTGGATCCCGCATGATTCCTACGGCCAGTTGCCTCAACTGTTGCACCAGATCACCGACCCGGTGCTGAAACCTATAAGAGAGATACTGCCTGTACAATCCATGGGATTTGACTTTTCACCGGTGATTGCCTTCTTTGCTCTGGGGTTCGTGAAAAAATTGCTACTCTCAGTTGTTTAATGGGTCACCTCCGCCCGGCGGCGGGGTTTTTTTGGTAGCTTTTATTAAACTTTATTGAAACTCAGTAGTCTAATAGGTATTAGAAAAGCATTAACCGAATAATAAATGAAATGAAAGGTGATTAGCATGCGAAATATAACACTACTCTTATTTGTGACCACAATTACAACACCAATTTTTACCCAACATGATCATTATGATTATGATATAAATAAAGATCATGATCTAGGTCTTAGAAGAGCCGCATTGCCAATTGCATTTGGAGCAATTATTACAGGTTTTGCTCTGTACACTATAAATAATAATAACAATTCTTCTAGATATCTTTATAATGCTGGAATGTTTAATGCTGATGTTGCACAGCTACAGGAGATGAAGGAAAACGATATTATCTCAGAAAAAGACTTTTCTAAAGAGAGAAAACAATATGCCAGCTATATAGGGAATAAGATCGCAGGTGAAAGTCCAGAGGAACGGGAAGATATATTTGCAGCTATAGCCGCTCTTTATGATCTCAAATCAGATAATACATTAACTGAAACAGAGTTTGAGAATAAAAAGAGGAGACTACTTAAACTTTTATAGAATGAGAATTATTATTACTATTGGGCTAGATTTTTAAAGAAATATTTAAATACATCTTAGGAGATTATAATGAAAACAGTATCACGAATAATCCTTCCACTGACCTTGCTTATAATTTTTGGGTGTCAGTCGAGTATGTTTGACGGAATTAGCACAAGTGATCAGCCTGAATGGGTAGAACGTATATTAGGTCGTACCACAAATGATAGTTCACTGGAAGGGACCTGGTCATATTCTTCAGTGGTGTCCTACGAAAATACCGAGTGTACTGGTGAAGGAGAACTTGTCGATTTCATTGGTTCGGTGACATATGGTGAAACAAACGCGATGAGAACATCTAATGAAATTTTTACTTTTTCTGATTTTGAGGAAAAAGGGTACAATCTCGATGAGTTTCAAGAAATATGTGTTCAAAAAGGCGGAGTACTGAATTCTAATGGTGATTGCGAGTTTACATATGAAGAGCCTTTCGAATACTATCTAACGGATGGTGGATATTGTGAAACTTATACTTATGATGATAAAGATGGATATTATGATGATAAGTCAGTCACTTATTGTGGTTCAATCGCAATGGAAGAGAATTCAGCTTCTATTACATTTGTCTGGGAGTCTGATAATCCTGGAAAATCCGGGTGTAAGATAATTGAACTTACAGAGCAATAATTTGCCGTAGTAAAACAATAGCATTAATCCCCGCGGTTAGCGGGGTTTAATGTTTTGAAGCTGGTTAAATTTGGATTCATTATGATTAAAATATCCACATTCCTGATTTTTCCTTGCCACTTTTTGGATTGATTAGAGCTGTTCACGGTTATGCTACGCTTTCAGATCAAATGATATGACGGATCTGGAAAAAATCCCTCCGCCACCATTTAGGCAGATCTTTACGCTATCAAAATAATAGATAAATTTTGAAACTCGTTGTTGAGATTATTGCTTTTTGGGTTCTTCCTCTAGCATTGTTGATTGAATATCGATACTGGCAATCTATTTCTTGGGTTACTCCCGAATTCATTTTCTACGTTATCGCTGTGCCTACCATTGCGACCTATATGATCGTGGGTACGGGTGCAGGATGGTTAAAATTATGGGGATTCAATCTCAAGTACACATTGGGGAAGGTACCCTTTCAAATCGGTTTGGTCTATGCTAGTGTCATTAATATTTTACTTTTAACATTTGTCAAACTTCTTTCCCCTCCTGCTTCTATCAGTTCAACGATAACTATTGCAATCCTGATCGCTATCTCTGGGGCTATTTTAGGTTCTTTATACGATGTTGCCATCGTGCATTATCAGATACTAAATGTTTACATTCGTCCATTTTACAAACGTGATAATGCAATTAAGATCGTTGCCGCGTATGGGCCACGGTTTTTTGCCTTGATGGGTTTGGTAATGGGTCTTAGCGTAAAGTTTGGAGCATACCTTTTAATCGAAACAAATCCTATTATCTCGTTATTAGTGGTGGTACCTGTGGGGATCTTGATCATTTATACTCCATTCCTGCTATACTTATTGGTTATTGTTGAGCAAAAAAGACGTAAGGCTGAAGATAGAAAAATATTATAAAGTGTTGCATCAAAATGATCTGATGGTGTTATAAATGGTAAACATAGCGAGTATACAATAATATTTTTGATGACCAACTCATCTAAGGTGAGTGTCATTATCCCAACCCAGTAGGGCTTTTTGTTTGAGGAAGATGGGTTGTTAGATTTGGGTAAGCTAAGGAGTCTTTAATGAAACAATACTTCACAGGATTTTTCACAGCAAGCTGTCTTACCGTATGTGGGTTATTATTTATGGGGGCACACCATAAGAATAATAGTGATAAACAGTATTTTGATAATATAATAGCGAATTCTATAACGGTGATCAATAGGGATGGTGAAGGTGGCATGATTCAAATACTCAATAAAGAAAGTAAAAAAGTTGTTTTCCTTGGAAACGGAGAAATTTTAACATTCAATAATTCTGGAACACAGACTGCCTTTCTTGGTGCTACAAAAGAAGGTGATGGATTATTAAGATTAGATCAAAATGGATCTGTTAAGACCTACAATGAAAATGGTAAAAAGACCGTTTTTCTAGGAACTAGTGGGCTTGGAAGCGGTGCGCTGAAGACTTTCAATGACAGAGTAAAGGAGACCACCTTTATTGGAACTGTTGATAATGGTTATGGTAAGCTTTCAATAAACAGTGATGGTGGTAAAGTAACTGCTTATCTCCAGGATAATCTTAAGACCTTCAATGCTAATGGTACGATGACAGGATATTTTGGTACAGATACAGATGAAGATGGATCTGCGGTATTATTTGATAGTTATGGTAATAAAGGCTGGAGTGTAACTGGGAAAAAATAATTAAATGACCGAATCACACCATCTCTATCTTTAGGGGTTTGTTAGTGTTTGAAAACAACTACCTATATTGTATTATTGATCTCACCGAATAATAATTTGATCTTAAACTATGAGCTGATTTGATTATAGTTTAGCTAGAAATTTTTCATTGGTTACCAATCTTCAAGAGAAATTATTTCTATACAGCCTGATAAATTGATAATTTTTGCAGTTGGATAATAAGAATACCAAACAATTTATTAAGAGTTAGGTGCCTATTCAAACCTTTCGCTTTTCACTTTCAATAATTTCTAATAAGTTTAGCTATGCGTAGACATTTAATTGTTCTAATAGTACTTGTGGGGGTATTGTACGCCCAAGACGATCGTCCATTTGAAATCAATGTAGTACCTAGATATGTGGATGAAAAGAGAATTGTTGTTAATATTCAATTAACGAACTTGACAAATAAGCCACTAGACTATTTAGAAGGTTTCCTCATAGAAAGAAGTTCCAGCAGAAAAATATTAAGTGAAAAACGGATGGTGCTCACTGCTGGATACGAACCATCCCTGGATAAAGGTTTTTCATCAACTAGGAGTTATGCTTACGTTGTTGGCAAGGGCAAACCGAATACATATGAGTTTGTGATTTCAAAACTCAAATTTAATGGGGAAGATAAAATCTTTACTTGGCATCCAAAAGCCGGATATATTAGAGTCGACTAGGATCTTTTTTATAATTATTTAGCCACCTCCCCCAGCTATTACGGGTTTTTTTATTTATAATGCTCAAGTTTATTGTTGAGCAATTATTTGTAGTTTTTAGAATGCCGATCAGCTTTAGAAAAAAGGAATGGCGTAAAGAAAGGATTAAGCAAGGTGTAACTTGGACAGGTGCAATAAAACTTGGACTAATTGATCCCCATTTAAAGAAGATTGTCAATAACCCTATTAAAATTCCATCGTTGAAAATTCCCAGTCCAAAAATGCTTAAATAGGAAAACCGTATTACTGTTGAAAAAATTATCTGCAACTGGCTCAGATGCAATATAAAATAAATCGTAATGGAAAGTAATAGCTCTATTAGGAACTTTTCCCTATTAAATCCCCTATTAGATAAATAATCAATGTTTACACTGAGCTCCATTAAATGAGATCAGATCACTGACATCCTTTCATCAACTTTATAGATTACCTTTGGGAAAATTCAAAGAGAAACCCAGCATTGAATTAGTGAAATATTCCAGTTAAAGCCCATCATAGATGGGTTTTTTAGTTGATAAACCAGCTAGGAGATTAATATGAAGCAAATCCTAATCGTACTGCAATTTATTACACCAATATTATTTGGTCAGAACCTAAGATTAGTAACCGGGTTCTATGATAATAGAATGCCAAGGAGTATTTATACATATAAAGATTTTGAAAATAAGCTTGAATTGAGATCAAGCGCAGAATATTATAAGAATGGTCAAAAGAGCTATGAGGTAAATTATAGGGGTGGTTTGCGTAGTAAGAAAGTTTGGTGGTATGACAATGGGAATAAAAAGAAAATGATCACATTTAAAGCTGGAAAACTGGATGGCCATTGGGTTACATGGAATTATGATGGTATCAAGGAAAGGGAAAAACTGTATAGGGACGGATCTCTGATAGAGGAAAGATCTTTCATTCAACAGTATCAATAAATGACGTAAGTAAGATGCAAAATTTTAGAATTAAGTTAAACCACATATTTTTGTTTATGATCTTTCCGTCTCTATCATATTGCCTTGATGGAATCTTATTAAAATCCGGCATTGGTCATATTGGTGTTTTGCATAAGCTTTCCCAGAATGAAGCAACCTTTTTTATTCTTAATGATGGTGAAAAAAATATTGCCACATATTCCCAGAAAGATATTCTTGCTATATACAGTATTTTGGGAGGCAAAATGGTAGCTGTGCCTACAAAGGATGATGATTATTTTTCACCGACAAAGAAATATTTGACAATTCAGCGGACCGAACAAGAGGTCAACAATATTTTCCTGATATACTACGATAGAGGTATGTGGCTAAATAAAGACAAACAAATATGGCTGGAGGAAAATCTCCGGGCCGAATATTTGATTTCATCAGAAATTGATAAGGAACAGCACAATGAATCATCAAATTTGAATCAAATCAGTAAAGTGTTAAATGATCATATTCCCGAATAAAAGCCAGTAACTAAAAGGATCTTTATAATAAAGAGTTTCAGCATGCTTTTCCATGATCTTATGTTTTTCCCGAATTTTGGAGTAATTTTTATTTTAGTTGTATATTTATTCTAGTGTTGAAGCGTTCACAAATGAATTTGTTTGAAAGACAGATAACTATAAATGAGAGGGCTACTGCTTTGACCTACCAAACTTCAACTGTCAGTATTGCCCTGTCAGGTCTCATCAGTAAAGATTACCAGGTGCCATTGAGACAACATTTACATTTGATATTGATCATGACAGCACAACAGATCCATTTGATTGATCGGCTATTGTATGCCCATGATCGGGTAAACCGGACATCTATCATGCACCGGATTTTCATAGGACAAGCTCGCATGATCTCTGGGTTATGGCCACAGTTCCATGAGAAGGGATCGCTAGATTTTTTTTCTGATAAACAGCTGGAATATGTGCAGTACAGGGATATACTATCTGATGAGGAAATCCATTATCCCCGTCATACGTTACTCTGGGAATTTGGTGAGGAAATTGCCAAAACAACAGATCACGTAAAAAACCATCGTATTATATTGCTTACTTTGGGAACCTATAGGTATTCCTATATTGATAATTCAGATATGATGTATTTTATTTGCGGTAGATAGTAAGGTAAAACCAAATGTCTGGAGAAATTATTTTACAAAAAATGGCAATCAGGATGAAGCGAAGTTTACTGCTATTGATATTGTGTCTACAAATTATCCACACCGGAGCGATTGCCCAATCCAAAGGAATTATGTTTCATAGATTAACTGAAAAAAAAGGTTTGATGTACGCACCTGGCCAGAAAAAATCTTTTACGGGTGGTGTATTTGCAAATTATAGAACCAAAGGCAGAAAGTTGAGAGGTAATTATAAAAATGGGTTACGTCATGGAATTTGGACCTACTGGAGTGAGGATGGTAAAAAAAATCGAGAAGAATCCTATAAACAGGGGAAAAAGGATGGTAATTGGACCTATTTTGATGAAAATGGAAGAAAGGAAAGGACTGAAACTTATCTTAATGGGAAACCTAGTGGCAAGCTGACCTACTTTTATCAGAAGGGGAATCGGGAAAAAGAAGAGGTTTATCAAAAGGGTGTCCCCCATGGAAAATGGACTAATTGGTATGAAAGTGGTAAAAAGGAAAAAGAAGAATTTTACCGGAAAGATAAAAAGCATGGAAAATGGACCTACTATAATGAAAAGGGGCGTCGTGAAAGTATAATATCTTACAAGGATGATTTAAAAGATGGCAAATCAACTTATTGGTATGCGAACGGTAATAAGAAGGAACGAGAGGAAAACTGGCAGCAAGATCGCAAAAACGGATTATGGACTTGGTGGAATGAACGAGGGAAAAAAATAAAAGAAGGCAATTACAGGAATGAGCAGAAACATGGTATTTGGGCCATCTATGACAACCGTGGCAGAAAGATGGAAGAAAATCAATGGAAAGATGGGGAGTTATCGGGGAAATCAATCCAATGGAACCAAAAAGGAAACAAAATAATTCTTAAAAGTTTTAAAGCCGATGAAAAAAATGGATTATGGACTTGGTGGTTTAAAAGTGGTAGAAAACAAAAGGAAGGCAATTATAAGGTTGGAAAAAAACATGGTACTTGGATGTTTTATTACCCAAATGGAAAGAAAAAAAGAGTAGAGAATTATAAGCATGACAAAAAAAACGGGAAACTAACTGTATGGTACGAAAGCGGCCAAAAAGAAAGGGATGAGTTTTACCGAAACGACAAAAAACATGGTAAATGGGTCTATTGGTATGGTAATGGAAAATTGGAAAAAGAAGAGGAATATAAAGATAATGTCCAGACTAGCGGTAAGCATTACGACTATTTCGGGAAATAAAATATAATTTTCCATTAGATATTTACAGATAGATCAAAAAAATAACACTATCATTTGTTAAAGTAGTTGCCAGTAGTTCACACTGGTCTTTAAAAAAGTAAAATTGAAGAATCAACTTATAATATATTTCCATGAGTTAGGTTTGCTTCGACGCCTTGCTAACTTTTTGATTATCAGTATATTGATTGCTCATGGTAACGTTAACAGGGCTATTGAGTTTCCTAACATTCCTGGATATCTTACGCTGAAATGCGATTTCCACATGCATACAGTGTTTTCTGATGGCAGTGTCTGGCCGGATATTCGTGTAGAAGAAGCGCTAAAGGATGGGCTGGATGCTATTGCGACTACAGAGCATTTGGAATTACTATCCTGGAGAGATGATATTCCTAATCCTGACCGTAACCGATCACACCAGCTGGCGAGTTATTTTGCCCGAGATCATAAGCTACTGGTTATAAATGGATCAGAAATAACCCGATCCATGCCCCCAGGACATGCCAATGCAATTTTCATAGAAGATGCTAATCGATTACTTCTGGATAATTATTTAGACGTATTCCAGGAAGCCCAAAGGCAGGGTGCATTCATTTTCTGGAATCACCCGCATTGGATTAGTCAGTCGCCAGATGCTTTGGTTCCTTTATCTGATATCCATAAGGAATTGATTCGTGATGGTATCTTGGAAGGTATCGAGGTTGTGAATGATACGACCTATTCTGATGAAGCTCTACAGATAGCTTTAGATCACAACCTGACGATTCTGGGCACATCTGATATTCATGGAATTATAGATTGGCAGTACAAGACCCCAGATAATGGGCATCGTCCGGTGACTCTTGTTTTTACACGCGAACGAACGACACAGTCGATCAAACAGGGATTAAAAAATGGACGTACCGTGGTATGGTTCAACAATCTGTTGATTGGTAGGGAAGAATATATCCAACCTTTGATAAACGAATGTCTTAATATTGTTTCAGTAAGGTACCGTAAAGGATCCACGGTTGTATCTGTTACAATTACCAATCATTCGGATGTGGAGTTTGTTCTTAGAAACATTTCAAAGTATACATTTTATGCTGATGCAGATCTTGTTACTATTCCACCACATGGGAAAAAACTACTTGAAGTAAAAACACTTGACCACCCATCTAAATTTGAACTGCGATTCAGTGTTTTGAATGCGATAATCGCACCAGGTATGCATCCAGAGTTAACGATGCCCGTAAGCAGGCGCTGAATATTTTTTATTTGAAAATTCTCTGTATACGTGTCTTGTGAGATCACGATGTGGTGTTTTACATTTGACACCCATAAATGGAAAACTTTACTTTATATATAAATGGAGAAAAACGCCAGCTTAACTTAGATGGGAGTATGCCACTTCTGTGGGTTCTCCGCGATGAATTAAAACTTACCGGTACAAAATATGGTTGCGGAAAAGGACTTTGTGGGGCCTGTACTGTACATATAAATGGAGAAGCAACCCGTTCCTGTATCACAGCTGTTGATACCGTGAATGAAGAAAAGATCACGACCATAGAAGGTCTGCAACAGGGTGATATTTTTCATCCAGTTCAGAAGGCTTGGATAGCAGAAGATGTACCTCAGTGCGGTTATTGCCAGACTGGCCAGATCATGGTTGCGGCAGCTTTATTGGCTCGCAAACCAGACCCAACAGATGATGATATTGATGCTGCAATGAAAATGAATATTTGCCGCTGTGGAACCTATCAGCGAATACGTAAAGCCGTACATAATGCGGCGGGAGAGATCAAACGTGGCTGACAAAATTGTTGTTAACCGCAGAGATTTTATCAAAACCGCTACCGTTGCAGGTGCGGGACTCGTGATTGGATTTCATCTGCCGTTTAGTAATCGTCTTCTGGCAGCCGGTTTGGGTCTTAAAAGGTCGTTTGCTCCAAATGCCTGGATAATTGTACAACCTGATAATCAAGTCATCTTTAAAGTAACAAAATCAGAAATGGGACAGGGAGTATGGACTTCTTTGCCAATGATCCTTGCTGAGGAAATGGATCTGGATTGGTCCACTATCAAGATTGAACAGGCATTAGAGTCTGAGGGTACTGGTGGTAGTAGATCCATACGGGGTTTATGGAAACCTTTGAGGAAGGCTGGAGCAACAGCCAAGGATATGCTTTTGGAAGCTGCTGCTCAGGAATGGAAGGTTGAAAAAAGTGACTGTGTTGCAGAAAATGGAATGATAAACCATAAGCCTACTGGAAAGAAATTTAAATATGGTGAGCTGGCAATAGCTGCGTCCAAACTATCGTTACCGGGTAAGGTGCTGCTTAAAAACCCATCTGATTTTAAGTTAATAGGAACTGATGCCTTACGCAAAGACACACCTTTAAAAGTAAATGGCCAAGCGCAGTTTGCCATGGATGTACACCTAGAAGGAATGGTTTACGCTTTTGTTGTGCGCTGCCCAATTTTTGGAGGGACACTCAAATCCATGGATACGCGCAAAGCCATGGCGATAAATGGAGTTCTTAATATTTTTGAAGTTTCAAATGGCATTGCAGTTGTTGGTTCTTCTACATGGGCTGCGCTGCAAGCTAGGAAGGTGCTTGATATAATCTGGGATAAAGGAACAGCGGCGGATCTAAACAGTGATTCCATTGCTGAGTTATTCAGGGAAAAAGGACAGAAAAGAGCTGCTAGAGGTAGAAATGATGGCAACTCGAAACGAGCTCTAAAAAATGCAGAGACTGTTGTTGAAGCTGTTTATCAGGTGCCATTTCAGGCTCATGCTACTATGGAGCCGATGAACTGCGTTGTTGATGTTCAGCCAGACCGCTGTCGGTTATGGGCACCGACCCAATCGCCTGGTGACGCCCGGAAACAAGCAGCAAAGATCACGGGACTTCCAAAAGAAAAGGTTGAGGTCAATGTCACTTTTCTCGGTGGTGGGTTTGGTCGCCGGGCATTTAATGATTTTGTTGGTGATGCTCTGGAAGTTTCCTACCGTATGAAAAAACCCGTTAAATTGATCTGGATGCGGGAAGATGATATGCGCCATGATTATTATCGTCCTGCCAGTCGACATATTATGTCCGGTGGTTTGACTGCAGATGGAAAGCTTGAAGTATGGACGCACCGTGTTGTTGCGCCATCTATTCTATTTGGCCAGATGTTCAAATATCCGGTGCCACTAAAGGATAAACTGGATATTGTTGCATTAGAAGGTGCCAAAAATATTTCTTATGCGGTTCCAAATATACTCGTGGAATACAAATCTGCTAATACTGCGGTACCTATTGGGTGGTGGCGGTCTGTGTATGATTCGCAAAATGCCTATGCAAACGAGTGTTTCATAGATGAACTCGCTGAGTCTGCGGGCCAGGATCCATTACAATTTCGACTTGCTTATCTTGGAGGCTCACCTCGTGATACCAGGGTTTTGAAAATGGTGGCAAAAAAAGTCAATTGGGGTAGAAAACTATCCGCTGGAAGATCTCAGGGACTGGCCTGTCATGCATCATTTAAATCGCACGTTGCTCAGGTAGCGGAAGTCTCCGTGAATAATAAAGGGGTGGTACAGGTACACCGTGTTGTGTGTGCTATTGATTGCGGGCAGGTGGTTAATCCTTCTATTGTCCGCTCGCAGATAGAAAGTTCCATTGTATATGGGCTCTCTGCGGCTTTGAAGGGGGAGATCACCATTGAGAATGGCGGTGTTGTGCAAGGAAATTTCCATGAATTTGAAGTTCTTCGTTTTCATGAGATGCCAAAGATCGAGGTATACATCGTTAATAGTGATGAGCATCCTGGAGGCGTCGGTGAGCCAGGTTTACCACCTATAGCTCCAGCAATAGCCAATGCCGTGTTTTCGGCAACAGGAAAACGGATTCGAAAATTGCCAATCAAGCCAGAAGATCTAAGGTCCTGATAAATAAGATCATCCCTGTCTTTTATTTATTATTGGGATGCGAACACATGTCAGATTCCAAATTAAAATTTATTATTGACTATCCCAGGGGAGATAAAAAAACCTTGATTGAAGGTCGCGTGTTTCTTTTTTTAGGACACAATAATGAAAAAGAGCCTCGTTTCCAAATCAATGATAAATCCGGCACAGGTCTAGTATTTGGTATCGATGCTATTGGGGATCAACCATCGAAAGGTGTCACGATCGATGGGAGCGTATTTGGTTATCCGGTAAAAAGTCTTGATGATATTCCTGCTGGTGAATATTGGGTCCAGGGACTACTACACAAATATGAAACTTTCGATCTGAAAACCGGACATACTGTTAAATTGCCTATGGATCGTGGCGAAGGACAGCGATGGCATTCTGCACCGGGAAATAATTATAGTGTCCCAAAGAAAATTTTTCTTGATCCAGCCAAAAAGTCTGACATTAGGATCCAGCTTGATCAAACGATCCCACCCATTGAAAAACCGGATGATACCAAATATGTTAAACATGTCAGAATAAAAAGTAGATTGCTGAGTGAGTTTTGGGGACGGCCGATGTATTTGGGAGCTCATGTTCTTCTCCCGGAAGGATATGAAGATCATCCCGAAGTGCGGTATCCACTTATGATCTTCCATGGACATTTTCCAAAAGACTTTGGTGGTTTCAGAACAGAACCGCCAGACCCTGATCTGGAGCCAGAATACAGCGAACGTTTTCGATTGGAAGGATATAACCAAATTGTACAAGAAAATGATCATAAATTTTACAAGGATTGGACAAGTGCTGATTTTCCAAGGGTTCTAGTGGTTGAGATTCAGCATGCTAATCCGTATTATGATGATTCCTACGCTGTTAATTCAGCAAACCTGGGTCCATATGGTGATGCCATTACTTATGAGCTGATACCATATATAGAAAAGAATTTCAAAGGGATTGGTGAAGGTTGGTCCCGGTTTCTCTATGGCAGTTCAACCGGTGGCTGGGAAGCTTTAGCTGTTCAGATTTTTTATCCTGATGAATACAATGGGTGTTTTGCTGCTTGCCCGGATCCTATTGATTTTCGGGCATATTGTCTGGTAAATATTTACGAAGATAAAAATGCCTATTATACTGGTCCTGCGTTCAAGCGTGTTCCACGCCCCGGACACAGGAATTATCTTGGTGAGCTGGATGCAACTCTGGAGCAAATGAACCATAAGGAACTGGCTTTGGGAACGCACAGCCGTTCTGGAGATCAGTGGGATATCTGGGATGCAGTGTATAGTCCCATGGGTCTCGATGGATATCCACAGCCAGTATGGGATAAGCTTACTGGGGTTATCAACCATAATGTAGCGAACTACTGGCGAGAAAATTATGATCTAAGGTATATACTGGAACGTGACTGGGCGAAACTTGGTCCCAGGCTGGAAGGCAAGATTCATATTTATTGCGGTGATATGGATAATTATTATCTTAATAATGCTGTGTACCTTATGGAAGAATTCTTAGAACGGACAAAAGAGCCCTATTATAATGGTGAAGTGGATTATGGGGACCGTGCGGAACATTGCTGGAATGGTGACCATACCCGGCCGAACGCTATCTCTAGGCTTCGATATAATCAGATGTTTATCAAAAAAGCAGTAGAGCGAATGGAAAAGACCGCTCCATCTGATGCTGACCTTAAAAGCTGGCGTTACTAATAGAGATTTTTCAGATCAATCATCAATTTATCTATATATTTATCCATTCTAGTGAATCTATAAAATGACTAATAAACGAAGTATACTTACTAAGATCGAAGCTCGCAAGATCAGTGCCATTATTCGTACAGATGATCAGAAGCTTGCAGCAGATGCTATGAGTGCAGCTGTGGCAGGAGGGTTTCGTATAGTGGAATTCACTCTCACCACTCCGGGAGCTCTTCATCTAATTTCGGAGTTCAGGAAAAAAAATGACGATCTTCTTGTTGGTGCTGGCACTGTCATGTCTATTGATCAGGCGAATAATGCGGTAAACGCCGGTGCCCAGTTCATTGTTTCACCGGTGTGTGATCCAGAGATCATTAGGCATGCAGCTGAACTTGATGTAGTTAGCATGCCCGGTACATATACTGCTACAGAGATGGATACGGCACATGAACTGGGTGCTGACATGGTGAAATTATTTCCTGCACCGGCTGATGTTTCTGGATATATATCGGCAATTTTAGGACCCATGCCTTATCTGAAGATCTTTCCAACCAACGGTGTGAATATTAATAATATGCTGTCAGTATTGACCTCAGGGGCAGTAGGCATAGGATTTGTGAAGACCCTTTTCGACCCGGTAGATCTAGAGAAAAATGATTTTACAACGATCAAAAAGAGAGCTTCAGCTATATGTGACCGGCTAATCCAGTCAGGTTCAGTTTAAATTTTTTACGTTAATATTAATTGCTAATTAAAAAAGATCACCTAATCAGTTTTCTAATTCCGATATTTATTTTATGGCATATTTTGGCGGATATTTTTTATGCCAGGCGGTTGCTTCTTGGTATAGTTGAGCTATCGCTATAGCGTTGCCATCCTTATAAAGGTCAGCAATAAAACTGATGCTGGTAGGAGAATCTTTCTTGTTAAACCCGTTTGGGAGTACTACACATGGATGACCGGTGAGATTAGTTCGTAATAAATTATCCCCCCAAAAAGAAGGAACTACGTAGACATCTATTGAATCAAAAAGTTTATTCATTTTTTCATTTAATAATACACGAGCTCGGTTGGCCTGAATGTACTCGACCGCAGGTATAAAGCGAGATCTTCTGAACACGTTGGGCCAGGCCATGCGAATTTGCCGTACCAGTTCATCATCCCGATTGGTTCGAGTCAATTCATCAAAGGCCGCAGCAGCTTCGGCACTCAGGATGAAGGAGAGAGCATTAGTTGGAAATTCAGGCAGTTCAATCGGAATTAGCTTGAGTCCTAATGATCTTAATATATCCAATACAGCTTTATCATTTTTGGTTGCGGCTGTATCTTCAAAAGCAGACCTTACATAGGCGATACGTAAGTTTTCTATTTGGTTTGGTTTGGGAACTTGAAATGGAACATCCATGACCGATCTGTCAATGTTGTCAGAACCCCGTATAGTATTGTAGATAAGTGCACAATCCGGTACAGAACGACACATAGGTCCCAGTTTATCCATTGTCCAGCTGAGTGCCATGGCTCCAGCACGGCTTACGGTTCCAAAGGTTGGCCGTAAGCCTGTCACACCATTGCGGGTAGAAGGTGATACGATAGATCCCCATGTTTCTGACCCAATAGAGAAAGCAACCAACCCAGCCGCAGTGGCTGATCCTGGTCCTGCCGAGCTACCGCTGGAGCCTTGCTCTAGATCCCAGGGATTACGGGTCTTGCCATCGAACCATACATCACCCCAGGCTAAAGCACCTAGGGTCAGCTTAGCTATCAACACTGCACCGGCTGCATCCAGTTTTTCAATGACGGTAGCGGTTTCATCGATAATTTGATTCTGGTAGGGTTTTGCTCCCCAAGTGGTCCGGTATTCCGGTACAGCAAGAAGATCCTTAGCGCCATAAGGAATCCCATGCAGCGGTCCTCGATAGTTTCCAGCACGTATTTCTTTATCTGCTCGTCTCGATTGTTCTAAGGCTAATTCTTTGGTCACAGATATAACGCATTCTAGTTCTGGTCCATATTGTTTGAGACGGTCCAAGTACATGATGGTCAGCTCTTCGGATGTAACATCTTGTGTACGAATTAGGTGAGCGAGCTCACCCACGGTCATGAACGCACATTCTTCAAGATCATCTGGGCGGGCTGTAACAATTTCGTGAAATTGGTATTGGTCATTTCCATTGGGAATCTGGAGTCCGGGTGACTGAGGCCGAAAATAGAGTGGAAAAGTCACATAATTAGGTAGTTCCAGCTTTCGCAGATCTTTATACTGTTCGCGAAGATCAATAAGCCCTGGTAAGATGGAATCTCTTTCCGAGTCTGTAAACTCCAAACCCAGTAGTTTTTCAGTACTTTGTAAATGTTGTTTTACAATTTTTTCTGGATCACTACAAGCGATAATGACCAATAATAATAAAAGTAAGTATTTTTTCATTTTGGTTCTCTTTCCCTTAAAAGCCTTGTGTTATATTTCTGATTCTATTCTTTATACAATGATTGAACGGTATTTCGGTATAAGTAATACTAGGATTATTCCTGCTGCAGCCAAAAGAAAATGAATACTGGTGAAATTCATACCTACCTGAACAGAATAGTTTTCCACTATCCAACCAGCTATGATGGCGCTGGTTATCACGGCAATACGGGTATATACTCCCAGAATTGTCTGTACACGGCCCATGATCTGGTTGGGCACCTGTTCCATAAAAGTAGTACGTATACATATCCGGGCTGAGTTATTATGCAGGCCCATGAACAGATAGGCTATAGCCGCCAAAGCAATATGGAAAAATCCGGGAGAAAGCCACACCATGATCGCTGAGATAAAATAACATACAAGTAAGAAACGGTGTCTTCCTAATATGGTTGAACCAATTCCAGCCAGAATAGTTGACAATAGGGCTCCAATGCCATATAGTCCTTCCATGATCCCATATCCCCAGCTGCCAGCCAGATATACATCTCTGGACATCGTAATAGTGATAATGGACAATGCTCCCCAGATCGCTACATCGGCTAAGATCGTAGTAAGTCCGAGAAGTAGAACACCAAGATTCTGTTGAAAGAACTTGAATCCTTTCATAAGTGCGGAAAGTAATTTCTCAGTGTTTCCCGATCTCTTCTGATATGAGAATGGTGCCAAGCTGATCAAGATTCCAGAAACCAGATAGGTCAAAGCATTAATGGCTAAAGCTGTATTCACACCAAAATAATGAACGACCAGACCGCCGAGACCTGCTCCTAATATCGATCCGGTCTGATAGCTGGCAGATAGCAATGCGTTCGCATTGAAATATTCATCCGGTTCTACCAGCTGTTGCATGAAAGCTTGTGCGGTTGGCCAGAATAATGAATTGCCGGTGCCCATAAGGAACACCATTATGAATAAACTCATCATCGTGAATGAATTCAATAAAAGCGTCGATAAAAAAACAATGATTATTACCATACGAACGATATCAAGAATGACCATAAGCCATTTTCGATTCATTCGATCTATGATTACACCCGCAAATAGAGCCAGTAAAACACCTGGTATGGTTGCTGCTGCCATGATCTTTCCAAGGGCAAGCTCTGATCCGGTCTCTTCTAGTACGAGCCAACTAATACTGATCAAATTCAAACCGAACCCTATCAGTGAAATGGCATTACCCAGGAAAAAAAGAGTGAATGTTGGATTTCTTAAAAGTGTTAGCAAATTGAATTCCGTAGCAGAAGATCATTAATATGAGAAGCAAATGTTAATTAAAGTATGAGAATGAAAAGGGAAAAGATACTAAATAGCGCAACACATACAGGTGTAATAATTAGGTGTGATCCATGCAAATTGCGGTATATTACCTTAGAACAGATATTTAATTTTCAAAGATTGAAATGGTAACAAAATAATAAAGATCGCATGAATTGTTACTTGGCCATACCTACCCTACTCCTTGCTGCTACTATTGGTTTGGCTCAGCCTGGTTCACTAATTGGGTACGAGCAAATAGGGTCAATGGAGGCCGGCGAGATAGAGACAGCATTGAATATAGCATTTGGTATGGATGCTCCAACATCCATCTATTCCATATCAATGTATAGTATTACTTATGAGATACAAACGTCAGATGGAACCACGGATACTCTTTCTGGCGCTGTCGCATTTCCCCATGATCCAACCAGAGCATTCCCCATTGCTAGCTATCAGCACGGTACCACGATCCTTGATAACAATGTTCCATCGATCACCGGTTTAAGTGCTGATAATTTGGAAATAACCTTAATTGCAATGATCGCAGGTTCTAATGGTTTTATTACAGGCTTCCCAGATTACATAGGATTGGGAATCTCAGATGGATACCATCCCTATATTATTGCTGATCCATATACACTGGCTGTGATGAATTTAATTAGAGCGATCAAACATTTAGCATTCGAGATCGATCCTATAGAGTCTTTCCAATGGAACAACCAGCTCTACCTTTTTGGTTATTCAGAAGGTGGATATGCTACTATGGCTGCGCAAAAGGGAATAGAAGAATCTTTATTAGATGAATTGCCGATTACGGCTTCTTTTCCTATGGCTGGTCCTTATGATCTTTCGGGAACGATGGTGGATTATTTTTTATCTATCCCAAGCTATCCACAACCATATTATGTACCGAATGTTTTGTTCAATCACTTGGATTATTATGGATCCTTGGATGATCTAGACCAGTATTTTCTACCAGTCTGGGCAGATACTCTTCCAATTTTATTTGATGGCACGTACGCAGGGTGGGAGATCAATGACCTGATGCCGGAAAATCCGTTGGATATTTTGTTGCCGGAAGTATTAGACGAATTCATAGCAAATGAAGAACATTTTTTCCGATTAACTCTAGCAGAAAATACTTTGCTGGATTGGGTGCCCATTACCCCGACATACCTGATCCATGGAATGGGTGATGATATTGTTCCCTATGCCAATGCTGAAGTTGCCTATATTGATTTTATTTCAGGGGGTGCGCTGGATGTAACATTGATCAATTTTTCAGAGTCAGAAGGAGGCCATGCTGAACTTGCATTACCGTGCATCTTCCAAGCATATGAAATAATGTTGCAGTATCAGGCATTGAGCCCTAAGGGAGATATAGATGGGGATGGGGATCTGTCCGAGAATGATCTCGAACTTTTGGCCCAATCCATTCTAAATGGCTCTGAGTTAGGGATCTTTGAGACTTGGGCAGGTGATTGGGATTACGATGGAAGCCATTCCATTATTGATTTGACAGCTATTTCCCTATCCATTGATTAGCCAATAAATCACGGAGTTATCATGAAACGTTTTATTTTTTCTTTTTTCTTGATTTGTTTAGCTTTTTCTGAAATTTCACCTGGTGCCCGGCCAGTGCATACTTATTCCATTGTGGCGTTTGATCCAGAGACAGGTCAACTTGGCGTTGCTGTTCAGAGCCATTGGTTCTCAGTTGGATCTCTGGTTCCTTGGGCTAAGGCGGGTGTGGGAGCTGTGGCCACCCAGTCGTTTGTGAAAGTCGAATATGGTCCAGATGGACTGAAACTGATGGAACAAGGATTCACTGCAAACCAAGCTTTAGAAAAACTGGTTGCAACGGATGAGGGAGAAGCAGTTCGTCAGGTGGCTATGATAGATATCAATGGTAATGTTGCTGCCCATACAGGTAACCGATGTATTTATGCCGCAGGTGATCAACAGGGAAAGAATTATTCCGTACAGGCAAACTTGATGGAACATGAAACTGTTTGGCCGACTATGGCTAATGCATTTGAAAATTCATCGGGTGATCTGGCAGACCGTATGATGGCTGCTCTGATAGCAGCGGAAGAAAAAGGTGGCGATATCCGTGGTAAGCAATCTGCTGCAATGCTGATTGTTACCGGAGAACCCACCGGGGTTCCCTGGAAAGATAAAGTGCTAGACCTACGGATAGATGATCATCCGGAACCACTGCGGGAATTGCGACGTCTGATTCGAGTACACCGTGCCTATCAGCATGCAAATAAGGGCGATTTATATGTTGAGCATAAAGAAATTGAAAAAGCCCTTACTGAATATAAAAAGGCAACAGAATTTTACCCAGAGAACCCGGAATTACCTTATTGGTCCGCGGTGACCTTAGCTGATATTGGACGGGTTAAAGAAGCCCTGCCGATTTTTCGTGATGTGTTTTCCCGGGAACCTCGATTAAGAACACTTATCCCTCGATTGGTAAAAAGCGGTCTGCTCCCTGATAATAATAATCTCATCGATCAGATCATTTCAATCAAATAAAAACTTCACTTAATGAGCTAATTTCATTTGGCGAAGTACATTCATAATTTAATTTAACCTATGAATTACATCCAGCGAGCAGGACTCATTTTACCATTCTGGATTCTGTCTTCCTGCTATTTTCTAATTCCCTTTATCCGAGATCCGATTCAGCCGCCTGCCTTATTGATTGATATTGACAGTGTGTTACCATTTATCTGGTGGATGATCATACCATACTATTTTTATTATATTTTTCTTTTCTTACCACTTTTGATTAGTGAACAGTCAAAGTTGCAGAGTTTTATATCCATTGCTATGCAGTTACTGTTGATCTCTTATTCAGTTTTTATTTTCTGGCCGATTAGCTGTGAAGCTGTGATGAACAGCGTTAAACCGAATCCGTTGATGCCCCTCTATGATGCTGTTAAATTCTCCTGGCTCAAACAAAACGCACTACCGTCCGTGCACGTTGTTATTAGTGGCTTTACAGGTCTAGTGCTTGCGGATGAAAAACCGGATTTAAAATGGATTTTCTGGATGGGTGCTGTGCTTGTGTTTTTTTCGACATTTCTGGCTAAGCAGCATTTCATCGCTGATGGGATAGCTGGATTGTTTTTGGCTTTTGCAGGATATCAATTATGGAAAAGATTTTTCTAGATTATTAAAATGAATAAATTATTTATTCGTGTATTTGTAATTGGATGTCTTGTTTTTCTTTTTGGCTGGTATTTAGCTATTTGGTTGACTCATTTATGAATATAAGGTCCAGTTTGCTGTTTATTTTCCTGTTGGGTTCACCTGCATTGGGAGAACATGATTCCACTGGTGTTTATTATGATCCATGGTTTGCCTACGATAAGGTTCTGCATTTTGGAGTGAGCTGTTCCATTGTTATAAGCACTCAGTATGTGCTTTCTGAAAAAATGAGTATGAACGATCATAACTCAATTTCAGCCGCAGTAATCATGTCCATGGGGAATGGGATCATAAAGGAAATTTGGGACAGCCGCCAACCTGGTGGGTTTATAAGCAGAAGAGATATCATTGCGGATGTAGCAGGAATTCTGGCTGGAATTTGGATTATATCATTATGAATCTTTCTATCTGGCAATGGATGGTGATTCTATTTTGGATGGGGGCTGTTTCTGGTATCGTTATAGGATTATCATTTTATTTCAATCTGCCAGATCAGATCGCTGGTCCCCTCTTGTTTATTGCAATTGGTATATCGGTATCAGGTGGAATTAATTATTATAAATGATAATTTATTTTAGCGTTCTTTTTCATTATGATACCTTATTCCTAAAATAAAAAATGAAAAATTTTCGAAATTTAGTTTTTTCTTTACTATTGGTAATTGGCACCATCTTTCCAAAAAATACGTCTGATTCAAAACTTATTTTTATTTATAATGCTGAGAGTGGATTTGTAAATGAACTTACAGATTTTGCTCATAAGATCATTTCTCCGGAGACCTATCCCTGTAATCTTTATGCTCTCACCTATGGGACACTTACCATGAAGCAGAAATGGACAACATATATTGATCGTTTACCATTAAAGACTGTCTTTACTTACAGGGATAAATTAACTGGAAACATCATGAAAGATGTGAAGCTTCCAGCTATATTTTTACAGGAAACTGATAATTTAATAGAGGTTTTGTCTGCTGCAGAATTCAGCAGTATTGGTACGATGGAAGGGTTGATCAAAATCATTGACCAGATATTAAAGGAGCATGGTTTGGATAAAAAGAAGGATAATAAAAAACTGTCTTTAAGTAAAGCAGAATGGAAAAAAAGATTGACGAAAGAACAATATCATATTTTACGAGAAAAAGGTACAGAAAGGGCTTTCTCAGGAAAGTTTGACAAATTTTATAATAATGGGACCTATTTTTGTGCTGGTTGTAGTACTGCGCTTTTCACATCTGATACTAAATATAATTCAGGCTGTGGCTGGCCGGCATTTTATGAATCACTACCGGAGACCATTGAAGAAAATTCAGATCAGAGCTTCGGAATGATCCGTACAGAGATAACCTGTAAAAAATGTAATGGACACCTGGGTCATGTGTTTAATGATGGTCCCCGCCCAACAGGGTTGCGTTATTGTGTAAATTCCGTTTCGCTTGAATTTGAACCTATAGAGAATGAAAAATGAAAAAGGGTACTGTCAAGGAATATGATCGCATGAAAGGATTTGGCTTTATTACGTCAGATGATGGTGACGACTATTTTGTCCATGTGAGCGGATTGCGTGAACATTTAAAAGATAGAGGACTAAGAGTAGGGCAACAGGTTTCTTTCGATGTGGATTTTGATATTAAAGGTGACCGGGCAGTAAATGTCCGAATCGGGTGATCTATTTTACGAGGGTGATCTTTTGAGTTAGTGCGGTTCCGCCGGTTTCTACCTGAGCAAAATAAGTTCCTGAAGTCCATGTTCTGCCATCTATCCTGATTGTATGGTATCCTTTGGAAATGGGTCCCAAATGGTTATTCTGAATTAACCTTCCACCGGAATCCATAATCCGAATGTTTACGTTACCGGATGCCGGAAGAGTGTAGCCAATGACAGTCGTTGGATTGAAAGGGTTGGGGAATGCTGCGTGCACCTTAAAATGTGCCGGTAGCACTGGTGGTTTTACTGATAACGGTTCCTGAACAAAGGGTATTGGATCAAATGATTGGCCAAATACATTCTGTGCAATGTATTCCGGTAGGCCAAACCAGTCCGTGATCAGAGTTGAATAGATTTGCCTGAAATCATACTGGACCTGCATGTTATTATTATTATTCAGGTTCGTTAGATCAGGATTATCACCAAAAATATCCGGCACGATTGATGAACCAAAGAAAAGACAGGGAGCACTTGTTCCATGGTCAGTACCTAAGGAACCATTTTCGTAGACTCTACGCCCAAACTCGCTGGTTGTCATGACCATGACCCGATCCTGGAGACCTTGATTAGATAGATCTTGTAATAATGCTGCTATACTACTTGACACATCCTGTAATAGATTGTCATGGGTATTGGCCTGGTTAGCGTGCGTATCATACCCTGGCTGATATAGACGGTATACAGGAGTGCCTAATCCTCCTGAGATCAATTTCGCTGTCAATGCCATCTGATATCCAATATTATTTCCCGGATATTCAATCGTATTGACCCCAGCCTGAGCGGATTCATTTATCACCTCGGAATATTCCATTGAGAGAGTGTCGATCTCACGGATATATGATAACTCTTCCCCACCATAGGTCTCCGGGGCAGGGTCATCTTCTCCGGGAACATAATTACCATTGATAATAGCATACATCGTCTCAGGGTCGAACACCATCATGCCCACATTGGATTGGCTGGTTCTGAATTCCAGAAGGTTTGCACTGTTATACTGAATCGCCAAAGGATGATCTGGAACGCCATCCGGAAAATCGGGATATTCATTTTCGAAGAGCCTTCCCAACCAACCGGTGGTAAGATGTTCATTTGCATCGGAACCGGTCACCCAAATATCTGATGAGCGAAAGTGTGACAGGTTTCCTTGCTGATACCCCACCCCCTGGATAATTCCGACCTGGCCATTCTGATAGAATGGGTAAATTGGATCCAGGCTATAGTGAAATCCAGTCGTATCATTCACAGATAATGTTTGATCCGAAGGAATTGCAAGTGTGGGTCGAGCTTGATAATAAATGTCATCCTGGATCGGGATCACAGTATTCAAACCATCATTGCCGCCATTTAGTTTTATCAGTATTACAATTCTGTCTGATTCCCATTGGGATGTACGTCCTAATTGCCGTTGTTTGCGCCCAACTGCCATGAGCGGAAGTCTTGTCCCGAATGCTGAGATGACCATTGATGTTTTGATAAAATCCCGGCGCTTCATGATAGTTGGATCTCTGGAAGTTTTATCATATACAATAAGAGGTCTTTCATACGGTTCCATTGAGCATCCCCGATAGGAGCATTTATATTCCAATCGTATGGCTCAGCACCATCTAAAAGTATGTCAAGCATTTTAGTTTCAAGTATATCAGAGAGTGGTACTCCAAATAGAACCAAGGCCAGTTTCCTGACAATTTGTTCAGACGCATACCCATCGTCATCGCTATTGTACATGGTTTGAGCCATGGATCTGACGTCCACTGTGAAATCGAAGTTGCCAAATGGACTGAATCCGGTTACCAATGCACTGTTAATAAGTTTTCGTACTGGCAGCGTGATGGAATTGATCCAGGATCGATAACCTGTCCATCCATTCACGTCTGGCGGTTCAAGAGGGGTCATCCCTAGAAATTCGACAGACCGTAGAAAAAAACCTCCCGGATACGTAAACTCCTCCATGCCAAATTTCCTGACCAAACCTGGGAGAAGGCTCATTGGGCTTTGAATATTTGCTCCTCTAAAGTTGCTGTCATAAAAATGTTCGGTATTAAATAGAAATTCCAGTGCAGGTCTAAGTTCGTAGTCATTTTCACGTAGTACAAATGCCATCGCTTCCACAACCGGTTCATGAACTACGTCATAAACGAACCATTTATAGATCCGACGACAGATATGTACGGCGCATTCTTCCTGTTCCAGGAGAATATTGATAATGTCATCTCCGGACCATGGACCTGTTTGTCCCAGAACAGTTTTTTCTTCGAAATCATGCCATTCATCCCACCAGAACCCGGTCCCGGTCTGGTTCTCATGATCATAGTTTGTTTCGACCCCGTTAGTTACATAACCGGTGAACGCGCGTGACGCTTCCACTATATCTAATTGGGTATAATTATCCACACCCAGGGTGAACAATTCCATCAGTTCCCGGGAAAAATTTTCGTTTGGGTTATGTTTTTTACTACGATGGATGTCAAGCCAGATCATCATAGCTGGACCAAATGTTACCCGGCGAAGCAATTCTTTGAAATTTCCAAGTCCGAATTGTCGAAATATTGCATTCTGTTCATACATTGCTTGAGGATAGAATACCTTTGATTGCGCAGTAGCAAAGAAATTATGCCAGAAAAGAGTCATCTGCTCGGTGATATTCATGGGATTCTGTGTCATGCGTACTATCCACCAATTTGCTATCTGCCACATCCATTCCCTGTATTGTTCCATCACTGCCTGTACCTCGTCATATGTAAGCTGGTCCCAGGCTGGTGGCGGTTCATTCACCCAGTCTCCTGGAGGTTCTGCCGTTTCCGGTTCCTGTAGTAAGGTGTTTAAGGTATTGGAAAGAGAATCACTGCCAGAATTATCAATGTTTGTATAGGTAGGGCCGAACATGGTTCTACCAAGAAGGTGTACAGCGGCTGATTGATCCCAATCCACATCTCTCATGGGCCTCAAAGAAGCAGTTACTGCCAATGGAGGTAGAACTTCTTC
>ERZ651768.663-NODE-663-length-25782-cov-3.096285_pt1 | contig 25782 bp, 18 predicted proteins | sample MGYA00514754_ERZ651768 | MGnify/ENA metagenome assembly ERZ651768
CGCATTGCTTCTGTAACAGATATTCTTTGATCAGGCCCCCATATCCGTCCTCGAACATCCTTGCGAGTCACCATGCTTTGTAGCGCCATCATTGGTTCGAATGGCCCAGGCGTATAATCAGATGCTGGCGCAACAGGTATACCTGCATCGAGAAAACTTCGATGGGCAAACATTTTTTGCATTTTTTCAAATCCATAATCTACCCATTTATTACCATGATAATGAGCATAAGTATAAAAAGGAGCAGGAATAACGCCTGCTGATTTAATTCGGGCAATAATTTCACTATTAATTAAAGAACAATGCTCTATACGATGTCTTGGATTCGTACCTTTGTGATTTTTCAATACTTTTTCATAGGCGTTTAACACCATATTAATGGCTACGTCACCATTCGCATGAATGCCTACTCTAAAATCATGGGCCACCGCATCATCAACTGAACTATAAATTTCCTCTTGAGTCATAGTTAAAATACCATAATCATCTGGCCTACCTTGATAGGGCGAACTCATGCTCATTGTCCTTTCAGATGCTGAGCCATCAGCTACAAACTTAACAGCGCCGATCCGAATCATCTCGTCACCATAACCTGAACCTATGCCTGCAGTTTTCAATCCGCTATAAACTTTACTCTCTCCTTTTGGCATGAATGACACTCTGAAATATAACTCGCCTGCTCTTCTCGCATCCTGATAGGCTAATAAATCATCTTTGTTTCCGCCAGCATCAGTTGTTGAAGTTAAGCCCGCTGCAGCCATATTCTTAGAACCAATACGAACAGCTTCTTGACGCACACTCCTATCCATAATTGGCCATGTACCAACTTTAAAAAATACATCGACAGCATGCTCAGCTACCTTACCAGTGAATTCCCCATTATCTCGATAAAATTTTCCGCCAAATGGGTCAGGAGTTTCCATTGTAATACCCGCTAACTCTATGGCTTTCGAATTAACAACACCCGTATGACCGCCGCGATGAGCAACATAGACTGGGTGATTTTTCACCACCTCATCAATATCATTTCGATTAAGAGGGCGCTCATCTATAAATTTAGTATCATCATACATTACTCCACGCACCCAATGACCTGGAGGGGTTTGTGAGGCCTTCCGTGCCAACGCTTTCTTAACGTCGTCGATTCTTGGTAAATTTACATTAACTCCAATTGCTTCTTCGGCAAACAAAGGATGACTATGTGAATCAATAAATCCAGGGGTTATCGTCATTCCGGTAGCATCAATTCTTTTTGTGCTTGCGCCAGCTAATGGGAGAACATCCTCAATTGTACCTACAGCAAGAATATGTTCGCCTCTAATCGCCATAGCTTCCGCAATAGGAATATATGAATCCATAGTTATAATTTTTCCTCCTGTAACAATCATATCGGCCTGACCGAGTGCATATGCTGCGCTTGCTTCTTTCAGTCCTATTGCTGCCCCTAAGAACGGTAATGCTGTTGATGATCCAATAAATCCTCTTCGTGTAATCTTGCTCATTGCTCACTCCTGATAATGACATCTCAATCTATGTAATTTTTAAAATTATTTATTCATGTTGTTTTTTTCATCTGTTTCATATCTGAAAAATCAGCTTCTAGTGGATGGATAAGTCCGGTCATAGAATCTATGATTACGAACTGATTACCAAATCGAATTCCCCAAAATAGTTTATAAACTAATCGTTGAGATATTATTGCCACATTAAAGTTAGTTAATGCCTTAAATCTCCTACCTAAACTGTGGGTAAGATAACGAAATGCAGATTGCTTTAACTTGCCTTGATCACTGCAAGCTTTAATAACAGAATCAATTTCAACTTCTTCAAAATTCTCTATAAAAGAATCGGAAGTAGCTCCCAAACCATTTCTTCCATCAACCAAACACTGGGTAGCTATTTTTCTTCTTCCTCTCAATGTAGGAATGTCACAATTTGCTTTAAAACAGTAGTATGGATAGTAGAATTTGTGAATCATTTCTACTTCATCTTCCGGAGCAATTGATTGAATCAATTGTTCGGCCGATCTACCATCAATATTATGTTTGATAGCTCTAATGACTTCTTTAGTTATCATGATTTTGTTCTTTCAAAATTTTTTTAATTTCAGTTGCTTCATTGATTAAAGAAAAATCAGTGGCTTGCATTATCTTTTTTGGAATAGGGCCATGCTTATCCGACTCATTCATCGCATCAAGAATATATTCTGGCACTGGAGATATGGATTGAGTCATTAAACTAACAATTATCATGGTAAACGATGAACATAAGGTACCTACGAGCATCGGCGCAAGGTTTGTCATAGACGTTATATCAAAAAATTCCCAACAGAATGCAATCGAAGCTCCAACAATTATTGAAGACAGCGCCCCGTAAGTATTAGCTTTCTTCCACCATATTGCACATACAAACGATGGTAAGAATGCACTCCCCAAAACAGATGTTGCAAAAATAACAATATTAAAAACTGAAGGAGGTTCAACGAGCGCGACAAAATAACCAACCACAGCAATTAAAATAACTAAAAGACGTGATACCCAAACCATCTGTTTTTCGGATGCATCAGGATTTATAAAACGTTCGTAGATATCACGAGCAGCAATTGATCCAGTTTGCAGTAATAGAGAATCAGCTGTTGACATAATAGCGGCCATGATGGCTGCCATGACTAATCCGGTTACAGCTGCGGGCAATAATTTTTCTGCAACGAGAAAAATAGCCATTTCTGGATCCTTAAGTTCTGGAAGAATAAGAATGGCGAAAATTCCTAGTAAATAAGGAGCCGGAACGAATAGTAAATTCCATGAGGTAGCCCAAACACTTGCCTTGCGAGCTGTATTTGGCTCTTTCATTGCCATATGTCGAGTAACAACATGTGGCCATCCCATATATCCGACAGAAAAAATTAATAACGCTCCAGCGACAATTCCCCACTGCCCATGAAAACCCATATCTTTTCCCCAAATTGATAATAAAGTGGGGTCAATCTCCAAAATGGCTTGATTCGCCGCAGTCAATCCACCTAATTCAGAGAGAGCAGCTATTAAAATCCACATAACACCAACAAGCATTACTAAGCTTTGAAAAAAATCGGTATATGCAACAGCCAAATAACCCCCCATAAACGTATATATAAGAATTACTAGTACTGCCACTAATAATGCGATTGGATATGGGATACCTGTTATAAGAGACATTCCCTTACCTCCAGCAATAAACTGCGCGAGTGCGTAAAAACCTAGTAAAAAAACTGTTAGTGAACCTCCAATAAGACGAATAGCGGGAGAAGGATAACGCTTTTCAAGATACTCAATGGCTGTCAATGCACCCATTATTTCAGAAAGTTTTCTCATTCGACGGCCAATTACAGAAAAACTCAATACTCCACCGCCAATATCTCCTGCGGCATACCATAATGCCCAATATCCTTGTAAAAAACCTAATCCACCTGCGCCAAGAAACATATAGCCACTCATGGCCGTACTTTGTAAGGTCAGAGCTGTTGCTATTGGGCCAACCTTGCGGCCACCTAGTAAAAATCCCTCAAGATCCTTGTTTCCACCCGATCGTAACGCCCAGAATCCAATACCAAGGACGATAATGTAATAAAGGATCAGATAAAATATAACGGTAGAATTCACGATCTATCCTCTTTAGAGTTAGATTGTTGAATCCAATAACGTGTTTTCAGAAAGAAAACTATTGTGTAAATAATCCAAAAAACCGGGAAACCGAAGAGCAATAAAGTGGTCTCAATAGGTAATCCAAACATTCTTCTATCTCCTATGCTAGTTGATAGGTATCTTGATTCAAGTTCTCATGATTTGATCGAATTCCTCAAGAAAGAAATCAGCATTTTTGTAATTAAAAACCATCGGTGGTCTTAATTTCAATATATTATTATCGGGGCCAATAGTATTGACAAGAATACCCCGAGATTTTAATTGATTAACCACATTGATAGCCTCATTAGTCGCTGGATTTCTTGATTCTCTATCTTCAACTAACTCAACTGCAATAAAAAATCCGCTACCGCGAACGTCACCAATAATACTGCAATCTTTTTGAATGGATCGTATTCCTTCAATCAAATATGTTCCAACGTCAAGGGCATTTTTCTGGAGGTTTTCTCTCTCTAATATCTCTAAAACCGCCAAACCTGCAGAGCAAGAAACTGGGTTTCCTCCAAATGTATTAAAATAACTAGTCTTGTCAGCAAACTTATCAATTATTTCTCTCTTTGTAATTGTTGCTGCGAGAGGGTGTCCGTTACCCATAGGTTTACCCATAGTTACAATATCAGGCAAAAAATCATCGGCTAAAAATCCCCAAAAATGTTTTCCTGTGCGCCCAAATCCTGGTTGCACTTCATCCGCCACAAATAAACCTCCGGAAGATTGAATAATATCAGCAGCCATTTTTAGATATTCTGGCGGTGGTGAGACTATGCCGCCACTTGATATTATGGTATCAACTATAAAAGCAGCTAATGTTATACCTCTATTGTGAAGCGTCTTAACCGCCTCCTTAACATGGTCAACATAATGTTCTACAGCATTTTTATCTCGATATTGGCCTCGATAAATATCTGGATTAGGTACAGTAACCACATAATCAGAACGATCTTCAGGTAAATTTTCTTCTGTGGAAATCTCTGCAATCGCATGCGAATTTCCATAATATGCATTTTCGGTCACAATAAGTCCTGTTCCTCCGGTAAACGCTCGAGCAATTCGAAGTGCTAATTCATTCGCCTCAGTACCTGTGCAACTAAACATCGCCACATCTAGATCATCTGGTAATTTTTTTAATAAACGATCCGCATAATCAAGGACATTTTCGTGCAGATAGCGAGTATGTGTATTAAGCAAGGCAATTTGTTTTTGCAATGCTTCTACAACTTCGGGATGACAATGGCCGACATGGGGGACATTATTGTACATATCCAAATAACGCTTACCTTGAGAATCAAATAACCAAACACCTTCGCCACGTATGATATGTAATGGATCCTTATAAAACAGTCTATAAGCTGGTCCAAGAAATTTATGACGCCTCTCGAGGAGAGAAAGAGTTTGATGATTACTCGATTCTAAAGGTATTGTTTTCGTCACATTGATATACGAATTTTAGCTTTAAGTTGTTCTTACTATTTCGTTCGATCGGTTTTGGTATAGACTCCTGCAATAATGCCAGAGACCAATAAAAATAAACCCATAAAAAAAAGGAATTCTGGGTAACTCTTAGTGATACCGCAATAAAACGAGGCTACAAAATTGGCACCCTGAAACATATTTATAAACTTCCCTTTTCGTTTCTTCATTTTTGGAAACCTAAATGTGGCTACCATAGAACATCCCATTAATAGAACAAAAAAAGGAAGGAAGAAATAGAGATTATAACTATCAGATATTTGCGGATAACGTAGCAATAGAATCAACGCTGTTGCAGTTAAACCTGCACCGGCTGCTGTAATTGGAAGACCAGTAAACCAGCCACCGCCGGGACTTTCGTTGGAAACATTAAAGCGTGTTAAACGTAATGCTCCCGTTAACACAAAAAACCCAGTGCAAAAAAACAAGAGCCAAAATTCTTTGGAAAAAAGTTCCAATCCTCCCGCGTTAATACCGACAAACATAACTAATACAGCAGGTGCGGCTCCAAACGCAATCAAATCTGCCATAGAGTCAAACTCGGCTCCAAACAAAGATGTGGCTTTAAGGAGTCTTGCAGCCAAGCCGTCCATAACATCTAAAAGGCCGCACCAAACAATCATCCACGCTGCTAGCTCTAGTTGACCTATTGTCGCAGTTATAATTGACGCGAACCCCAACAAAAGGCTCAGTGCGGTAAATGTATTTGGAATGTGATAGCGTAATCTCATAATTAATTTCAGTATAGAATTCTTTTGTTATTTATATTTCTACATATCGCTAGGAATAAATAATTTTACTTATGCGTGACTCTCTGCAATATGAGTTAGATAGTATTTAAACTCCAGTATTTAAAATGACCTCGTAAAAACTACTCATTATACTTACTATCGTAAGATATCATAAATCATCACGCTTCCTCGTGGATAAAAAAATTCCGAGAAGTACCCATATAAAAATTATCATCCATTCGTAAGGCCATATTAAAGAAGCTGGACTTCCTGGCAAATACAGTAACAAAATACCGCATGATAACAAAAGAGCTAAACCACCAACTATCCGCCCATTGCGTACCTTAAAGGGTCTTTTCATATTGGGTTCCCGAACGCGTAATACAAGAAACGAGATTGCAACAAAAATGTAAGCGAGGATAATTCCTAATCCCCCAGCATCTACTAACCAGACAAGTGCAGGACGACCAAAGAGCGGTGCTATTATCGAGAGGCTCCCAATCAATAAGATAGCTTTATAGGGCGTGTTATACCGAGGATGTAATTCACCAAAAATAGAAGGTAATTGACCAGCCTGTGCAAGTGCGTAAAGAGCGCGGCTACCGCCAATTAAAAATGCGTTCCAACTGGTAAGTAAACCACCTATACCTGCAATAACAATAATTTTTCCTGCGACTGATGTATTAAAAAGTGCCGATGATGCTTCTGCAGTAGGCAACAGTGATAATTCCCTTTGCTGTGACTCTAAACCCATCGAAACAGACCAAATAATCAACATGTACCACAGAATGGCGGTAATAATTGATAACATGATCGCTTTGCCAATCTGAGCAAAGGGTAAATTAATTTCTTCAGCGGATTGAGGAATAACATCAAAACCTACAAACATAAATGGAACCATAATTATCACGCTTAAAAACCCTTTAGGTCCGTTGTTAAATAGTGGGCTAAAATTTTCAACTTCTCCAGAGAAAGTAGCTCCTCCGATAAGAGTAAGACCGCCAATAATAACGATAAGGGTGGCGAACATTTGAAGACGTGATGCCATCTGAATACCAAAAAAATTAATTAAGGTTATAAAAATAGCTCCGAGAATACCCACTAGCACCCATGTAAAATGAACATCCCAGCCTGCAACAGTCCATAGGTAACCACGGCTCAAATTTGGTAACAAATAATCTAAAACGGTTGGCAAGGCCACAGCTTCAAACGCAACAACTGAGACATACCCTAATAAAATTGACCAAGTACAAATAAAAGAGGCTATTGGACCTAATGCTCGTAATGAATATGCATGTTCGCCGCCAACTAGTGGGATTGCTGATGAGAGTTCGGCATAAGTAAGGCCAACAAAAATCACTACTATTCCGCCAGCTAAAAAAGCAAGAATAGCGCCTAAACTTCCAGCTTGGGTAATCCAGTTGCCTGTTAAAGCAACCCAACTCCAACCAATCATCGCACCGAATGATAGAGCTAGTACTTCATTACGCCCGACTACCCGCAGTAATTGACCTTGTTTCATGATAAATAATTGTAGCGATCTGAGTGTTTTTTAGAAATGAAAATTTATATTGAGTTTTATTCCAACATCATTTCTCGCATTCCTTCTTCTGCCATAGCTGCAACCTCATTTCCATGCGGCCAAATTGCAAGTACTCTTGTTCCCTCAGGAGAATTGGTGCGATGTACAACATCATCAGGTGCCCTGACGATACCTATCATTCCTGGTTTTAAGATGTGAGAAATTCCATTCACAATATGGTCAAGCTCTCCCTCCAACACATAAAGAATTTCTAATTCATGTACATGTGCCATACCTTCATAATCTGATGGGAAATAAATCTCTCCAATTTCGACAACTTCATCATCAAGATTAAATTCTTCAACTAAAACTCGAATCCATCCAATGTCATTATCAGTATCCCATTCGAATTGCCGAGTTCCAGAAGTTATTTTGGAATAGCTGTTGGCTTGACTGGATATTTCTATTTCATTTTTTTGGCAACCATTAATCAAAAAAATGACAATCGTACAGACGAATAAAATAATACATCTTGAAAAATTATCGCTCTGGTCCATTAATTCTTTTCGGCTTGTTTGCATTTTAAGGTTTCCTCTTTATTTTTTTATTTCTAGGTTAAATTTATCCTTACTTAATAAACAATAATGTATCATCTATACTCAAGACGAAGCGAATATAAGATGGAGAAAAGTATGAGTATGCAACGTAGAGACTTTTTAAAAACTCTAGGTACTATCACCGTAGCAGGAGGTCTGGCTGGCTGTGCTGAATCTAGCACATCAAATGAACAATCATCTTTAGATAAAATATTTAGTTTTGCAGACAATAAAGTTCCCATGAATGCAGCGAATCTCTGTCCTATGCCGAGTGCTATTAGTAAAGCTATTGCAAAGTATAATGATGAGCTGGATGTTGATATGAGTGGCCCTAATAGAACTCGCATCATGGCGTTAAAAAATCAGGCACGAAATGACATTGCAATGCAAATAGGAGTTTCGGGAGATGAGGTTGCAATCGTTAGAAATACCTCTGAAGCAAACAACATTGTTGTTCAAGGAATATCACTCAATAACCAAGATGAGGTTCTTCTATGGGATCAAAATCACCCTTCCAATAAAGTTGCATGGAAAGTTCGGGCATCAAGGATGAACTGTCATCTCCGACACATCAGCATCCCTCCTGACACTAATTCAATCGATGAAGTGGTTGAGATATTTTCTAATGCTATTGGCAAAAAAACAAAGGTCGTCTCATTTACTCATATCTCTAATATCACTGGCTTTAGATTGCCAGCAAAAGAAATTTGTAGGGCAATAAAAAAGATAAATAATGATATTCATATCCACGTTGATGGTGCACAAACCTGGGGCGTTGTAGATGTCAATCTACTAGACATGGGATGTGATTCTTTTAGCGGAAGTGCACATAAATGGTATATGGGACCCCGTGAAGTAGGTTTACTGGTGGTAAGAAAACATAATCAACATAAAATTTGGCCTGGAGTAGTGAGTGTCCCGTGGGGTAATGAAGCAGAAGCTAGTGTGGTTGGTGCAAGAAAATATGAGGCCTTAGGTCAACGTGATGATTCGGCAATTGCAGCACTTGCAGAAACAGTCAAATTTCACAATCAGATAACCACTGCTGGGATAGATAAACAAGCTAAATCAATTGCGAATCAGCTCCGACAAAAACTAATAGATATCGATGTACCATTTGTATCTCCGCATAATTCTAATTTTACGAGTAATGTTATTATTCTATCTGCGCCGCAGGAAACAAGAATGGAGCTTATCAATAATATTCTTAATGACGCTGGCATTATTCTTGCCCCACCTGGAGGATTAAGATTATCACCACACATATACAATACCCCTGATCATGTTAATCGTGTGGTAGACGCCGTCAATAAACACAGAAACTTTCTTGGTTAAGTTAACAATCTGATTCATATAATTACAATAGAGAAATAATTATGGTTAAAGTCAATTCAACAATGTTGCCGCTGGGAACACAGGCGCCTAGCTTTTCCCTATATGACCCGGAAGGTAATCTTTTTACGCTAGATCATTCATCTAAAAGCAATGCATTTCTGGTAATGTTTATTTGTAACCACTGCCCTTTTGTACATCACATCCGTAAGGAGCTTGCGCGGCTTGCAAATGATTATATAAAACGAGATGTTTCTATCATTGCTATCAACAGCAATGACTATGAAACACACCCCGGGGACAGCCCAGAAAAAATGAAAGATGAAATTATGGAATGGGGCTATAATTTTCCCTATCTTGTTGACGAAGACCAGAGTGTAGCTATTGCCTATCAAGCCTCATGCACTCCAGATTTTTTCCTGTTCGATAGTCAACAACAACTGGTTTATCGAGGGCAATTGGATGGGGGTCGCCCATCAAATGATATTCCAGTTAATGGTAGAGATATCCGAGCGGCGCTTGATACACTTCTTGCGGGAGATGATGTGTCAGAAGAACAGGTTCCAAGTGTTGGTTGCAATATTAAATGGAAACCAAATAATTCTCCAGAATGGTTCAATTAATCGCCATAAATAGTATCCCTACTTTTCCCATTGAGGTCTAAATATGTATCGATCAATAGCAGTTATGATATTTTTCCTATTCAGCTGCTTCACATACGGCCAAGAAAATTTAAGGCCCGATCATCCGGTGGCATTTGTTGGCGCTATGCTCTTGGATGGCTATGAAGCAAATCCTATTCACCGCGCAACGATAGTCATCAATGATGGGCGTATTACCGCCGTAGGTGAATCTCATAACACTGAGATACCTAAGGATGCGACCATTATTGATATAAGTGGCAAGACTATTATGCCCGGACTCATTGATGCTCACGTTCATACAGATCTCATCGGTCACGGTGACTATACTCGGTACTATAAATTTACAAAAGGAGTTGGAAGAATTCATGATGTGATGCCAATCGCTGCAAAACAAATGCTGCGAGCAGGTGTAACCAGTGCAATCGATCTAGGTACCCCATTTCAAATACTCGATTTACGAAAAAAAATACGCGCTGGAGAAATTCCTGGACCCCGACTTACGGTATCAGGACCCTGGATTTCAAGAATTTCCTGGCCAGGAATCCCGCCCGAATTTGAAACCATCATTACAAGTACTGAAGAAGCAATCTTGGAAACAAGAAGAAATATTGAAAATGGAGCTGATGTCATCAAAGTTTGGGCTGGATTATCAGAGGATGATTATCGTGCCGTTGTTAAGGAAGCCCATAAACACGGAATTAAAGTTCACGCTCATCTTTATCATCCTGAGGCAATAAGAGCAGCTATTGCTGCTAACGTTGATGTCTTCCAGCACGTAGGATCTGCCAGAAACCCGCCTTACGATGATGAATTGCTTGCTGAGATCGCACATAACAGCATTCCTATTGTGCAAACAATTTCTCATAGGATATGGGTATATCCTGCCACGGTAGAATTTCCTGAGAGGTTATACAATCCGATTCATAAAAAAGACATGCCGCCCGATATTTATGCTGAATTCATTGATTCATTCAAAGATTTTCATCGGCTGTCATATTTTCATGATATTGGACGTGAAACTCGAAATGCAAAAATAGCAGCCCGTCAATTTATTGATGCTGGCGCATACATGGGAGTAGGCACAGATGCTGCAAGCCCGCTGAATTTTCATACTGAGGCAATGTGGTATGAAATGTCAGCATTGGTAGATAGCGGTATGACGCCCATTCAGGTTATCTCAGCCGCTACAAAAACCAATGCTGAAATTCTTGGTCAATTTGATGAGTTAGGAACTATAGAACCTGGAAAGCTCGCTGATATGATTGTCATCGATGGTAATCCACTTGCCAATATAGATAACTTGGCCAATGTGGAGTTAGTAATTAAAGACGGAGGAATCTGGTACGCAGAGACCGCTGCCTTTGGCCCGGTAACTGATGTCGGGCATGCATTTTAAACGTGCCTTTAATGTTTTTAGAGTTGGTTAGGAATAGTCGGATATCAGTACTTTGCCGTCACGATCTATCATAATTTGTTGACCTTCCTCTACTGTATTCAAGAAATCAATCCCGAGATTATCGACCACGCAAATTGGCTGTGAGGCCCAAGCCTTAGCTAAAGCCATTCCAGCGGCAGCCAAAGAATCTATTTTTTCTGAAAACAAAACTGCTGCTGGGGCCATCTTATGTCGGGCAACGTATTCCCATGTTGCGCCAGCTGATGTTGATCCGACAGTTTTTGGAATGCACAATATACTTCCGGTCAGTGCCCTACCATAAAGGTCTGGTGAGTCATGGTCGCTGCAGGTAGCAGAAATTGAATTATTCAACATAGCATCAACAAAAGAGGCTAATGAATTAAATCCACTGCGAGTTACCAGAGCCTTCCCTGAAACATTATCTGGATAGAGTGGGCGGCCATGGAATGTCGTTACTTTCTTTTCGACGTTAATAACCTGAGTGGGAGATGCTTGTGTTTTTGACAGTAAGTTTTCGGAATACTCCTTTTCAGGGTTCTTAACTTTAGTGTTTCTTAATTGAGTCTTATTTGATGATTGCTGCATGTTTCCGGTAACAATCGTTTCAACAAGCTGTTCATCTAAAACCAGACGTGCATTGGTATAAGCGCGTAGTTTGCTAGAGTTTGTGAGTACGGCTTCTGACGCACACAACCGATTTGTCATATATGCCTCGCAGCAAGTCGCACTAAGCCGCGCACCAGCAGCCTGTAGTTTTTGATGCTCGGCATGATGTTGTTCGCGAAATAGTTGCAATACCTGAGGTGGAGCTACAAGTACCGTATCAATTGCAATTTTTTCTCGGTCATTTTTATCTAAACATCCACCAATTCTATCAGTCCACTCCAATAGTTCCCGTAAGCTTAAGTGAGGGCAACCTATCATGACTTTTTCCGGTGCAGAATCTTGTTTATCCCACATGTTCGGGTATGAATTAACAAGTTCTTGGAGCTCGCTATCATTGATTAAGTGAACCTGATGATCTGATAATAAAAGGGATCGACCTTGATCTAACGCTTCTGGTGTAACGTTCTCAATATGATAAAGACCAATCGCACCAATCGCAGCGCAAGTAGCACCCATTTCTTTCAGATAATCGCGTGCACGCTCATCAATCTGGTTGGCAAAAAATCGATCCAATCCACAAATATAGGGGATACCATCCTGTACCCTTTTACCGATTGCCGTTCCGAGTAGCTGCGGATTAGGGAGCTCGGTTGTTTCAATATCGATTCGCCAGTTTGCTCTGCGACCTTCATCTATAAGTAAACCAAACACTGGAGTTTTTCCAATAATATTTGATAGCAAATCAATAATGGCGGCATTGCGATTAGTTCTCGCTCCTAAAGCTGAGTTAGCATAGATGACACAGGAAGATTCAGACCAGGCAAGGATCATATCCCTTTTTGGTGTGTTACCACCGTCAAACACGTAAGGGGAACAAGTATAATCATTACGGCCACGAAGGCCGAGTTTCCTCATACCTCTTTGGTAGTGCGTTTCATCACGAAACATTTTTTTGAATTCCTGTTTCTGAGCCTGAGTAACGCCAAGATTTTCAAAATCTAGTGGAGACTTTGGATTTAGAGTGAAAGGAAGTTTTGTTCTCAGACCTGCATCGACAAGTTCATCGAGTAAATACAAAGGGATATCACCTCCGGGGAATGGCCCTGATATTGAAAAATGTCCTTCTCCTTCAATATTAACCATATGCGTCGCATCAACCGCTTGACCATAAAGCAAAAGTGTCTGCATAACCTTTTGCATGGTAGTCCCACTTTTACCATCAAGAATTGCTTGCTCTTCGCTGTTGAGCTTCATTTAGTCAGCCTACTTAACTCTCATGATCTTGAAGATAGATTCTACTGTTTATATATTTCTCCACCCTTCATCACAAAATCTACATCTTCTAATTGACGAACATCGTCTAGAGGATTACCTCTTACCGCGATGATATCAGCATAAAAACCCTCGGCTATATTTCCAACCTCTGATGACCAACCGATTAACTCAGCCGCGTTAATAGTAGCAGCCTGAATTGCCTCAAGCGGTGTCATTCCATATTGCACCATATAAGCAAACTGCTTCCCATTGTTTCCATGCGGGTGAACTCCGGCGTCACTGCCGAATGCCATTCTCACACCAGCCTGATGCGCCTTACGAAAATTATCACGTTGTACTTGACCTACAAGGCGTTCTTTTTCTAGTGATTCAGGGAGAAATCCAGCCGCCTCTCCCATTTCTAAAATATAGTCACTCACATAAACATCCATTACCAAGAATGTTCCGTTCTCAATCGCCATTTGAATTCCCTCGGCATCAATCATGCTGGCGTGTTCAACTGAATCCACGCCTGCTTGAATTGCTGCTTTTATTCCATCAACACCATGCGCATGTGCCGCAACTTTTCGATCTCGCTGGTGAGTCTCAGTTACTATTGTCGCCATCTCCTCTAAAGAGTATTGTTGAGCTCCTACAGTTGTTCCCTTTGAGAGTACTCCTCCTGTCGCACAAAACTTAATAACATCTGCTCCATACTTAATATTATTCCGAATTTTTTTTCGAATAGCCCAGGGACCATCTGCCACTCCATCGCCATAGGAGTTAAAACGAGCTGGAAGTAAATTATTATCACAATGACCCCCTGTAATTCCCAAGGATGGTCCTGACGCCCGCATGCGCGGTCCAGGGACATCATGGTTTTTAATAGCATCGCGTAACGCAATATCTGCAAATCCTCCAGCGCCTACATTTCTAACCGTGGTAAAACCAATTTGTAAAGTTCGTCTTGCGTTTGCTGCTCCGTACAACGCATTACGAGGGATTGATGCCTCTAAAGTATCGTACCCCTGTGCATCTATATCACCTGTTAGATGAACATGCATATCGATCAAACCAGGTAGAACGGTACTATCAGAAAGATCAATAATTCTGGCTGACGTGGGAATTGTGATCGATGCCGTTGAACCAATACGAGTGATACGCTCATCCTCAACTACGATAGTCTGGTTGGATAATAATTTACCAGAATCAACATCAAGAAGCTTTCCTGCGTTTATGTATATTAATTCAGCTCTAGCGGATATCGATATAAGCAAACAAAATAAGGTGATATGTATTGTGTGTTTCTTCATTATTTACTCCACGTCATATACAGTGTGTCATAGTTGTTACTTGCCCAAATTACTTTACAGGGTGATTATATATCTTAGTCAAATATTCTGCTCGGAGATAGCAATGAAAAAGCTTATTCTTTATTTAACCTTGGTATTATGGTTAGGTGCGATCTACCCTCGACTAACCATGGCGGATGAATGGAATTATCCTGATGACGTCCCAGCTACCGTACCAACAACCGTGGGTCTTGCTGGCGAGCATCCTGCCGATGTTGTTCGTTATTTACTTGCCGATGGAGCTAGAAATTCAGCCCTGTCCCCAGATGGTACAAAATTAGCTTTTCAATGGTCAGTGAGTGGCGAACCTCAATTGTGGGTAGTCAACTCTTCTGATGGATGGCCAAAACAATTGACCTTCGGAAAGAGTATCACCTTCTTTGAATGGTCACCGGACGGAGAGCATCTGTTGATAGGGAGAGATGCTGACGGTAATGAACGCGAAGGCTACTATTTATTATCTATCAACGGAACCCAAGAACGTCTAATCCTACCCTTAAGTGATGCCTTCCGTCGTTTTGGCATGTTCTCCTCTGATGGATCGCACATTATCTACTCCTCGACAGAACGTAATGGAAGAGACTTTGATATTTACGTAGCTAATATTCTAACCGGAGATGTTGATCTAGTTTACGAAGGCACATTTGGTTTTTTTCCAGTGAAATGGCAGCCAGAAGGCAATTTGGTAATCGTATCTGAAACACGGGGTGGTGATGCCAATGATATCCATATTCTTGATTTGGATAACGGAGAAATGTCTCCATTATTTCAGCCTCAGATTGCTGCTAGACATAGTCACTTTAATTGGCTGTCAGATGGCAGTGGTTTCTACATGACAACTAATACGGATCGGGAATTTATGGGACTCGCTTTCTACTCGCTTCAAGACGAGAGATTAGAGTATATAGAAACACCAGATCACAATATTGATAGTGTATCGTTGAGCTCAAATGACAACTATCTTTCGTGGACCAGTAATAGAGATGGTTATTCATACCTGCATGTCAATGATCGACATAAAAATAAAATGTTAAAAAATAAAATTCTCCCAACAGGGGTTTACCAGATCAACTTTGCTCTAAAAACACCGGTACTCTCGATCCAAATTTCCGGACCAAAAATGCCCGGTAATGTCTATGTTTGGGATATTGAAAAAGATACGCTGATACAAGCGGTGGAATCTTCATTAGCTGGTCTTGATGAAGACAACTTTGTTTTGCCTGAATCAATGCATTATCCGGCGAGAGACGATATTGTATTACAAGGTCTTTTATACCTTCCTAATAAAAACTATTTTCCCTCCAAACCGCCGGTAGTGATTCAAGTTCATGGCGGACCTAATGGTCAAAGTCGGCCAAACTTTCGTCCTATTGAGCAATATTTAGTCAATAATGGAATTGCCGTTTTTGCGGTTAATGTTCGAGGATCAAGGGGATTCGGGAAAACTTACGCACGGCTTGATAATCAAGAAAAAAGACTCGATTCCGTTAGAGATTTAGTGGATACGGTCGCATTTCTTAGTCAAGACTCTCGTATCGATACGAATAACATCGCTGTTATGGGGGGATCTTATGGGGGCTATATGGTGAACGCGGTGCTAGGTACCTACCCGGGCATTTTCGACGCTGGCGTATCGATGGTGGGTGTATCCGATTGGGTCAGAGCATTACAAGAAGCATCGCCAGCATTAAAAGCGGCAGATCGAATAGAATATGGAGACATTCGGGAGGACCGTTGGAAAAAATTCTATGCAACAAACTCTCCCATTAATAATGTCGATAAAATTAATGTGCCTTTACTGGTGTCACATGGAGTACACGATCCGCGTGATCCTGTCACGGAATCGGACCGACTTGTGAAAGCGCTTAGAGATAATGGGAACAAAGTCATCTATATGCGTTTTCCCGACGAAGGACATTGGATAAAGAAGAAATCTAACCGAGTTGGATTCTATCGAAATATGACCGGATTTTTAGAACAGCAACTCAAACCCCAGTATCAAGATGTTGTTGAGGAATAATTACATTGAAATAAAAAAAACCGAGGCATTTAGCCTCGGTCTTTTCTTACTGTCATGTCAATCAGAATTGTACGTCAATTCCGCTGTAGAAATATCTTCCTCGAGAGCTTGCTGGGAAAGCATACTGAGTGATGAACGGTTTTTTATCACCCATATTTCTAATGCCGGCGTAGACCATGATGCTGTCATTCACTAGATATCTAGCATTCATATCATGTATCCAAGTTGGATCCATCATGACAACTTCTCCAAATCTATCCTTGTAGGTCTCTACCTCAACACCGTTAAGCAACATTTCTCCCATGTACTGGGCCTGATAGCCCATTCGGAACTTATCTCCGAGATATAAGTTAGCAAAAACATTACCTGCCACTTCGGGACGATGAAGTTCAGTCAACTCAGGATTAACTTGTGTCATGTCAGTCACATCTTCATAGAAGTTCAATTCATCAACCTTCGTTCCAGAAACGGTAATATCCATCGCCGCCATATCTCCCATATCAAAACCATACTTAAGCGCAAAATCGACACCACTCGATTCAACTTTAGCAAAGTTAAGTGCAGATGATTGTAAGTAATAAAATCCTCCAAATTGGTTAGAAGTCGGATTGGTATCTCTTGTAAATAAATTACAGAAAGGCATATTCAGTGCTGTCCCTTGATAACAACCATCGACGATATTCTGAGCTGACACCGATTGGATTGCGCCTTCGATTGAAATATCCCAAACATCAATAGTGAGACTAAAGCCGGGTAATAGCTCCTCCGGTTGTATTACAACACCAAAGGTAGTGGTATCCGCTGTTTCTTCATTGAGGTCCTTATTACCCCCAGAAAGACCACCGAACGATGCGGACAAAGGATCGGTAAATATGTAATTGCCTGACGCATCAAGTGGGTTCTTACCAATTGCGAGAAGAGAGGCCGTACAGTTAGCTAAAAAGTTTGCTTTCTTAGAAGCATCTGTTACTGCATTAATGACTTCGATATCACAGGGGTCGGTAGGCCTATAATTTTGTCCTTGCATAGGTCCAAAGAGCTCGGTGATATTGGGTGCCCTCACTGCTTCTGAAAAAGTTCCCCTAAATGTTACTGCGCTAATAGGAGCGTAGATAATATTTGACTTCCAAGTCATGGTATCACCGACGGTCGAATATTCCGCAGCCCTTGCCGCAAAATCAAGCGTCAATTCACGGGCTGCAGGGGCATCTCTCAATATAGGAAAGGATGTTTCAATAAAAACATCTGTTGAATCATACGCTCCTACCTCATTTATAACAGAAAGATTAGGTCTAAACGTTAGCGATGTGTTTGTAGAAGACAACGTTGAAATTAATGCTCCTGCATTAGGTGCGCCGGCAGGAATCACGCCTCTTTGCCACGCATCAAAAGTAGCATCGGAAGACTCTTCGCGATATTCCATCCCTACTGCAAATTGGATTGGACCTCCAGGCATGCTAAATCTTTCCAATTCACCGGTGACATGCGCTGCGAATACTTTCTGATCGATGACCAATTTACTCCATGTCGGAGTTGTTACCCAAGCCATTCCAGCAGCCGTCGCATCCATGCCAGGTTTTCCGCCCCATATATTAACGGGCTGGCATGTACCATCTCCGGCGGTAAATGACCAATATCCTGCTTCATAGGCAGGAATACCATAAGGTGTGGTTTGTGCGGGTGCTGTTGGAGTGGTATTGACCCGACAATCCGCGGCCCCAGTTGTTGAGTTGGTGATCGCATCTGTTGCAGCAAACCATCGGTCATTGATCATTTCATTACCGCGTGTGTCATGCTGATAACGACCGTAGTTATAACTGACTTCATAATTCCAGCCATTATCAAACTCTCCTTCAAGTCCAATAACTGCACGACTTGTTTCACGATCAACATAGGTGCGGTCATTAAAGTTAATGGGATCGATGGTGTTATGAACATAACCACCAGCTGGATCATCCAAAACTGGTTGGAGAAATGCAGGAAGATAGGGATTGTCTTTATAACCATAAATCAGATCCCAGAACGAGTTTGAAATTGAGTACGATTGGGTGTCCTGAGAAACATTTTTTGCTTCAAAGAAAAACGTTGCGGAATCATTAACATCATAATGCCCCATGAGATTGAGTGTCATCTTATCTTCAGAAGGAATAATCACGGTGTTAGGATGTTGGTATACGTTAGAAGAATCGCCATACCAGCCGTTAAAATTACCGGCAACAATACCATCGACAACAGGTGCATAGGTACCATCTTCTGCGATGTTCCAAGTACCGCCGAGGTTACCGTAGCCAAAAGTTCCATTCCATCCACTAAAGGAATCGTATACATCACTCACCCCGTTACCATCGACATCAATCCCATAATCCTTACCGAAATTACCAAATGCGTCATTCTGTTGCGTCACGTATCCATATCCTGAGGTAATTGAAAATGTTCCAGACGGTAAGATTGCTTTTGTGGGAGCCGCAGCGGCAGCTGCAATCAACATCTTTTCATGCCCTGTCAGCGTTATCGTATTGTCAAAGGTTGCTGCCCAAGTTGCCAAAAAGGCAGCTTCGGTAGGAATTTTCATTCCAAAATGAACATTACCCTGATCCGGGTGGTAGTAATCAGCGAAGTGAGGGGTTGTTGTTGGTAGAATATCACCGATCTGGAAACGTTTATCAGGATGAGTCCAGTCATCAGCGGTTCCAATTAAGCTGCCGCCAACCCGATCGGTGGCTCTTAAGCCATCATCAGTCCGATAGTCTAGGCTGAGGGTAATGTTTCCGCGACCGCCGGCAAAATTCTTACCTATAGACGCTGATAATGCACTCTGAACGGCATCATTACGTGCTGATTCACCAACTTGGTAATTAATGCTCACGCCCTCAAAATCTTTTTTCATTATGAAGTTAACAACGCCTGTTACCGCGTCGGCCCCGTAAATAGCCGAGGCACCGCCAGTTAAAACTTCAACTCGTTCAACAAGGTTCATCGGAATGGAGCCTACGTCGACCGCTGAGCTTCCAGACTGACCTCCCACGTGACGTCTTCCATCTACCAATACTAGAGTCCTATTGGATCCCATGCCACGCAGCGCTAACACATTAGAGCCCACGCCGAGCCCCGAGTCTGCAGACGTTTCATTGGTTGTAGAAGTCAATAGCGCGGGCACATCATTAATCACATCCGCAACCGTAAATTCCCCTGAAAGCTGAATGTCTTCAGCGGTAAGAGATTGCACAGGCAAAGCGCCTGCGAGGTTTGGATCGCGTGACAATCGTGAACCGGTGGTCACTATTTCTTCGAGTACTTCTTCCTCCTGAGCATGAGCCGTGCCCATTAAGAATCCCGACCCCATGATCATGGCAGAAGCAAAAATGAACGCTTTACCTGAAAAAGATTGTAATTTCATAATCGTTTGTCCTGTTTTGGGTATAAAGTCTAAAATAAGTTTCATAATACCTTTCTTTTGCATTTTTTGTTGCTTTTAAACAACAAACAAACGCCCCTAATATTTTCGAGGCGCATCTCCACTAATAATATATTCATATTAATGTAAATTAATGCTTTTGCATAGAATTTGTTACAAATTTTTCTTGGTCCATGATTCGTTTCAATAAAAAATTTGTAAAAAAGAAACAATAAAAAATTTTCCTCGCTTAAAAAGTTTACTAAACGGTGCTGGTTTCGAGTTCAAGTGAATTTTTTTCTATCGTCTCAATAGTGAATCCAGTAAACCCATATAATATTGAAACTAAGGGATTAATTAAATTAAAAAAAGCAAAGGGAAGATAAGCAAAGGTTGCTACTCCTAAGGTTGCTGCCATGTACGCACCACAAGTATTCCAAGGCACTAACGGTGAAGTTAAAGTACCTGAATCTTCTATAACTCGAGAAAGATTCTTGGGTTTAAGTTGTCGGCGTTCAAATTCAGCTTTATACATCTTTCCAGCCAGTACAATAGAAATATACTGATCAGCAGCCACAATATTGATGCCGATACAGCTAAATACGACCGTCATAATCAAGCTTCCCGTTGATTTAGCTGCCCTAAGTGCCGATCGTATTAGCCTTTTCAACATACCCGCCTTTTCCAGAACAGCCCCAAATGACATCGCGCTAATAACGAGCCACATGACTACTAGCATTGCCTCCATTCCACCTCTTGAAAGTAAATTATCCACTTCAGGGACACCAGTCGAAGCGGTATAGCCACTCGCTAAGGCCAGCCATACCCCTTTTAACATAGAAAGCATTGGTGATAGTTCTGGAGAATTAGCAAAGATCAAAAGGGCTTCGGGTTGAAGCACCATGGCAACACCTCCTCCCAACAAGGCACCAAACAAAATGGTCGGAAGAGGAGGAAACTTGCGTATTGCCATAAGAAAAACAACCGCCAACGGAATCAGTGCGAGCGGTGTGATATTGAACGAAGCATCAAGAGTGACCATCAATATTTCAATCATGCTCTCCTTTGATTCAGCGTCAACCCCTAAGCCTATAATCATAAAAATAATTAACGCTAAGATGATGGAGGGGCCCGTTGTCCAAACCATATGTCGTATATGTGTAAAGAGATCCGTGCCTGTCACTGCGGGTGCAAGGTTGGTAGTATCTGATAAGGGAGACATTTTATCGCCAAAATACGCCCCGGAAATGATCGCGCCTGCCGTAATAGCTGGAGAAAGATCGAGTCCCATTGATACTCCAATTAATGCAACTCCAAGTGTGCCTGCTACTGTCCAGGAACTACCAGTGGCTAGAGCCGCAATCGCACAGATTAAACATGTGGCAGGATAAAAAATTTGCGGGTTAAGTATCTTAAGTCCATAGAAAATAAGCGATGGAACGGTTCCAGATACTAGCCAAGTGCCAATCAAAGCGCCGACACACAGAAAAATAAGTAATGCGCCCATAGCCGTTGAAATACTACTGACAATCTCTTTTAGTATTTCCGACCATTGATGTCCATTTTTTATGGCGACGATGGAACCAATTGCCGCGGCAATGATTAAAGCGATTTGTGTAGGACCGGATGCTGCGTCCGAACCAAAAAGATAAACGGACAAACTGAGCATAAAGACAAGAGAGAAAATAGGGATTAACGCATCGACTAATGATGCTTCCTTAGGTTTATTCACCCGTTCTCACCCAGATTGTTTTTTTATTCATTGAAGTCGTATCCATCAGAAATCTCTAATAGCTTCCGAATGAGCCGGTCACGCCAGGAAAAACGACAGGTGACTCATATCCATCATGGGATACACTTGCCACCCCAAAAAAATAATTATCAATGACGATATTCTCTAGCGTATATTGACTAACCCGTCCCACATCACGACTATAAGTCCATTGTGGATCAGTTGTTAATCGCCAATACAATTTATAACCCTTAAGATTTTTTTCTGCATCCCCTGTTGGGATGCTCCATTGAAGCGTGGTACTGGCCTTCACAGCGCCTGAGATTTTCACGTCTGCAGGAAAGGGGGGAGCAGATGCCATGCCTGCAAGAGAGATAACATTAAGTGCGGTCAATTTCGCGGCATAATCAAAATCAACTCCCTCAATAACATCTCCGTATTCGATGCCATCCTCAATTCTAATATCCTGATGCTGACGATGATAATGCTCGTGGGTCTCCATGATACGCACCCCCGGAATACCAACTTCATTAAACGGCCGGTGATGACCTCCCCTCCCAAATCTGTCAAGACGATAAATCATCATCACATCTAGATTTGAAATAAAATTATTCGCCATTCGGTCTATGTAACGAGCAAGATTACGAGATGGGGAATCTACCTCACCACCACTATATCTCCTCTGAAGTGCTTCGTCTTTTGATTCCACATAGCGAGTACCTTCTGAAAAAACACGTACCGTCGAATTATCAGTCACGCCATCTATTCCAGTGATATTACCGATCATATCGTTGTTTAAGACCGCCTTAATCCGCCAGGAATTCTGCAGAGCATAAGAACCAAGAATTTGTCCGCCAAATAATCCCTGCTCTTCACCAGATAATCCCGCATAAACAATCGTTCCAACAAACTTGTATTTAGAGAGAACCCTAGCAGCCTCAAGTGTACCTGCCATTCCGCTGGCATTATCATTCGCGCCAGGGGAATCTGATAACCCATCCAGTGGATCACTTACTCGAGAATCGATATCTCCTGTCATCATAACAATACGATCTGGATCTAAGGCCCCACGTTGAATGGCAATGACATTTACGATTTCTGTGGGATCAGGAATACGCCTTTTACCCGAAACAACATCGCTTACCGTAATAACTTCAAGGCATCCGCCGCAATCGTCTGAAATCCGTTTAAATTCATCTTCTATCCATCGTCTTGCTGCTCCAATCCCACGCGTATTTGAAACAGTGTCTGATAAGGTATGACGTGTACCAAAACTCACTAACTTTTTTATGTCTTGCTCAATTCTTACCGCAGAAACCTCAGCTACCAATTTAGGCCGTATGTCATTGATGTTAGTTGCGTAACTTCGTATCCCAAAGAATAACAATAAAAACAAAACGAAAAAAAACCTGGGTAATTGATGTTTTTCTATCATGCGTTCTCTTTCATAAAATAAGATGCTGCTCAATTATTGATTTAAAAAGGTAATGAGTCGACTGGATTTAGTGAATACTTTTCTCTTGCCGTGGTACCAATTTAAGGAGGCGGCTTTTATTGCTATTTCTGCCATCTTCTAAAATCCATATGCCTCCGTTAGGGCCTTGTCTAATAGAGCGAATTCGTCCACCCATATCAAAACGCTCGGCTTCATGGGCATTTTCCCCATTAAATTCTATGCGAACGAGTGACTCTGATGACAACCCTGTAATGAATCCCATACCTTTCCAATTAGCAAAAAGATCGCCCGAATAAATGATAAAGGCACTCGGGGAAATTACTGGAGACCACCAAGTTTTAGGAGGGGTAAATTCCGGTCGCGTAGGGTGGTCAGGAATATCGCGGCCATCGTAATGATCTCCGTTCGATACAATGGGGTATCCATAATTTTCTCCGCGTACTACTCGATTGAGCTCATCGCCACCTTTGGGACCCATTTCAATATTCCAAAGTTGCCCATCCTCATCAAATGCTATACCCAGTGGATTTCGATGCCCCAATGACCAAATTTGAGATGTTATGCCGCCATGTTCTATAAATGGGTTGTCACTTGGAATGGAGCCATCATCATGAAGGCGAATTATCTTGCCTAGATTAGCTTTCATATTTTGAGCGGGATCAAATTTTTGCCTTTCTCCGGAAGAAATAAACAAATATCCGTTATCAGAAAAAATAAGTCGATGACCGTAATGACCCCGTCCAGTAACCTTTGGATTCTGTCGCCATATAATTTCAATATCGGATAAAACGCCACCCTCTGAATTTATGGTTAACTGAGCCTTAATAACCGCCGCTCCCCGTTTATTATCTTGGCCTGCCTCAACATAACTTAAATAGATTACGTTATTATTCTCAAAATTCGGATGCGGCATAACATCGCCAAAACCGCCTTGCCCGCCATAATCCACCTCAGGAACTCCTGAAACCGGACCTATTTTTTTACCATCCTGGCTGACAATTAAAAGCTTTCCTTTTTTTTCAGTCACTAATAATCGTCCGTCAGGGAGAAAAGCCAAGGCCCACGGTTCATCAAAACTTGCAATATCAGTGGCAATAAAAGGCTTATCCGCTGCAGCTAATGCGTAGGTTAAAACAAAACAATTTATTATAAAGACAAGTAGTCTTTGTCCGATGCGAAAGAACATTATTAGTATCCCATTTAAATGTTTATTTCAAAAAAACAATCTTCTGTTCATTTTTATTTATGTAACCTCTTACAAAACTATATCTTCCTTTTTTTACAGAAGATAATCTAAACCCAGAACTTAATTTGACAAGGCAGTTTCTAGAGCATCAATAACTTCATCGGCATATGGTTTTGTGCGAGGACTAAAATTTGTAATTAGCTCGCCATCCCGGCCAATCAAATACTTATGAAAATTCCAGGTAGGATATGTGCCAGAAGAGTCTGCTAAGGCATTATAAAAAGGATGCGCAGTTTCCTCTTTGACGGTGACCTTTTCGAACATAGGAAACTTTACACTGTAAGTAAGCCGGCAAAAATCCTGGATCTCTTGCTCCGTTCCAGGTTCCTGACCTCTAAAATCATTCGAAGGAAAACCTAAAACAACCAATCCTTTATCACTATATTCTTGGTATAGTTTTTCTAGCCCCTCATACTGTGGAGTAAAACCACATTTGGAAGCTGTGTTAACAACCAGCAATACTTTTCCAGAGTACGTTTCACACAAATTAACTTCATCAGAAGAAGCAAGCCGACGAAAATTCTGATCCAATAGGGGAGTTTTACATGCTAATGCAGGAGCACTTAGTAGAATCAATAAGTAAAAAATAATATTACGCACAAATACATCCTCAATTTTTAAAAATAAATTCATTCTTTTAATAGCTGTATTAAAATAATTTGTTAATATCTATTTTTCTATAATACAGTAGTAGTTTGTATTCGTAAGCTTTAGTGAATAAATTATTCTTCCATAGAAAATACAACTAAACAATTAAGGGAAATTTAGTGTTAAAAATTCAATTAAGAATTCTGATCTTATCGCTGTTAAGTTCGCTGTTAGTTCTTAACTCCGTTAACACCAATGCGGCTGGGCGAATTGCAGTAAAGGGGCATAATGGTGCAGTGGCATCCTCCTCTGCAATTGCCTCAGAGATAGGAATACAAATTTTAAAAGAGGGGGGCAATGCCGTTGATGCAGCTATTGCCACTGCGTTTGCTATGGCTGTTACTCTTCCTTCTGCTGGCAACATAGGTGGAGGAGGATTCTTAATCTATCACGGTGCAGATGGGCAGACATCTGCGTTTGATTTTCGTGAAAAAGCACCGCTTGCATCTACAACTGATATGTACTTAGATGAAAATGGAAATATTGATTACTCCTTAAAACATTTAAGCATCCTTTCTGTTGGTGTCCCAGGAACTGTTGCTGGCATGGAGCTTGCGCATCAACGCTATGGCACAATGGAATGGAAAGATCTTTTATCCCCCGCTATTCGTTTAGCTCGAAAGGGTTTTCCCATCAGCTGGAAAATACATGATGACTTTAAGAGCAAACGAAATCGAGA
>ERZ651768.664-NODE-664-length-25774-cov-93.038448_pt1 | contig 25774 bp, 22 predicted proteins | sample MGYA00514754_ERZ651768 | MGnify/ENA metagenome assembly ERZ651768
TCTCAATTGCTGTGAGCTTGTTCAAAATGATATTTGAATTTTCCATATTACATCCTTGTTACATGGTTAAAAAGTTGCCGTTATTGGCAACCTGCAATAAGGATAGTGAGGAAGGGAAAGGAATAGAATTGGGCGCCCCTTGTGTGCTCCTTGGGTGCCCCTTGGGAGTGGAGAGACTAAGCTCACCCTTGGGAACCAAGGTTTTTTGTGTTTGTGGGTTAATCTTCTAATTTCTTAACTTCAGAAATGATTTCCTTAAGTGTTTTTTCGTCTTTGGTTTTGCCTGCTAAAGTGTTTTCTAATGACTGAGAAAGATTTTTACTTTTGGTTGGTTTGCCTTGAACAAGGAAGTGTTCTTCAATCGTTTTCCACTTCCTATCAGACTTAAGTAAAGCTTCTTGAGTGAGCAAATCCACCAATAAAACCAGCTGTGTTTCTGTGCCCCTCCAGTTGATTTTTTCAACTGCTTTCCATGTGTTCTGGGCTTCCTGAGTGCTTTTATCTGTGTTTAGCGTTTCATTGCTCTGAACAGGCCCCTGAGGTTTAGTAGAGAGGTTTTGGTTCAGTATGGCTTGGTTCCATAAGAGTTTGTCTTCTATGAATTCCAAGTATGTTAATTTTTCTTCTTGGTCATGAATCTCTTTTGCGGACTGCTTTGCTTTCTCCAGAATGCTGATTATTTCTGAAGTCCCTTCCAGAACATTTTGCTCCAGGACTTCAATTGAGAATGGCTGCCAACGTTTTTGAATGACGGTTTCATGCTTCTCGTATCGATCTAGAAAATCCATAGTAGCCTTTCACAGTTTGAGTTGTGGAAGTGCATCGACTGCTTGCCGTTTCTTTTCATCAATAACTTTTGCGTAAATTTGAGTTGTAGCAAGTTTCTTATGTCCTATCAATTGGCTGACTGTGTATAAATCTGCTCCACTAGAAAGATTCAAGGTTGCAAAAGTGTGTCTGGACAGGTGCATGTGCACATGTTTCTTGATTCCTGCCTGTTTGCCCCACTTTTCAAGAAGTGTTTGTGAGTAGCGCCTTGAAGGTGTGTTGAATATCCTTCCGTTGGGATCACAGTCGAAGGTATCACCTATCAAGCTGAGTGCAGTTTCGTTCAAGGGGACGTGATGCCAAGTTTTGGTTTTGGTTCTAAAAAATTTGACGGTATCGTCTTCAATTTGTTTGTAGGTGAGCGTTTCTAAATTTCCAAGACTCAGTCCTGTAAAACAACCAAACAAAAACATTCTAGCCACTTCTTGTGAATTTTCGTCTTTAGGCAACGTTTCGGAAAGCTGTTTTATTTCGGCAAAGGTGAGAAAATTCCTTTCAGTATCTTGTCTTTTGATGTTCTGAACACGCTTGCAAGGATTGTCCTGAATAATACGGTCCCTTACTGCTTGATTGAGTGCCGCCTTTGTTAGCGCATAATAGCCGACGGCTGTGTTCCGTGAAACTTTCTCAAGTAAAAATCTTTGCCACTTCTCAAGCCAAAGTTCATCAATGTTTTTGAATACCACCCTTCCACCTGTGAACACTTCAAGGTAGTTCAAAACGTTTCGCCAAACTTTTGAAGACCGGCTTTTGCTTTCACCTAACTTTTTGAAGTATGCCACAAAATCAGCATTTCGCTTGAATGAAGGTATCAAACCATGTTCAGCATGGTTAATTTCATTTTGCTTTTGAGTTTTGATTGTTTCAGCAAGTTCCAACGTTTCACGGTTGGCAGCTACAATCCTGCTGGAAGTTCCTTTCTCAAGATACAGTTTCAAAAAATCATAGTGCCTTTGACCGCTGTGGTAGATGTCCAAATACAAACCTTTTTTCCCACCTGCTAGATTTTTCATTCTTAGTTTTACACTCATTCAGCCCCTTGTGATTTCTCTTGCTTACGTATAATCTATTCTTGTTTGTCATATTAGAATAATGAGTAACAAAATAGTATCAAATAACGGTATAGTAACAAAAAACAAGAGCAATTTAAGCCGAATATATCCTGTTATTTCATAGTATTAGTTGTTCTTGTCATGTCAAAGCATAATAAAACTTAATTTATGTTTTTCACATTTTAAAACGAAACTATGAAACGCTTAATTTTAATTGCAGTCGTATTATTGCTTTTGGGCAGTATGGGTTATTTTGCAACACAAAACAGCCACAATGTTTCCCTGAACTTTTTCGGAAACTTTTCAATCCAATTATCAGTGTGGATGGTGATTGCCGGGTCCTTTGTCGCAGGGTGGGTGCTGACTGAGATTTGGCAGTTTATTTCACATCCTCAGCGTTTTGTACAGAGTTTCCTTGGTAGATTTTCACGGTATAAAGACAACAAAAAGCAACAGATAACACAAAATTTTGAGAATGCATCTTTGCAGCGGGATCCAAAACAAGTGAGTAAAAGCTATAATAAATTACTCAGTCAAGAAACTCCGTTGTCGATCAGAGTGCAGTACATTGATCAATTGCGTTATGAAAAAAGCGCAGAAGAAATGCTAAAAAAATATGCTGAACTGCGTACCAAATTTCAGGGTAATTTACAGGTACTACTGCCATATTTGAAACTTGCCTGTGAGGTCAGTGAATGGGATCTGGCAGAGAGGTTAAGTCATGAAATCCTCCGGATAACTCCTGATCATCCGGATGCATTGGAAGGACTAAGGCAATTTTATATTACAAGACAGGACTGGGTTGGCTGTATTGGTCAGGAGAGGGAATTGCTGAAAAAATTCAGCGGCAGCCTGATAACAAAAAATATTTCAATGACACACGAAGATCATTTACAAAAAGCACTCCGTCAAGACCCAAAGTGTTTGAGTAACTGGTCTTTCCGCTACCTTCCTCAAAAGAGGGATAAAAAAAATGATAAGCCTTTGGAAGCTATCGGTGAAGCAGCACAACTCCAAAAATCAGGTATGTTTTTGGAAGCTGCACGAGTCCTTAAAGAAGCTTTTGAGCGGACCGCTTTTCCAGAATTGCTGGAGTTATTAGAGGAGGTTTATCGGGAAAGTGGAACTGATGAACAAATTTTGGAAATGGTCGGCAAACTGCACAATTCCCGTCAGCGTTCAGTTCCATCTTCACTTCTTTTTGCGAAGCTGCTATACCAATGTGATCGGCTGGATGAAGTATCGAAAGTTTTAGACAAAGTGAAACTTCCTGCAGGTTCAACAAAGTTCCCTATGGCAATTCTTGGATCAGAAGACAAAGGACAGCAGATGACTGAAGTTTGGAGTGATCTTTACCATGCACTCCGCTATTTAATTGCAGTCCGCCAGGAACGTTCTGAAGATGCACTGCAGGAGGCAAAGCCTTTGCTGAGGGAAGCTAAAATACTGGAATAATTTAAGTATGAAAGTAATTGAGACAGATGGAATTGTTCTCAAAACAATGGATTTTAAGGAAAAGGATTGTATTCTGACTTTCCTGACGACCAAGGCGGGTAAGAAAGCAGGAATTCTTCACGGCGGAAAAAGTTTGAGGTCGGGAAATGCTGCAAAAGCAGAATTGTTTGTTCTTAACCATTTTGAGTTTTCTGAAAAACCGAACATGGATTTGGTTAGAATCCGGAAATGCGAATTGCAGGAAAGCTTTCCTCTTGTCCGTAAAAATTATTCAAAGTTTCTACACGCCAGTTACTTTTCGGAATTGCTGCTTCAATGTGAAATTCCTGAATTAGATTCTCATGAATATTTTGATTTACTGAAGAATGCAATGTCTCTGCTCTCAGAGTCTCAAACTGACACTGAAATAAAATTAAATTTTGAAATACGGCTTCTGAAATTACTTGGAATCACACCAAATTTGGAAATTTGTTTTCAGTGCGGCGGCGAACTTTGGCAGGAAAGATCCGGACGAAATCCTGCTCCAAAATTTTCAGTTCCGTACCAGTTGGACGCAAGCTTGGGAGGTGTTCGCTGTCCAAGATGCTGTATTCCTAGCTCTTACTCGGCTGCCTTGCATCCAGGAAGCTTAGCCTTTTTGCATGTACGGCAAAATGCAAAACAAAGTGATTCTGTTTTTCGCCCAACCCAAAATAATTTAGAGGAACTGGATCATGCGCTCTTTGTATACTTCAGGCATTTTTTTGGCCGAAACCTCAAGTCACACGCACTTTTGAAGGAGAATTTATGGAAAAATTAGAATTAGCAACGCTGGGAGGTGGCTGTTTTTGGTGTTTGGAAGCAGTCTACTCCAAACTGGAAGGAGTCAAATCTGTTGCTCCGGGCTATGCAGGAGGAACAAAACTAAATCCAACTTATGAACAGGTATGTACCGGAAACACAGGACATGCAGAGGTGATTCAAATTGATTTTGATCCACAGAAAACGAGCTACGAAACTTTGCTTGACTGGTTTTGGCGTTGTCACGATCCAACAACTCTTAACCGTCAGGGAGGAGACATTGGGACGCAGTACCGTTCCGTTATTTTCTATGAAAATGAGGCACAAAAAACTACGGCAAACGAGTCAAAAAAAGATGCTGAAAAATCTGGAATGTTTGATGCTCCAATTGTTACTGAAATTGCAACATTGCCGGAATTCTATCCTGCAGAAGATTACCACCAAGATTATTACAGCAATAACTCAAATGCCGGTTATTGCACCTACGTAATTCGTCCTAAACTCGCGAAGTTAAACTTGGAATAGTTTTATTAAAAATAAAATTGAGTTTGACCCCCCCGGCTCCCATAAGAATACTCATCACGGGTATGAATTTCGGTGTTGATTGTCTCTTCTGCGAGTTCGTTGATAAAACGGGAGCGCTTACTGATTCCTCCGGAATAACCTGACGAAACCACCGGTGCAGTTATGAGCAGGTGTCGTTTTGCACGTGTCATTGCAACATAAAACAGGCGCCGCTCTTCTTCAATTTGCTCTTCTGTTCCCAAACTTCGTTGGTGAGGAAACAATCCTTCTGTAAGTCCAATTATGAATACCACCTTCCATTCCAGACCTTTGGCCTGATGGATGGTGGTCAGAGTGAGAGTGTCCTGATTATCCTGTTGTTCGGCTTCATGATCAGTGATAATGCTCGAACCAACCAAAGATAACTCATTTAAAAACGCTTCCAATTTATTATAATTACCAGCAAATTCTTCAAGATAACGAATATCTGTTTCACGCTGAGGGGCATTTTCAAAACTGCTGAAAAGCACCTCGCGGTAATAGCTCTTGTACAGTAATCCTATCATGTGAGAAGGAGTTACACTTTCCTCCAGCATTTGCTGAAAAATTTCCAGCAGAACATTCCAGCTCTCAAGGGCCTTTTTAGGAATCAGTTTTTGCAGTTCAACATTGTCTTTAGTAAGACGGACTGCCTGTTGACTCTGGAATACCCTGAAAATCCGGTGTGCAGTAGTGTTGCCAATCCCGGGAAGGAGCCTAAGCAGACGCATCCACGCGATTTCATCAAGAGGATTAAAAAGTACTTTGAGAAAAGCCGTAACATCTTTGATATGAGCTTGTTCAAAAAATTTAACTCCTGAATGAACAACAAACGGAATACCTGCATGTGTCAGCACTACCTGAAGTGCTGCAGACTGTACATGATTTCGGTAAAGCACACTCATTTCGTTCAAAGAAATATCTTTATCCCGGAAACTGAGTATATTCTCCAGTACCAGTTCAGCTTCATCCTGAGAAGCCCAAACATAATGTACGAGGGGTTTTTCTCCTTCAGCTAAAGAACTAAAAAGGTTCTTTTCAAACTGACGTGTGTTATAATTAATACTTCGGTTGGCAGCATCTAAAATTTCTGGAGAACTGCGATAATTTTCCTCCATGTTGTAGGTGACTGCCTGGTAGCGTTCCGGAAACTCAAGCATGTTGCCAAAATCAGCGCCGCGCCAGCTGTATATTGATTGAGCATCGTCGCCGACAACCATTAAATTTTTGTGCGGCCTTGAGAGCCGGTATAAGATATTGGCTTGAACCTGATTGGTATCCTGATATTCGTCTACCAGGATATATTGAATTTGCCGGCAAAGCGGGAGTCCTTCACCATGCCGCAAGAGTAGTTCCAGCCAGTTTTCCAGCAGATCATCAAAGTCCATCACTTGTCCGCGTTTTTTCTTGTGACGGTAGGCAGCTAGAATGTTTAGTATTGTTTCAGTGTTTTCTTCAAAATTGGGGAAATCTGCAGAAATCAGCTGCTCTAAGTGGAAACTGCGTTCATGGTAAGGCTGGTCCAAAATCATTTTTTGAGTACAAAAACGATTGAAGGCCAATGAAAACATGTTTTGCAGAACAGCAGCTTTTGGAAAATATTTGCCTGGTTTCCCTACTGTTTCTGCAAGTGAGGCTTTTATCAGGTCCCTGGAATCTGAGGAATCCAGAATGCTGAAATTATTGTTATAGTTTAGTAATTTAGCATTTCGTCTGAGGAATCGGCTTCCCACACTGTGGAAGGTCCCATGAATAATCTTTTGCTGTTCTGTAGAATTCTTTAAAGCCCGGCCTACTCTTTGCGCCATCTCGTTGGCGGCTTTGTTGGTGAATGTCAGCAAAAGAATGGAAGACGCAGGAATTCCGGAATGAATCAGCTGTGCTACACGGTGAGTAATCACCCTGGTTTTTCCACTGCCCGCTCCGGCAATGACTAAAGCGGGGCCTGTTTTGTGTTCGACGATTTTCCGCTGTACCGGATTTAAAGATGCTATTGACCAGGTGGACATATACTGGACTGGTGATTTTAGATGTCTTTCCGTTGATATTTTCTAACTATAATGCCAAATTTTAGTCTAAAACAAAAACAACTAGCAAAATAATTTCCATGTTTTTTGAAGAAATAAAACAAATCGTTTCGACTTTCCGTGAAGCAGTAAACCTGTTTTTGAGTAGAATCTTTAACAAAGGAGTGCCGATAGCAGAGGATATGACGACCTTGATTTTGATAGGGTTTGCAATTTTTATCATTCTTTTGTGTCTTTTTGTATGGTATCGGCAGCATAGCAGATCACTGAAAAGTAAAGCTCCCGAAGAACTTTCCGGGAGGAAAAAAGAGAAGCGCCTGGTGCAGTTGGAAAAAGAACATGCCAAAACACTTGAGTTGCAGATCAAGGAAGAAGAAAAACTGCGGGAAGAAAAAGAGTCCGCAAAACTTGCAAAAGCGGAACAACGGGAAAAAGAACTTCAAGAAAAAATTGCTTCAATTGAAGAGGAACGTCTGAATCAGCAGGTTCTTCAGCGTGAAATTGAAAAAACTGCTGAAACCGTGGAAACTCCTGATGAGGTAGATTCTTTCCTTGAGCGTCTACGTAAAGGCGTCGTTAAAACAAGAACACAGTTACTAGATAATTTAGCCGAAGCAGTTTTAGGTAGAAAAGAAATAAATGAAGACTTACTGGATGATTTGGAAGAAGTGCTCATCGGTTCAGACATAGGTCCGGAAACTACCCAGCGTATTCTTGATGCAATCACAGAGAAGGTGGAGCGTGAAGAATTAAGCAGTCCACAAGTTTTGCAGTCAGAAATTCAGCTGGAAATTCAAAAAATTATGAGTAAAACATATGCCGTCCCCGGGACTGCGGAACGGAAGCCGTTGATTTTGCTTTTTGTTGGTGTAAACGGTGTTGGAAAAACAACTACTATCGGAAAAATTGCTGCACAGTATCGTCAGCAGGGTAAAAAAGTTTTGATGGGTGCAGGTGATACTTTTCGGGCAGCAGCTATTGAACAGTTGGTGGAGTGGAGCAGGCGGGCTGATTGCGACATCATCCAAAAGGAACCCGGAAGTGATCCGTCTGCGGTGATGTATGAAACGGTGCAAAAAGGAATAGATGAGGATTACGATGTAGTGATCTGTGATACAGCAGGACGTTTGCACACCAAAAAGAATTTGATGGAAGAATTAAAAAAAATGGTGCGGGTGATTCGCAAGTTGATTCCTGATGCACCCCACGAAATCCTGCTGGTACTTGATGCTACCACAGGTCAAAATGCAATATTCCAGACTCGGGAATTCATGGAAGCTACAGATTTAACAGGACTTATAATTACTAAACTGGATGGCACTTCCAAGGGAGGAGTTGTTATCGGCATCGTCAACGAGTTTGATATTCCTGTGCGTTACATCGGTGTAGGTGAACAGGTTGAAGATTTACGACCCTTTGATGCCCAGCAATTCACTGAGTCAATTTTTGCTTAACTTTTTGATTTTGGATGTAAATCGGAAATTCAACACCGCAAAATAGATTATACCCGGTTATAAGACAGCAGCCAGAGGGCTAGAGCGAGAAAAATTATATTTCCGCTCCATGCTGCAAAGAAAGGGAATATCAGGCCTGCACCGCCGACTGCCATGGTTATCTGATTGAGTATCCAGAACAAAATCCCGAGTAAGCAACTGATTGCCAGAGATTCTGCCGCCATCCCCCGTCTGTTGTATGATGCAGACAGCCCCAAACCAATCAGAACCATGATAAAAATTTGAAACGGATAGGCGGTTTTCTGGAAAATCGCAACCCAATGACGAGTTACATCTTGTCCTTCACTTTGAAGTTTAAGAGTATTTTCATACAAGTCAAGGAGGGGTTGATGATGCGGAGAAATGGGAATTTCAAAGGGTACAGTGGGCAACTTTTCTGTTTCGATTCTCCATTGTTCAACGTGTTCAAGCCGCAAATTTTCATCCTGGAAAATGTACTTTTGAATATCGTGAAAGATCCATGAATTGTTTTGTTGTTCTCCCCGTTCAATTGCAGTTCTTCCCAGAAGTTGGAAAGGAATTTGCTTCCAGTTAAATGAGGTGATAGAACTTATGCGGCCATTATGTTGGCGATTCCCAAAATAGTAAATGCTTTGTTCTTCACCCACTTTCCAGAGTGGGGGCAAGCGTGCAGAATTTTCCTGTTTGACCCAAGTTTGATGCATCCATGTGTACATGTAATTCTGGCTGAAATACGCAAAAGACGCAATCAAAGCAGAAACAGCTAACACAGGAAAAGCCAGTCTCCAACCGCCGATTCCCGAACTGCGCATTGCCAGCAATTCAGCATTCTTGTTCAGTGAACTGTATGTGGCAATAGTTGCCAGTAAAACCGTAATTGGTATTATTAGTTCCAGCAATAGAGGCAGCAAAAGAGCCGTTTCTTGAAGGAACTTCAAAAAACTCTGCCAGTCAGTAAAAACATCTGCCAGGTTACCAAAAAAATTCCCTACCAGACTCATCAATACAAATGCACCGAGAAACAACATAAAATAACGGTTGAATTCTGATGCAATATATTTTGAGATTATTTTGAACGGCATAGTTTCCGGTCCTCATTGGTGAATAAACAAAATAGTATTCAGAACAGGATAAAGTTTCTTATAAAAAGGTTCAAAGTAAATAACAAATCTAGTTAATATTTGTTCAATAGTTAGGGCATTATCTTGCATTAAAGCACTGGATTAGTTCTAAGAGAATTTTTTTTAATGACTTTGTTCTGACAATTTAGGAGTCTAAAAAGCAATATTCATGTCCCAATTAATTCTTGTACTCGAAGAAAATCCAGAAATTCAAAGTTTAATTGCCGCCTCGTTGAAGGCTAGTGCAATTTCAGTTACTCAAGAATCTAATCCAGATTTATTTGTGCAGCAGGCACTTAATCTGGAGCCGGATTTAATTTTACTCAGTAATTCAGGCGGCGATCAAAACTACAAGAATTGCAGAGAAATACGCAAAGATCCGCAGCTGAAAAATATCCCAATCATTTTACTTGTAAACCCAAAAGACGAGCTTGACGAAAAAATTATTTCAGAGCTTGGAATTGATGGGTTGCTTCGCAAACCCTTTGAAGCATCGATGCTTCAGGAACAGCTAAGTCAATTTGTTACTCTGGATGACAATTTTGGCATTGAACCGGATAATGAGGGTGAAGATTTCAAGATAGACATGAGCTCAATTGACAATCAATTGAATGATATTAAAGAGGGGGAACAAGAAGTAAACTCACCAGTTGAGGAAGGATCTCAAGTAACAGAAGAATTAGAGCAGAATGCCCTGGAACCAAAATTTGCCTCTTCAGCAGGTAGTGAAATGGATTCAATGATTCTGGATGACATTTCTGCAGATATGGACATTTCTAAGGATACAGTGAAAAAGGCAGAAGTTGAGCTGGATGAAAATGAAATAACATCTAACGGTCTTGAAGTCATCAATGATGAAGAAATGACAATGGACAACGGTTTTGAATTTGATCTTAAGCTTGATGAAGATGGAATCGAAATTGACTCCGAAGAAGTTGTTACAGACACTGTAAAAACTGAGACAGATCCTGCCTCAACAGGATTGGCGCAACTTAAGGACTCCGGTTTGGAAGACAAATATGCTGAAAGCCGCCTCAAGGTTGAGGGTGAAAAAACAGAACAGGATCTGAAGGCACCAGCGGATATTGATCTTGAAGTAAATGATTTTGAGGATCTGGATGATATCTGGTCACGCTCTCCGGAATTGGATCAGACACCTAGAGAGGGCCTGACGGATATAAGTTTGGAAGAAGAAGATTTTCAACCCGAATTTCCAGAAAATCTCTCCTCATTTGAAGAGCCAGCCGAACCTTCGATTCAAGACACTGATTCCGACAGGAGGATCACGTCAGAATCAGTTCAGGAATTGGATAATTATGAACTTGAACCTGATTTCGAAGAAACAGGAGAGGAATCGCAAAGTTCACTTGACAATAAATTGTTAACGGATTCTGTGAAGCAGGATCTTGAGGAGACTGTTGAAATCGAGGATGTTGAACAATTCGTAGAAGATACATCTGCAGACGAATTTGAAGAAGATTTTGATGAGAGTCAGGGAGATGCGGATATTATGTCAATGGTTCATGAAAGTATTGGCGAGCAGGAAGAATCAGCAGAAAGTGCTATGATTGAACTGGAAGACCTCAGTGAACAAATGGAAGCTCTTGATTCTGCAGAAACAGAGTTTGAAATAGAAGAAGAGCAGTTTGAGGAGGATCTGGAAAAAGAAAAACTGGAAGTTGAAGAATTATCTGAAGACGAATTAGCAGTGTCAGAAGATGATTCAGAAGACGAACTGGTAGAATTCATGCTGGATGAACTGGGAGATCTTCTGGAAACGGATGAGGAAGAATCAGTGGACGGAGAAGCTGATTATGGAGATCCGCTTGTTGAGGAACTGGAAGAAAGCCTCGCAGCAGAATCCAAAGACTTGCAAGATGTTGATGCAGAGTTTGACAAAAAAGTGTATACTGAAATGTCACTTGGACTTGAAGAAGATGTGTTTGACAGTTGGGATGATGCTGAGGATGCCTTTATGGGATTTGATCGAGAAAAAGAAATTACTGAAGAAGCTCCGGATCAGACAGAAACAGAGGCAAGTGCTTTCGAAAGTTTTGATGATGAAGAAGAAAAATTTGAAAAAGCGGACAGTTTCAGTTTTACAGAAAATGAGTTGAAGGAGATTGTCACAAATTCAGTTCAGAATGCTTTGGAAAAATCTATTGCAGCATCTCTTGTCGAATTGGCAGTTTCAGAATTAAAAACACAAGTAATACGAATGGATCAAAGCAGAGCCTTGTAAGCCAGGGCGATTTTAGCTCCTAAGCTGGCATTATTACGTACCAGTGCAATGTTACTCTTCAGGCTTTCTCCATGAGTAAGCTGATTGATTCGCTCCAGCAAATATGGAGTCACCTCTTTTCCTTCGATTTCCTTTTCAGTTGCTTCTTTCAGCGCTTCTGTAATTGCTCCTTCAATTAGTGACTCATCCATTGCATCTTTCGGAGGCACGGGATTCCCAATCACAAGACCTCCGGCCAACCCCAAGTCCCATTTAATTTTCATACAACGTGCAATGTCTTCAGGTGTGTCAATTCGGGTTTGAACCATTGAACCGCTGGACGGCGTATAAAATGAAGGAAACTCTGCCGTCTGGTAACCAATTACAGGCACACCGTGTGTTTCCAAATATTCAAGAGTTCGGGGAATATCAAGAATGGATTTTATTCCGGCACAGACTACAGCAACATTTGTATGAGCCAACTCCATCAAGTCTGCGGAAACGTCCATGGTTTTTTCATTTTCGCGGTGTACTCCGCCAATGCCGCCTGTCACAAAGACTGGAATTCCGGCAATCTGTGCGCAAATCATAGTTGCAGCCACAGTGGTGCCACCGCTCAGTTTTTGTGAAAGAACTACCGGTAAATCCCGGCGGCTGACTTTTACCGGATCACTGTTTTGAGCAAACTGCTGAAGCTCCTGCCTGCTCAAACCGATCTTGATCCTGCCTCCTGAAACAGCAATTGTGGCGGGGAAAGCCCCCTCATTTCGAATAATATTTTCAACTGCGAGTGCTGTTTCCAAGTTTTGAGGATAAGGCATTCCATGTGAAATAATTGTCGATTCCAGTGCAACAACCGCTTTATCTGTTTTCAGTGCATCTTGAACTTCCTTGGAAATGTCCACCCACTGTGCTGTCTTATTTTTTTCCATATAATTTGGGAATATAAAATGTTTTATGATTTTATTTGTTACTTCTGAAACTAACGGAAACGGCTGTAGCTGTCAATCATCATCGTAAGAGAAGAGCCGGATTTAATGATTGGACTGTCTGCAACGGATTCAAGATAAAATAATCATGATGGTTACTGATAATTGTTTATCTGAAAATGAAAAAGGGGGATTCTCATTTATCAATCTGATTGCAACTATTGTCAATTCTGCTAGCCTGTTTAGGCTATTTCTTTTTTCAGGAGAGACTATATGAAAATTGGTATTCTTCAGTGTGATTCCACCAATGAAAATTTCCGGGACGAACACGGCAACTATCCGGAAATGTTTATGTCACTTTTTAAATCTGTTGATCCGGATTTAGATTTTAAAAATTATGATGTACAGCTGGAGCAGTATCCCCAAACTCCGGAAGAGTGTGACGCGTATTTGATCACCGGCAGCCGCCTCAGTGTGTACGACAATGAACCGTGGATTCGAAAATTGGAAAAGTATGTAGTTGAACTGCACAGGCAGAAACATCCTCTGCTGGGCATTTGCTTTGGACACCAAATGGTTGCCAAAGCTTTAGGCGGAAAAACTGAAGCATCAGAACGAGGTTGGGGTGTAGGAGTGCAAAACTACCAAACGGTATCCATACAAGCCTGGATTGAACCCGCTTTGGAACAATTTTCACTTTTGGCAAGTCACAAGGATCAGGTTACAAAACTTCCGGAAGGTGCCGAATTGATTGCGGAAAGTGATTTTTGCCCTTATGCTGCTTTCAGAATTGATGATCATATTTTGACATTTCAGGGACATCCGGAATTTCAGAAAGCATACTCCAAAGCATTACTGAATCTCAGGAAAGAAATATTGGGTCCAAAAGTATTTGAAGCAGGAATGAAATCGCTGGAGCAAACCATCCAGCCTCAGCAAATAACACACTGGATGCTGAATTTCCTCAGGAAAGGTGATCCTCACAAATAACCGGTTACGGTCTCGAATCCGGACCTTGCTGTTCCCTTTTTGCTGGAGGATTATGAGTTAGTTCCCAGAGCTTGAAATAACGGACGACAAAATTCAGGGCATCAAAAATTGCACAGAACAATCCCGGAAATCCGTCGCGGAATCCTCCTTTAAACAGATAGCGTCTTAAGAAACGGGAAAATGGTTTGAGTAGCAGAAAGCGAATAGAATTTCCTGCAGTCACCTGTACGCCGGCATCCCGGAGATAACCTGCCTCAACTCCGGAATAAAATTCAAACTTGCTCAAAAACTGGCTGATGTTCAGGTAAGGAAAGTGGAGCATATCACTTTGCAGACTGCCGATACTTCCCTTCACTATCAGTTTTTCATGTACATGTTGGTTAGGGAAGCTGGCAGAACCTCTCTGGAATAAACGTAACTGTGTGTCCGGATATTGACTTCCGTGACGCAGCCAGTGTCCAAAGTAATGATTACGGCGCTTGAGTTTGAAAGCTGAGTTTGTCGTAGCTTGAATTACTTTTTCTATTTCCTCAACCAAATTTTCTGGAATGCGCTCATCCGGATCCACGTAAAAAACCCAATCCCCACTCGCCTGCTCCATCGCGTAACTTTTGTTGACATTAAGGTTGGTATTGTTGGGACGTGAAAAAACACGGCAGCCTAGATCACGTGCAAATTCCAGTGAGTCGTCCTGACTTTCACAGTCAACATAGACGATTTCAGTTGCCCATTTGAGTTGGGGCAATAATTCCCGTAAATGATCAACTTCATTATGGCCGATGATGGTAACGCTGAGATTCATGGAGTTTGGTTTTTGCTTCAGTTTGCTTGCTGCAAGAAAAAATATTGAAAGCTTGATTTGAAAATTATCTGTTGACCAATCTATGACAAGTTTAAGATCTTGTCAATGTTGCAGACGTTTCTGATTGTTCTCTGACGATTATTTTTTCTGTAAAATTGGAATCGAGTGATTAATCAGGCAGCGGTTTTTCTTCTTGCATTTCTTGCACAAAACATTGTTCTGTCATAGATTAGTTTGTCAATACGTTTTCAAAACGCTAAACTCCGGGAATCAATCTACAGAAGTACAAGGGAGGTCTTATGTTCAAATCAGTCAACAAAGATGTATGGGCTTTTGACGCGGAATGGGTGCCGGATCCGGATGCGGGAAGAAGATTATATCAACTTCCGGAAGATACTCCTGATGCAGAAGTAATCCAAAAAATGTGGGAAGAAGGCGGTGCGGATGAAGAAAATCCGATGCCTTACCTCAAAACCACAATTTGCCGCGTAATTTCCATTGCCGCGGTCGTTCGTTCTGAAAAAGGAAATGGAGAGGTGGCCTTGTCTTTGACGGCTTTGCCTCATGATGCAGCCGATCCGGAACACACATCAGAGGCAGAAATTTTGTCACGTTTCCTTAATGCGGTTGGCGAAAAAAAACCTCAACTGGTGGGATTCAATTCATCAAAAGCAGACCTTAAAATCCTTCTGCAGCGAGCTGTCGCAAGAGGTATTCAAGCAGCAAAATTTGCAAAACGCCCCAATAAACCATGGGAAGGTTATGATTATTTTGATGCACGTAACAGTGAAGCTCATATTGATTTGATCGAAATCCTGGGAGGTTACGGAAAGTCTAATCCTTCACTGAATGAAATCGCGACCGTTTGCGGAATTCCGGGAAAACTGGGGGTAAGTGGTGAAGAGGTAGCGCCAATGTGGCTGGAGGGGCGTCTGGCGGAAATTGTAGCCTATAATGAATGTGATGCTTTAAGTACATATTTGATTTGGTTGCGGATGGCTTATTTTGGAGGTTTTTTTAATAACCAGCAATATATTGAAGAACAGGAGCGTGTCCGGAATTTGCTCAGTACAGAAGGGACCCTTCCGGGCAAAGAGCATTTGCTTGAATTTCTGGAACGCTGGGAAATGTGGTCTCAACTAAATTCCTGAACAATGTAAGCCGCTTCGGTTAATTCTTTACAGTCATAGATTCTTTCGTGACAGTTACGAGTTTTATCGTGTCATCCTGACCGAATGAGAGGGGGTCTTATACGTTTTTGGCACTTTATCAGGCCTCTCCCTTCGGTCGGGATGACTTACCGTAGTAAATAATAACAGTAACTATCTTACGAGAATTGAAGACTCACGTGATTCATTTTTTGACATACAGAATTATTTAAAACACCACAGATGTGGTAGTTGTAACAAAGAACTGTTGACACGCGTGTTTGTCAGGTATTTCAGAATTTTATCACCTTTATTTTTTTTATTGTACAAAAACTCTAAATATTGTTAAAATAAAATTTTTGTCCCGGCTCGTTAAAATTGGTTTGACGCGTCTTTGTTATTAATCAATCATGGAGGATGATATGGAACAAGGAAATGATAAGCTGGAATTGGTGTACGGTCTTGAAGACAAGCCATCGCCAATGGAATCGGCATATGCCGCTCTCCAGCATTTGCTCGCAATAATTGTGGGCATCATCACGCCCACGCTCATTATCGGTGGAGTTCTGGGATTGGGTGAGCGAATCCCGTATTTGATCAGCATGTCGTTGATCGTTTCAGGTGTGGCGACCTTTATTCAAGCCAAACGAATTGGACCGGTGGGTTCTGGTCTGTTAAGCGTTCAAGGCACCAGCTTTGCTTTTTTGGGTGCAATTTTAACCGCCGGCTTTATAGTAAAAGGACAGGGCGGCGGACCGGATGAAATACTGGCAACCATTTTCGGGATTTGTTTCGTGGGTGCATTCATCGAGATTATCCTCAGCCGCTTCATCCATTTACTAAAAAAAATCATCACACCGGTTGTTACGGGAACAGTTGTGATGTTGATAGGACTGAGCCTGGTCAAAGTCGGAATAACGGATATGGCTGGAGGTAAATGGCTGCTGGATAACAAACCTCAATTTTTTGGTACGGTTGATAATCTGGGCTTGGGCGTACTTGTATTACTCGTAGTTTTGATTCTCAACCGAAGTAAAATTCCAATGATTCGGATGGGATCGATTGTTGGAGGAATTCTGGTCGGCTACCTGGTTGCGCTTGCCATGGGCAAAGTAAATTTTGGACATATGTCCGGGGTTGAAATGATCAGCATTCCCATTCCATTTAATTATGGTTTCGATTTCAATTGGACTGCTTTCATCGGGGTGGCCTTCATTTATGTTATCACAACAATTGAGTCCACTGGAGATTTGACTGCGACATCGATGCTCTCCGGAGAACCGGTTGAAGGAGACACGTACATGGAGCGTATCAAGGGCGGTGTTTTGGGAGACGGTATTAACTCTGCAATCGCCGCGATTTTCAATACTTTTCCAAATACTACTTTCAGTCAAAACAACGGTGTCATCCAAATGACCGGAGTTGCCAGTCGTTATGTGGGGATGTATCTCGCGGGATTTCTCGTTATACTGGGCTTGTTTCCAGTCATCGGCGGGTTCTTCCGGTCCCTTCCGAATCCGGTTTTAGGCGGAGCAACAATTGTTATGTTTGGAGCAGTGGCTGCAGCGGGTGTGAACATAATTGCTTCTATGGGCCGTTTGGGGCGCAGGGAAATCCTGATTATTGCCGTTTCCCTGGGAATCGGACTTGGGCTTGCTTTTGTACCGGAGGTTCTCAGCCAAACTCCAAAAGCGATTCAGCAAATTTTTGGATCAGCCATCACTTCAGGTGGTCTTGCAGCATTGATTTTGAATATGGTGCTGCCGCAAAATGAATCATAATTTGATTCGCTGAAAACTGAATGGGGGCAAACACAAAATTTGCCCCTACCTGCGTGCTTCCACAATTTTCCGGAAAGAACCAGCCTGTACTTCCTCCACCGTCACTCCTGCATTTTCCACATCTTCCTGATCAATCGCTCCGCTGTTTAGTGCACGGAAAAAGAAATTCAGCAAACCTTGACCTGTAGCCGCATCATCAAAAATATCTCCACTCAAAGTGGCTTTTGACGCTTGCTCCACAAAATTGCGCAGACGCACAGTGGATTCCTGAATTTGCTCCAGAAAAAAAGCGGCGTTGGCCGCATAACGTACCGGAATTTGTCCCGGATGCAAATCCCAGCCTTGATAAAATCCATGTGCCAACGAATGCCGGATGTGGCCGTAAGCCAGTTTCCACGCACGGTGAACGGTTTCCAAATTTTCACGAACTTGCAACGCTGAAAGATTTTCTCCTCGATGCGGAGCAACGGGCATGATATTGGTTGCGCCATCGGAAAGAAAAATTCCGGAACCGCCAAAGGCCACTTTCATAACATCCCTTGCAAAATCACAAACTGCGCTGTCCATCGTTTGATAGGCCGCAATCAAATCACAAGAAGCCGTGTAATCATAAGTTCCGAAATGTGCTCCGATACAACGGTTCTTAGCGGCTTGTGCAATTTTTCTGGCGGTCACTTCGCCGTTTGCATTGAAAACAGATTGAGTGGTTTCGATCATAATTTCCATTTTGAGGTCACCGGATGACAACTCAGAGTCTGCTTCCAAAACCTCAAACAACTGCACCAATGCCGCCGCTTGTTCCGGAATTTCAACTTTTGGTAAAGTCACCACAAAATTATCCGGAAGCACCCCGCCAGTTTCCGCCAATAAAGTGCTGATAAAAATATTCAAAGTCCGGACACCGCGTTCCACAAACTCTGAATTGAAGGGTTTGATGCGGATGCCGATGAACGGCGGCAAAGTCCCTTGTTTCATTCCTGCAGCAACTGCTTTAGCTCCCTGAACCGCCACTGCGTCTTCCTCTTCATCCGGACGAATCCCAAAGCCGTCCTCATAATCGAGCCGAAAATCTTCTACAGCTTCACGTTTCATTTTTTTACAAACTTGCCCATAAACCCGCCAGGCGAGCCATGTTGCAGAGTTTGCCGGATCGACACCATTTTTTTCTGCATCCGCAACCAAATCATTAATTTCTGAAACCTTTTTTGGCAAACTTTCCGCTCCTTTCAATTCCAGAGCATGTGCAAAAGTAACAAAATTGGGTGCAAAATCGTTTAGATTTTTTATTGCCAACTTGCCCATTTTTTGTGCCGTGTCGGTTTTGAACAAATGCGCTCCGCCATAAATCGTATGAACGGGTTGTCGCAAAAGGGATTTACCCGGATAATCGCTTTCAAAAGATTGGTTTGCACCGGAAAGTTGACTCAAGATTCCCGAAGTCCGGTATGAAGTTAAAATGTTTTTCATGGTTTTCTGTGTTTGAGTTATTTTAAGGATCAGAAAGAGAGAACCGCTTTAGTTTTCTTGATCCGGAACAATATGGGTTCCTGTTTCACCTCGAAGTGCGGACAGGGCTTCTTCAAGATGCCCTATGGTCACGCGTTTTCCACCACCCTCAATAAAACGAATTGCAGCTTCGATTTTAGGCCCCAATACTCCCGGCTGGGAACTGCCCTTCTTCAAGATATCTTTTCGCTTATGAAACAGTGATTTGCTTCAATTCATGTTGCTCCGGTTTTCCGAAGTTTATCGCAACGTGAGAAACAGTGGTCAGGATCATGATATCCTTGAATCCAAGCACATTTGCCATTTAGGCTGTTGTCAGGTCTTTGTCGATAACTGCTTCAACTCCACTTCGCAAACCTTGACAGTTGCGGACGACCGGGACACCTCCACCTCTGCCTGCAATAACTATGGTGCCACTACTTGACAAGGATTCAACAAGAGAAATATCGCAAATGTGTTTGGGTTTCGGAGAGGTAACTGCCATGCGCCAACCACGTCCGGAATCTTCTTTCATAGCCCATCCCATTATTTCTGTAAGATCTTCTGCTTCTTTCTGGTTGTAAAAATAAACCACGGGCTTGGTTGGATTCTTAAAACCAGGATCATTTGCGTCAATTTCAACCTGTGTCACCAGACCAACGACATGACGTTGGTTTCCGGCCTTCCTCAAGGCATTTTCTAAAGCCTGCACCAGAAGATAAGCCGTCACACCCTGCGTGTTGGCTACGCAAATGGCCAAAGACATTGGTGCAACCTGTTTATGGGCAAGGGCTTGACGCATCAGAACCTTGCCTACCCCGAGTTCGTTACCATGAGTAATTATCAACTCGTTTTCAAGTTCTAACAGCGGCAACAAAACATCTGCCGTTTCCTCAGCAATGGCAACCTGTTCTTCAGATGTACCTTTTATTCAGGCGGGGTGAATCGCATTGCCGCCAAGAGCAACAATAATTCGTTTGGGAAATTATTTGTTTTAATTCATGTAATAATGCCTAAATGGTATTGATTTTACTGAGTAACAAAAACATTGAACAATTCGGCTAGTTTCCGTGCATCAAGGTTTGCATCCAGAGCCAAAGACAAAAGCAATGCTGATTTTTGCGGATTAAGCAAACCTGACGGAAAAACATTTTTACTTTTAACCGAAGTCATGGTTTCCGCTAGAACCGTAACCTGTGACACCCGAGAGGAAACGACGACAGTGCATCCGGAATTTGCCGTTTCAGCGACTAGTCCATTCAGGTTATCAGGCATTGTACCGCCTCCAAACCCTGCCACCACCAATCCTTTACAAGCATTTCCCTCAAAATCGGCAAGTGGCTGATCACCGCAACCAGCACGAAGTAAAACAATATCTACAAACGGCAACTCGTCATCATTCCGCAAATGGTCGTGGAATCGTCCCACTAGCGGAGAAAGATTTGGTGATCCGAAAACCAAAAGGCTTTCACCGACAATCTTTCCTATCGGCCCACCGGGATAAGCATGAAAAGAATCCAGTGCCACAGAATCAGTTTTGATGATTTGCCATCCGGGAATCACCAAACCGTTCATTACTACAAGCAATCCATGACTTTGAAGTTGCGGAGAGGTGGCTGCAAGAACCGCTTGAAATAGATTCGCAGGGCCGTCTGCACTAAGTGCGGTGCTTGGACGCATAGCCGCTGTCAAAACTACCGGTTTCCCGGATTTGCACACCAATTCAAGAAAAAAAGCCGCTTCCTCAAGTGTGTCGGTTCCGTGGGTAACAACAACGCCGTCAACTTCTGAGTCTGCTGTTAACTCCTCAATTCTACGTGCCAGTATTCGCCATTGGTGCGGTCCAAGATTTTCAGAACCCGTGGCAAACATGGTTTCTGAATGAACATCAGCCAGTCTTTCCAAACCCTCAATTGCACTGACGAGGTCGGAAGCATCTACGCGCCCGGACTCATACGCCGCATCTGTTGCCGTAGAACCAGTTCCGGAAATCGTTCCGCCGGTGCCGATAACATGAATTTTCGGTTTGATAGTGACCTCTTTTCAACTGTCGTTTACCGTGCTTCAAACACCGCAGATATTTGCCAATAAGGACATCCGTAGCGGCACAGAAAATCCTATCTGCTTGAAATAAAGTTCGTGCTCGCTGGCATCAATCGCAAAATCAAACTCACCTTCGTTCCGTGGAAGGGAGTGCATCAGGCCAACCGTCTTGCCGCTTTTTTGTTTTATTTTCTGAAGTCCTTCAAGGGTGAAGTAGAATTCAGCCATTTTTTTCAAGAAATCATCTCGTCCGGGATCTCCCTTTTTCACAGAACAACCGGGCAGATACAGGAGATCCACTGCTTCATCGGCAAGCATTTCTTCGTGCTGGCCAATAGTTAAATCGTTGACTTCGGTGAAATTGGCGTTCATTGCTTTCAACTTTTCGCGAATGACCGGAGGAACTTCCAGACCGGTGGTGCCGGAATAAATCAGTTTGGCTCCCATACGCGCCAGACCAAGTCCGAAAGACTGTCCGGATCGCGCCCTTGACAAGTCCGGAGTAGCGATCATAACGGTCATTTCTTTGAAATCCCCACCCAGTGCCCGATACGCCGTGTACATGTCCAGTAGCCCCTGAGTCGGGTGGGTTACGTTTCCGTAACCTCCACTGATGATTGGCGAAGCATCGCTTCCCAATTGCTCGATGGTGTCAATAACGCCTTCATCCGGATGGCGCAAGACGATGACATCTGCGTACTGAGAGGTCACTCTAAGCGAATCATAAAGGGATTCCCCCTTTGCGGCAGCAGAACTGACCAAAGGATTGGATTCTGTAATGACATTACCACCCAGCCGAAACATTGCCGTTTCGTGACTGAAACGTGTACGGGTACTTGGTTGAAAAAACTGTGTGCAGAGTATCTTCCCTTCAAGCAACGGGATACGGTTACGCCAAAATGGTTCAAGCATTTCTGCTGTCTTGAAGATGTTTTCGAGTTCTGTAGACGAATAATCGTCAATGAAAATTAAATGCTGCCCTTTGATACCGGTTTTCTCAATTTGCTTAACGATGTCATTGGGGCTAAAATCTACTGTAAGTGTCATAGTTTTCAATCTTAAAAAAAATTAGAAATAAAGTCTATGGGTTAGATATCCGCATCGCGGTTCATATCTTTGCTGTAGATGTACCATAGCGGTTCACGTCCGGTGGTATAAGCAGCTTGCTGCGTGAACGGGCCAAACCAGATAAAATCTTCCTTCTGCACCGACAACCATTCCTCACCAAGCAAGTAAAGACCTTGTCCGCCAAGCAGATAGGCACCATGTTCCTGAACATGAGTTTCCACGAAAGGATGACAGCCGTCTGGCAAAAATTTGAGCGTATGCATATTCATGTCGAACTCCAGATCATTGGGCAATAAATCACGCAGTAATACATTGTCCATTTCATCATAGATGTTCTCTTCGATCTTGTTGGTGTCTCCAAAAACGATCCATGGTTTCAGGTTACCCAAAGGGACATAACGTTGTTTGTACAGTAGAACACGAACTGATTCAGAAGATGTGTTTTCAAATTCAATGCCTGTATCCGGCGGTGCAAACGCATAACCTCCGGCCTTTAATTTTTCGGTTATGTCTCCGACACGAACCTGAAGTTCACCGTCGCCATCCATTACAAACAGAAAGGTCTCAACTCCTGGAGCCTCAACGAATGGAACTAATGTTTTTCCTCCTGCTTCAACGCTTCCGACATACTGGACAAAGCTTGCGCCGTGTTTTGGTGAGGCGATAATCGTAAGTTTGCATCCCTCAAAACCGGGGATGGAATTGATAACCCTACCTTCTGGAGGGATGATAGTAAAGATTCCGGGTTTGATAACGGCTCGACTTTCAAGGAATCCTTTTGGGTACGGCATATTATTTTCTCCTTATATTTGGTTTATGTCCCTCAACAGCAAAAAAATATTTAAGGGACTGTGGTTTACTTTATATTAAAATATTGAACAAATCATATTTCCCTCTTACAAGAAAAATAAATTGGTCTCTCTCCTCTCATAATCCTGTCAATTAAGGCTGAAAAGATTTAAACAAACCAAGATATGATTTGGTACGCGGATAGGCGTAAGCATTTCGTTTACTGGTTTGCAGTCCGAGCGCAACTAAACTTTCTACAAGTTTTACTGCGGCGGTAACTCCATCAATCACGGGCACACCGAATTCTTTTGAAAGTTCCGTTGCAAGATCGGCCATTCCAGCACAGCCGAGTACAATGGCTTCGGAACGGTCTTCATCCAATGCTTTCTGAATCTCAACACGGATGAGTTTTGTGGCTTCCGAGTCCGGATTCTCCAGTTCCAATACAGGAACTTCAGCGGCTCGAACACGATGACATTGCTGTGACATGCCGTACTTCACGGCAAGTTCTTCCAAAGCCGGAATCGAGCGTTTGAGTGTGGTCACTATCGAAAAACCATTTGCGAGCAGAGATGCAATGTGCATGGAGGCTTCACAAATGCCGACCACCGGTCCGGAAGCAAGGCAACGTGCGGCATCCAAACCGGTGTCATCAAAACAGGCGATGACTGTTCCCTGACATCCGGAGTCTTCTCCTTTCCGGACTTCCTCAAGCAAGCCGGGGATACTGAACACCTCGTCGTAATAGCCTTCGATACTGACGGGGCCATATTCCGGATTTACCGCAATTATTTCGGTTCCGGAAGCAGCAACCAAGCGGGCCGCCTCTCCGGCTTTTTCCGTCATGGATGCGGTGGTGTTTGGATTGACCAGCAATAGTTTCACAGTTCACACTCCTTTTCCGGCATCAGAGCCGAACCGTTCCCTGCGTTTTCGCATGTAAAATAAGATTCCTATTGCAGACAGGATCACGACCAAAGAAAATACTGTGGTCAGAGTCCCCAAAGCGTAAAGAGTGGGAGTTGTGACATTGGTTGTCATACCGAAGATTTCTAAGGGCAGTGTATTCTTTACTCCGGAAGTCATCAGGGTTCGAGCAAACTCATCGTAGGAAAGTGTAAATCCGAAGAGAGCGACTCCAATCAAACTGGGTGCAATAATGGGAAGCACCACATAACGAATCGTCTGCCAGTTGCTGGCCCCCAAATCTTTTGCCGCCTCTTCGTAGGATTTGTCGAAGCGGTTAAACACCGCAATCATAATCAGGAACCCAAAGGGCAAAGTCCATGTCAAATGTGCTCCCATTCCGGAACTGTACCAAGCCGCCTCCCACTCCATCAAGTTATATAGCAGTCCGATTCCCAGACTGATTAGAATTGAGGGGACAATCAGACTGGCAACGGTAATATAAAATAACAGTGTAGAACCAAAAAATTTCTTTCTGAATGCAAGCCCTGCAAGCACTGAAACCACTACGGTTACTACCATCACAATCAATCCTAATTGCAGCGATCTTAAAAAAGCTGCCTTGAAATCTCCTACCAGCTGCTCACCAAACAAGGCAAAAAACCAATGAATCGAGACGCCATTCATTGGAAAGGTCAACCCTCCATTCGGTCCTTGAAAAGAAAGAATGAAAATGGCAGACATTGGTCCATATAGAAAGAGTACAAAAATAGTGAAAAAAAATGCCAATATGTAAAAGTCTCGACCTCGTTGCTTCCCCATATTTATAACTCCTTCTTTAAGTCAACAACCCTCATCATCAGGGAAACAAGGATCAGCACTACAGCTAGCAGTACAACGGCATTTGCCGCTGCGGGAGGATAAAGCAGCAACGAAATTTCATTCGACATCATCACTCCGACTGAAGCTCGAAGCCCGCCTCCCATGAGACGAACTGTGATGTAATCTCCCATGACCAAAGTAACAACAAAAATTGAACCGATTGCAATTCCGGGTTTGCAGAGTGGAATGACGACATTTGTCAACACCTGCCAGCCATTGGCACCAGCATCAATAGCGGCTTCCATTACAGAACGGTCGATGCGTATCATACTGTTGAAAATAGGTACTACCATGAAAAGCGTGTAAAGATGTACAAAAGCGAGCACTATGGCGAAATCTGAAAACAGGAGAAACTCAAGCGGTTCTCCAATAAGACCAATGTTAATAAGCATTGAGTTGAAAACTCCATTTCGACCCAAAAATGGAATCCATGAAATCATCCGAATAATGTTTGAAGTCCAAAAAGGAATGGTACAAATGAGGAACAGTACAATTTGCCCGCGCAATGTCTTAACATGAAAACATAAAAAATACGCTACAGGGAAACCGATTACCAGGGTGAAAAACCATGTAAGAATTGTGTACTTGAATGTATTTAAATAAGTCTTGTAAGTGACATAAGAGCCGAGCGTATCGGAATAGTTTGTCCAGACAAAGTCCGGAAGTAACATGAATTCATTGTAATCCCAAAAACTGACGATCAAGATTGTCACAATTGGTACAATCAAGAATAATCCTAAGATTGCACTTATCGGAGAAACTTGTGCAATGAGTACAACAGGGTTATAGCGATTCATGAATTATTTACTGTTAAGGGAGGGGCGGGAAGACCCTCCCAATTTGATTTAATTAAGATGCAATGAACTCGTTCCACTTTCGAACCATGTAACGGTTTTCGTCCATTACTGAGTTCCAGCACTCAACTTTACCCATGCGCTCATAGAATGAACCTCCATCGCGCTTGGCACCTGCAGGTTCCATCTTTTGACCAAAGGGGTTGACAATGTCATTTTTCGCAGCTTTGCCTTCAAACCAAAAGCCCCACTCGTCATCACTCATGTAGAGCTTCGATGTTGCGGGAGCCGCGGAGTAGTAACCCTGACGCATCAACAATCCTCCGACCCAACCGGAAAGATACCAGTTGATATACTCATAGGCTGCATCTAACTCCAGTCCAGCGAGATTCCGGGAAAGCCCCAGACCTCCGCCCCAGGAGCGATAACCTTCCTTGAGGGGTTGATAGACGCAGGGGATACCCATTGAACGCACCTTTGTAATCGCTGGAGACCACATGGACTGGATAACAACTTCACCCGAAGCCATCAGGTTGACCGATTCATCAAAGGTTTTCCAGAAGGCACGAAACTGTCCAGCTTGCTTGGCTTCTGTGAAAATCGCCATCGTCTTGTCGATTTCAGCTCGAGTCATGTTTCCCTTGTCTCCGTACTG